>WNFC01020985.1_pt1 | contig 11718 bp, 9 predicted proteins | sample 5400541 | NCBI WGS metagenome assembly WNFC01 (sample SAMN13153342, study PRJNA577476) | soil metagenome | isolation source: 120 cm saprolite under Douglas fir tree site 2 hole 2 replicate 1 | place: USA:California | collected 2015-04-18 | reverse complement strand
GTTCTGCAAGCCGGCTTTCACATCCTGCGGATGGAGCGACTTCGGGGCAAAGCCGAACTGGTCTAACAGCCAGCGCGTCCATCCTTCGTCGAGCGCCCCGCCCCACGGGTTGTAAATCGCGATGCGCGGCTTCTTGTCGCCGGCGTGTTTTGCGAGGACGGCTTTGGTCGCGGGTTTGATCTCAGTCACGGGACGGCCGGCGGGGGCGCCGGTCGCTACACGCTCGACGGTGACGCCCATGGCCATCGGCAGCGTCCACGTGGCGACGTCGTAAGGTCGAAGGATTTCCTTCCCCGGCTGCAGACGCACTTCTGGATAGCGCTGCGGCTCGAGCAACTCGGCGACGAACTTCGAATACGGCTGCGCCATCGGAATCCAGTAGTCGCCGTTGTCCGATTGCATGATCTCCACGCCGTGCTCGAGAAGGATGGCGGTCATGAACTGCGCCGTGGGCCAATCGCGCTGGTTTTTCGGGATGCGATAGGCGGCGCTGCCTCCCCACGCCACGGCAGCCTTCGCGCGCGCAGCAATATCTCTCAATAAATCGTCACGATAATTACTAGCGATTTCGAGGTAGGCGTCGGATGCGATGCGCTCGTAATCCATGATGTCGCGCAGGCGCCAGGTGCCGCCGGGCCACGGGTTGGGATGATTGATGGTCGCCTTGTACTCCACCAGCCCTTTCGATCCGCCATGCAATTCGCTCGGCTCGATCTGGATCGGCGACGCGATGCGCGCCGACGCTGTTTCGAGGAGCAGCCCGGTGATGTTCTTCCACCATCCGGTATTGCGCGTTCCGCCTAACCAGTAGGCGTCGAACGAGTAGCCGTAAATCAGACCCGACTTGTGCTGCTGCTCGAGCCGAAACGCCATGTTCGATCCGATGAGATTGGCCTCGCGCCAGATGAGCGGATTGACGGTCGCATCGAGCGGATCGGCGAACGGCGGGATGAACATGCGCGGGCCGTCGGTGCCCATCTGATGCTCGTCGACCCACACCTGCGGATACCACTCGCGATACACCGCGCGGCTCATGGCCTTGGTCTCGAGCTGCGTGAGCATGTACCAGTCGCGATTGTTGTCGTGGCCGACGTAGTGGTGATACAGCCACGGCAGGCGCCCGCCTTCGTAGCGCGTGCCGAGGTACTTGCGGTAATAGTCGGTGATCACGGTTTCGCCATCGGGATTGAGCGACGGCACCAGGAGAAGCACGACGTTGTCGAGGCGCTTCTTCGTTTCGGGATCGTTCGCGGTCGCGAGCGTGTACGCCCACTCCATCGCCATCTGACTGGAGGCGATCTCGCTCGAGTGGATGTTGCATGTGACGAGGATGATCGACTTTCCCTCGCGCACGAGCGCATCGATCTGCGAGTCGGAGAGGCCGCGCGGATCGGACAACTGCTTCGCGATCGCCTTGATCCTCGGCAGATTCCGCATGTTCCCTTCGGACGAGATGATCGCCATGATCATCGTGTCGCCGAGGGTGGTCTTGCCGAGGTCCTCGATCTGCACGCGGGGGGAGGCGGCCGCCAAGGCGCGGAAATACGACGCGATCTGTTTGTAATCGGCGAGATTCTTATCCGCGCCGACCTCGAATCCGAGAAACTGAGAAGGAGTTTGAACTGCCGCATGCGCGCTGAGCGCAATCAGTGCGATAAGGATGAATGCTCGTTTCATGGCGCGCGATTATAGTGGCGGTGTGAACGTGCCGCGCGCCATCGCCTGGCGATATCTGAAGCGGCCGACCGATGCTCTCGTGTCGGCGGTCGGCTTCGTGTCGGTATTCGGGCTGGTCATCGGCGTGATGGCGCTCGTGATCTCGATGGCGCTGATGACCGGTTATCGCGGCGATCTGCAGCGCAAGCTCCTCGCCGGCAATGCTGAGATTTTCGTTTACTCCGTCGGCGGTCCGATCAGCGACACGTCGCGATTGCTGCAGATGGTGCGGACGACGCCCGGAGTGGCGGAGGCGGCGCCGGTACTCTTTCAACACGCGCTGGTGACGACGGAGCGCAACACCACCGGCACGGAAGTGATGGTCAAAGGCATTGAGCCATCGCGTGCGGCCTCGTCGCCGATGCTCGCGAAGATCATCGGTCGCGATTCCTTCGCCACTGCCGAGGGCGAGTCGGGCGTGGCGGTCGGCAAATATCTGGCGACCAGGCTGGGCGTGAAACGGGGATCGTCCATCAGCGTCACGGTTCCGAGCGAGAGCTCCGGCAGCCTTTTGCCGCGCAGCGCGTCATTTGTGGTCACGAATGTGTTCGACACCGGCTTCTACGAATACGACGCCCGATGGTTGTTCATCGATCTCCGCGACGCCGAGCGACTGCTCGACATGCCGGGATCGGCGAACCTCGTCGAGGTCAAGCTGGCGCCGGGCGCATCTCTCGACGCCGTCACGCGCGCGATCGAGTCGAAGACTGCGCGCCGCTACGCTGTTAGCGATTGGCGCGACATGAACCATCAGCTCTTTTCGATGCTCAAGATTCAGCAGCTCGTGCTCTTCATCGTCATCTCATCACGCGATTTCAGCTCGTCTCGTTTCCGCCCGAGATCGCCGAGGTCTATTTCGTGTCGTCGATACCGTTCATCACGCGCCCGATCGATCTGTCGATCATTTCCGCGTTTTCCTTGCTGGTGTCATTTCTCGCGACGATCATTCCGTCGATGCGGGCAGCGCGATTGAATCCGATCGATGCGCTGCGGCACGAATAGCTAATAAAAAATCGTCTGACCTTCGCGAACATCTCTGTCAGTGATGATCAGCGCCTTGTCCCACCGCTCGCGCTTCTGACCATTCACTAACAACGCGACGCCGATTCCGTTGGCGGTGTACGGGATGACCCACTGCACGTGTCCGGTGGCGTCGGCAGTTCGTTCCTGCCGGTACTGGTTATCGTCGGCCTGGCGGTCGCTGCTCTGTTGCGCCGCCGGCGTTGGCGGCGGCTCGAGTTTTTTTCTTCCCTTGCCGCGTCGGCTCAACGGAGCAAGCCTAACTCAAAGAGACCAACTCCAACTTCTCGATCTCCTGCTCGAGAAACTCGCTGGCGATGCGGCGGAATCGCTCCGCGGCATCGGTGACCAGAAAGATGTGTGGAGCGCCGCCGCCCTCGGCGGCGTTTTCGTTGATCGACTTTCGCACGCACTCCGCCGTCGTCTCCGCGCTGTCGACGATTGCAATCTGATCTCCCACCACGTGCTCGATCGTTCCGCGGAGGATGGGATAGTGCGTGCATCCCAAAACCAGAGTATCGATCCCGGCGTCGAGGAGCGGCTCGAGGTAGATCTCCGCCACCTCGCGCGCCACGCGCGTGTTCCCCCACCCCTCCTCGGCGAGTGGAACGAACAGCGGCGCCGCCGATTCGATGACCTCGACCGACGGCTTGATCGCGTGGATCGCCCGCGTGTACGCGCGCGAGCTCACCGTCCCCTCGGTCGCGATCACGCCGATGCGGCCCTTCGTGCACTCCGCCGCCGCCCGCGCCCCCGGCTCGATCACGCCGATGACCGGAATGTCGAGCGCCTTCTGCAGCGCCGGCAACGCTGCCGAGGTCGCGGTGTTGCACGCCACCACCAGCATTCCGATGCCGCGCTGCACGAGATGATTGGCCGCCTCGAGCGAGTAGCGCTGCACGATTGCCGGCGACTTCGTCCCGTACGGCACGCGCGCGGAGTCGCCGAGGTAAATAAGGGGATGATGCGGGAGAACACGAGCGATCTCGCGGAAGACCGTTAGTCCGCCAACACCGCTATCGAAGATACCGATGGGATTCACCGTGGGCGCCTTCCGGGCGTTGAATGCAGAACGCAGAATGCAGAACGCAGAATTGAGAAAGGGGAAATTCTCTTCATTCTAAATTCTGCATTCTGCGTTCTGCATTCAACCGGTTCCCTCTCCGTCCGCTCCCGCGCCAACGCCCGCTCCCCCTTCGCGTTTGATGCCGTACTGCTCGATCTTTTTGTAGAGATTCGATCGCGGCGTGTCGATCGCCTCCGCGGTCTTCGAGACATTCCAACCATGCTCGCGCAGCTTCGCGAGGATGAACGCTTTCTCCGCCTCGTCCTTGAACGCCTGCAAGGTCGCCAGCGGCATGGCGCTGCTGATGATGTCGGTGGCGGCCCGGAAGAACTCGGCCGGCAGATCGGTGACGTCGATGGTGTCGCTCGGCACCATGATCACCAGGCGCTCGATCATATTGCGCAGCTCGCGCACGTTGCCGCGCCACGGCGCATCCTGCAGCGCTTTCAACGCCGCGGCCGTGAATTTCTTCGGATGCTTGTTGTGCTCCTCGGAAAAGAGCGCCGCAAAATGCTGTGCCAGCACCGGGATGTCGCCGCGCCTCTCGCGCAGCGGCGGTGTGCGGATCGGAATGACGTTGAGGCGATAGTAGAGATCTTCACGGAACCGGCCGTTGCGGATTTCCTCGACCAGATCTTTGTTCGTGGCAGCGATCACCCGAACTTCGACCTTGATCACGGTCGCCGCGCCGACTGGCTCGACTTCCCCCTCCTGCAGCACGCGCAACACTTTCGCCTGTGTGCGCAGCGACATGTCGCCGACCTCGTCGAGGAAAATCGTTCCTCCATCGGCCGCCACGAATTTTCCGGTCTGCTTGCGCACCGCGCCGGTGAACGATCCCTTTTCGTGACCGAACAGCTCTGATTCGATCAGCTCCTCCGGAATGGCGGCGCAGTTCACCTGCACGAACGCCATGCGCGCTCGCGACGACCTGCGATGGATCTCGCGCGCGACCAGCTCTTTTCCGGTTCCCGATTCGCCTTGTATCAAAACTGTTGCTTTTGTGGGGGCGGCGCGCTCGATCTGCTCGCGAAGCTCGCGCATTCCGGGCGCGTCGCCGACGAGCTGATAATCGCGCTCTGCGCGCTCGCGGAGCTCATCGACTTCCTCTTCCAGCTTCTGCGTCCGAACGGCATTGCGCACGGACAGAAGAAGCTTGTCGCGATTGAGAGGCTTCTCGAGGAAATCGAACGCCCCGCGCTTCGTGCATTCGACGGCTGTCTGGATGTCGCCGTGCCCGGAGACCATGATCACCGGCGTCGGCACGCGCTGCTGCTTGAGATTCTCGAGGACCTCGATGCCGTCGAGCACGGGCATCTTGATGTCGAGCAGGATCGCGTCGTAAGGCACTTTGGTGGCCTTGTCGATCCCCTCCTGGCCGGAGCGCGCCTCATCGACGCGGTAACCCTCGTATTCCAGTGTCATGCGGATCGCTTCGCGGATCCCGGTTTCGTCATCCACAACAAGAACGCGGTACGGCATACTCGCTCGCAGTTTATCCTGAGCACAAAGTTTATCCTGAGCGCGGGCGGGTCTAAGGGGCGGGAGCGAAGGATCAACGGTGGCGCAGCTATTCTGTTTGTTTGAAGTACATTTGGGGCGAAGACGCGACACTGTTCGTTGACACAGTGTCGCGACTTCGCTTCGAATGTACCTTGAGCAACAGATTCGCGGCGCCACCGTAGATCCTTCGCTCCCTCCCCTTAGACCCACCCGCGCTCAGGATAAACTGCCGCGCTCCCGCCCCTTGGGCCCGCCCCGCTCAGGATAAACTTCAGGATATGGACGTAACCCTCAACCCCGACCCGAAGTTCTCGAAGATCGACCATCTCTTTGTCCTTCTCGCAGAAAACGAAAAACGATCGCCCATCAAGTCCGTCCAGAGAGTCCTGAGCGCATCGGGATTCACGGGAAGGGCAGACGAGGCGATCACCGTGCTTTCCGACACGCCCAGGAAAATCACGCTGATGGGACTCGGAAAGCGCGACGCCATCACGCTGCGCTCGATCCGCGCCGCGCTGTACTCCATCGGCAAGACCGCCCGAAAGCAGCGCGACCGCTCCATCGCCGTCTCCGTACCGGATGGCATTGAAGATGTTCGCGTCATCGCAGATTTTCTGAGCCAGTCCGATTACAAATACGACAGCTACATCACGGTCAAGAAAGACGGCCAGGGACCGATCAACGCCACGCTGATCCCGCCCGAGAAGCTCGGCGCGAAGGAGATCAAACGGATCGAAACGGAGTTGCGCGCGCTCCGCTCTGGCGTCCGTACCGTGCGCGACCTCGGCAACGCTCCGGCGAATCTCATCACGCCGGCACATCTTGCCGAGCGAGCCGTGGAGATCGCACGATCCGTGGGCGTGAAATCCACCGTGTACGGCAAAAAAGAGATCGAGCGGATGAAGATGGGCGGGCTGCTGGCCGTCAATCGCGGATCGGCGGAAGAGCCGCGGTTCATCGTGCTCGAGTACTCGCCGCGCAAAGCAAAAAAGCATGTCGCGCTGGTCGGAAAAGGAATCACGTTCGATTCCGGCGGCATCTCGATCAAGCCGGCGGAGAAAATGGAGGAGATGAAATTCGACATGTGCGGCGCCGCAGCCGTCATCGGCACCATCGAAGCGGCTGCCAAGCTCGAGCTGCCGGTCAAGATCACCGGCGCGATCCCATCGACTGAAAATCTGCCGAGCGGCAGCGCCTACAAGCCCGGCGACATCATCACCATGATGAACGGCAAGACGGTGGAGATCGTCAATACCGACGCCGAAGGCCGCATGATCCTCGGCGACGCCCTGCATTACGCATCGGAGCTCAAGCCCGATCATCTGATCGATTACGCCACCCTGACCGGCGCCGTCGTGGTAGCTCTGGCCAGCGAAGCGGCCGGCCTTTTCTCCAATGATGATGCCCTGGCTCGGAAGTTGATTGAAAGTGGCGATCGCGCCGGCGAGCGTCTCTGGAGAATGCCCGTCTGGGACGACTACAAGGATCTGATTCGCAGCGAATGGGCGGACATGAAAAACTCGGGCGGACGCTGGGGCGGCGCGATTACCGCAGCGGTATTTCTCAAGGAGTTCGTCGATTGTCAATCGTGGGCCCATCTCGACATTGCCGGAACGGCGTACGCGGAGGCGGAAACGCCGCGGGAAGCGCGCGGCGCGACCGGCGCCGGCGTACGCGTGACGGTCGCGTTTCTCGAATCGCTGTCGCGTTCCTGATCGCGATTTTTGCAGCGTGCGACGGCCGGCGGACGACCGCCGTGCAGGCGGCGCCTCGCCATCCGCCGGAAGAGATCAATTTCACGACGATCGATTCGCCCAGCCTGCAGTTTCTTCCGCGCCGGCAGGAAGCTCCCGGCTGGAAGCTCGATGAAGATCCGATCGTGATTCCGGGCAACCGGCTGGACAGCTATCTCGATCAGGATGCCGTTCACTTCGAACGCTACGAAACGCTCGACGCCACGATCGGAAAATATTCTTCGGTCAATGGCAATGGCTTCGCGACCGTGGAGATCTTTCGCTTCCCCGATTTCGTCAAGGCCTTCGGCGCGTACTCGCTGCGCAAGCAGGGAAACTACCAGGTGCTCTCGCTCGCGAACGAGTCGTTCGCGAACGTGCACTCCATTCATCTCTGGCGCGGGCCGTTCTACGTTCGGATCTTCGGCGAGGGAAACCTTCTGAAGCTGGCCGCATCGGTGGCCGACAGGATGCCCGCCGCCCCCGGGAAGCCGGCGGTCTTCAGTTTCCTCCCCGACAACTTTCGCGTCCCGCACAGTGAGCGTTACTCCGCCGAGTCGGGACTCGGTCAGGCATATCTCGCGAATTCATTTCAGGCAACCTTCAACGTCGGTAACGACATCATCGAGGGACTGGTGATTCCGGCAGCGAACAAGAACGCGGCCGCGCAAATCCTGAACGCCTATCGCCAGCTTTTCGTGCAGAACGGCCGGCTGCTCGATCCCGTCCCCAACCTCGGCGAAGACAACTTCACGGCTGAGGACAAGTTTCTGGGGAGGGCGGTGGCGTTTAGGATCGATCGCTTCGTGGTGGTGTTCAACGGCTACAAAGATCGTCAACATCTTGTCGATCTCGCCACGCTCGCCGATCAGCGCATCCTCGGCACGATTCGCAAACAGCTCGTGACGGCGGAACAGCAGTAGTGTAGGGCGTTAAGTTACGATCTCAGCTGCAGTTGAAAATTGCCTTCCGTCGAGGCCCTGAGCGCGCATGCGCAAGAGGAAATACCCCGCGCAAATCCACAATAGTGTCACCGTCAGCCACGCGACCACCGACGAGCTGAATGTGAAGGAGTTCGTCGCTTCCGGAACCGCCGACGGAACGATGTCTTTGGTTTGATTGACAGCCGAATGCATCAGCATCACCAGCAGCAGGCTGCCGTTCGTGTTCATGTAGAGCCACGCCAACGCGACCGACAGCGCCGTCACCTGCAACACGTATAGCGGGAATGACTGCCCGTACTTGTCGGCTCCCGGCATGAAGAAGATCGGCAGGTGCCAGCAGGCCCAGATCACGCCCAGGATTAAGCTGGCGCCGGGGTATCCGAATCGCGCGGCGAGCCGCGGCAACGCATAGCCGCGCCATCCGATCTCCTCTCCCGACTGGAACGGAGTCGAGATGACAATCGCCGCCACAATCAGATACCAAGGGTCACTTCCAAAGCGTGGCCAAGCTCCGACGGCGACGCGGTGCAGGAGAGCGGCGGCGATTTTGATCGCGGCCATGAATCCGACAGCAAACAAATACCATCGCGCGCCCACCCGCCATTGGATCACGCGACGCAAGAGCGAAAAGCCGCGGCCCAGCGAGAGTGCGACGATCGCCGGCGCAGCCACTCCGATCGCGAGGAAGAGTGGACGCAGTGCCACGAGGCTGGGAGACGTGGCCGCGAAGAAACACGTCCACGAGATGGCGTACGTGAACGCGAAAAACTTGAGAAGGTCCACCCAGAAGGATACGAGCGCATTAACCGCGGGTTTCTAACTGCGCTCTAACAACACCGCCCCGCCCCAGATGTGCTTCGGCTTCGTTCCCTTCGAATCAGGAAAGAGCGCGAACAAGCGCAGGAAGAACGGCAGGCGTTTCAGCTTTGCCGCTGTGTGGAGCATCGAATGGACCTCCAGCGCACTCCACCCGCATCGCGTAAAGAATGCCGGCCCCTCCTCGGGCGCAAACTTCAGCGGCGCGCCGGCCTGGCTCAAAGGCGATCCGAGCTGCCGCTGCAGCATTTTGAGCAGCCCAGGTGAAACAAGATCGATTCCCCAGCGCTGAAATGAAGCCTGCGCTGCGAGATCTTTTGCCAGCTCGCATACTTCGTCGGCTGACAGGTAAACGATCAGGCCCTCGCTGATGACCATCACGCGTTTGGCGCGACGGCCGAGGTCCGTGAAAAGGGAGCGGCGGGCGGTGGTGTCGGATAAATCGAGCCTCACGCGCTCGAGTTTGCAGACCGGCTTCTCATTGCGCAGGATTTCTTCCTTGTACCCGACGAGCTCGGGCAGATCGATCTCGATCCATTGCAATGATGGCGGCAACTGCATGCGATACGGACGGGTATCGAGGCCGGCCGCAAGATTGATGACCATGTCGGCGCCCGCCCGCACCTCCTGTGTGACGAACGTATCGAGCAAATGGGTTCGCGCTGTGTAGGACCAGGCGTGCCTCCTGGCGACTTTGATCGCGGACATGATCTCTTCGCCGCGGCTGCCTGCCAGCCGCCGCGCGTACGGATCGCGAAAGACAGGATCTTCGCGCTCCGTCTCCATGGCCCGGTAGATCGCGACCCACGCCGCGGTGTCAGAGATGTTCCGGATCGGCGACTCGCTCGTCATGACGGCGATTCTATGCGGAACCTGCCGCTCGCCGCTGCCGTCGAATCAGACAGCGAAAGGAAATCCACGATGCGCAAGACAACCCTCCCGATTTTGTTTCTCCTCGCTTTAACCGTTCGGCAAATTCGTCGGAACGACACCGCTGAGCTATCGCCTGACGGCCGGCGTCCACCGCGTCACATTGACGCGACAGCGCTTCAGCCCCTGGGTGCGCGATCTAACGGTTACCAGCGTTCCGACGCGCGTGGGCGCCCTGCTCGAACAGGCTTCCGCGCAGAGTCCGTGCGCTACGGAGACGCCGGGACGGTGAAGTCGGCGCGTGCGTAGCCGAGCGAGCCGTTCATGCCGAATCGGATGAGAACCTTGGCCGCATACCGGCCGGGCGGCAGATCGAACGTCTGACGGAGTCGCACTGGAGCCGCCGCGAGGGCCTGCATCGCGCCCGGCTCTACCGCGATCTGTTTTCGATCGAACGCCACCGCGTTCGGTCCCGAGAAGATGTACAACAGAGCTTCACCTTCCAGCGTCATGCCCAGCGCCTGCGTGAGCAGCTCGCCGGCTGCGACGTTCACATCGAGAGTGGCCTTCCCGGCTGTCATCTCGACGTGCGCATCGGTCGTCACGCCGGTCTGCGGAATGTCGTTGTTCACGATATCGGCGAGCCGCAGCGGATCGCCGCTGTCCGGCGGATCGAGCTCCGAAGCGTAGGACTGGCGATACGAGGCATGGGAGCCGCGCGGCGCATCCACGAGCTTCACGACGATTTTGTTGTAGGCCCGTCCGCTCTTGTGTGCATTAAACGACAGGACGTACGCCACATGCTGCAGATCAGAGAGACGCTGCATACTACGACCGAGGTCGTTGCTCCCATCGACGACTTCCCCGCCGGTATCGAGCGTCATGGCATACAACGCTTCGTTGTCGCTCATGCGCTGCATCGGACGTAAGCCGCCGATGTCGATGGCGTCGAGAAAAACCGAGGAGCTGGTGAACGTCCGATGCATTTTGATGAGCGCGCCCAGAAGCACCGGGCTGAATTCGGGTCTGACGAGCGGATTCCGGCCGATCTCCGAGTAGTTCGGCGTTCGCGGGATGCCGTGAATCAATGAAGGATCGAAGCCGGTCGAGAGCAGCACCACATGTTTGATCCCCTCGATCGGCGCGAGGCGCGCAGCGAGATCGGCCAGATCGCCGATGCTGTTTTCGATGAGATCGCGCAGATACTGCGACTGGAAGGCGCCCATCGCGCTTTCTTCTGCACCGACCAGAACCCCCTCGCCACCCCCGCGAAAGACGCCGCCGGAAATGCCCTCGCGCTCGGCCGGTGTCAGCGCCAGACGCAATGGGTCAGGCATCCGCGACGGGCGAAGATTGCGGATCGCGCGCACGAGCGCGACGCGATCATGCGAGAAGGGGACGATCACATTCACGCCTTGAAACGACGTTAGGGTGCCGACGCCGAATGTGTCGCCGTCCGCGCTCGATTCGATCATCTTCTCGGCAGCTTTCTGCGCGCGCTGCAACGAGTTCGCCGACGAGAACGTGAGGTCGAATACCAGAAGGTACAACCGGCGCTGACGCGGATCGCGCGCTTCGCCGGCCGAGAGCGTGGTGAAATCGAGGACGTCGAAATAATCGATCGACTGCGGTTTGCCGTTGATGAACAGCCGGAAGTTGTCGCGAGTCAGGTTCGCTACCGCGGAGCCGTGCGCCGTCACATAAACAGGCACCTGAACGACTTCGACGGTGGTGCTCTCGCTCAATTGCGCATGGGCAAGGACCGCGACAAGCGAGAGAGACAAGCAGCACGCGAGCGGTTTCATGGGCACTCCTTTTCGCGTGGTTCCGGCGACATCCAGCCTAGCAGTTTTGGTACCTACGGCGAGGGCGAAACTGTGAATTCTGCCCGTGCGAATCCGAGGGAGGAGGTTCCGGTGATGCGCGCGATCGCTTTGGCGACGTAGTGGCCTGGCGGCAGGTCGAGATGCTGCCGGACCACGACCGGTTGCTTATTCTGCTCAGCGGCGTCGAAATTGATCGCCTTTTGGCCGGCGAAAACTGCCGAGCC
>WNFC01007889.1_pt1 | contig 11718 bp, 7 predicted proteins | sample 5400541 | NCBI WGS metagenome assembly WNFC01 (sample SAMN13153342, study PRJNA577476) | soil metagenome | isolation source: 120 cm saprolite under Douglas fir tree site 2 hole 2 replicate 1 | place: USA:California | collected 2015-04-18 | reverse complement strand
GACAGAACCGACGAATGAGTAGGCCGCTCCGACAAAGTCTGTCCTCACGATTCAACATTGTCGGACTGTCTGACCCATTTCCTGCCCTGTTAACGGCTTGTGTTTCTGTTATTTGTCATTCGGGCAACCGTCTGTTCAAGCTTTCGCTCTGCCCGATAATTTCGCCACCCTTCGCCCGGTTTGCCGCGCCCGAACGCTCGTCTGTTCGAGAATTCGCCTCGCCAAAATGAGATCTGGCGTTGCGAGACCTTCAGTAAATCGACGGTAAATGGGTCCAATGAGATCATGGGCTCGCTGGATTTGACCCCAATCAATCAAGAGTCGCGCGAGTTCCAGTCCTGCCCGCAACTCGAACGAAAGCGCAGATTGTTGCCCTGCCAGCGCCATCGCCTTCTCGAAATACTCCGGAGCCAAATTATTCTGCCGGGTTTCGCCGCACACAAAGGTCAAGCCTTTTGCCAAAAAGAGCGCAGGAAGGTGAAGAGGCCTCTTCAAGTTAAGCTGCGTTGCGATTGAACGGTCGATGAGAGCCAACGCTTCCGCGCGTTCGTTTTGTCTTGCCAGACTCACCGCTAATTCGGCGACGAAATCTGTTACTAGCATTTCGTATCGCAGAACCCGTAGCTTCTCCAAACTATCTTGCAGATGACGGATGCCATCCATTGTACGGCCGACGCGAATCAAATGCCGTCCCCTGAGTCCCACAGCGACTGCGCGAAATGGCTCCAACGAATACTTCTCCGCGGTGAGCTCAAGCTCGGAAAGGTCCCGCTCGACCTTTCCCAAATGGTCGATCCAGAAGTAGAACGGCATCGTCAGAATAAAGGCTCGACACAGGGCGATCGGATGGTCCGATCTCTCAGCTTCCTCGATGGTTCTTTCAGCATAACCGGCGGCCCTATCGAGATTGCCAGCGAACCAATGCGATCGGGTAAGGTTGAACAGCGATGTGGTGCGTAGATCAAACAGATACTGACTTGCGTTGAACCGTCGGGAAGCCGGCGACCTATGCAGCACCCGTTCGAGATGTTTTGGCGCGCGGACGTGATCTGCAAGCATATAGTACGCTGCTCCCAGCATCGAATCCGCGATGGCTGCATCTTCAGGGTTTCCTGTGTTCTTCGCGACAGTTTCGGCGCGCAGCGCAACTTCAAGACTACCGGCCGCGTCGATCGTACGATGAAGATACATCGACAGCCCGCTGAGGAGACGCAATTGCTGGTAGGCATCCTCGCGCCGCTCTGCGAACGTCAACGCCGTATTGAAGGCATCGCGAACCCTTTCGCTGTTCCCGGCGGTGAACATCAGCGACAATGCAAGCGAAGCGTGGATTTCCATCTGGTCCCGCGGGTCGCAGTCCGCGGCAATCCGATCGATCGCCCGCTCCATCCAACCTCGGCACTCCATAAAAAGCGACTTAGCCAGGAGCAACTGCGAGGCCGCCGCCGCCATTCGTATGGCCGCGCCGTTGCTTCCGTCGGGACCAAAGCTCCATTCAAGGGCGGCGCGGATATCTCCAAGATAGTCCTGTATGGCGTCTGCCAGAGATCGGGGCTCCAGATCGAAAAGATTGCCCCAGTTGTTTTCCGACAATTGGCTCAAATGGCTCGCGTGGCGCGCCGCTGTGGGATGATGTTCGCCGCTCGCGGCGAGTTTCTCCAAGGCATAGGAGCGCGTCGTGTTGAGCAATCGGTAAAGCATCCCCCGGTAGCTGGGCCACACTACCATGAGCGATTTGTTGACAAGATTTCCTACCGCGCCCTCGATCTCAGACTGGTCAATTCCGCCTTCCTCTCCCACGGCGAGCGCTGCCTCCAGTGTGAAGGGCCCGATGAAGATCGCGACGCGTCGCAGCACAACTCGTTCAACCTCCGAAAGGTGATCGTAGCTCCAGTCCAGGGTCGCTTTGAGCGTCTGATGCCGTGGATTCGCAGTTCGGCGACCGAACTTCAGGAGATCGAGGCGCGATCCCAGCTTTGCCACAGTATTTCTGACGCCGAAATTAGCGGCTCTTCCGGCGGCGAGCTCGATTGCGAGCGCAATCCCGTCAAGCTTGCGGCAAATCTCGGCGACAATCGGGGCTTCGTCGTCGCTGAGTGAAAAGTCGCCGCCGCGAGCGCTGATACGCTCCACGAACAACCGGGCAGCTGGATAGGCAAGCACCTCTGACGCAGTCAGTCCCGGCTGCTCCGGCGGGCAATCCAGTGGAGGAAGACGAAGTACGCGCTCACCGGCGACCTGCAATGTCTCCCTGCTGGTCGCAAGCACATGGACGTCGGGAGCACTTCGAAGAATGCTATCGGCGACCTCCGCGGTCTTTTCGATGAGATGCTCGCAACTATCAAGGATGATCAGAGCCCTTCGAGGGCGCAGAAAATCAAGCAACGCATCCCTGCGATCGACAAACCGCGGGTCAAGCCCAAGCGCGGAAGCGATGGCGCCGATGAGATGCTCCTGGTCGCTTACGGCCGAAAGATCGACAAAGAATGCCGCGCCAGAGAAGTCGGCCAACGCCCCGTGTCCCACTGCCAGGGCAACCGTTGTCTTGCCTATGCCGCCAGCACCCAGAATTGTAATCAGGCGCTGTTCCGTCTGGAGCAAACCCTGAATCTCAAGAACAACATCGTCGCGACCGACCATGCGGCCCAGTGCGGGCGGCAGGTTGGACATTCCCGCAGATGCATTACTCCTGTCCCGGTCCACGGGTAGGCGCGTGACCGGCGCGATGAAGCTATAACCCTGGCCCTGTACATTCGCGATGTACTTGTTACCGAACTGACCGTCGCCCAGTGCCTTGCGCAGCGCCGATAGATGGACGCGCAGACTGCCTTCCTCGACTGTTACGTCAGGCCATGCCTTCGCGATCAGTTCGGACTTCGCGACAACCTCACCGGCGTTTTCAAGCAGCGCAATCAGGATGTCGTAAGCCCTGCCACCAAGTGGAATGACCTGGTCCACCTTTCTGAGAGAGCGCTCGGCGACATTGAGCTCGAATGGGCCAAACCGAAGCCCGATTGCACTCGGCAAGCCAATTTGTTGAACCGACATGAGTTTTTCCGCCAAGATCTTCGACGATTCGATCTTTGCCCTGTTCGTCGTCAGTCTTGCGCAAATACACCCCCAGCCCATCAAGGGTTAGCCGAAACCTCTTCCAGCAACAAGCTTCAGTGCGTCGAATTGGCGGCGCCATCGTGCAAATATGAAACGGTTAATACCTGCTTGGCCAACCGTAGATCGAGGGTATCAAGGCCTTCTCGAAATTTCGCATGGGTGGCTTGCAAGCTCCGCCACGCGGCCTCCTTTCGCCCGACCGACTTTTCGGCAATAGCAAGGCTGGTCGCGGCCCTGAGCTCCCACGACAAGCTCGCTTGTCTGGCCGACAGTTCGAGCGCAGACAGAAAATACTGCCTGCCAACCCCGAGTCCCTCGTCGTTGCCAAGGGCCAGTTCGCCCCTGATGCGACGCAGTTCCGGAGCGTACCATTGGATCTCATCAAGATCGATCTTCGCTCGTTCGAAGACAGCGAGTCCTTGCCGGGGTCGACCGGCGACGGCTGTGCATCTTGCAAACTCTGCTTGCAGGATCCAATTGAAGACCCCATAGCGCGCGGCTGATAGCTTCCCCAGACCCCGGTAGAGTGTCGCCGAAGCTGCATCGCCCTCGCCCCGCCTGACTCTGCAGAGAGCCTGCATGCCGAGGCCGAAGCCGAGATAGCTCTCCACAGCGTATTTTCCGGCGTGGTCGACTAGTTCGTTGGCAAGCGCTTCAGTCTCGATATCGTCTGGACTTGTCAGGTACGTGTTGAAGCTTGCCCAGGCGAGCGCCACGCAGAGCGGTACCGCCTGATCTAGTTGGCGTGCCTCGGCGATCGACATCAGGTTGAGGCGCCGCGCCTGATCAGGACAGCCCCGGAGCCAGGCCAGGTTGGCCAATACGGCCAGGGCGTCGACTTTCCGATCGTAGCCAAACCGCCTGATGAGAGATTGTCGAGACGCTTCATCATCGCGATGCAGGGACAATTCGAAATGAACTTCGGCCTGCAATATTCGCCCAATGTGGTGGTACGTTACGCCGCGCATGTAATTGGCCATTGCGATCGCGCCACGATCGCCGCTCCCGTCAGCGACATCGCCGCATCGATCTGCCAATTCTGTCGCCTCGGCATAACTTGGAAGCCGTATCCGGTGAGCCCAGAGAACAAGCAGAGAATCGAGCTGGCATTCGGTGTCGTTGAGGCACTCGGCAAGAAGGCGCGCCTTCGCCCAGCTCGCGTACGACTCTTCAGTCATACCATCCGTGAACATCATGCAACTAGCGAGTGCGGACTGGATGATCATTTCCTGCCGTGAGCCGGCACTCGCATCGTCGAGTCGGCTGATGGCTTTCGTCATCCACTCCCGGCATTCGGTAAGAAGGGCCATTGTCATCCAGGTGCTCGCCGAGGCGGCAGCAAGTTCAACGCCAATTTTCGCATCGCCCTCGACTGAGAAAGCCCAGTTCAAAGCGGCTCTGAGATTGTCGACCTCGCCCCCAAGCGCCCTGAGCCTTTCAGGCATATCCATTGAAGCGCCTTGTTTGAACAAGTCGCAGAAGTAGAGGGCGTGGCGCTGGCGACAGAGGCTCTCCTCAGCGCTTTCGGCAAGTCGTTGCGAAGCAAAGGCATGGGTGGTGTCGAGTAAACGCAGCCTCGCCCCCTGTCCCTGTGCGGCAATCATCGATTTCGAACGGAGCTCCCAAACGCAATCCGAGACATTTGCTTCATCTATCGTCTGGTCAGCGACAACGGCGACCGCCGCTTCGAACGTAAATCCGCCGGCAAAAACACTGAGTCGGCTCAATACGCGCTTCTCTGACTCACCAAGCAGGTCATAGCTCCACTCCAGCGCGGCGTTCAAGGTCTGGTGCTTCGGCGGGGCCGTCCTACGCCCCACCCATGACAGGTTTAGTCGGTCGTCGAGCAAGCTCGCGGTCTTGCTGAGGCCAAATATGTCAACCCTGCCGGCTGCGAGTTCGATTGCCAATGGAATTCCATCAAGCCGCCGGCAGATTCCCGCGGCAAGCGGCGCATCCGCATCGACCAGCTCGAAGTCACTTCGCACGACCCGCACGCGATCGAGCAGCAGTTGAACAGCGGGATATTGCAGGACGTCGTGTGCCGACAAGCTGCTATCTTCCGGAGGGAATGCGAGCGCGCAGAGTTCATAGACATGTTCACCTTCAACACGCATCGCTTCCCGGCTGGTCGCGAGCAAATGCAGTGTCGGGACACGGCTAATCAGTTCTTCTGCCACAGCCGACGCCCCGTCGATAAGGTGTTCGCAACAGTCGAGAATGATGAGCGTTGGCCTTTCCTGCAAACGATCGATCAAGGCTGGTACGACATTATTTGTTTGTACCGATACACCGAGTGCTGCGGCCATGGCTGGCGCGACGAGCGAAGCGCCGCCGAGAGCACTCAGATCGACGAAATGAATCTGGCCGTTGAAAATGGCGCTCATCTCATGGGCCACTGCCACCGCTATCGTGGTCTTGCCGATGCCGCCAGGCCCGACAATCGTCACAAACCTCTGCTCGGCCAGCTTCATCTGGATCGTGGCCAGGGCGTCGCTTCGTCCGAGCATCCGCATCAAGCGCGCAGGCAATCGAGATCTCGAGGATGGTTCGAGATCCCCCGACGCTGGCGAGGACGGGGACGTTACCGGTACGACGAAGCTGTACCCCCGCCCGGGCACGTTCGCGATATATCGCCTGCCAGGGTCGCTCTGGTCGAGAGCCTTCCGTAGCGCCGAGATGTGGACGCGCAGGCTGGCTTGTTCGGCCCCTCTCTTTGGCCAAACGCGCTCGATCAGGGTTCTCCCGCCGACGACCTCGTTTGCTTGCTCCACAAGGACGATGAGGAGATCCATGGCGCGCCCGCCGAGTGGTACGACCTTTGCGCCATTCGTCAGAAGTCTGCGTCCGATCGACAGTTCGAAAGGGCCGAAGCTCAGGACTGTCTCGTGCTGACCGCTCATGGGATATTCTCGTCCATCCCGGTTCTTGAGGTGACCTCGTCAGGTATTTCGCGCTCGCGTCGCCAACTGGCCGGACTTTGACCAAAGGCCTGTCTGAAGAGCCTGCATAGATGTGCTTGATCCGAAAAGCCAACGCTCAAGGCTATTTCGCTCAGTGATGCCGCGCCGGTCATCATCAGGTGGCAGGCTCTCTCCAGACGCCTTCTCACCAAGTAGGCATGTGGCGACTCGCCAACAGCCAGTTTGAACTTACGTGAGAAGTGTGCCGGGCTTCGACGCGCGACTGCACTGAGATCCCGGATGTGAATGGTGCGATGTAAGTTGCTGTCAATGTAAGCCCGCACGCGAAGGATCTGCCAAGCCGCCAGACCGCCCCTTGCGGAGCCGTTAGCGCCCGAACAACGTTCGATCTCCGCTTGCAGGATGTGCGATGCTGTGACCAGCGAGGCCTTGGCCGCCTCCTGATCGCGCCCCAACTCTCGCCTTGCAGTTTCAACCAGCTTGGCCACGCTGTTTGCAACCAGGTGGAACTGTTGATCGGCTGCAAGGGAAGACTCTGGTGCGGTGGTTTGAAGTCCTTCCATGATCATTCCCTTGCCAAACTATCCGAGGCTTCGGATCGGCGAGAGAGTGCAGCAAGGGGCCCCTTTTGGCTTGTTAATCAGCGTTATCGAAGGTTAATGTTGCACCGCGCAACGGAACGACTTTCTTATGAAATACCAATATGTTATATCTTGGCGAACCAAAGATGGCAACAATTCGGAACACCCCGGCAGTCGCTCAGATCCAAAATGTATGAAAGACGCGAGGACAACCTTCGTCACCTATCGCAAGAACATCTCCCCGCGGAGGGTCTCCGCGCGACGGGGGTACCGCAGAGACCCTCTCGGCGAAGCGAGGGACTGGACGCTTCGCCGTTAGGGAGGAGTGTTTTCAGTCAGCTACGAGCCATGGTCCTCGAGGATCTTCAGATCGCTAACTGAGTAAGAAAGTGAGTAACGAAACCCGGACTCGATCCTTTTCGGCGCGAGCGCGTGGAGTTCTTCGCCATTCGTTTCCGGAAAATTGAGCTCGCCCTTGCCGATCCATGCGCCGGCAACGGTGAGATTATCGGTGATCGACATCGCCAGCTCGTTGACCGCAGGCTTGTCCTGATAGCCGACCGCCAATCTCGGGAAGTATCGCAACAAGACCGTGGGGCGGCTGAGGAGAGACATTCCGTTTTCGACCGGCTTGTGCAAGGTGACGCAGGCTTCCGCAAGACGCTGGCCATGCGCCGAAAGGCTGGCGCCAAACCGGCTGCCGGACGCGACGGGCGCGGCGGCGGGGCCAGAGGCCGCAAAGGAGCGCGTCTGAAAGATGCTGCCCATTTTTTTGGGAAACCCCTGCGTCCAACCGCGCGCCAGCGCAGCGTCGTTGTCGACGTAAATGTACGGGCACCACATCACCGGCTCGTCGCGATACATGGCGTCGACCAAAACAAGCGCCTCGCGATATTGATAACGGGCCGGCTCAAGATATTCGTCGTCCTGGGCGGCGAATTGCCAATCCAGAAACATCATGACGGCGCGACCGTTTGAGTTCGGATCTGGGGAAAGACCATTCGGCAATGTCGCCGCCGTCGCATCGGGGTCCGTCCAGAACTCGACTCCAACGACGTCGCCAGCATAGTGCCAGGGTGGTGGCGGAGTTAGTGCGGCCTGACCGAATGGCGATTTCGGAACTGTAAAGCCCTTCAGCATTTCGTATCCTGATGCGTCTATCACTTTCGGCACCAAGGCTACCTAAACCAGCCACAATTGATTTGATTGAAGTGCGTCGACTTGTTGATTCCTGCCGCAATCCACAACGCGCTTGTCGGCATCAGCTGCGATTACAGGCGGTCAGATCTGCCAGGATCTCGATATCGGTGACGGAATAGGAAAACGAGAATCGATATCCGCGCCCCACCTTCAACGGCCCCAGCACTTCCAACTCTTCGCCATAGGCTTCCGGAAAATTGAGCTCACCCTCGCCGATCCAGATGTTGGTAATCAGGAGTTGGTTCGGGACACATCGAACGAGTTCATCGACGGCTGGCTTGTCGTGCATGCCGGCGGAGAGCCGCGGAAAATATCGCCGTCCCACAATCCGGCGATCAAGCAGGCCAACAAGTCGCTCTGCCTTTTCGCGCAAGGTAACGCGGGCTTGCACCAGCAAACGGCCGTGAGCCGACATGCAGGCCGAGAACCGGCCATCATGCACGAGTGGCGCCGAAGCTACGCTCGCAGTGGCAAAAGTACGAGTCTGGTGTACAGTACCGAACTTTCTCGGATAGCCTTGAATCCAGCCTCTCATCAACGCAGCGTCGTTGTCGACATAGCAATATGGACACCACGCTATTCGTGTCCCCTTCCAAATCGCGTCGAGGAGGACGCTGAATCCGCGACTTTGATATCTGGCAGGATCGAGATACTCATCGTTCTGCGCGGTGAACTGGTAATCTGTGAAGAGCGCAACAGAGTGGCCTGGACATTTCCTGTCAAGCTCGACACCCCTCGGAAGGATATGGACTGATACATCGGGGTCGTTCCAGAATTCCACCGCCAGGACGTCACCTGCGAAATGCCAGGGCGGCGACGGGACCAACGCAGCAGCGCCCAGAGGGGACCGAGGCGCAGTGAATCCGTTTAGCATCGCCTCGTTCCCACCATCAGCAGCTCAGCCGCGCATCATTCAACATGAACCGTTAGCGTTGGTGCCGTTCCCAACGCTTGGACAGACATGCGATGACTTGGTGGTTTGTGCGCACCCGACGTTGATGCGAAGCCGACCGAACGGAAAACCTCGCCTATCTGCTCGATCCCCCCGCCCCTCATTTGGGACGCGGAGGGACTACAGCGGGGTCGAAAGCTACAAACTCTGACGTTTCGCGACAAGCGCGCGCTCCGGCAAGAGTGTATTTCTATCCGCCACGGCGCACCACGGAACGCAGCGCCTCCGCCAGCGTGTTCATGCGCGTCTTCGACACGCTATGGGCGGTCCACCGCAGGGCCTGCACAAAATCACGAAAACAACCCCATGCAAAGTAGAATGGCCCCGGCTCGCAGCACTTGCGCTGCGTCGCCTCCGGGGCACCAGAAGAAAAATGGCCCGTCGTCACGCACCGCGCAGGGAAGGCATGCTTGATTAGCAGCCAGTATCCCTGCGACGCGCTTCAGTGCTGCATTTGCAGATTCATCAACTCTGCCGCAGGCATCATGTTGTCGTTCAGATCTGCCATGATCAAGAGCGATCCGACGACGACCAGGACGACGATCAGCACACCGAACGCCAGCGCCATCACGTTGTTGGTGTTGTCCGGCCCGGTGGTGACATGCAGGAAGAACACCAAATGGATGCCCATTTGCGCGATCGCGAGGACCGTCAGTCCGAGAGAGATACCGCCGGCCCAGAGCAGCGATGTGTTGGCGACCCAGAACGACATGGCCGTGAGGACCACCGCGAGACCCAACCCGATCGTGTAGACGAGCACGCCGGACGATGTCCCCTGTTCCACGTCGGGAAGTGCTGATGCGTCACCAGGCGCGCGATCGTACTGCGTGTCGGTCATGAAAGGACTCCCATCAGATAGACCACTGTGAACAGCCATACCCAGACGATGTCGAGCGCATGCCAGAACAGTGAAAAGCAGAGCAGACGACGCTCCACGGTCGCGCGAAGGCCCTTGATTGCGACCTGAGCCATCATCACTGCCAGCCAGACCAGGCCGGCTGTGACATGCAGCCCGTGACAGCCGACGAGGGTAAAGAAGGCAGAGAGGAAAGCGCTGCGTTGCGGACCGGCCCCGACGGCGATCATGCCGGCGAACTCCCGCACCTCCAGCACCAGGAACGCGGCTCCCAGCACGAAGGTGACGAGAGCAGCCAAATAAGTGACGGCATAGCGCCGCGAACTGATAGCCAGGGACATCATCCCACAGGTATAGCTCGACGCGAGAAGGCAGCCGGTTTCGATTGCAACACTGCCTTGGTTGAATAGCTGTACGCCACCTGGGCCTCCAGCGGTCGCGTGCGCGAGCACCGCGTAGGCGGCAAAGATCGCCGCAAACATCACGATGTCGCTCAGGAGGAAGACCCAGAAGCCGTAGCCAACAACGATCCGCTTTGCAGCGGGACCGGCCTCACTTGCACTCGGCCGCGCCTCGTAACGACCCTCATCATCAACTGCAACAGCGACGTTCATACTGCAATCTCCGCCTGGTTCGCCTGCTCGAAACGCGCTATCTGATCGGCCGGGATTTTGATTTCCTCTTCGTTGCGAAACGCGAAGGCAAGCATGGTCAGAAAGATTCCGATTGCCCCCAAACCTGCCATCCACCAGATGTGCCAGATCAGCGCAAAGCCGCTAACGACTGCAAAAAATGCCGTGATGAAGCCGGTCGCGCTGTTCTTCGGCATCTCGATCGGTTCAAATTTGCGCTCTTTCGGCGGGTGGGCTTGTGTGCGTTCGCGCTGCTTCTTGTTCCAAAGAGCGTCGAGGCCCGTGACCTGCGGAAGCACGGCGAAATTCCAGGCCGGCGGCGGCGAAGCGGTCGCCCATTCAAGTGTGCGGCCGTTCCATGGGTCCGCGGTCACCTTGAGTTGTTCGCGGTCGCGGATCGACACCACAAGCTGGATGACCTGGCAGACGATGCCAGCAAGGATGACGACCGCGCCGATCGCCGCAGCCACCAACCACGGTTGCCAGCTGGCAACGTCGTAATGCTGCATGCGGCGGGTCATGCCCATGAGACCCAGCACGTAGAGCGGCATGAAGGCGAGATAGAAACCGATCAGCCAGCACCAGAACGAAGCTCTGCCCCAGCGTTCGTCGAGCTTGAAGCCGAATGCCTTCGGGAACCAGTAATTGTAACCCGCCATCAAGCCGAACACCGTGCCGCCGATGATGACATTATGGAAATGCGCGATCAGGAACAGGCTATTGTGCAGCTGGAAGTCGGCGGGAGGCACCGCCATCAACACGCCGGTCATGCCGCCGATCACGAACGTCACCATGAAGCCGATCGACCACAGGATCGGGACTGTGAACCGGATGCGACCACCGTACATCGTGAATAGCCAGTTGAAGACTTTGACGCCCGTCGGGACCGCGATAATCATGGTCATGACCCCGAAGAAGCCGTTGACGTTCGCGCCGGCTCCCATGGTGAAGAAGTGGTGCAGCCAGACAAAGAATGACAGCACGCAAATCGCCATCGTCGCGGCAACCATGGAACGATAGCCAAACAGCGGCTTGCCGGAGAAGGTCGAGACAACCTCGGAAAAGATGCCGAACGCCGGCAACACCAGGATATAGACCTCCGGGTGCCCCCAAACCCAGAACAGGTTGACGTACATCATCGCGTTGCCCTGGCCATCGATCGTGAAGAAATGAAAGCCGAGGTAACGATCGAGCAGCAGCATCGCCAAGGTCGCAGTCAGGACTGGGAAGGCCGCGACAATGAGAAGATTCGCGGCGAGCGAGGTCCAGCAAAACACGGGCATGCGCATATAGCTCATCCCCGGCGCGCGTGTTTTCAGGATCGTCGCGACGAAGTTTATTCCGGTCATCAACGTGCCGACGCCGGAGATTTGCAGCGACCAAAGATAATAATCGACGCCGACACCGGGCGAGTATTGCAGCTCGCTCAGCGGCGGGTAAGCAACCCAGCCGGCTTTCGAGA
>WNFC01010385.1_pt1 | contig 11719 bp, 8 predicted proteins | sample 5400541 | NCBI WGS metagenome assembly WNFC01 (sample SAMN13153342, study PRJNA577476) | soil metagenome | isolation source: 120 cm saprolite under Douglas fir tree site 2 hole 2 replicate 1 | place: USA:California | collected 2015-04-18 | reverse complement strand
CTCTGCCCCGGTTCTTCGCACTCCTCGACTACAAGGTCAAGAGCGGCTATGACTTCGATGCGAAGCATACCGAGGCCGAGCAGCGGCGCATCGAGGATACCTTCCAGGTCGTCAGCCTGAGCTTCTCGAATCTCGGCGGCCCCGAAGCAATCGGGCCGTACTTCGCCACCAGCGGACACAGGGCGTACGAGGATCGCGTCTACCGTCAGCTCGCGGAGTTCTACTTTGCGAAGCTGCGATACCAGGACGCTGCTACGGTCTACAAGTCCTTCGTGGCCCTGTATCCGTTCCACCGGGTCTCACCCCAATTCGGCATGCGGGTGATCGAGATATACGACAAGGGCGGGTTCCCGCACCTGGTGCTGGCCGGGAAGAAGGAGTTCGCGGCTACGTACGGCCTGCAGGGCGAGTACTGGCATCACTTCGACGTGAACAAGTCGCCGGAAGTGCTGAGCTACCTCAAGGGCAACCTGAAGGACCTGGCAAACTACTATCACGCGCAGTACCAGGATCCGAAGCAGCACGAGCAGCGGGCGGAGAACTACGCTGAGGCCACGCACTGGTACCGGGAGTTCCTCAGCTCGTTCCACACCGACAGTCAGGCGCCGCAGCTGGATTACCAGCTCGCCGATCTCATGCTGGAGAATCACGACTACCCGGCGGCTGCGCACGAGTACGAGGTCACCGCTTACGATTACCCGGCGCACTCCCAGTCGGCGGCGGCGGGCTATGCGGCCATCTACGCGCATCGCGAGTATCTGAAGGTGGCCGGTGCCGACGTGAAGGACGCGGCGCGCCGCGACACGATCACCAGTTCGATCAGGTTTGCCGACACGTTCCCGCAGCACGAGCAGGCGGCGGTCGTGCTGGCGGCGGCGGCCGAGGACGCGTACGAGATGAAGGACCTGGTGCTGGCGCGCGACTCCGGCCGGCACCTCATCGAGAAATTCCCGGGCGCGGCGCCCGGCGTGCGCCGCAACGCGTGGCTCGTCGTCGCACACTCCACCTTCGGGCTGTCCGATTATGCGAACGCGGAGCAGGCCTACAGCCAGGTACTGGAAGCCACGGCGCCGGGCGATGCCTCGCGTGCCGATCTGGTGGAGAACCTTGCGGCCTCCATCTACAAGCAGGGCGAGCAGGCCAACCAGGCGGGGGACGACCGGAGCGCGGCCAATCACTTCGTGCGCGTCAAGCAGGTTGCCCCGACGTCCAAGATCTGCGCGGCGGCCGAGTACGACGCCGGGGCGGCCCTGCTGCGCCTGAAAGACTGGGCAGCCGCGGCCCAGATTCTGGAGGAGTTCCGGCGCAGCTTTCCGGAGCACGAACTGCAGAAGGAGGCGACCAAGCAGATCGCCTACGCGTACCAGCAGGCCGGGCAGCTGTCCCAGTCCCAAGATTGCGGAGATCTACAAGGCCAGGGCGGATCAGGGCCAGTACCACCATCAGCTCGAGGAGATCGTGCGTGCCGACAGCGCGGCGGGAAGCGAGCGCACGGATCGCACCCGGAATGTCGCAGCGCGCGCAGCGCTGGTGCTGGCGCAGCCGATTTACGAGCAGTTCGCGGCGCTCAAGCTGGTGCAGCCGTTCGATCGCAGCCTGCAGGAGAAGCAACGCAACATGGACGCTGCAACCAAGGCTTTCAGCGGGCTGGTCGATTACCAGGTCGGAGAGGTCACCGCGGCGGCGACCTTCTACATGGCTGAGATTTACGCGAACTTCAGCCAATCGCTGCGCGATTCGCAGCGCCCGGGCGATCTCGGCGCGGACGCTCTCAAGGACTACGAGCAGCAGCTCGCCGACGCCGCACACCCACTTGTTGAGAAGGCGATCGCGATCCACGAGAAGAACCTCGAGCTCATGAGGCGCGCGCTGAACAACACTTGGACACAGAAGAGCCTAGACCGCCTCGCGGCGCTCGAGCCGGACAGGTACGCACGCGCCGAGATCAGCAGCGGGTTCGTCGGGTCGCTCGAGCGGTATGTCTACCAGCCGCCACCGCGTGCGGCGGTGGCACCAGAGAGCCCCCAGGCGGCGGCGCCCGCCCAGCAGCAGGGTGCGACGGCCTCCGGGCAGACGGACAGCGCGATCGGGCAGGCCATCACGGCAGGAGCAGGTAATGAAGGCATTCGCTGATCACGGTCGGACAACGGGCGCGCGCCGGGTCGTGGCCGGGCTGGCAGTGGCACTGTTTTTCCTGGGCTGCGGGACGACAGTGTCGGCCGGCAAGCCGCGCGGGGCGGATCCCAAGCTTCAACCGGAAGCGGGCGGCTTCCTCCTGACCGAAAACGTGCGGGTCCCCGCGGAAGCTCGTGCCGACTACGACAATGCGCTGCGCCTGCTGGAAGCGAAGCAATACGACCAGGGAATCGCCTTGCTGCTCAAGGTCACCCAGAAGGCACCCCAGGCCGCCGCGGCATATGTGGATCTGGGTATTGCCTACGGCAAGCTGGGCGATCTCGACAACGCGCTGGCGAGTCTGAAGCGCGCAGTGGAGCTCGATTCCCGCCAGCTGGTCGCTTACAACGAACTCGGGATCGTCTATCGCAGGAAGAGCGATTTCTCCGCCGCCCGGGACAGTTACCAGCGGGCGCTCGGAGTCTTCCCCGGATTCCATTACGCGCGGCTCAACCTGGCGATTCTCTGCGATCTGTACCTCGCTGATCTGGCGTGCGCCCGTGACAACTACGTCGCCTATCAGCAACTGGTTCCGGACGACAAGCAGGTGGCGAAGTGGATCGCCGATCTGAACGCCAGGGCGAAGCTCTAGGAGGACTCATGGCACGCACACTCATCATAGGTCTTGCACTGTTCGCCGCGGCAGGCGGCGTCGCGGCCGAGGACACGGCGACGGCGCCGGGCACGAACGCGGCGGCGAATGCGTCTGCGCCGGCCGCGCCCGCCGGCGTCACTGGGCAAAGGACCAGGAAGCAGGCCGGCGGCGCGAAGGCCCGGGATGGCAAGGCGGACCCGGCGGCGACGGCCAGCCAGGACTTGCCGCCCGGCGGCGACGTGAAGATGTCGGGCATGTCGATCCTCGGCAACGAGGACGCCCCGAAGTCCCTGGTGCTCGTGCCCTGGAAGAGCTCCCAGCTCGCGGACATGCCGAGTGTCTCCAGGCTGCTCGACTCCTCGGCGCAGCCGGTGGACAAGGACGTCTTCATGCGGGAGCTCTCGTACTACGAATTCAAGTCGGGCTCGAAGTGAGCGAGCCTGCGCAGTGGTTAACAGGTTGGAAATCAGTCTTTCAGTGTTTGACAGATCGTAACTTTCAAGAGGTTCGCATATGGAATTCTTTTATCCAGTAGTCAAGTTCTTCACGGCGGGCGGGGCCTTCATGTTCCCGATCCTGCTCGTGGGGGCGATTTCGGCCGCGATCGCGATCGAGCGCTATATCACGCTCACCAAGATGGGTGTCCGCAATCGAAGCACCTGGGCCCGGGTCGAGCCGACGCTCGCCAGCGCGGACTTCGAGAAGGCGCGCGAGCTCACCAGCAAGGACGAGTCCCCGATCGCGCGCGTGCTCAGCATGGGGCTCGCCCTGCAGGGCGGCGTGCGGCGGCGCGACGATGTGGAAAAGGCGATGCAGGAGAGCATGATGGAGGTCGTTCCACAGCTCGAGAAGCGCACCCACTACCTCGCGACGGGGGCCAATGTCGCAACCCTGCTCGGCCTGCTGGGCACGGTGAGCGGCCTGATCCACTCGTTCGCCGCGGTGGCGACGGTCAATCCGGCGGAAAAGGCCAACCTGCTGTCGGCGAGTATCTCGGAGGCAATGAACTGCACGGCCTTCGGCCTCATCACGGCGGTACCGCTGCTGGTGCTGCATGCCTACCTGCAGTCGAAAACCATGGCGCTGAGTGACGGCCTGCAGACGGCAGCAATCCGGTTCCTGAACGCACTCGCCGCCCGTCAGGCGGCCCGGGCCGAGAGTCGGCTGGAACTGGTCAAACAGGCGCCGCAGGCGGCGTCGGCCTGAGGGTCACCCCATGCGCAGTTTCCTTTTCCCGATGCGTCGCGAACGCAAGCAGGCCGAGTTGCTGCTGGTGCCGATGATCGACATCTTCACCGTGCTGGTCAGCTTTCTGCTGATGACCGCGGTGTTCTCGCGCATCGCGGTCATGCAGATCGACCTGCCGAGTTCCGCGGCCGCAAAGCCCACGGAGCCGGCGTTCCGGCTCGAGGTCATTGTCCGGCAAGATGGCTTCGAACTCAGCGACGGCAAGCAGGTCATCAGCACCGTACCGAAGCTGAAGGGTGCATACGACCTGCTCAGCCTGACGGAGCACACGCTGCAGGTGAAGCGCGAGCACCCGACCTCCGAGGACGCGTCGGTGCTGGCGGAGCCCAAGGTTCCCTACGACGAGCTCATTCAGGCCATGGACGCCATCCGCAGCACGGAGGTGCCGGCGACAGATGCGCTGATCGCGGGCCAGGGCGCCGCGGGGGCGCAGACCGCCGCGGCCGGCGCCGAGCCCGTCAAGATTGCGCTGTTCACGAACATTGCTCTGGGAGATGCGCCATGAGGATGCTGGGTGCAGGGTTCTTTGCGTCGGCGGGCCAGCTGCGCGAGCGTGTCGATGCGCAACTGAACCTCATTCCGATGATCGACATCCTGTCGGTGCTGGTCGCATTCCTGCTGGTGTACTCCACCGATGTGGAGGTGCTGCAGAATTCCAAGGGCGTCAGCATTCCCCAGTCGCGCACCGACGTGCGCCCGAAGCAGTCGGTTGTCGTGATGGTCACGAAGGACGCCGTGTTGGTGCAGGGTGAGACGGTTGTGAGCCTCGCACAGGTGAGCGACCCGAAGGTGCAGCTGATCGAGCCCCTGCGCGCGGTGCTGCAGCGCCCGATCGCGGGTCTGGACGCGGCGGCGCGTGACGCCGCACTGACTTCCAAGGAGGTCACGGTCATGGCCGACAAGGATCTGCCCTACGAGGTTCTCAGGAAGGTCCTGGCGACCTGCTCGGCGGCAGCCTACGGCAAGATCTCACTCGCGGTGCTGCAGAAGGAGACGCCGGTCAGCAGGGGCAAGAGCCCCTAGCGGCGATTCGCACCGGCCACGGTGACCCATTCCCACCTCAAGGTAACGGCATGAATTCGGTAACAACGCAAGATCGGCAGATGCTGGAGGATCCACAGATGCCGAAGGATCAACAGGCCCCCGACGGTCAGGCCGCTGACGGTCAGGAGCCGGAGGACCAGCAGGCGCTGCTCGCGGAACTCGGCGAGAAGCAGGAGCGGCTCGACGCCCTGGCAGGGGAGCTGCGGTCGCTCGATGCGACGCTTGAGGCCCTGGCGAGCGAGCGCAACCAGCACCGCCTGCTGCACCAGGCCTGCGACGCCCTGGGCGAGCTGGGCAAAGTCGGTGGCGCGCAGTTGTTCTGGGGTGCTGCCGAGGCAGTGGCGACCGGAGAGGCCCTGCTGCGCCGAGTGTCGGAGCGTGTCACGGCGTTCGAGAGCCACGTGGGGGATCTTGAGGCAGCCCGCCGGACTACCCGTGAGCGGATCGACACCGAGCAGTACCGGCTGGGTCTGATCGAGGACGAGCTCTTCGAAGCGCAGGACGATGAGGAGCGGCTGCGGCAGGAGTGGCTCGTCGAGCGGGAGATCAGCGGGCTTCATTCCCGCCCGCTCACCATGCCCTGGACCTGGGGTGGAGAGGACGACCGGCGCTTCCAGAAATCGTTGCTGGGGGCACTGGCGGTCTGCCTGCTTCTTGCGCTGGCCGTTTTCCTGATCCGTCTGCCCGAGCAGCGGACGCTGGAAGCTGCGGTCCTGGAGCAGGTTCTGCACATCACCATGGCGCTGCCGCGGCCGCCGGCGCCGCGCGTGCTGCCGCCGCCACCGCCACCGAAGCCGATCGTGCAGAAAACCGTGGTCAATCCGACCCCACAGAAGTCGCAGCAGCCCCCAACCGAGGAGCCGGTCAAGCCGACAGTAGAGGAGCCGAAGCCGGCCGGGCTGCTGGCGTTCAAGCAACGACTTTCCGCCCTGGCGCAGACGCAGGTCGATCCCGCGCTCGGCGCCCAGGCGCACATCAACAACGCCGACAGCTCCTCAGGGTCACCGCAGCGCTCCATGCTGACCACCACCGCTCCGGGAAGCAGCGGCGGGATCAATCTGGCCGCCGTCAGCCGCGGCCTCGGAGCGGGCGGCGGGGCTGAGCGCGGTGTCATTCACGGCGGCGGCCTGACTCACGCCACCAGCGGCATCGGCTCGGGGGCGGCGGCGAGCCGCCCGGTGAGCGGAGGCCCGGGGCCGGGGCGTACCGACGAGGAGATCCAGATCGTCTTCGACCGCCACAAGGCCCAGCTCTACCGGCTGTACAACCTGGAACTGCGCCGCGATCCGACGCTGCAGGGAAAGATCATCCTGCGGCTGACGATCGAGCCTGACGGCACCGTATCGATGTGCCAGCAGCAGGCGACCAGCATGAATGCGCCGCAGCTGTCGGCGCAGGTGGTGGAACGGGTGAAGACGTTCAACTTCGGCGCCAAGACGGTGCCGCCGGTGACCATCGTCTACCCGATCGATTTCCTGCCCGCAATGTGAGGACAATGATTTTGAGCTGAGCGATCAGCACACATTCGATTTACGACAAGGGCAAACCCACCGAAAGGTGGGGACGCAAAGTCACCGGTCTAAAGAGCCGCAGGCTCCATGACAGCGGGACCGCCGGAAATCCAGTCCGAAACCCGGGCTGCCTCGGCCCCTTGTCGCTGCGATCGGCCGGCAAGAGGTACGAGATTGAACACGAGTCGGACCATTTCGAATGCGAGGGTGCGCCGCGGCTGGACGGCAATGCTGCTGCTCGCCCTTGCGCTGCTGTTGTTCGGCGCACGGCCGGCCCATGCAGGCATCGGCTGCGACGCCACTTACGGCGGCACGATCAATGGCTTCGTCAACCCGACGCCGCCGACGAACGTACTGATCGACGGCAACTGCACCTTCGAGAACTTCCCCGCGTCCAACCCGCTGACGACCAACATCAGCTTCTATACCAGCCCCGGCACCAACAACCAGAGGTGGCTGGTCATATTCAACAACGTCGACTTCATCGGCAATATGTCTTGCGACAAGGTGCAGGGCAACGCGGTCTGGTTCGTCAACGGCTCGATCACCCGCCAGCATATCCTCAAGTGCTCGAACCTCTTCGTTCCGGTCGACAAGATCGACAAGCAGACTCCGGCGGGACAGACCACGGCCGCGATCGGAGTGCCCTTCACGTACACGCTCACCTTCCCGGAGCTGTACGACCCGCTGTCGGGTAGTGTCATCAATGCGGGTGGGTCGAATCACGACGTAAGTCAGATCACGATCACCGACAATCTGAATGCGACCGGGGTGTCGCTCAGCTACCTGAGCAGTACAGCCACCTGGAAGGGTAGTGGCGCTGCGGTGCCTTTCACCGTCACCAATGCGGGAGGGCTGCTCACCTTCAGCGGCTTTCCGACGATCCCGGCCGGGCAGCAGATCGTTCTGAAAGTCACGGTCGTGCTCAACAACGCCGTGCCGCCGAACACGCCTGGCACGCAGTTCATCAACACGGCGAACTGGACGTTGGCCACGACCGTCAACGGGATCTTCGAATACCCGCTGCCCGGACAACAAGGCATCTCGCCGCCGCTGACCATCGCGGCGCCCAACCTGGTGATGACCAAGACGGGTCCGGCGACCATGAATCTCGGCCAGCTCGGGCAGTTCGGGCTCGACATCCAGAACACCGGCAACGCCGATGCCTGGAATGTCACGCTCCAGGACCGTCTGCCGTCGGGTGCGACCGGCGGCATGTGTGCGACGACCCCGCAGATTCTCAGCGCGCAGGTGACGGGCAAGGGAGCGCTCACTCTCAACACGGACTACACGGTCAGCTACAGCGGGGCGCCCAACTGCACGTTGACGCTGAACATGCTCACGCCTGCGGCGGTGATCGGCCCCGGGCAGCACCTGATCGTCACCTACCAGACGCAGCTCGATCCGAACAGTCAGAACGGGGCGCAACTCACCAACGTGGCGGGGGCGACGCAGTGGTTCAGCGCTTCGAGCACCAGCACCGGGCGTCAGGCATTCACCTGCACGCTGACCAACGGGACACCGGGTGTCGCTGACTGCCAGGATGCGCATACGGTTACCGTGGCGCTGTCCGCGGTCACGATCACGAAACAGGTCTCCGTTGTCGGCGGCGGTCCGGCGCTGCCGGGTGCGCAGCTCGACTACCTGGTGCACGTCACCAATAGGTCGACGAACCCTGTGAACCCGGTGGTGATCACGGACGACCTGAACGCGGCGGGGGCAGGAGTGCTCACCTACGTGCCCGGCTCGGCGACCATGAACGGCTCGGCGACCGGTGTCAGCGTCGCAGGCAACGTCATCACCGCGAATTTCTCCGCGACCTACGGCGCGCTGCAACCCGGGAAGACGATCGACCTGCACTTCCTCGCCACGATCGGCTCTGGGGTTGCACCGGGCACCACGGTCACCAATACCGGTGTCGTCACCTGGAACACCCCGCCACAGAACGCTTCCGGAAGCGCCTCGATCCAGGTGGCCACCCCGCCCAGCCTGGTGATGACCAAGGGCGGTCCGGCGACCATGAACATCGGGCAGCCGGGACTGTTCACGCTCAACGTCCAGAACACCGGCACCAGCGATGCCTGGAATGTCACGCTGCAGGACCATCTACCGGTGGGTGTGACGGGGGGCATGTGCGCGACTACGCCGCAGATCCAGAGCGCCCAGGTCTTCCAGGCTGATGGTGTAACGCCGGTGCCCGGCAAGGGGCCGCTCGCCCTCAACACCGACTACACGGTCACCTACGTCGCGGCGCCGACCTGCACGCTGACACTGAACTTGCTTACCCCTGCGGCGGTAATCGGTTCGACACAGCGGCTGATCATCACTTACCAGACGCAGCTCGATGCGAACAGCCAAAACGGCGCACGACTCACCAACGTTGCCGGGGCCACGCAGTGGTTCAATGCACCCGCCGGCAACACCGGGCGCCAGACCTACGGCTGCACGCTGACCAACGGCACACCTGGCGTGGCTGACTGCCAGGACGCGCACACGGTCACGGTGGCGATCTCCACGGTCACGATCACGAAACAGGTCTCGGTCGTCGGCGGCGGTGCGGCCGTCCCAGGCGCACAGCTCGACTACCTGGTGCACGTGAGCAACCCGTCGCCGAACCCGGCGACCAACGTCGTGATCACCGACGACCTGAACGCGGCGGGCGCGGGAGTGCTCACCTACGTGGCCGGCTCAGCGACGATGAACAGTTCGGCCACCGGTGTCACGGTTGCCGGGAACATCATCACCGCGAACTACTCGGCAACGTATGGTCCGCTGCTGCCGGGGAAGACGATCGACCTGCATTTCCGTGCCACGATCGGCGCCGGAGTGCCACCGGGTACGACGATCACCAATGCCGCTGTCGTCACCTGGAACAACCCGCAGCAGAGCGCTTTGGCGAGCGCCTCGATCCAGACCCCGAAACCGCCCACCCTGGTGATGATCAAGAGCGGTCCGGCGACCATGAACATCGGGCAGCCGGGACGGTTCACCCTCAACATTCAGAACACCGGTACGGTGGACGCCTGGAACGTGACGATTCTGGACCGCCTGCCATCTGGCGCCACGGGTGGCATGTGCGTCGTGGCCCCGCAGATCCAGAGCGCCCAGGTCTTCCAGGCTGACGGTATAACGCCGGCACCCGGCAAGGGTCCGCTCAGCGCCGGCAGCGACTACACGGTTACCTACAGCGCGGCGCCGACCTGCACGCTGACGATCACGGCGCTCACGCCTGCAGCGGTGATCGGCCCGTCGCAGCGGCTGATTGTTGTCTATCAGACGCAGCTCGATGCGAACAGCCAGAACGGCGCGAAGCTCACCAACGTGGCCGGGGCGACGCAGTGGTACAACGGACCCGCCAGCAACACCGGGCGCCTGACGTTCAGCTGCAAGCTGACCGACGGCACGCCGAGGATCGCCGATTGCCAGGATGCGCACACCGTCACGGTGGCCATCTCCACAGTCAACATCACCAAGCAGGTCTCGGTGGTGGGCGGCGGCACGGCGCTGCCGGGGGCCCAGCTCGACTATCTCGTGCACGTGACCAACCGATCGCCGAACCCGGCGACCAACGTGGTCATCACGGACAATCTGAATGCGGCAGGTCCCGGGGTGCTGAGCTACGTCGCCGGCACGGCGACCATGAATGGTTCGGCCAACGGTGTCAGCGTCACCGGCAACGTCGTCACCGCGAACTACTCGGCGACCTACGGACCGCTCGCGCCCGGAGGGACGATCGACCTGCGTTTCCGCGCCACGCTCGGCAGCCCACTCGCCGCCGGCACCAACGTCACCAACACCGGTGTCGTCACCTGGAACAACCCGCCGCAGAGTGCCTCGGGCAGCGTCTCGATCCAGGTGGGCGCAATTCCTGCCGGAGCCCTGACCATTACCAAGACGACTCCGCTGCTCGACGTGGCGCGTGGGCAGCTCGTGCCGTACACCATCACGCTCACCAACGTGCTCGGCGGCGTCGTCCAGGGAGTCACGCTGATCGATCGCTTCCCTGCCGGTTTCCGCTATGTCAAGGGCTCGGCGCGGATCGACAACACACCGGCGGAGCCGGCAGTAAACGGGCTTCAGCTCACCTGGAGCAATCTGAGCTTCGGCGGCGGCGGCCACCACAGCATCGTGCTGCTGCTGGCGGTGGGCGCCGGCGTGGGCGAAGGCGAGTTCGTGAACCGCGCCCAGGCTTTTGCCGGCGTCGGCGGCAACCCGATATCGGGAGTGGCAACCGCGACCGTGCGCGTGGTGCCGGATCCGACCTTCGATTGCACGGACGTGATCGGCAAGGTGTTCGACGACGCCAACGGCAATGGCCACCAGGATCCGGGCGAGAAGGGCCTGCCGAGCGTGCGGGTGATAACCACCCGGGGCCTGGCCGCGGTCACCGACGAGTACGGGCGCTTCCATATCACCTGCGCGATCACGCCGCTGGAGGGCCGCGGCAGCAACTTCGCCCTCAAGCTCGACGAGCGGACGCTGCCGAGCGGCTATCGCTCGACCACCCCGCAGGTGCTGGTGGAGCGGGCGACGCGCGGCAAGGCGCTGCGCTTCGAGTTCGGGGCGTCCATCCACCGCGTCGTCAGCCTGGACCTCTCCGATGCGGCCTTCGAGCCGGGAAGCGTCGACCTGCGCCTGCAGTGGCAGCCGCGCATCGACTTGCTGCTCGCCGAGCTGCGCAAGGGGAGATCGGTGCTGCATCTGTCCTACCTCGCCGACGTCGAGGAGCAGCGGCTGGTCGAGCGGCGCCTGCAAGCTGTGGCTGAGTCCATCCAGCACGCGTGGCAAACGGACAAGTGCTGTTACGAACTCAACATCGAACGGGAGATCTTCTGGCTGCGCGGTAGTCCGCCCCGGGAGCCGGTTGAACGGCTGGGAGGCTCGCGATGAGCAGCACGGACAGGCTTCGGTTCGGGTTGCTGATGAGCCTGGTGCTGGTCGCGGCCGACGCGAACGCGCAGGCCGTTACCGAGTCGCCGCTCGGCAACTCGGTGGAGCGGCAGTTGTCGACGGAACCGACGTTCTCCCTGTGGGCACGCGATCCGGATCGGGTCAGGACCGAGGCTGGCGACAGGCTGGAGAAGCAGCGCGTCGTGGCTGAGACCTTCGAGACCGTCAAGCTCAAGAACGTGATCCCACCCATTCA
>WNFC01007887.1_pt1 | contig 11719 bp, 10 predicted proteins | sample 5400541 | NCBI WGS metagenome assembly WNFC01 (sample SAMN13153342, study PRJNA577476) | soil metagenome | isolation source: 120 cm saprolite under Douglas fir tree site 2 hole 2 replicate 1 | place: USA:California | collected 2015-04-18 | reverse complement strand
AAGAATTGATTTCGCAAAACAGCTTCTCGTCGGAGCTTTAGAGAACACGCGCGAGCATTCGCCCACAGAGTGAAGTGCGGCGACTATAGGGACACTTTGCAGCGGGGTCAATAATCTGAAAGCAGTACTTGCTTCGATCACCAAGTGAAAAGGAAGGCCGCCCGTAGCATTTTCGCATTATTGCGTCGCGACTCTTCTCCCAGCTGACTTGTCGCTACTCCTGTTTGTCTTCATCACGGTCGTCTCAGTCCAGCTCGCCGGGCCCATCGCGCAGTCGGGAGCCATCTCCCGCGAATTACTTCAAGCGTTCGTCGCGCGCGAAGCCACGATTCTCTCGGCGAAATCCGTGAGGAACGTGATCGCTTTGCTCGGGGAGATGTGGGTTCAAGCAAGGGCAGACGGTTACACGCAGCTCGACCCCTTCGCGAGTCTCGTCCTCCCGGATCCGGATCTCATCAACGAGCGATGCCTCACGCTGGACGAGATGCGATTGGTCATCGACAGCGCGGCGGACCCTTACAAAACCTTCTATTGGATCCTGGCGGAGACCGGGATCCGGTGTGGCGAAGCGTGCGGCTTGCCGGCGCGGAACTTACTGCTCGATGCTGGAGCAATCAAAATCGAGCAGAAAGTTTGGCACGGGAAGATCGAAACGGTGAAGTCGAAAAAGGGCAATCGTCTCTGCGAAATTTCTCCGCAACTCGCGGAGCATCTGCGCCGATACCTTCGCACCTGGCGATCAAACCGGCTCGGTTTGCTCTTCGCCACGGGCAACGGAACGCCGTGGGACGCGGATCTCGTTCGGAAGCGGAAACTCTATCCCATGCTCGAGAAGCTCGGGATCGAGCGTTGCGGGTTCCATGCTTTTCGCCACGGGAACGAGACCGTGATGGACGGCGAGGGTGTTCCGATGGCGACTCGACAGAATCGGGCTGGGGAGATGGTTCTGTTGCCATAGCACACCGTGTTCGATGTATGTAGTACGGGATTGAAATCTCGTCAAACGGACGATTTAACAGACGACCGATACCGAATATGTGGAGGTTTAGGTTGGTTGCGGGGGGTGGATTTGAACCACCGACCTTTGGGTTATGAGCCCAAAATGATTAGTAATTTCAACAACTTACAAGACGCGGGTGGCCCTCGAAAACCCTTGTAAGAAACGTCAAGGAATCGTTATTGGACAGCTAAAGGACAGCGAATGAAAAACCCCGCACAGCCATCGAGAGAGAACATTTGGTAAAGACGCTGTGGGTTCTGATGTGATGGCGCGCAGGCATGTCATCTTGTCAGCCAAAAATCCATTGATAGCGCACTGATGTGCCCCGGTTTGCGGTACCAACCCGAATGAGCGTTTCCGGTTCCACTTCCCTTGAGGACGATGACCAGGGAGGAGTGGATGCTTCTTTCGCGGACTTTCCGTTGTATTATTTCCCGGGAGTGGGAGGCTATTCAAGAAGGCCTACTCGATAGAGGGTCACGATACTTTGCGCGGGTCGATGCCCAATTTCTTCATGCGTGAGATCAGCGTCGTGCGGTTAATCCCCATGCGTGCCGCTGCCCCGTCAGGGCCTCCTACTCGCCCGCTTGTGATTTTCCGGATGCGGACAATCTCATCGCGGTCATTGGCTTCGTACGTGCCCGTCACCGGTGCGCTCCTGCCGTTGTTGCCGAGTCCGCGATAGGAGCTTGCAGCGCCGTGCCATGGGTAAGGATCACCGAACGTTCGATAAAATTTTCCAGCTCGCGAATATTTCCCGGCCAATGCCAACTCGAGAGCTTCCTCAAGGCCGTACCGGGAATAGATTCGATCTGTTTCTGCGTGCGGCGCCCGTACTTCTGTGTGAAGTAGCGGACCAAGAGGAGAATATCCTCCGAGCGTTCGCGCAAAGGCAGGATGCGGATCGGAAACACGTTCAGGCGATAGTACAAGTCGCTGCGGAACTCGCGATTCTTCATCATTTGTTCGAAGTCGCGATTGGCCTGTGATCGACCGCGTTGCTTTTCTTCAGACGCGACTTGAATCTTCATTTTGACCGCACCGACTTCGCAGCTAGAACGGGGAGCGCTGCACTCTTTTTCGGTGCTCCCCGAAGAAACATTGAGGAATTGTATCTGTCCTTGAAGCCGCACGAGAAATCAAGTAGCGTGTGTGTGTCACAGGCACTCCTGCCGCTGAACCCAGATCTAGACCTCGAGTCATGTTCAGGTTAACTTCAGGGAGCCTGCAATATGATTTGCGGCACAAGAACGGAGACACATGCGCCAGTACATCCCCCGACATTACCCGTCCGTCCTTTCTCCAGGTTTGCCACTCCTTCTCAGCATGATTTTGATGCTTTCCCCAACAGCAGTTCAGTCGCAGTCTGCTTCGGCCACAGGACGGCTTGAAGGAATCGTGACCGATTCCACCGGAGCCGGCGTGCCGGGTGCAGACATTACCGTGCACAACCAGAACACGGGGATTTCCACGAATCTACAGTCCGGGGGCGAGGGCGATTTCACGTTTCTGTATCTCGATCCCGGTGCCTATGAAGTCACCATTCAGAAAGGTGGATTTAACAAACTTGTGGTGAAGGACATCACGGTAACGGTAGGCACCCGCGCGATCATTCACCCGCAACTCGCCGTTGGCAGAATCGAAACTACCGTGTCAGTAACTGCCATCACACCTTTGGTTGATACCGCCGAATCATCTCTCGGCACCGTGGTGGATCAGCAAAGCATCGAATCTCTACCTCTCAACGGGCGCAACTTTACCGACTTTGCCCTGCTCACTCCCGGAGCCACCACCGACGGCGATTTTGGCATGATCAGCTTCAACGGGGTCGCGGGAAACTTCAACAACTACACGGTTGATGGCGGCAACAATAACAACGCCTTCTTTGCGCAGCAAATCGGGCGCACCATCCCCTTCCAGTTCAGCGAAGACGTCATCCGCGAATTCGAGGTTACGAGTACGGGATTCGAAGCCGAGTTCGGCCAAGCGGGAGGTGGCCTGGTGAACACGGTTACCAAGAGTGGCACCAATCAGGTTCACGGCGACGCCTACTACTACATCCTCGACTCCTCCGCTAGCGCCAACGACAAGATCAATGAGAGGCAGGGGATTGCCAAACCGCACAATCGCAGGCAGCAGTTTGGGGGTACTGTCGGCGGACCGATTATCCACGATCGTCTTTTCTATCTCGGGAACTATGAAGGTCAGATACGCAACGAGCCGTTGACCGTCAATGACGGCCCCGCTGTTAATGGTCTGCCTCCCGATTTCTTTACTAACAATCCCGGCCTGGCGGCTCAGGTTCAGGCAGCGGCTGGTTCTTTCCCGCGCAGCTTCAACCAGAACGTGGCCTTCGGAAAAATCAACGGCGTGATCAATAACAAGAATACCTTCAGTGTCACTTACAATTACCAGCGCTTCCGCAGTCCCCACGGATACTTCAATACGCCCACCTCAACGGGGGACGGCCTCTCACTGACCGACGGAGCCACCAGTCACTTCTTCCAGGCATCGCTGCAAACCACTGTTAACGCCACTACCATCAACGAATTCCGCTTCCACTTTGGCAGCGACTATCACTTCGATCTTCCGGCGTCTCCTCCCACGTCGGCGGCAGTCACCATTCAGAATCCGGATACCGGCTTCGTCTTCGGCGGGAACCGCTTTCAACTTGCCAACACCGACCGCCGCTACGAATTCACTGACACCTTCACGAAGGTTCTCGGGAACCACAACCTGAAGGCCGGCGTGGACATCAACATCAGCCACAACGGAGATTCGTTCACTTATGGACCAAAGGGAGAGTACCGTTTCGCCGACCTCACCGATGTGCCTAGCGGCACTTTCGAACTCTACCTGCAATCGTTCGGGCAATCGACCATAGTTCAGACCTCGCCCACGTATTCCTTCTTCGCCCAGGACCAGTTCCGGGCCACACCGCTACTGACTCTTAATTACGGCTTGCGTTACGACCTGCAAGTCCTGCCCCAACCCAAGCAATGCAATCCCGCCTTTGCCGCCACTTGCCATATTCCCTACAGCAAGAACAATGTTTCGCCCCGTGTAGGATTCGCGTACGCGCTCGATCGCAAAGGAGGCACTGTTGTTCGCGGCTCCTTCGGTCTGTTCTATATTCAGGAAGACTTGCTTGATGTCTCGCAAGCCTTCGCCTCGAACGGCGTGACCCGTCCCTTCCTGGTCGTTGTCGGACCGAAATTTGGCAACACAAATCCTCTGGTGACGTACCCCAACAGCCTTACTTCGTTTCCCAGCGGCGCAGGCGGCACTCCATCGATCGTTGTTTTCTCTCCCAATTTCCGCAGCCCCTATGTCGAGCAGGCCAATGTCGCTGTGGAACACCAGTTTGGCAGCCAAACCGCGCTTAGCGTCGGATATGTCTACAGCCACGGTCTTCGCCTGCTGGGGAATTCCAACGGTGTCACCCGCCAAGCCAACGGCAATTTCGGATTCGACCTCAACCTGGTACCTCCCGACCAGCAACCAATCTTCTCCCCCGGATCCTTCGCCACGGCGACCGTGACCCTGCCCAATGGAAAAACCTACACCACGCCAGACTACGGCGCGATCGACGGGTTCCTCGATCCCAACTTCGGCACGATCAATGCCATCGACAATTCCGGCCTGTCCATCTACAACGGCCTACTAGTCTCGCTACGCCACCACTCGCGCCAGTTCCTTACTTCGGTGGCCTATACGCTCTCGCGCACAATCGACCAGGGGACCGGATACTTCAATCAGTTCGACCAGCGCTCGCAGCGCGGGCCTTCGCAGCTGGACCAGACCCACCGCTTTGTGACGACCGGCGTATGGTCTCCTCAGTTTCGCGCACTGAAAAACTTCGAATTCAGCGGCATCCTGACCTTGGCCAGCGGCCGCCCCTACACCGCAGTCTTCGACAATCCGGAGGTGAACTTCTCAATCGTCCCCGGCGAGAAGTTCAATTCCTTCCGCGGCCCGACTTTCAAAGATGTCGATTTCAGCGTTTCTCGCGTTTTCCACTTCGGCGAGCGTTACCAGTTAGGATTCCGCGCCGAGGCCTTTGACCTGTTCAATCACCCAAATTTCCAGCAGAACGTAGTCGACAACGTGCAGTACACCACTAACGGCCCGAACCCAAACCCAAACAACAGCACCGACCAACTCTGGACCGCAACCCCAAATCCGGACTTCGGGGTGCCCGGCGCAATGGTCCCCAAATTCGGCTCACGAAGTTTCCAATTTTCTACACGCTTCTCGTTCTAAGTTTCGGGTTTACCCGGCGCGATTGAGCGCCTCAACTATTGGTATTCGCAAGAAGGAGACCGTCGTTGATCATCAACCTGCATGGAGTCAAGTCAAGCGCTGTACTGATGCTGTTGCTGGCATTCCTCGGAGCTGGAAACGAGGTTGCGGCGGCTCAGGCACCTCCGGCGGTTACACCAAGTCCTCACCGCGTGAAACGGGTCTTGTTGCTTAGTCTCGATGGTCTGCATGCCCTTGATCTGGCCAATTATGTAAAGGCCAGGCCCAATTCCAGTCTCGCGCAACTCAGTCAGCACGGCATCACCTACAAGAATGCGCGTACGTCGTTACCCTCAAACTCGTGGCCAGGACTGCTTGCAATCGTGACGGGAGGTTCCCCTCTTTCTACAGGAGTGATTTTTGAAAATAGCTACGATCGCAGCTTGTCTCCTCCCGGCTCCAAATGCACCTCGATTGGCACTACGGTGGTGTACGACAGCTCCATCGACAATGATTCCAACGCGCCAGACGGAGGCGGAATCAATCCTGGGAAGCTGCCTTTGAATCCCGCAAAGAGTTGCACTCCGGTTTATCCGCACGACTATATCCGTGTGAACAACATCTTCGAAGTCATTGAGCAGGCCGGTGGGCGCACTGCTTGGTCGGATAAGCATCCAGCGTATGAGTTCCTGAATGGACCGTCGGGAAAGGGCGTGGATGACCTTTTCACCCCCGAAATTCGCCTGACGACGAAGACTCGAAGCATCCCCAAAATGGAAGCTTACGACGACGGTAAGGTCGCCGCCATTCTCAATGAGATTGATGGGAAAGACCATACAGGAGCCCAACAGGTCGGCGTACCTGAAATGTTCGGCATGAATTTCCAATCCATCAGCATGGCGCAAAAGATGAAAGGCTTCGGATATTTAGATGGTGAGGGGACGCCTAGCGCCGGCCTATTGGATGCTCTCGACCACACTGATCAGTCAGTGGGAAAAATTGTGGCAGGGTTGAAGGAGAGACTCCTGCTCGACTCTACCCTTATCGTACTCACCGCCAAACATGGCGACGTTCCGATAGATCCACTTAGGTTCCGGGCTGCCGACCTGACCTTGATCCCAACAATTGTGAACAGTATCGAACCAGGTCTGCTCCTCAATTCAGAGCAGGACGGAAGCATCGCAATGCTCTGGTTGAAGGACCCCAAACGTACGACCGACGTGGTGAAGGCACTTCGAAACAAGCAGACTGAAGCCGGGATCCAGCAGATCTTTTCCGGAGAATCCTTGAAACTGACGTTTGCCGATCCAGCTAGCGATCCGCGAATGCCGGATATTGTGATTCAGCCGAACCTGGGTGTGATTTATGTGGAGCCGGACGACGGCTTCATCGAAGAGCACGGAGGGTTTACCGACGAAGACACTCATGTTGCTTTGCTGGTTTCTCTTCCCAGTTTCCTGCCCCGTGAAATCAAGTCACCGGTGCGCACGGCCCAAATTGCACCCACTATTCTTGAGCAACTAGGGTTGAATCCAAAGTCGTTGGAAGCAGTCGTTAAAGAGATGACACCGACCCTGCCAGGGCTCGGGCCGTTGGTCAAAGATGACGACTATGCAGTCAAAGTGCGGCAAGGCGCGCAGAGTTCTCGTCCTTAGTATTAGCTAACAGTTGTGCAGGCAGTTCAGGATCGACCGAGAAATGGCGCGCTTGACGTCCCGGGCTGCGCGACTGAATTAGTTATCGGCACACGTAGAAGTAAAAAAGGGCGGAGTTTTTCGCGAATTCTTGCTGGTCGCGAATCGCGCCTGACTTCCTCCCGCTTGGCTTTCAAACCTAGGCGTCCGGTTTAACTAGACGAAAGGCCCAGAATACGAGAGCCGCCACGATCGCAGAAGCCGGGATGGTAAGAATCCAGGCCCAAACAATTCGTCGAGCAACACCCCAGCGAACTGCGGACAATCGCGTCGTAGCGCCCACTCCGACGATCGCTCCTGTAATCGTATGGGTTGTACTTACCGGAATACCTGCAAGCGCCGTCGAGAACAGAGTGATGGCTCCGGCAGTCTCGGCGCAAAAGCCTCCGACGGGCTTCAGCTTGGTAATGCGGGATCCCATGGTATGAACTATGCGCCATCCGCCGAAGTAGGTTCCGAGAGCAATGGCAGCATGGGCCGCGAGAATGATCGGCCAGTGAAAATGTCCCCAGTTGCCCGCAAGCTCGCCGGACGTGAGATATTTCGCGCCATAGAGAGCGCTCGCAACAATTCCCATGGTTTTTTGCGCGTCATTCCCACCATGTCCCAGGCTGTAGGCAGCGGCAGAAAGAAGTTGTAATCGGCGGAACCAAACATCAATCCGTCGCGGAGCTTTGTTCCGCAAGAGCCAGAAGACAGAAACCATGAGTACTAATCCGAGGAAGAGGCCCATGATCGGAGCGACGACGATGAAAATCAGAGTCTTATGCCAGCCTTCGGGAATAATGACCCCGAATCCGGAGCGCATAATAGCCGCTCCAGCATAACCACCTATCAAGGCGTGGGAGGAAGAAGTGGGCAGTCGCCACCACTAGGTTAAGAGATCCCACACAATGGCGCCCAGTAGACCCGCAATCACCACCTACTGGCTGACAGACTCTATACGAATCATGCCTTGGCCAATGGTCTTGGCGACTGCGGTCCCGAGAAAAAACGCTGCCACAGCACAGCTAGCTTAGGTGATAGGACGCGAGTGGACACAACTGTAGCGATGCTATTGGCGGCATCATGAAATCCATTTAGGAAATCGAATATCAGCCCCACGACCACGGTGATGACGAGAAGGAGAAGGTCAGATTTCACCGACAGCGCACCCGACTGTGGAGTCTTGCCACTTTAAGCATTCTTCAGAGCTACGGTTTCTAGGACGTCCGCTGCATCCTCAGCCTTGTCCGTAGCCGTTTCCAAAACTTCAATCAATTCCTTTATCTTGATCAGATTGATCGGATCCTTCTCATGCTCGAACCGTTCACCGATGGCTCCGCGAGAGACTTGGTCGGCTTCATTCTCGAGGCGATTGATCTCCACGCAGTGCAGCAGCACGTCGCCATTTTTTTGCAGAAGAGGTACCGCCTTCGCAAGTTCTTGACTCTGCAGGAGGATGATTCGAGCCACTTCGGCTGCGGCGGGAGGCGGCTGGGTGATCTTGTACATGGTGATCCTGGCTCCGGCGGAGTTGATCAAGTCGAGAACGTCATCGAGCGACGAGGCAAGCTTGTGAATGTCTTCGCGGTCGAACGGCGTAATGAATGTCTGATTGAGCTTGGTCAATATGGAATGCGTCAAGTCATCACCTACGTGTTCGATCCGGCGGATTTCCTTGATCTTTCCCGAGACCTCGTGGTAGTCGGCGAACAAATCTACCAAAACACTGGCTCCAGCGATCAGATTGTTCGACATTTCGGCGAACATTGCGAAAAAACTGATATCTTTCGGAATGAGTGAAACCCTTTTGGGGAACAAATTCCAAGACATTTGTTCAGGTCCTCAGGTGCGGTGGGCGAAAAGTGAGCCACTATCTCACGCGAGCTCGAATAGAGTCAAATAGCGGGAAAATAAGTGATTGAGGCCACAAGAGTCGTAAAAACGATTTTTATCGTGGAAGACGACGATGATATCGCACGCTTAGTTTCGCACAACCTAGAATTTGCCGGATTCCTGGCTTGCAGGTTCTCGCCGGCAACACCTGTCGTCTTCGAAGCAGAGAAATGGCCCCCTGCGCTGTTCCTTCTGGATTTGATGCAACCTGATACGGACGGATTTGAACTTTGCCGGAATATTAGACAGAATACCGTGCTCAGGAAGGTTCCAATCATCATCCTCTCGGCGAGAACCACATCAATGCAGCGCAAACGAGCGCTCGAGAGCGGTGCAAATGATTACGTGACGAAGCCCTTCAGCCCGCAGGACTTGATATCAAGAGTGGAAGCCTTATGCGGAAGTGCTGGTCGTTGAAGGAGTTTCACAAGAGGGTCGACATTCTAGCTCTCTCGCCGGCTGGTCCAGATGAATAGGAAAGGCCACATTCGGCTGACAAGGACCGTTCTCGCCCATGTGCTGTGCCTCTTCATCAAAGCAGGCGTTGATCGCGTCATTTTCGTACCAAGTGATCAGACATCCGGGCCGGGAATACTCAGCATCCGTGAGCCAAGCGTCAATGCCTGGTACATCCTGATCACTGATCTGGCCGGGCCACGCGTGCTCATGTCCTTGGCCATGGGCATCCATCTCAAGTAGTTGCTGGATCAGCTCGCGAGCCACGCTCGTGTGGGGCTGGATTTTCTGCAGCAACTTTCGGGCTCTCCTGTACTTGAGAGTCTTAGAGCGCTTCTTGATGCAGGCGGGGATCTCTTTATCCACTTTGCGATAGACCGATGCCTCCAACTCCCCGTCGCTGAGATCTTCCATCCACATCTCGGCGTGCTCCTGGGCATCGAGGTAGTCATACACGCGCATCCATTTGTGGAGGTTGGTCGTGAACACCTGGTAAAAAGCGGCTGGCAGAAGATCAGGCTCGGCTTCGAGGCGGGCGAGCGTCGCACCAATTGGAATGGAAGCGGCGGCCTCGTAGTCGCCGACCAGATACAAATGATCGGTCATGCCTTCCCTTCCGGCTTCAACCTGATTTCGCTCTTGCTCAGTCAGTTCGAAAAGACTATCCGTAATTTGCAGGTCACCCAGCCAGACTCTCCTCGCGTCAACCGCGCCATTATCGGAGCAAAACCTCCTGAAACCCCGTTCGACAAAGTCCACCGCACTACCGGACCAGTCATTGGGTCGGCAAATTCCCAATCGCAACAGGCTCATCCCCAGAACCGCAGCCGGCCCTTCGTCCCATCTCGTGCAGTACCGCCATCGAATTCCCTTGAGTTTGGACAACGTGACGTCCAGCGGCAGCCCGATCACACGAGCGGTGGAATGACCGCGCCCGCGGGCGGTAAGTATCGGTCTCCCATCTCGCTTCCGTCCTGAGCGTACTTGAGCGAGTCGAACGCTTTGCCGAGAATTTCCCCGACTTTGAATGCCTCTGGACATTGTCTCAGCTGCTCCATGATCGGATCGTTCGTGTTGACGCGGCCACGTGTAGCCTCTTCCAGCGCTCTCAGGACTGGCTTCGCGTCTTTATCGGTCGCTCGGGAGGAAGCGGCAGCTAGCTTTGTCCAGTTCATGGAAGTCCCCCTTTATCGTGTCTACCTGACTGTGGCCTATGCCTGCATGTACAGGCACGGTCGCGATTTGGTGCACGTGATCGCGAGAATCGCCGCTCATCGGCTGCGAAGGAGTCCCTCCTACGCGTAAAGACTACTTTAAAGATGACGGTGCTTTCGCCGTGCAAAGGTGCGGTGAGGGTCGAGCCATGAGGCATCCTGCGGAAGCACAGGGAGTATTATGCGGATAACTATATGAAGTTAATGAAAACGAGGTGGAGCAATGCCCGAGTCCATTGACTGGCCGCCGCCGCATCAGGCGCGGCCTCGCCGTCGCCGTCGCTTCCTTCTCATTCTCGCCGTCCTTGCCGCCATCGTCTTCGGCGGTCGAACAGCGTTGTCGTATTACGTGGACGTGCTCTGGTTCCGGTCGCTCGGTTATGGCGACGTGTTCTGGAAAACACTGGCTCTTCAGTGGGGAATTTTCACAGCTTTTGCAGGGGCCACATTTCTCATTCTGTACGGATCGTTCCTGGCCCTGAAGCGGGCACATCTCCCAGATTTGCCGAACGGTCACACGATTCTCATCGCCGGACGGCCGGTGAAGCTGCCGGTTGAGCCTGTCCTGCGCCTCATCGCGCTCGGCGTTTCGCTCGCCATTGCCGCTGCTACCGGCGCCGCCATGATAGGGGAGTGGCCGACGCTCGCGCTCTTTTGGTACGCACCTCACACTACTGGTGGCGTCCTAGACCCGATTTTTGGCAAGCCGCTGAACTTCTTTCTGTTCGCCCTACCCGCGTGGCAGCTCATCTCCGGCTGGCTGCTTACGCTGGCCGTAATTACCTGTGCACTCGCCGTTTTTTTCATCCTCATCACGGGCGGAGCTCGTGTGCTCGCCGGGCGTCTTAGCCGCCATGTCACATTGCCTTGGCGCGGCCTGTCCATCACGTTTGGGTTTCTGTTGCTGATCCTCGCGCTACGTGTGTATATCGGCCGGTTTGAGCGATTGCTCGACGATCATACGATCTTCGGGGGTGTGACATATACCGATGCGCACCTCACGCTCGCAGGGATGCTCGTCGTCTGCGCGGCGCTCGTTCTCGGCATGGTGATCGCAGTCGTCAACGCCGTGCGGGTGCCACGCGGGCGCTGGCTTGTCGCGGCGATCCTTCCGGCCGCGGTCTGTTATGTCGCCGTTCAAGCAGTCGCCTGGTACGTCAGCAGCTTTATCGTCAAACCGAACGAACTGGTTCGCGAGAAGCCCTACATTGTCTACAACACCGACTTGACGCGGC
>WNFC01013459.1_pt1 | contig 11720 bp, 13 predicted proteins | sample 5400541 | NCBI WGS metagenome assembly WNFC01 (sample SAMN13153342, study PRJNA577476) | soil metagenome | isolation source: 120 cm saprolite under Douglas fir tree site 2 hole 2 replicate 1 | place: USA:California | collected 2015-04-18 | reverse complement strand
TCGCCAATGCATACACAACCGATACTTTCCCACTCTGGAGGAAGTCGTCACGACCGTCGAAGCACAGTTTGGATATTGGACCCGCGGAAACGAAACCTTGCGCCGTCTATGCGCAATTACTTAAGACGCTGTGTTTAGTTCTGTTGGTTCCATAATTGCCAGAACAGCTGTACGCGGCTGTATGCCTCGCGGATAGAATGAACCTTCCCAACCTGCTGCTGTGAACGCCGAAGTACCGATGTGAAGGTCAGCCATTCGTGAAGCTAGCGAAGGGCCATCTTCTGAGCCATAAGCAGAATGATCTTCCGATCTTGTACGGTGGCCTTACCCAACGAACGGCGAAGCTTGTTGAGAAAGCGTGCATCTTTACCGGTACTGCCCCAGGCGATGTCGTCAGACGATTTGCGATTGAGAAGATTCGGCAGTTTGGGCGGTTCCTCGCCTTCATAGAAAAGTTGGTACATAGGAACTTCCAGAGCCCGGGCCATTTTCTCCAGTGTTTCGATGGCCGGAACGGTGTGACCGTTTTCCACGCGAGAGATATAGCATCGGAGGAGTCCGGTTCGCTTTTCGATTGCGCCCTGGGAGAGTTTCTTTTCTTCGCGGAGTGCGCGAAGGCGGTCGCCGATAATCATGCCGGGATTATTTCACTGAGGCGGATGGAAGGCAAGAGACCGCAAGCTCATTTTGGGGATGGCCCAGGAAATGGCTCGTCGCTGGCATACTCCTTCACCTGAAGGCGAGGTGAAGAAGTGTTCGGAGTACGCCGCTTTCCGTAATGATTTTGGCCTCGATCTCGGAGATTTTGATTCCTGTGTATCCTCCATCACCGAAGTTCTCGCGAAGCCAGCCTGTCCCGTCACAGAGCTGCGGGCACTTCTGAAAAAACATGGCTTCGCCGCTGTAATGGCCTTTGTGCACCGGGCACATGCATGTGCGGAGCCGTTCCTTGGCATAGAACAAACGGCCAAGGAGGTTTGATTTCTTGATGTCGATCCCCATCTGATTCAGGGCTTCGTAATACTTGTAACCATGATGCATGCCCCCTTTGTTGAGCGCGGGGTCGGTATTGTTCTTGATGATGCAGTCCATCCAGGTGCCCATGCCATCGCAGAAAGCACTCAGCGGCAGAACGGGAACACCGTAAAATTTCTCCAATCGTTCTAGTTGCTCCTGGGCTTCTTCTCGGCTGCGGATCGGTTCTGTTGTCATGGCTGTCTCTCTTCCACTGGACTCACCCAGAAGGCGTGCACCGTTCGGAGTCGCGGTCTAACTTTTCAACCAAAATTTCTTTTTCGGCTTCGAAAACAGGGCCATACTACACTCGTCTCGCTTGTTTGTAACATTGCGAAATGATTCTCATCTGGAGTGCCCGAGTTGCATTACTTACATTTTTCGCCTTGGCAGGATAAGATTCCCGCGTCATGGTCAGTCAAGAAGATGACTATTTCCGACCGCTTTGTCCAAGGCACCACGAAGTTATGTTTTCCCGCCCTAACGCACACGGCTCGGACGCAATCGACATCCACAGTTGCGAATGTCCTGAGGATGGGTGCCCGCAGAAATACTCGCCCGGTTTTGGTTACTTCACGCTGAGACTGAACGATGACCATTGGAACGTTACGAATTCTTCGATCCTGCGGATAACAAGGAGCAGCACGCAGGTAATATGTGGCGAACACAAAGACTTGATGTTTATTGAGTCGTTCGACGCAAACATGAAATTGGAGAACTTTCGGTGTCCGCGGAAAGGCTGCCAACAAACGATGAAGATCCCGACTGGAGGCCCTCCCGCCTATTGGCTAGGTTCCGGATATTTTGGGACACCTTGATCAAAGCGTATGATTCGCGCTTTCCTAGAAGCCTCTGCGTTCAATTGGGTCGATCTAGCGGGGAGAGACAGTGCTCTCGGCAATGGGCCATCGTGCATCGATCCGTTCGAGGATAAACACAGCATCATCGATTGCTCTGTCCACGAAATATCCCTTCGCCAGGGTCGGTTTGTCCGGGTCCAGGTCGATAAGCCTCCTCGCAGCAAGAAATTGTCGCGGCAAACAGAATCGCGAACTTCCGCTCCTCGGTAATTTCACGGGCCTATACGTGGCTCTGTATCTCGCCTCCCTGCATGACCAGACCATTTGCCAGTAGTTGCTACGGGCGTTAGGGTCGGGGTTCAGATCACGGGGAGAAATAGACAGCACGTCAACGGTTGGAATACTCGGGTCTGGGGGCTGCGTAATTCGGTCGATAAGAAAATCGTAGAGTTCGGTCACTTCATTACAGTCGGGACACTTCATTTTGATCTTGCTGCAAAGATGGTAGTGGCTTGGCAGTGGGTCGGGCCAGATCACGCGGAAATGACCTTCGCAATTGGGGCACATGAACGAATCGTAGCTTGGCATCGGAACTCCTGCATCGCGGAATTTTGCAGGTAGGAGAAGCGGGAAAGGCAGTTTACTTTTTCTGGACCCACAAGTCCATGAACAGTTGTACCGCTCCCAGGGCCATTTCAGCAGGGTCCGTTTCAGTGTGGATCGATTACTTCCGAGCGCCGTCATCCGCCTGCAATCGGTTCCCGCCAATCTCCGGCAAGGAGAGGCCTCCGTGGAGATCACGGCCAATAAGGAACTTCTTGGCCCCCCGCGGCGGATTCATTCCTTCAACTGAGTCTGCCAGTTGAGCACCACCGTGAGCGACGGCGCGGTTTCGCCGCTGCCGGGGGCGCGCAGCAGGAAGCGCTGGCCATCGTTGCTCACTTCATAGCTGCGCCCAACAATAAAAGTATCCACCACTGGCACGGAAAACAGGGGCTTCGCCTGGCCCACCTGAAGCGGTTCCGAGGCCGAACTAGCGAGCTTCACGGGAACCGCCATGAGCGTCCGATCTTCCGAGATATAGAACAACTCTGTTCCGTCCTTCCGCCACTGAGGCTCCATGCCGCCGCCCGCGGAAATCGGGAACTTCGCGCCAGGCACTGGAAAAGACTGCACGTAGACTTCGTCCCGGCCCGATTCGTTCGAGCTGTAGGCCACCCAGCGACCGTCGAGAGAGAAGCGGCCGTGCCTTTCATCGAACTCCGTTTGCAAATAGGGAAACGGCTTGCGGTCGCCGCTCTCACCTTGTACCGGCTGCGGCGCGATCCATAGATCCTGTCCGGTTTTCGTGCCCGGAATCTCGTAGATGATGAAGCGGCCGTCCCGCGACCAGTCTTCCGGCCAACCAGCCGGAGCGCCCATCCTCACCAGCAACTCCTCAGGGCCGGTGCCATTTGCGGATTTGACGTACAGGTCGAACGCCCCACTCCGGTTTGAGGCCCACACGACCCGGAGGCCGTCAGGGGACCACATGGGAGGATCGTCGACCGCGGGATCGAAGGTAAGCCGGGAAGTGACGCCGCGAACCGAATCCAGAATCCAGACATCTCTGTTGCCGCTCGAAGAATTGGCGAATACGATGCGCCTTTCGTCCGGCGCTAACCGGAAGTCGTCGTAAGTTCCGGGCGGGGCGAACGGGCCCACCTGTTTGCCGGCGCGATCCCACCAGACCAATTGAACCGCGCTTGTGCCGGCGCCAGGCGGCGCATAGACCAGCGTTCCGTTTTCCGAGACCGAGAATGCCGCCCAGAGCACGCTGCCCCCGACCTTTTCAGCGATGAGAGACGCATCTCCGCTCAGGCTCAGCCGAGTGGGGTTGAAGCGCTGGGCCATCAGCGCCTCGCCTCGCCGGAAAAGCAGGTACCCATCTTGCCCCGGCGCGCCGGCCGCTTGAACGTAGATCGCGTTGCTTAAGTCAGGAAGGAGGAGTATGGCCGGCGTTCCGTCCAATGAGCCGGCGTAGATCCCCCTCTCGCCTTGGATGCCCGAACCCGAGTACAAGAAGTGGCGGCCATCCGGCAAGAATTCAGGTGAGATTTGCTGAACAACGGGGGCAGAAGCTCCCAGCTTGGCCAGCGGGACCGCAGCGCCCCCACCCGCGGAGACCTGGAACAATCCCGATGTAAGCGAAAGGGGAAACACGATGACTCCGTCGCGGTTCCAGGTTCCTCCGTTGGCTTCGGGTGCGTTGCAGAGAATCTGTGCCGGTCCGCCGGAAACTGCGATCTTCTTCAATTTACCTTGCGCGAAGAACGCGATGAACTGGCTGTCGGACGACCAGAACATTTTGCTCGCTCCCTCCGTCCCCAGCAGTGGAAGCGCCTGGAGCGTATCGAGCGACCGGATCCACAGGCGGCGGTCGGTTGTGAAAGCGAGCAAGCGCCCGTCCGGCGACAGTTTGAAATACTCGATGCCCGATTTCTCCGGCGGTGGGATCTGGAAACGCACTGGTGCGGGCGGAGCGGGCGGTTTTTCGCGCAAGTAAAGGAACGCGACAGGAGCCAGGCACACCGCCAGCACGGCCGCCACGCTCCAAGCCAGGCGCTCGCGCACTTTGCGGTGTGAAACCAGCGGAGCCGGGACGCCCGCCTGCGAACCTGCTTCGGCAATCCACTGCAACTCGCCGGCTAGATCGGCAGAACTTTGCCAGCGTCTTTCGACTTCCTTCGCCAGGGCTCTCCGGATCGCGTGGTCCAGCGCGGGTGGAGTCATTGGCTTGACGTTGCTGATGGGCTCAGGCTCTTTCTCGAGAATGGCCGAGGCTACACTGAGTTGGCTCTTGCCTTGGAATGCGCGCTGTCCCGTCACCATCTCGTACAGCACCGCGCCCAGCGAAAAGATGTCGCTGCGGCCGTCGAGTTCTTTTCCTTCAGTTTGCTCCGGCGACATGTATTGAAATGTTCCGACGATTGTGCCCTGCACGGTCACCGGCGAGTTTCGCGTTGCCGCCGTCAGTGTCACCGCGCTGGAGAGTGGCGCCGTGGGTTTGGCCAACCCAAAATCCAGCAATTTCGCACCCGTAGACGTCAGCATGATGTTGCCCGGTTTTAGGTCGCGATGCACTACGCCATTGCGATGTGCCTTGTCCAGCGCGTCCGCAATTTGCATCCCGTACTTCAGCACTTGCTCCAGCGGCAGCGCACCTTTTTCGAGGCGCTTCACCAGCGTCTCGCCCTCGAAGCACTCCATCACCAAATAATCGACACCATCCTGACTGCCTACGTCATACAACACGCAGATGTGTGGATGATTCAGGCTGGAGATGGTTTTCGCTTCGCGCTCGAAACGCTGCTTGCTGAGAGGATCGGAAGAAAGGTGTGCAGGCAGAATCTTTATAGCCACGGTGCGGTCGAGCCGCGTGTCCTTCGCGCGGTACACTTCGCCCATCCCGCCCGCGCCGATCGCGTCCAGAATCTCGTAGGGTCCCAGCCGAACTCCAGGGGATAGTGGCATTTAGCCGCAATTCTACACTGAAAAAGTTTGGTTACACCCAAGCGGCAGATTAGGGATTCGCCCCGCGACGGGATACACCCTTGGAATCGCATCCGGAACTAGCGCGAGAATGCGATTACCCGCCAAAAGTCGCGCAGTGTTTAGTGTTTACAGATAATTTTAGGTAGGAGGATTCCCCGCATATCGGACCCAACGCCTGAAGAATCTGTTCAAGGGCGCGGCGATCGTGGCCTCGAGCAAGCCCGGTCCGTTTCAAGAGTTCTACACCGCTTTGCTGACCAAGGGCATCAGGCCGGAGATGGCGCGTCTAACCTTGGCCAGGAAGATTGCCACCATCGTGTTGATCGTGTGGAAGAGAGGAGCGTGCTTCGACGCCCAACATCTGAAACCACAAACAGCTTGAGTGTCTCGGATCGAGTCCGCTCCATCTCTGGGGATTTCTCTGGTGGTGGCCGTCGGGTTCTCGAGACACTCGGGTTCGAGAGCGAGTCTCAGCTGGTAAGTTAGGCGCTGTGTGCCTCGGGCACCTAGTCTCCCACCCGACCCTAGCCTAGCGGACAACCCGAAAAAGCTATGGGCCACGAGTCCCAAATAGAACTATGGTCGCCAAATTGACCACCGTTCTGCTTTGTTGGTTTCGGAACTGACAGGCTTCGTCCCCAAGAAGCGATGAAAACCGCTAGCAGAGAAAACCCAAACCACGGGGTCAAGTTGCCCCGCAACCGAGCACATGGCGCGGTAGGTCAGAACAGATCTCGCTCGATCAAGTGGGCTGAGAAGCAAGAAAAATTCCGGCCGAAGGAGATGTGTTTTTTCTTGACTTCTACCTTTATAGAACTTACCAGGACCTAACGAGTAGCTGAGAAGCCCGTTCACTGGGTTCATTTATCAGCAATGAAGGTATTTTGAGCGGCCAAGACTTTCCATTGGCCGTTGCGCTTTTCAAGGATGTGCTTCAGGTGAGTCCTGAGTACGTTGTTGCTGCCTTGATTTTGGCTTCCGGGCGGCAGTTCTCGGATGCCGGAGAGTTCGGTATTGAAGTCGACGATGATGTGATTGGGATCGAGCCTTCGCACCCTGCGCACTTTGGCGGCCATGCGACTGCCTTTGAAAATTCCGGCCCAGAGGTCAACGTGTTCCTGGGCGATGGCTGTGCGCCCGTCCACAATCTCGCCAGAGGGGTCGACGAGTTCGGCGTCCGCCCAGTAGTTCTCGCCATAGGCAGCGCCGTCCGCGCGGTTCCATGAATCCATGAAACTACGGACGGTGGCCTCGGCAGCAGCTTTTGCTTCGGCATCAGATGCGGCGTTTTGCCCGTGCAGAGTCAGAGATATTGCAGTGATTGCGACAAGAATCAGCCAGAGACTTTTCATGGCAGAGATTCTATACCCGCGCTTACTGTCGACGAAAGCTATACGTACCCATTACTTCTAAACACCTAGTCTTAATGCCTGGTTAACGTGGTACTCGTCGATGTGAATCCGGCGAAACGGGCCGGTAGCTGTCACTAAAACGTAACGCAAGGTGCGGAAAATACCGGCAATTGCGAAGCAAAGGGCGGAAAAAGAAGGAGAAAGCAGATTGCACGGAGTTGCCCCAACTTGCTGAATCCGTTCGATTAGCCACTCCTCTGGCAAGATTTGGCAAAATAGGTCGAACGGCTACGAACCAGAAGGTCGGGAGTTCGAGTCCCCCCGGGCGCACCACTCTTTGAATCTAAATGATTTAATCAGAGTGAACTTCACCGGGACCGTCTGGCGTGGTAACCAGAAGGTCGGGAATTCGAGTCCCCTCGGGCGCGCCACGTATCTCTCTTGAATCAAGCACTTACAGCCATTCCCAGAACTGGCTCGGATTTGATTTTCGGTCCATTCGGTCCAACAACGACATCGCACGCATACCTCACTGGAAGGACGAACGCCCGATACGCCCGTGTCACGACCAATCGCAAATCTCCGCTCGTTTCGATGGCAGCCACACTATCGAGCCTTATATCAGACATCCGCGGCTGCCTGATTTGTCAAATACTCGCGTTGGCTGCGCTATTCGGTCAACCTCGGCAAGACTTCCAAAGAAATCATTCGGTGTTTCTCAATCGCAGCGCGTTTCACGGATCCGAAAGTTTCACTGCCACCTATCAATTCGCCAGAGACAGGCTTGTTAGGTTCAGGAAGCGAATGGCGCCGTCACGACCGTGAAATGGAACCACAGGAAGGAAAAAGAATCTCACCGTTTCGTGCGACGAAACGAAGCACGACACTACGTCGTCTGAGGAAGATCACTCGTCGATCGCGAGTGCACGTTCAAATAATTGTAATTGGGCTGAATGCCGCGACCAAAAAAGTGTCGACACCGAGCCGACGGAAAAAATGTCTCTTGACATTCGCTTTTATAGGACCGGTGGTACACTGCGCGTATGGCTACCAAAAAGAAAACCAAGAAGAAGCAGGCGAAATCGAAGAGAACTGCGGGCAAGAAGTTGGCGCCGATGAAGATGGCGATTAAGCACAAGCTGGCTAAGAAGAGGGTAACTCCCAAGAAGAAGTTGGCAAAGAAGAAGGCAGCTCCGAAAAAGGCAAAGGTCAAAACGAAGGCCGGCGGCAAGAAGACAACTGGCGGGGAAACGGCGGGCGCACTCAAGGAGCAGGTTCGGGGGAAAAACCAAAGCGTGGAAACGGTTGCATTCGCACTGGAGGGGCTGGGAGCGCGGTCGGGCGAGCAATCAGGAGACTTGCAGGGGTTGTCCAACGTCCAAGGTGCGGATTCGGAGAGTGTGGACGAGTTGCTCGAAGAAGGAAACGCGTTCGAGGCCGACGTGGTGAAGGGCGTGGAAGACGCCGAGGACGCTGACGCGGGGGAAGTGCGTACGCATGAGGTGCCGCAGGATGATGTTCCCGGCGAGTATCTGGATGAGAAGTAGTGAGTGAGGGGATCATGCCGGTCCGGAAGGTTTCCGGTAAACGCATCTTGGAGTCCATGCTGTTGCGATGTTAACGCAAGGCAAAGAAGTTCTGTCACGATCACGTGAACGGCGGTGACCAGACCAAAACGGATTTGCATTTCAGCTCAGCGTCGTACGCCCAAACAATAGCTGTCGCGAAGACCCGTTCTTCGCAATAATATGGGCCAGGGCAGTTCCACCGGAGCGTTTTCGAAGACTTTGCAGGTGTGCCTCGCCACAAATAAGAGCGCATTTGAAATCAATAACATACAAAGAGGTCCTGTAACATGCGGACACGAAGTGTCTTTCCTTACGGTCTAAGGTCCTACTGTAGGTTATGCGTCGGACCATTCCCCAAAGCCACCGCGACTGAGAGCTGGACCGCCTCTGAACTGTGCAGTTCCTCTGGTTGGCACGACATTAGACGTTATTGCATCGAATACCCCGTCCGATGTTAATTTTCTGAAGGCTTCTCGACATGATCGATGACGAGTGCTTCGGCAAGACTGTTTTGCGGTTCCAGTTTCAGCCCAAGCTGCTCTTGAATCGCATTGAAGAAGGAAGGCACAGAGAATTCAGGCAGGGGAATGCTGCCGGTAACTTGCGGATGGTCTCGCGTCTCCTTAAACATGGGACCTTGGCTCTCGTCTCCTGTCGTCCATTGCAGTGTGAAATCATAGTTGCCCGTGAGTCCTGTGTTGTCTTTAACGCTGCGGTTCAGAATGTCTTCCGAGAGCAGTCGTACCAGTTTCACCATCGACAGTCCTTGACCTACTAGCTCGCCCTTTGCTCCAGCGTACCTTCCCAGCTTGAACACGCCCGCTCCTAGGGGTTCGCCGTTATCTTTGATTCCATTCAGATAGGCGTTGCCGGGTTTTGCCTCCTGAAGTTTGGGGCCGTTCTTTCCAACTACCAGTACGTATACGCCAAGCCGTGTGGTTTGGCGGTGAAGCGTGAGCTTGAAGCGGTCGGCTAAGAGAGCCTGAAGCATCCGTCGCCTTTCAAAGTTAAGTTGATCTTCGCTCATCTCGCCCAATCTATTGGCCACAGAATTTTCCATTCTTGCCTCAACATCGTATTTTTCAGAGTCCAGCCAATTCGGGGCTCCGATGATTTTACTGCCCTCGACTCCGTACGTCGTTCGAATAAGCATTCGCAGCGTGACCATAATTGCGCTGAACCCATCCTGTTCGAACATCATCTTGAACAATTCGTCGCCAGATTTGTGTGGTTTGATCGAAACGACTTCGTACATCGGTGCAACGATGTCGGTATTCTTGGCTTGTGGCTGAGTTCTGCTCGCGAACCTCTCGGGCTTGAATGAAGGCGCCACACCAATACCGGGTTTGTCCGCTTTGATCCTAAAACCGGCCATAGGCTCCCTAGTCTTACTCGGCTTGATAGTAACGGCCTCGAAACCAGGAACAATTGAGTCCGTGTTTTGCGACTGTGACTGGGCTCGTCCTCGCGTCGCGTTTAATAGGCCAAACACGACAGGCGAAGCGACGGCCAGCGCTGCCATCGCGGACAGAAATAGCTTTTTTGCGAGACTGAGATTGAGTGCGATGTGATGACTCATGATGGCCTCGATTCTTTTCTTGAGATTTGACCCGGTAACGCCCGCCACGCAGGTCAGCGGGGACTCCAGATAGAATTCGCAGACTTTGAGAATGCCCTCGGCATAAACGTACCGGTCGCTTCCCATCCTCAGCACTTCTTCGTCGCACGCGCGTTCTCGTTCATCCACCAACCGCGCTCCGATCCACCAAGTCAGCGGATGAAACCAGAACAAGGCTTCGACTAACATGTGAACCGTTGCCGCGAGATTGTCATGGCGGCGCACGTGGCAGAGTTCGTGTGCGAGGATCGCGTCCAACTGAGCGTCGGTCAATCGATCGGATATTCCTTTCGGCAACACCAGCACGGGCCGGAAGATGCCCAGAACTCCAGGCTCGAGGGCAGATGAACAGACGATAAGGTCGATCTGTCGAGTGACCCCTGCGCCGCCCTCACGACGGCGGAGCGCCTCGAATTCCCGTCCGGACTTCACGGCTTGTCCCCGGCTTAGTGCAACGTGAATGCGCCGCCAGCGCATACACCAGAAGAACAGCACGGTTGCTCCACCACAGAACCACACGCCAACCAGCAGAGTCGGCAGCAACCGAGGCACTAGTTCGAGCGAAGTCGGGGCGGCAGGCGCAGCAGAGTGACTTGGATTCACTAGCGTAAAAGGTTGGCTCATCTCTTCCATTGCAACGAAGAGCCTTGCTGGCGTGCTTGCCTGAACTTTCGACCATCCCAGATGGCTTCCCAAACCAACCAACAGCGAAAACGGAACCAGGAATTTCACTGAGGCGATAAGCCAAAACCCATAGCGCGTTTCTGCGCGGTTTTTCCTCAGCGTCAGCGTCAGTAACCATGCCGTTCCAGCAAACAGCGTTGATTGCCACAAGTGGTTGGCTAACGGGGCCGCTGAAAATGCCGCGATAGAAAGAAGGGTCATTTCGACTTTTCCTCCCTGGCGAGCCTCCGCAGCGCCTTCTCTGCTTCCTGTACTTCCTCCAGTGTCAGCTTCCCCGATTCAATCAAATGAGCCATCAAGGGCTGGGTGCGTCCGCCGAACAGCGTTAGCAAGTCGTCGATCAACCTCCGTTGCGCGGCACGACGGGAAACTGCAGCTTCGAAAATGTGAAAGTTACCGACCTTCTTGTCACGGCGCACAGCATGCTTCGCTTCCAGGCGATAAACAGTAGTCTGGATCGTCGTGTAAGCTGGTCTGCCTTTTTCGGGGAAAGTTTCCTGAATCTCGCGTATCGAGGCCTTGCCTTGACTCCACAGTGCCTCCATGATTTGAAACTCGAGCTTGGTTAATTTGGGTTCGGCCATCTCGCCTCTACTACAATCGTGTGTCATACTACTACCACAATAGTTGATGTCAAGTCATTTTTATCGGCGGATTTCGGTACTCGGACAAATAAACAAAGGCGATTTGAATAATACGGGGGAATAGGCTGTGTCTGGCCGTGCCTTCATGCAACGTTGTCGGAAGTGATTCACGTTCAGAAGTTGGGTCGCATGGCGCATCGGAGAATGCTAGCAGGGCTGCGAATCATGGGCGAAATAACAATTCGCCAGCCACAGGTATGTGGTTGCCCGCTGTTCGCGCCATTCTCTTCGTGAACCTCCACAAACCTACGAGCCCGTGGTCACCAAGGATGTCAAACAGGTCGAGGCCCGTGCCGACCTGGGTCGTGATCGTCCCCCAATAGTGGGATGGAATTCCTCAGCAATTTGAGGCAGCATCCCCTTACGAAATGTCAATCGGTTCGGTCAACATTACCGCGTTTTTCATTTTCCATGTGGGCGGAGCAAAGGGCCATGGCAAGTTATCAGTAACCCGGTTGGACCGACGCCTTGTCGCTCCTTCAACAGAGACGGGTGCGAAATCAGGA
>WNFC01010531.1_pt1 | contig 11720 bp, 7 predicted proteins | sample 5400541 | NCBI WGS metagenome assembly WNFC01 (sample SAMN13153342, study PRJNA577476) | soil metagenome | isolation source: 120 cm saprolite under Douglas fir tree site 2 hole 2 replicate 1 | place: USA:California | collected 2015-04-18 | reverse complement strand
AATGAGACGAGGCGCTGCGGGACCCGCGCGATATGGTGAAAAGCTAAACTGCCTGAATCCCAATCTCCAGGAGACGCAAGTGGTCGTCCGCCGGAAAGTCGCCTGAAACCGGCGCCGTGCCATGTGCTGGATTCCAGAGTGGTCCGGCGCAACCTCCGTGGCGCGGAGCGATGCTCAGTGAGGGCATTTAAGGAGATGAGTGGGGCACCTAAGTCGCGCTCGGCACGTATGACAGGGACGAACGCGGGATCGCCTAAGGGGCGCGAGCCCTATGGCGACGCAGGCCTCGTAGTAGTCGTGGGAGTGACGCCTCACCAAGGGGGACGGGAAAGCCGTCCGCAGGGCGAAGGAGGCCAGGTGACCGGATATTCGAAGGCCGGGAGGTATGCGTAATGCAGAGCGCCGAAACGGTACTGGGTGTCCTCCGTGACCGCGGCAGGCGTGGCCTGCCGTGCGATGAGCTGTACCGGCAGCTGTTCAACCCGCACCTGTACCTGACGGCCTACGGGCGGCTGTACTCCAACCATGGGGCCATGACGCCCGGAGCCTGCGGGGAGACCGTCGACGGCATGTCGCTGGCTAAGATCGGGCGCATCATTGACGCGCTGCGCCATGAGCGCTTCCGGTTCCAGCCGGTGAAACGGGTTTACATCCCGAAGAAAAGCGGCAAGCTGAGGCCGCTTGGCCTGCCGTCCTGGTCGGATAAGCTGGTCGGCGAAGTAATGCGCCTGCTGCTGGAAGCGTATTATGAGCCGCAGTTTTCCGGCCGGTCCTACGGTTTCCGTCCCGGCCGGGGCTGCCACGACGCATTAACTCATGTGGCAGAATCCTGGACCGGGACGACCTGGTTCATCGAGGGAGATATTTCCGACTGTTTCGGATCGCTTGATCACGGGATACTTCTCGGGATACTGGGCGAGAAGATTCACGATAACCGGTTCCTGAGGCTGCTGCGGAATATGCTGCAGGCCGGGTACCTTGAGGACTGGGAATGGAACGCCACGCTGAGCGGCTGTCCGCAAGGCGGGGTGGCCTCCCCGGTCTTGTCCAATATTTACCTGGACCGGCTCGACAAATTCGTCGAGACAGTTCTCATACCGGAATACACCCGAGGGGCGGGCAGGGCGCCCAATCCTGCCTACGCCAAGGTGAAGAACGCGAACAGGCGCGCCTGGCACCGCGGCGACCATGCCGCGGTGCGGGAGCTGCGGCAGCAGCTCCGGAGCCTGCCCAGCGGGGATCCCCGCGATCCCGGCTTCCGGCGGCTCAGGTACGCCCGGTACGCCGACGACCACCTCCTCGGGTTCACCGGGCCGAAGGCCGAGGCCCAGGAGATCAAGTCACGCCTGGCCAGGTTCCTCCATGATGACCTCAAGCTGGAACTCAACCGGGACAAGACGCTGATCACCCACGCCCGCTCCGGCGCGGCGAGATTCCTCGGCTACGAGATCACCGTCCAGCACGCTGACCACAAGATCACCAAAGGCCAGCGTGCCGTCAACGGGGTGGTCGCCCTGCGCGTCCCCCTGGACGTGATCACGGCCCGATGCGGCCCCTACCTGCGGCGCGGCAAGCCCGCGCGCCGTCCCCAGCTGGTGAACCTCAGCGATTCACTGATCATCAGCGCCTACGGGGCCGAATACCGGGGCCTGGTCCAGTACTACCTGCTCGCCGGTGACGTCTGGAGACTGAACCGGCTGCGCTGGGTCATGGAAACCTCCATGCTCCGCACGCTGGCAGACAAGCACCGCTCGTCGGCAACCAAGATGGCAGCCAGATTCAAGACCGTCATCGACACGCCGCACGGCAAGCGCACCTGCTTCGAAGCCCGCATCGAGCGCGAGGGCAGGAAGCCGCTGGTCGCCCGGTTCGGCGGCATCCCGCTGAAACGGCAGAGAAAAGCGGTCATCGATGACCGCCATCCAGCCCCGGCAACCGGCCGCCGCAAGGGCAAGGAGCTGATCAACCGGCTCCGCAGCGGCCGGTGCGAGTGGTGCAAGCGACGCGCCGAGGTGCAAGCGCACCACGTCCGCGCCCTCGCCGATCTCGGCAACCCGGGCGACCACAGCCGGAGTGGACCCAGCTCATGACCAGGATGCGGCGCAAGACGCTGGTCGTCTGCCCGCCCTGCCACGACAAGATCCACGACCGGCACCCCGCCGCAGCACCCACGGAATAGTCACTGGAGAGCCGGATGATCGGAAACGATCACGTCCGGTTCGGGCCGGAGGCCGCTGGAAAAGGACCCGCCCACCGGGCAGGCACCTCGCCAGCGGCCTACCGGAACGGCCGATCGTGATCACCCGGATGGGCTCGCACCCGCCGACCCGCGCCTACGTGGCCCGGCGCAGCAAGGAAGGCCTGCCCCGAGCCCGAGATCATCCGCTGCCTGAAACGCTACGCAGCCCGCGAGACGTACCGCTACCTGCGGCCCAGCTGACCCGCGCCTCCGGGGGCGGCCTGACCCGCTAATCGGCTGCCGCGCCCAGGTGCTGGCCGTCGAACGATCCGCCGGCCGCCCCCGGACCTCTTTTCTGACCTGCCGGGCGTGACCTCATAAGAGCCTGCGTGCGCCACGAGGCGCTGTCGTACTGGATGGGGGCCTCGACAAAGTCGCGCCGGTTCAGTACTGCCGGATGGGCCGGGCGCGGTGAGCAAGACGGAAAGGTATACGCGAGAAACCGGCTTCGTTACGCCTCTTGACTTATGACCAGCTCTAACCCGGTGGATTCGGGCTGGGTTGCGGTGCGTACCCGCTCCTCATGACGGGCGGGGAACTCCGGGCGGGTCTGCGGGGCCTTTACCGGAGGCCAGGGCGAATTACCGCGAAGTAGCCGCTGGCGATGCCGCAGGGGCAGAGCCGGGTGCCTAATCCGTCGACCGGACGACAGTGAACGTGGGAACCATCCGCGTGCGTTTCCCGCTTGCCCTCCAGCCGGGAGGGCCGGGCGGGGATAGGCGCGACGCCTGCCGAAGGCGCGGGTGGGGCGGAGCCGCCGTAGTACTCCGAGCCGGGGAAAGCCCGCGTGCATGCGGAAGGGCGGCAGCGTGTCAGTCAAGGAAGGAAAGCAATGTCTGAAGACGCGCTGGTGAATTCCGGCGCTGCGGGCTGGCCGCATCCTGATGTGGCCTTCTTCGCGGTACAGAGTATGCAGACCAAGTTGTATCGCTGGGCGGGAGAAGATCCTGCCGGCTGTTTCGGTGACCTGTTCAACCTCGTCTATGATCCGGCGTTCCTGGTTAACGCTTTCGAGCGGGTGGCCTCTAACGCCGGGGCAAGGACTGCTGGCATCGACGGGGTGACCGTAGCCCAGATCAAGGTCCGCGAGGGCGGCGAGCTGGAGTTCCTGGCCCGGGTGCGGGACTCGCTGAAGTCCGGCGGGTACCAGCCGGCCGAGGTGCGGCAAGTGCTGATCCCCAAGGGGAGAAACACGGGAAAATTCCGGAAGCTAGGAATTCCCACCGTGACCGACCGGGTGGTCCAGGCGTGCATGAAAGCAGTACTCGAGCCCATTTTCGAGGCGGATTTCAAGCCGTGCTCGTACGGGTTCCGCCCTAACCGGCGCGCGCAGGACGCGATTGCCGAGATCCACCAGATGTCCTCCGGGCGCAGTGATTACCACTGGATCTTGGAGGCCGACATCAAAGCCTGTTTCGACGAGATTTCGCATACGGCTCTGATGGGCCGCCTTCGGGCGAGGATCAAGGATAAGCGTGTCTGCGGGCTGGTGAGGGCGTTCCTGAAATCCGGGATCTTCACTGAGCTCGGGGATCGGGAAGAGTCACTGGCCGGGACCCCGCAAGGGGGTATTCTTTCACCGTTGCTAGCCAATATTGCCTTGTCAGCGCTGGACGAGCATTTCGACCAGCAACGGCGGCAGGATATGGGCAATGACCGGCATCGGGCCAAGCGCAGGAAACATGGCCAGGGTAACTGGAAACTCATTCGTTACGCGGATGATTTTGTCCTGATGGTTTCGGGTGACCGGCACCACGCCGAGGCACTGCGGGAGGAGGTGGCAGCCGTGCTCGCCCCCATGGGGCTGCGGCTGTCACCGGAGAAGACCCGGGTGGTCCACATCGATGAGGGCTTTGACTTCCTCGGCTTCCGCGTCCGCAGGATGCGCAAGCGAGGGACGAGCAAGCACTACGTCTACACCACGCCGTCCAGGAAATCGATCCAGTCGATCAAGGACAAGGTGAGTGAGCTGACGTACAGGTCAACCCGCCGCAAAACCCTGGCTGAGGTGATCACGAGCCTGAACCAGGCGCTGGCGGGATGGGCGAACTATTTCCGGTACGGGGTGTCCAAGGCCGTGTTCGGCGCAGTCGACCACCACGCGTGGGGCCGGCTGATGCGCTGGATCCGGCGTAAGTACGAGGGCAGGCACCGGCTCGGGATGCCAGAGATGAAACGCCGCTTCTGCGACAAGGGCTGGCGGTTCGCCCAGGGGAAGGCCGTGTTCACCGGCGCATCCAGCGTCAAAGTGACGCGCTACCGCTATCGCGGAAGCAAGATCCCGGCCCCCTGGAACCCGGATCCAGCAGCCGCCGCGAACGGCGGCTGACCAGCGGGAAAGACACGCGGAGCGCCCGGTGCCCTGAGAGGGGCACGCCGGGTGCGGGAGGGGGCATGCGGGAAACGGACGGTGGCAACGCCGAAACCGCGCCCGCATGCCTACCTCACCTTCGTGGCCCATCCCTGTCTTGTCCGCAACCCAGCAGCCCGTTCTCGTCACCATTTACGGCAGCGGAAAAGAAAGTCAAACTTCCTATCGCAAGAGGCTTGACAAGCATAGGAGCATCGATCCGGGCTCAATTCGGCTGGCAGGTATGGCGCCGTTGTCGTCGCGCTTGGTGACCGGGCTGCGCGGTCTTCGCCGCGTTATGTCAGTTCCGGCGGCTGGGGCGCCTTCAGGGAGGGCGGACAATGGAGCGGTGTTCTCGCTGATTCGGCCTTCAGCTGGCGCCCTGGGCGATCTCGTCCTGGGGCAGGCCGCCTGCGAGCTGACCTACCGGGAAGTCGGCGCTTCGGCTGGCACGATGCCGCTGGGGTACCGGCACGACCGCTGGGAGATCGACTTGGGTGCGTTCGACGAAGACACCTTCCGCCGGCTGGCGGCCGGGTTCACGATCGCACCCGGCGGGCCGATCACCGCTGGTCTGACGTTCGCCTTGGTCGTCCCCCTGCCCGTCGGCTACGTGACCGGCGTCGGCCGGGTCATCTGCGTCACCGACCAGCCGGAGGACTACGGCTTCGTCTACGGCACCCTGCCCGCGCACCCGGAGCAGGGTGAGGAAGCATTCCACGTCGCCCGCCACGGCGGGCGGCTGGTCTTAACCGTCATCGCGTTCTCGCGGCCGCGGCACCCGGCCGCCCGGCTCGGCGGTCCCCTCACCCGCGCCCTGCAGCTCCGCGCGAACAGGTCCTACCTGCGCGCCATGCGCCGCGCCGCCGCGCCCGAGTCCTCCGCCGCTCGCCGCGGGCCTCTTTGGTGTGCGCCGGGGTCGGCGGGGTTGTGCGCCTTTATTGCCAGGTCTTGCCGTTCCAGTGCAGGGCGGCGGGCCGGGGGTGCGGGTTGAAGAATTCTCCGGTCTCGCCGACGGCGCAGGCGTTCCGGCCCGAAATGGCTGCCAGGCCATACAGGCTGGTACCTGCCGGGGGTGCTGGGCAGGGCACCCGTGTCCAGGCCCGGCCTGACCACCGCAGGATAAGCGGCCTGGGATGGAAGAAATATCCGCTGCCGGCCGCGCCTGCCGCCCACGCGGTGCCGCGGGGACCGGCGGCGATGGCGTAGAGGTTGCCCCTGATCGCGCTGGCGCTGCGGATCCACTTGGTGCCGTTCCAGTGCAGGAGCAGGGCAGTCTGTTTCTCGCCGAAGCAGCCCGTGCAGCCCGCGGCGCAGGAGCTTTCTGAGCCATCTCAACCTCCGTGCCGACGATGGGCGCGCCGCCCCGACCGCCAGCCTGGACATCCGCGGGATCGCACCTGACACTGATCTCCCACCCGAACGCGGTCACCGCGGTCATAGCATCAGCGATCTGCTCCCTGCGCTGACCAGACCGAGCTGCTCGCGCGCCACGCAGATTGGCGGGCAGGTGCACACTCGCGCGGGACGCGCAAAGCACAACCAGACCCTCTGCGACATCGGTAAGCGGGCCGCTGCACGTGCGCAGCCGCTCAGCGCGGCGACGGCGACCCCGGCTGCCGCCGGTCCGGCGGCTCGAAGGTCGCTCGCCGTCGGCGCGTGCTGGGCGCTGATCGTTCACGCACGGGCGCTGGACCGCGGGCGGCGCACCACCATCTTTGCCGTCCCCGCAGGTGCTACAGTGCTGGCGTACCGCACCGGTAGCGGGCCTTGTCGTCTCGGACTCTTCCTTGTGTCGAGGAGGCCTGCTGATGTCGCCCATCGAGGTGCGCCCATTCCGCCGCCGCGACCGGCAGCAGCTGGCGGATCTGGTGAACGCGCATGCCCAAGCTGTCGTGCCAGGCATGGGAGTATCGGTCAGCGCGCTGCTCAGCGAGCTGGAGCGCCAGCCCGGGGAGTTCATCGTCGATCCGTGGGTAAGCGAGCGGGCGACGCTAGTCGCCGAGCACCATGACCGGGTGGCTGCCGCCGCCCACTTGCTGCGCTACTACGCCGACGAGCGCGCCGGGCAGGCGTACCGCGGCGCCGGGGAGATCCGCTGGCTGCTGTTCTGGCCCCAAGCCCCCGCGGGGAATCCGTACTGGCCGGACGCAACCGAGGCCGCAGAAGCGCTGATCGCCGCCTGCATCCGGCAGCTGGAAGACTGGGGGGTGGCGAGCCAGGGCGCGGAAGGCGAGCTGCCGGTACCCGGCGTATACGGCGTGCCCGACCAGTGGCCGCATATCCGGGGCCTCTACGAGCGGGCCGGGTTCGCGCACACCGGGCACACCGAGGCGGTCTACCTGGCCAAGATAGAGGACCTGCCGCATCCGGCCGGGCCGCCACTGGCCGGGCTTTCCACCCACCGGTCGGTAGGCATCAGCGGCACCCGCCTGTCGGCGGCCCTGGGCAGGGAAATAATCGGCTACATCGAGGTGGAGGTCATCGAGGAGGGAGAACGGCTGTCCCGCCACGGCGGATGGGCCGATATCGGCAACCTGCACGTCACCAGCCAGCATCGCCGCCAGGGAGTCGCCACATGGCTGGTCGGCCAGGCAGCCGACTGGCTGCAGCTGGCGCAGGCCGAGCGGCTGCTCAGCTACGCATGGCTGGAAGGCCAAGATCCCGCAGGACAGGACTACACCGCCTATCGGGCGTTCCTGGCAGCATCCGGCTTTCTGCTGCTGACCCGCACCAAACGGGGATGGACCCGGACCCCGCCAAACCCCTGATCATAAGCTCAAAATCCCCGATGCCTACTGCTTGGACAGTGTCTCCCACGCGCATGGCGGCCGCCCAACCACTGCTCAACCACGCGTACGCCGCAACCGACCGGACCCTGCCGGACGTAGTCGAAATGCACGCCTCGAACGCGCCCCACAGCAGCAGCACCTGAACAACCGCGATCACTCGTGGCGTTGGCGCTCGCACGGCTCGCTATCTCAAGCCCTCTTTGCCGTGGCTGCGACGTAGCTGACGAGGGGGTATTTGTTCCGTCGTGGACGCGTTACCTGAAGCGATGTCTCCGACGCAGCCGTGTGCGAACCTCCTCGTCGGTGCCGCTTTTCGATTCTGTGTCTCGCGCGGGACGCCTCTTCGGCGACATGTGGACGACGCAGAACCCTCACCGGCTAAGCCTTCTCGCGGATGGGCTTCAGATAAGGCTCGTTATGCTCGCGAATCTCGGCCAGTCTGGCCGTCCTTTTGCGCGTGCAATAACCGCCGATCTGCGCGTTCACCCTCGGCCGTGGCCTGGAAGCCACGGCTGCTCGGAACTCGCTATTCGGTGGCCTTGGCAGCCCAGCCAGAGTGCCCAGGCTGTGGCCCCTCGAAGGGCGCTAGTCTCCTGGTAAAAGTCCTACGATAGGCCCTAATTGCTCCTTATCGAGGATGATCATGCAACAGGCAGGGCCTGGCCTCGCCGCGGTAGCGACCCGCCGCAAAGCTATTTCGGCGGCCGGCCTTGCGATCGCAGGCGCAGCCGGTCTGGGGTCAGCGCCTAGAAACCGCATCACCTTCGGCGCCACCTTGGGCGCCTACCCGAAACTCAATGCCGCTGTGCCGCGGGCGATAGGCCTCAGAATGTATTTTGACGGCGAGAACGAGTTCCCGTCCGCATGGCCGGATCCCCATCCCAGCGCATGGATAACGCTTTCACTTCGGCCGAATCCCGATGACCTGTTCTCCGGCAAGCTAGACGACCAATTGAAAGCAGTCATAGATTCCGCGCCCGCGCACTCCGAGCTGACCTTCTGGCACGAGAACACCACCGGCAACCCGCTCGGTTACCCGTCCTATGTCAACAACGCACGTGCCGCCGTCAGAATGCAGCACCACGGGCACCGGCTATGCCGGGGAACTCAGGTCCGGTTCGGCGTTATCACCTGCGGACCCGCGATCCAGCAGATAGATTGGCTGGCACCAGGCCTGGACTGGTACGGCGATGATCTGTACGAGTTCCCCCGGCTGCGCGGCCCGGACGGCACGATCAGTCAGGCAAAGATCCTCGCCCGGCTAAATTCAAACCTCGATGCGTGGCGAAAGAAGTCCGCTAGGCACTGGCCCGCCATCCGGATCTGCGAAACAAACAGCCCCTTCGACTCGCACCGCAAGAACTGGTTCACCTGGATCGCACAGTGGATGGCCGGGCACAACGGACGTCGAATGCTGACCTACTGGAACCCGGACGCTGGTGCTGCCCAGGGCGGCCTGTCCGGGCCGTGGCCGCCTAGCCGCGCAGTCATCAGACGGCTGCGCTGGCTGTCCGAGGAGTACAAGGGTGCCGACGATCAGCTAATTCCTTGGGGGGCCGGTCACGTTCCGCATCCTGTGTCGACCGTGTAGCTGGCCGCCTCCTTCCGTCAACGTGTACCGGGGCTCCCGTGGAAGCGAGCACACTTTTGATTTGAGCTGATCTTGCTTGTGCGCCTAGAACAGGGGCCCTGGACGCGTGCTTTGCAGGATTGACGCATCCAACGAGCCCGGAGGACGACGGCGCCGACAGCATACCGAAATTCATTCCGTCTCCTCGCAAGGTCGGGCTGCGGTCGAAGCTACTTCCACCTCATCCTTTGAATCACATCTGTTACGAACAATATCTGCTCTAACTAGCGCTCCGTCTGGGATAGCGCAGTATCGCAGGTAATTGTCTGCCCGGACAGGTCAGCTTCCAGGTAACCGCAACCGCCAATATTTGGCTAATCTGCTCGCAGCATTAGACGTGCAGTCGCTCGCGGAGACTAGCAAATATTCGGCAGGGTGCTCCTATCCGGTGATGGCAGACCAGAACGGTCACTCAGCGTGTTCCGCGACGGATGGGTGGTCGACGCGCGCATCGCCGCCCGATCTGCGGACGTGGTCGCTGCGAAGCCTTGGGCGTCGTGCCGCGACGAGCCAACTCGAACGGGCAGTGCGCAAGCGGAAGATCTGGGCAGCCGATCATTTCTTGATGGTGTGCCGTGCCAAAACTCGCACATGGGCTCTGAGCTGGTGTTTTCTGTGCCTGTCAGGCTGCTCTCCGGTACTCGCTGATCAGGCCGTGGACGATCTGCCTGCGTTTGATCCGCGCGGCAATGTCGATCGGCTGGCCGGGCTGGTGCAGCGGAGGTCGTTGTTCGCGCGACTGGTGCGGCCGGTGCTCGTTGTAATGCTGCGCGTACTCGGCCAGGACCCGCCGGAGGTGCCGTTCGCCGTAAATCAGCAGGTGGTCCAGGCACTCGCGCCGTAGCGTTCCCACATACCGCCCGGCAAAGGAATTCGCCCGGGGCGACCGTATTGGCGTCTTGATGATCCGCACGCCGGTGCCGGCGAGCACGTCGTCGAAGACGGTCGTGAACTTGCTGTCGCGGTCGCGGATCAGGAACCACAAGCGTCTGAGGAACACGGTGTCAACGTGCAGGAAATCGCACGCCAGGATCCCGGACGCCTGGGAGGTCAGGAATTGCCGCCAGGTCGGGGATGCCCGGCGGGGTGCGGGCGTGAGCCCGGCTTCGGCCAGGATCCGGCGGATCGTTCCTTCGCCGATGCGGTGCCCGAGGCCGAGGAGCTCGCCTTGGATGCGCCGGTGCCCCCAGCGAGGGTTCCGCCTGGCCAGCTGCCGGACTAGCTCGCGGATCTCCTCCGGGACCGGCGGGCGTCCGGTGGTGTTCGGATAGGTCCATGTGTTCTTGACGATGCGCCGATGCCAGGCGAGCAGGGTGGCGGGTGTCACGATCCGGTGCAGCCGAAGGTGCCGGGGCAGCAGCCGTGTGAGCGCTGCGATCATGGCCCGGTCGGCCCAGTCCGGCTTCGGCCGGGTGACGCGGCGCAGGATCGCGACTTCATGCCGCAGTACCAAGATCTCCACGTCCCTGGAGGCGTCGCTTCGGGCAAGGAGCACGAGCCAGCCGAACAACAGGACCATGAGCAGATAGACGAGGCGGAAGAGCACGACCGCCGAGGATAGAAGCCCAGGTCAGATGCTCTGTACTAGTTCTGGCACCCCACAGGCGGCCGGGTCACCTGGCCTGCACCCGCCGGTGACCGCCAGCCGGGCGGAGATGATCGCAGCATCGTCAGGCCGCGCGCGCCAGCAGCGGACGCCTGCCTGCACCCGCCGGTGACCGCCAGCCGGGCGGAGATGATCGCAGCATCGTCAGGCCGCGCGCGCCAGCAGCGGACGCCTGCCCTGACGGGCGTCGGTTAGCGCCGCGCCTCCCCCCGCCGGCGCGTCCCGGCCGGCCGCTGTCGCACCGGTGGCCGGGACGCGGTATTGTCCCCGCTCGCGCGAGAACACAGCGTCAAGGCCCGCACCAGCGGCACCCCGCCCGGGACAACCAGCACCCGGCCGCGCCCATCCGCCGGCGGCTCCGCCCCGCGCCTGCCGTCCCAGCCCGCCCCGGCAGCGCCTCCGCGCCAGCCAGGGCCCGCCCGGATCGGCAGAATCCGCACCGGGCTGATCGGCCTGCGCGGGACGAACCCGGATCACGACGCACCGGCCACCTGACGGCCAGGATCAGGCAGGAGTCAGCCCGAGCGGCCGCCCTGCCAGGCTGCGTGACCTGCTGGCCAGGCCCTCGGCGATCTTCGTCAGCTCCCGCGCCGCCGGAGCGCCAGGATTCGCAAGCACGAGCGGCACGCCGCTGTCCCCGGCCTCGCGCAGCCGCAGGTCAATCGGCACCTGGCCGAGCATCGGCACCCTGGCGCCGACCACGCGGGTGAGCGTGTCGGCCACTGCCTGCCCGCCGCCGCTGCCGAAGACCTCGACGCGCTCGCCGCAGTGCGGGCATGGCAGGTAGGACATGTTCTCGATGACCCCGACGACGCGCTGGTGCAGCTGCGCGGCCAGCGATCCGGCCCGCTCCGCTACCTCGGAAGAGGCGAGCTGCGGCGTGGTGACCACGATCAGCTCCGAGCCCGGCACCAGGTGGGCCGCCGAGATCGCGATATCGCCGGTTCCTGGCGGCAGGTCCATCAGCAGCACATCCAGGTCACCCCAGTAGACGTCGGCGAGGAACTGCTGCAGCAGCCGGTGCAGGATGGGGCCCCGCATCGGCAGCGGCTCATTTCCCTTTTTGAGCATGCCGCTGGAGATCGCCTTCACGCCATGCGCCA
>WNFC01008981.1_pt1 | contig 11722 bp, 13 predicted proteins | sample 5400541 | NCBI WGS metagenome assembly WNFC01 (sample SAMN13153342, study PRJNA577476) | soil metagenome | isolation source: 120 cm saprolite under Douglas fir tree site 2 hole 2 replicate 1 | place: USA:California | collected 2015-04-18 | reverse complement strand
ATCAAAGCCGGCACGCCTGCACATCGCAGGTTCGCGGCGGCGCTCGAAGAAGTTTGCCGCTCGCTGGCGCTGCAAATCGTCGCGGACGGCGAAGGCGCGCAGCGCGTCATGGAAATCGAAGTCCGTGGCGCGAAGACCGAAGCAGGGGCCAAGCGCATCGCGGAAACCATCGCGACTTCTCCGCTGGTGAAAACCGCTTTCGCGGGCGGCGATCCAAACTGGGGACGCATCTTCGCCGCGGCCGGGCGTTCCGGAGTAAAGTTTGATACTGCACTCGTGGACATCAAGATGGCGGGCATTCCCGTCCTGCGGCGCGGCCAGCCGCTCGATTTCAACGAACGTGCCGCCAGCAACAAACTTCTCGCCGAACACGTTCCCCTAGTTGTGGATCTGCACGCGGGCAAAGCTCGCGCCCGCTACTGGACCTGCGACTTCACCGCGGAATATGTGCGCATCAATGCTAGTTACCGAACCTAGAGAGTGCGGGCTTCTCGTCCGACTCAGATCGAGGCGGGCGTAAGAAAAATTATCCCTACGGGTCCCACTTCCAGTTGGCGAATTGTTCGCGGAGGGCTAGTTTTTTGAATTTGCCGACGGAGGTGCGGGGGATGGCGTCGAGGAATACGAAGGCGTCGGGGAGCTGCCACTTGGCGAAAGTTTGCGCGAGGAAGGAGCGCAACTCTTCGGAGGTGGCGCGAGCGCCATCCTTCAAGACGATGGCGGCGAGTGGCCGCTCTTGCCATTTCGGATGCGGGATGCCGACGACGCAAGCTTCTTTCACGGCCGGATGTCCCATCAGGGTGTTTTCCAAATCGACGGAGCTGATCCATTCCCCGCCGGACTTCACCAAATCTTTGGCGCGGTCGACGATCTTGACGTAGCCGTCCTCGTCCATGGTGGCGACGTCACCGGTGCGGAACCAGCCGTCGCTGGTCCAGCGATGAGCCTGGTCGGGCGATTCATAATAATTGGCGGCAACCCACGGCCCACGGATTTCGATCTCACCACTGGAGACGCCATCGCACGGAACCTCCCTTGGTGTTCCTTCGCGGCCCAATTGGCCTTCGGAACCTTCCGGGCGCATCAAGCGAATCTCGACGAAAGGAGCGGGCCAGCCCTGTTTGGCGCGGACTTCATACTTCTTGTCTTCGGGCCAATCGCTCATGTGGGGCCGAAGGCCGCCCGAGGTGCCGATGGGAGTCGTTTCGGTCATACCCCAGAGATGCTTGATCTGCAAGCCGAAGCGATCGAACTTACGAATCAATTCAAGAGGCGGCGCGGTGCCGCCAATCAGGATGCGAATCGGTTTGTCGAATTTCCAGCGGTCAGGATTTCTTTCCAAAGCTTCGAGAACGGCGATCCAGACGGTAGGAACGCCACAGGCAATGGTGACGCGTTCGTTGACGAGCAAATCGAGGACGCTTTCGGGATCGACATTTGGCCCGGGGAGAATGAGGCGCGCGCCGAGCATGGTGCAAGCGTAAGGCAGGCCCCATGCGTTGGCATGGAACATAGGAGCAACGGGCAGGACGGTGTCGAGCTGGCTTATGCCAAAGACTTCGTTGAGGCCGCAACAGAAAGAGTGCAGCACCAGCGCGCGGTGAGAATAAATAACGCCTTTGGAATTGCCGGTGGTGCCGGAGGTGAAGCACATCGCGGCGCCGTCGTTTTCGTCGATCGGCGGATAACGAAAATCATCGCCCGCTTCGGCAAGCAGCTCTTCGTAATTCAAGAAGCCTTCTGGGACGGAGTTGGAACCGTAGGGCACGACGATCACACGCTCGGCAGGAACATCCTGGCAATATTTTTGGTAGAGGGGCAGGAGCACGTCGTCAATAAGCAGGAATCGGTCGCCGGCATGCTTGGCGATGGCGGCAATTTCATGTGGGTGAAGCCGCAGGTTCAGGGTATGCAGAATGCCGCCGGCGCAGGGAACGCCGAAGAAAGCTTCCAGGTGGCCGGAGTGATTCCACATCATGGAGGCCACGCGGTCACCGGGCTGCAGGCCGAGCTTCGTTAAAGACGCCGCGAGCCGACGGGCGCGGCGGTAGAATTCGCCATAACAACTGCGCACAATGGACTTATCAGGTTTGCGGGAGACTATTTCGACGCGCGAAAAAATCTTTCCCGAGCGCTCAAGAATGGTGGGGAGCGTGAGCGGAAAATCCATCATCGTGCCGCGCATAAGGCCTCTTGGGCGGGGCAAATTGGCCGCATGCTACCACTAATCGGCTGAAAAGGGGAAAGGCGCGGCGGAGCGGCGGCGGGAATCCGCCGGGTGGCGCGGGACAATTTCAGTTGCAAAAGGGGTTATTTTCCGAGACGATGCCACTGACCGCTGAAGTGCCGGTTTCGCGTCCGCGGTGGCGGGGCTTTCCCGACTGCCCGTGTGAACGTTTGCTGTGTCTTCGGCGCGCTCCGCGACTCGCAAGTGGGTTCCGGGCAGAAGGAGTGGGCAGGTGAAGAAGCTCTATATCGGTAATCTTCCGTTTTCCGCGACGGAGGATCAGCTCAACGAATGGTTCTCTCAAGTTGGCGTGACTCCCTCCGGTGTAAATCTAATCCGCGACCGTTTCACAGGTCAGTCGCGCGGTTTCGCGTTCGTCGAAGTCACCAATGACGAAGACGCGGACCGCGCCGTCAACTCGCTGAACGGCCAGAATTTCGGCGGGCGGAACCTCGTGGTGAATGAAGCGCGTCCCCAGGCAGAGCGCGGCGGTGGTGGTGGAGGCGGGCGCGGCGGCGGCGGATATGGCGGACGCGGTGGTGGTGGCGGCGGACGCGGAGGCCATGGCGGCGGTGGCGGGCGCGGGGGCGATCGCGGTGGAGATCGTGGCGACCGCGGTAATCGCTGGTAAGCGGGCAAGTCAGTTCTGAAGCAGAAGCGCCCCGACCTGATCGGGGCGCTTCAAACTCCCTCAAGAAGTCCCTAGCGGTACCTCTGTGCCAATCTCCAAGCAATTCATGTCTCACCTCCGCGAAATGAATTCGTCTAATTGTGCGCGAGGGTGTGCTGCGGAAAGTTGAGGTGCGAAGGGACTTGGCGCTGGTCAATACCGGGGAATGTGTGTAGTATCCAGCGGCAAGTGACCGGCTCTGTGATAGTTCAGAGAACGCGAGCGCAATTTGGCTGGTGAAGAAGACGCGCACTCCGCGTCTTCCGTGGTGCGTCTCGCGAAACAAATTACCTCGTAACGTGTTTGAAACAACAGGCAAGGAAAATCAGCTTACGGACAGTTCTATGAAGTATATGAATAGGCCAGAGAGCACCGGAGTTTTCCACTGGCGGCGGGATGCAGAGCAAGAGTCATCTGAACCTTCCCAGCAGGTCGTGCATCCAAGTAGGTGAGTGTAACGTATCAGGGAACAGGTTGACCCGGGCGCATGGCCTGGGCTGCGATGAAAAGCAATGACGACTTGGCACAAACGCGATTGGCAACAGTATTACGAACTGGCGCGCCGTCCCTGGCGGCATCACCGCCCGCCCCGGCCGGTCTATCCGACGGGCTTGAATCGCGTGCAGCCTGCGCAGGGTTTCAGCTTGTCTGAGCTGGACGACGCTGGTGTGGACCTAGACCAGGCCGAGAGTCTGGGACTCCCGGTGGACGCCGGGCGCATCGGCGCGTATGGCCCCAACGTTACCGTTCTGCGTGATTTCATCCGCTCCTCGCGGCAACCGCTGTAAGTCTCCTCCCATTTTTGTTCCTGTGCCGTCCAACATAGTGCTTGACCCTGGAATACGTTCCAGGGTCGATACTTTTGTTTGGGAGATGGCATGTGGACGAGAAACTGCTTCGCTCCGGCAAGCTCGCCCGGCTGACGGGAGTCAGCACGGACTTGTTGCGCCATTACGAACGCATCGGGATCCTGCCTTCTCCGGCGCGTGCGTCGAACGGATACCGTCTGTATGCGCCGCAGATGGTGGCACGGGTGCGTGCCGTTCGGCGTTCCGTCGCGCTCGGTTTTTCGCTGGCTGAGTTGGCGCGCATTTTCGCGGTACGCGATAGCAATGGAATTCCCTGCCGGAATGTGCGAGCCCTAGCCGCGGAAAAGCTCCAGCGCGTGGAGCAGTCTCTCGTGGAGATGAAAGCCCTGCGCCGGCAACTCCAGGCGATTCTTCGCGACTGGGATAGCCGACTTGCCAAGACTCCTGCCAGCAAAAGGGCGAACCTGCTGGAATCTCTGGCAGAGCGAACCGCTATTCTCCCATCTAATTCGGTCTAGTCCTTGGAAAGGAATTTCACAGCCATGACCTCATTCATGATTGCAGTCGTAGTTGCACTTTCTCTCCTCCCTCGAGTGCTACAGGAAAAGCCACAGGAAAAACAACAAGAAAAGGCTTCCTGTCCCATGCATGAGCGAGACAAGGCTTCTCAAGACGATCGGCAGCATGAAGGCGTTGTCGAACGCGGGGATCAGGTCATGGGCTTCTCTCATGAGAAGAGCGTGCACCATTTCCGGCTTTATGCCGATGGCGGCGCCATTGAAGCCGAAGCCAGCGACGCGCAAGACGCCGCAGGTCGTGACGCCATTCGTACGCATTTCGGGCACATCGCAGCGATGTTTGCGGCGGGAGATTTTTCCGCGCCGATGCTCATCCATGAGCAGAATCCGCCGGGCACGGAGGAGATGAAGCGGCGTCGCGAAGCCATTCAGTACAGTGTGGAGAATACGGAGCGGGGCGCGCGCATTCGCATCACGGCCAAGAGTCCCGAGGCGATTCAGGCGGTGCATAAGTTTCTGCGTTTTCAGATCGCTGACCATCAAACGGGAGACGGCACGGAAGTAACGAAAGCTCCATAGGCGCTCGTGGCGGAGAGTTTGTACGACGCGCCGGATGAGCGTAAAATATGGGTTTCGCGCGGCTCCCATGGGCTCACCGTTTAATATCGTCTCGAATTCGCCGGCGCCGCTGGCGCCGCCACCGGGTGCGCACCCGCGGCCGGACTGGCTGCGCGTCAAGTTTTTCGGCGGAGAGCGCTACCAGGACCTGAAGCGCACCATGCGGACGCTCGACCTGCACACCGTTTGCGAGAGCGCCCGTTGCCCAAACATGGGTGAATGTTGGGAGCACGGAACCGCGACGTTCATGATTCTGGGCGATATTTGCACGCGCGCTTGCGGGTTCTGCGCGGTGCCTTCCGGCAAGCCCGCCGGCCCGCCGGATGAAGATGAGCCATTTCGCGTGGCAGAAGCGGTAGCAAAGTTGGGATTGCGTTACGCCGTGGTGACTTCGGTGAACCGCGACGACCAGCCTGACGGCGGCGCGCACATTTTTGCGCGCACCATCGAGGAGATTCGCCGGCGCGTTCCCGGTTGCAAAGTGGAAGTGCTGATTCCAGATTTTCGCGGTGACTGGAATGCGTTAGGCGTGGTTCTTGCGGTGCGGCCGGACATTCTCAATCACAATACGGAAACCGTGCCGCGGCTTTACCGGCAGGTCCGCAAAGGCGCCGTTTACGAGCGCTCGCTGGAGCTGCTGCGTCGTTCGAAAGAGGCGCACCCCGAAGTGCCGACGAAGACCGGTCTGATGCTAGGCCTCGGAGAAAAGAAAGACGAAGTCCTGGCTACGATGGAGGACCTCGCTGCGCAGGGCACCAACATCCTCACGCTGGGACAGTATCTCCAGCCAACTCGGGAGCATCTGCCTATCGTTCGCTACGTTCATCCGGATGAATTCGCCGAATACAAAGTGCTCGGGGAAGACATGGGCTTCAAGCACGTCGAAGCCGGCCCGCTGGTGCGCTCTTCGTATCATGCCTTCGATCAGGCCGAGTCCGCGACGAAGTAATGAGCAATGTGCAGCACACTGTCAGCGAATTGATTGAAGCTGTAGGAGCAACCTACAAGGCAATCGACATTCGCTCCGTCGCTATTCGCAAAGACGATTCTTGGGTAAACCTAATGGCAGTAGTTCGCTTTACCTACGAAGATGTGGACTCTGCCAAAGCTCGATTAGCTAAACTCGCACGACACTTTTCACCGGTGAAAACTGAATTATTGTGGATCGATTCTTGCGTACGCCCGTTCAAGGACTGGTTTGATCTGTGCTCGGAACTCAAGCACAAAGGCGTACTTCGAATGGGCGACGTTGACTTCCAGCTACGGGAGAGAAAAGAAAAGCCGGACCTCCCACAAAGCATCGGTTACATTCAGCGAGGAGACTTTTCACGAATCCGTTCTTTCGACGGCCGAGCGTGGCCCGAATTAACTGTGAATTTCGACCTCGGCGGTGTGAGTCCTCTGATGGAAGGCCGGCTTAATCGAGAGGCTCATTTGATTGGCTATAGTGACGTGCTGGACGCTGCTAATTCTCTTTGTGAACTGAACGTGTCACAGCGAGACCCAGGATGCGATCTTTCCGTTACCTTTCCTGTGTTTGCGGATATCGTGAAGATTCGCGCCAGAACTCCGGAAAAAGCGATCGACGTTGAGGTTCTACGGCATCAGGGTTTCTCAGACCTCAGAGCCGTCATTTGCGTGCGTGGACAAACCACTCTAGTAGACGCGCCATTTCGAGCACAGATACCTCTATCAGCCTTCCCTGCGGTTGACACGCAGGCTGAGATCGTTTCAGCCCAGGGTTCGGTACAAATTCAAGATTTGGACCCTGATAATGATTCGCTCGAAGTCCGGCTCGTGCATCCACGTTTAGGAGAAGTCAAGGCAGACTCGAACTACGTTCGCATGTTCATTCCCCCGTCTGAACGCAATATCTTACTGGAGGCCGTCGTCCGAGAATTTTGCAGAGGCACAACGCTCGATGACTTGCTGGCTCGCGCTTATAACGTTCAGCCAGCAAAGCTCAAACCGAGCGCAGCGTTCGAGCTTCACGTATCTTGGCTTCTTGGCATGTTTCATCTTTCGACCGTAATTTTAGGCGAGTATGAACGTCTCCTTGCGCCTGATTCGCCAGTACAAAGAGCTTCCATTGATATCCTCGCGGCACATCAAAGGACGAAATTGCTGCTCATAGTCTCTTGTACTCTGAATCCGCCAAAACCGGAGGATATCAATAATCTTCGATACGCTCGTGAAATTCTCGCACGCGGAGTTTTTGCGGAAACCGGAGTTCGCGTCATCCCTGTACTGTTTACGTCATCGATGGGCGGTTCCTCGTACCATCAATCCGAGGATCACTTTGATTGTGTCCCTATCGTAGACGCCGACGACATAGAAATCCTGCTTGAACTTCTAAGGTCGGGACAAGAAAGACGCTTTTTTGAGTTCTTGGCGAACCCCACCCTTGGACTGGCTACATCCTCTCAACCTGGATAGGTGGGAAATGGAAGCACAACAAACACCACACCCAAGGATGCCGCATTTCGTAATACTTGAGTCCACTGCCTTATTTCAACTTGGGTTTCTCTTTGAGAACGTTGATTTTGCAGACCTTCTCGGATGGAAGAAGCTGTTGAAGTTCGAAATCGTAGTGTCCCGCGTTAGTTGGATGGAATTTCTCAGGAAGAGAAAGGCTCAAGTTTCCGACTGCATTGACAGAGTAAAGCAACTGCGGTCCTCTCTGGAAAAACTGGGACAGCGCCCTGACGAACTCAAGGCTATTGAAGATCGGGTGACTGACCTGGACAAAAACCTTGAGGCTGTCTTTGAAAAGAAGCTGACAACCTTGGAGATAGGCATACTGCCCCTGGCAAAAGTCGATCTAGAGCTTCTCTTAGGTATGTCTATTAAGAATATCCCACCGTTCGAGGATTCGCATGAAAAGGGCTTCCGCGACTCGCTGATTATGTTTTCGGTCCTCGAAGCGATAAAAGATCACCCGGAGAAAAACGCTCTGCTCGTGACCGATGACAAACTTCTCACGCAGGGAATACTCGGGAGACAAGAAGAGTATAGGAGTGTAATCAGAGTTGTTGGGGACATCGGGAAGGTGAACGCACTCATTCTTGGGTTAGTTGACGAAGCTGTGCGCTCTCTGCAAAGTAAGGAAAAGCAAGAAGCAAAAGAACTCCTATTGAAGTATCAAACAGCGATTGAAAAAGCAGTTCAGAACATCCGGGAGTTTTCAATCTTTGAGATACCCAGTACACCGTTGGGCGGCCCTATTGAACGTATTCTGTCATTCGAATTCAACGACGTGAATTCGGCTACCTGGAAAACCCGAACGGAAAACTCTGCAACGATATTGTTTAGCCTGAAATGCACGCTGACAGCGCTTGTTGGCCCTCCTCTCTGGGAGTTTATGAATGCTCGATACCAGATTGGAGGCGGCAGTACATTGTTAACACCTACAAACCGAGACCCGAAAGAAGCAAAAATGGAAAAGATAGTCTTCGGCGTAGCGGAATTTATGAGGAAGAATGGAGAACTAGAACTCGTGCGCTTACTGGTTGACCATAGTCTGCCAACGGAGGACTTGGCAAAGCTGGCAACCAATTAGAAGCCAGATGAGGAACTGTGAGGTCATGGGGCGCCGGAACTTGCCGCCTTTTTCAATCTCTCTTCACAGAGTTTCGTGAAATCGGGAATGAGGTCAGAGACGCGATTGTAGCTCCTCTCGAACATCAGCAAGGCGACACTTAGATTGCCAACGCCAGTGACCTTTGTGCCGTCAGGCTTCCGGATATTCTGACCGAAATCAGCCACGGCGTTTTCTTTGTCTATTTTGGAGTACAGATAAACGGTGCCGGCCCAATTGGGGTGAGCATATTCACTCAAATATCCGTACTGGCGCTTGAAACCAGCTATATCCTTCTCTACACGGTCAAGAAAATTACCGACGCTGACGGGCCGCGGCGTGACGGCCTCGCCTGTGGTGGGATCGGTAGGCGGATCAGTTCGGATACCCATATTTATCTTCATCAGGTAATCATCAATATCCCCGATCTCAGCGGATTCCACAGAGGCTTCAACTTTTCCGCATAAGTACCACAAGGCGGAACTGGTTTCGACTGCGGCCCGCGTCAACACGATTGCGGCTGCTAATTTATCTTTTTCGAACTCCTCGAAAGCGGCGCGTCCTAATTCCGCCATTCTCCAGGCGAGTGCTTCTCGATAACCCAAAACTTTGAACGGTAGCTTGGACATCTGTGAGAGAGCCCAACCGTCAACCTGTTTCGGCAGGCTAGATTCAAGTAACTCTAGATTTTTATGGATTTCATCCATCAGAGACGCAACAGATCTTTTCATCGTCGGGCACCACTTTCTTATTCTACGGCGCAAGGGGAAGTTGCCCAACGAAGTTTTCTCTGGTATAAAAAGAAGGAAGAGCCGCGAGCGGGCAGAGAGACGGGGTCCCGAACCAGGGCAACCTCACTCACCCAGGCTCGTAAGGCTCCCACTAAGAACTCAATCTTAGTCTCTATCAGGATAAGGATCAGTGAATCGCGCTAACGGGTAACACCGGATTAAACCGGGCGCGATTGAATCGCAGTTAGACGAAGGGCCTTCCGGCCCGCAAGTCCACTTCCGGTGAGTGGGCTTTTTGCGGGAGGAGATATGGCCGTTCGCCAGGGTAGTTCGCGTCGGAAGGCGCATAATCCTTCTAGTTGTTCGACGCAGCAGTGTGGAATCGTCGGCCACGTAAATCCAGCATTTTTGGAGAACACGATGGCCGCACCGCGAAGCAGTCTCCGTTCTAAAATCTGCAAATCCATTCGTGATGTCGTAGCGGTCCTTATACAGCTTCGTATCCTCGTTGCTGAGATCGCCTTCACAGCTGCGGCCTTTTACGGCCTGTATCATGCGTACGTGTTGCTTACGAAGTGAAACAACGGCGGATGCCATGAATTCCAAGCGGAACGGGAAGGATCACTACGTTCCTCGACGTTTTCTTCGAGGCTTCGTTACTTTGGAGCGGCGGTGGACCAATCTGTAAATGGCACGGCGCGGCCTCCGCGAACGACCGTGGGAATCACATGGTCGAAACCTTTGTGTTCTTTTGCTGAATAATTCAATTTGAGCTGCGGCCCCAGACCCAGATCGAGCTCGTGGATCGATTCAATACCCCGAATCAGTCCTTCCCGCGTCAAATCCTTCCCGGCTTTCTTTAGGCCGTCGACGAGCACCATGGCGTCGACAAAGCCTTCCAGGCTTACGAAGTTTGGCTGGGCGGAGGGAAAGTATTTCGTCAGCGTGCGGCGATACAGTGCGACGGTCTTCAATTCCGTGAGGTAGTAGGGTGGCACGACTTGCGTAATCACGACGCCATCGGAGTCGGGACCCGCTTCGGTGATTAAATCGTCCGTCCCGACGAAGGATACCGTCAGGAACAAGGGCTTCCAGCCCTTGGCGTGAGACTGTCTGAGAATGGGCGCGACGGTATTCGCGGGCCCGACGACCACGACCGCATCCGGATGCGCTGCCTTTACCGTGTCGATGGCTCCGCCCACTTGCGTCGTCTGCCGTTGGTACGATGCCACTGCAATCGGCTCAGCACCGTGAGTCTTCAGCGCCGTCTTTACGCCATCAAGGACCGCAGCGCCAAAAGCATCTTCCGGGTAGATAACACCAATTTTTTTGTAGCCCAGAGTTCCCCACATGCCGTCGATTTGCGCGCGCGTTTCATCGAAATACGACGCGCGCACGTTCACCACCCAGTGCCGAAGGGGCACATAGAGTGTTTGCGCGCCGGTGAATAACCCCACCAGGGGAATCTTGTTGCTCTCCGCCATGGGAATGTATTTCACGGCCGTGGGCGTGCCCACGAAAAAGCCGAGCGCGAAAACTTTCTGTTCCATCAAGCGGTTGAAACACGCTTCCGTTTTTGCAGGATCGTAGCTGTCGTCGTAGGTGAGGAGCTTCAATTTGCGCCCATCCACACCGCCAGTGTTTTGCGCTTGCACCCGCGTAGAAACCGTGAAAAGGCACCCGATAAGCACGCTGAGCCCCAAGACGTACTTCGACGTATCTTTTTTCATCGCTCTCTCCGTTTTGAAACGCGGCCCCTGGGACGGAACTTCTATACGTCCTGTTTAGTCTTCTGTTTGGAAGATGTCAATGCGTTGAGGGGATAGGGTAAATACCGATTTGGTACCAATTAAGAATTGCGCGTGTGAGCTTACTTTTTCATGCGCGGCCCGAACACGGTAAGCCCTATGCCCGCGACCAGCATTGTAATGGAGACTGCCGCGGGGATTTGGGTAGTTTTCTCTTCGTCCAAGGTTGCTTTGTACGGACCGAGTTTCGCTACTTCCTCTTGTTGGTGATAGGTGAAAGTGGGGTGAACGAGTCCAATCACACCAAGGACAAGGAGAACGACGCCGAGAATGATTACGAAGAGCCTCATACGCCCGAACCTATCACAATCGCCATGGTTTGCGCGAAAAATGCAGGCAGACACACCCCGGCGCCGAATTGGCGCAGAGTTGTGCTCTCTGGTTTGTAGAAACCTAGGCGCGGGCGGCTGCTGTCGCCGCGGCAGCCTTCTTGGCGGCCTTGGCGGCGGTGGAGGCCTTGCGGCGACGCTTGGTTTTCGGAGGAGTGGCGGGCGCTTCACCGATCAGTTCGGCCGTCATGATGCTCGTCACGAACAGCTTGGGACCATGATCGTCAAAATCCACGGCGGTCCGTTCCTGGTCGGAAGCGGTGACGATCCCCAGGCCGTAGACTTCATGCTTGATGGTCTGCCCTTCTTGCATCGTTTGCACTTTGCCCTCCTCGATCTTTCTTGTCTGATAATCTCGATTCGAATCTAACGCGATGCGAGCGCTGGCAACTGCCAGGGCCGTCCCGCGCAGGCTAGACCGCCGTAACGTTTTCA
>WNFC01007878.1_pt1 | contig 11723 bp, 9 predicted proteins | sample 5400541 | NCBI WGS metagenome assembly WNFC01 (sample SAMN13153342, study PRJNA577476) | soil metagenome | isolation source: 120 cm saprolite under Douglas fir tree site 2 hole 2 replicate 1 | place: USA:California | collected 2015-04-18 | reverse complement strand
ATGTAAAGGGACGCGTCATCAGCGTCACCGACTACGGCGCCTTCATCGAATTGGAGCAGGGCATCGAAGGCCTTGTTCACGTCAGCGAGATGAGCTGGTCCAAGCGCATGAAGCACCCCTCCAAGCTGGTCAAAATCAATGATCAGCTTGAAACCGTGGTGCTGAACGTGAATGCCGCCGAACGGCGCATTTCGCTGGGCCTGAAACAACTCGAATCTAACCCCTGGGACACGCTGCACGAGAAATATCCCACCGGCATGGTGGTTGAGGGCAAGGTCCGCAATCTCACCGAGTTCGGCGCTTTTGTGGAAGTCGAGGAAGGAATTGACGGCCTGGTCCATGTAAGCAACATGAGCTGGACCAAGCGGGTAAAGCATCCCTCAGAAGTGCTGAAGAAGGGGGAGAAGGTGAGGGCGGTGATCCTGGCCATCGAACCTGAGCACCGGCGGCTCTCTCTCGGCATCAAGCAACTGCAGCCCGACGCATGGCAGAGCTTCTTCGATACCCATAAGATCGGCGACGTGGTGCATGGCAAGGTGCTGCGCACCGCCCAATTCGGCGCTTTTGTGCAGATTTCCGAGGGAGTCGAGGCACTTTGCCACAACTCTGAGTCCGTGGATGAGCACGGCTCGCCCATCAAGCTGGAGCCCGGCATCGAACACGACTTCAAGATCGTGAAAATGAACCCCGAGGAAAAGAAAGTCGGCTTGAGCCTGCGCGGAATCGGAGCTGAAGCCAGCCGCGCCGACGTGGAGGCCTATAAGCAGCCGGTTTCCAGCTCGGGCGCAACCGCCACGCTGGGCGAGATGATGTCTCTCAAGCGCGCCAGCAACGACCAGAACTGAGATTCGTCTCAACGGATTAAGAAGCCGCGAATCATCGCGGCTTTTGTTTTTTCCGGGGGGGGGTAGCTTGCGGGTAGGTGCCATCTCCTGATGGCCCATTTCTAAGAGGGACCCAGTAGCTTAGAGGAACACGACATGGCAATTCCGTACTACCACGTTGATGCATTCACGGGTGAGCTCTTTGCAGGTAACCCGGCGGGGGTCTGCATCCTTTCCGCTTTTCTCGCGGATAGCATCATGCAGAAAATTGCGGCTGAGAACAGGCACAGCGAGACCGCTTTTGTTGTTCCTCGCGCTGATGGTGATTTCGACTTGCGCTGGTTTACACCCAAAGTCGAGGACGACCTATGCGGGCACGCGACCTTGGCATCCGCCTATGTGCTCGCGCTGCGGAAGCACAACGTGTGGCCGGTTCGCTTCCACACCTGCAGCGGCATGTTGACCGTCGCTCAGGACCAAGACAGCTTTGAAATGGACTTTCCCGCCAGGCCACCCCAACCATGTGAGACGCCAGTCGACCTCTTACCAGCCCTAGGTTTGAAAGCGGCGCTAGTAATGAAATCGCGCGATTACCTCGTGGTGGTGGATCAGGCTGAGCAAGTGCGAGCGCTCTCGCCCGATATTGCCGCTCTTGCCAAACTGGACATCGGGATCGGCGGAACGATTGTTACCGCTCCCGGCGAGGGTGACGTGGATTACGTGTGCCGATTTTTTCCACCGTCGGTCGGCATCGATGAGGACCCCGCAACCGGCTCGATACACTGCACACTGGCTCCATATTGGGCGGGGCGGCTGGGTAAGGACACGTTGCGTGCGCAACAACTCAGTGTCCGCGGTGGATACATGCAGTGCACAATCGGTGGCGAATCGCCGGCAGGGCACGCTTGTACCTTCACGGCACATGCTGCGACATCGATTAAAGCGCGAGTCATACTCGGAACTGTCGTCGCACTGGTGTTCAGTCTGTTGCTGTTATACGTGAAGGTTACTAACCTGAAAGTCTATGGTCTTGCAGAATGCGCATTCGCCATCTTCTCTTGCGGCGTGTCCATCGCCCGAATGTCGGCATTATTCGCAAAGACGGATATCTTAGTATTCGTCACGTCCCTTTATCTGATGATCAGGTCGTTCGACAATATCAAGAAGGGTTTCGAAGAGAATAAGGAGCCCACGGCAAAAGGGGGTTGGTGAAGATGATTGCTCTGATCTCGCCCTCTTTTGATTTCCTCACCACACTGGCAAGAAGCATCTACCGCAAGCTTCTAATTGCCTTTGTAATACGCCTTGACGGCATTGACTTCGGCCATCCATACGTCGAGCTGCTGGCCCTTGCCGATCTTCTTCTTCCTGTAGGCCGCAATCGTGTCGAAGAATCCCTGTCCCGGCACTGAAAGGTCGCGGGCATAGACTAGAGCGGTGCGGAAAGGACGGCCAGCAGCGTGATCCTGGGCGTCGAGCTGTCCGAATATATCGCAGAGTGGATGGCTCAACCATGCGCCATTCAACTCAGGCAGATCGGGAAAGTGATCAAGAACCTGTCCGTATGTGATCGGCTCGCCTTTCCTCGCCTGCTCTTCAAGAAACGCTGCAATATCCTTTGCCGTGGGTGATGATCATGCTCTCTACCTCGATAAGTATCAGAGGATATCACTGGAACATTCATTTGTGCTTTACCAATGGGGGCTGCATCCTGAAGAGATGAGAGATGAATTTGTCACACCGGTCAAAGACATACTTGCCAAGCGGGTGGGCTTTCGCTGCTCCAATCCTGCGTGCCGGAAACCTACAAGCGGCCCACAGGAAGATTCTACGAAATCAATAAATATCGGTGTCGCCGCACATATAACGGCGGCATCCTCTGACGGTCCTCGATACAATCCCGCCCTAAGTAGTGATGTTCGTAAAGATGTTACAAACGGAATATGGCTATGCCAGTCCTGCGCGAAGTTGATCGACAATGACGAGAGCCGTTATCCGATCGAGGTTCTTCAACACTGGAAAGCAATCGGCGAGAGCGCCGCTTTAAGGGCGCTCGAAAACAGGAGCGGTCCAGAAGATGAGGAACTTCTGTTCTTGCGACTTGAACAGCTCATGCAGGATCTTCTTGAAGAAATTCGCAAAGACCTTGCAGCGCACCCGCTCGGCCGCGAATTTGTCACGCTAAGTAAACGCTGGAGCTACTGGGCGAAGGGGAATGAACTCGTCTATTACTTCGAGGACCATACAGAACTCGATAACAAGCTGAGAATACTTCTGAACTACGGACTGATACGTGACATCACCAGCAACAGCAATGCCAAGCATTACGTATTTACCGAGGCGTTTGTCCGCTATTTCGGGGTATGACCAACGCCCAGTTCCAGTAGCAGTTGTGGGCAAAGCTTTTCTAACCAATTCGGAGCATTAACACCAAACTCCTAACCCTCAGGCGAGAGCTGAGTGCCCGGAGAAGCCGTCTCGCCTATTGATTCAAGCAGACATAAAGTGACGCTCCGCGGCACCTGCTCCAAGACGTCGTAGCCAATTTGTGGGCTACTGGACGATTGTTGGCGTCCCAGCTCTTCTCGACACCAATCGATTCGTTCGGGCGTCATCTCACCAGTCGCCGCCAACAACCTCGGGAATGATGCCTTGACGCTGGGATTCAAGGAAGCTTTCAAATGTTCAAAGATCCGGCTAGCAACCTCAGGGTCAAACCGCAACCGGGAGAGAAGCGGCTTGGTCATCATCGTTACTTGAAATCTGTTATGCCGAGCCCAGGTGAGATCGTCTTCGATGATTTGCGGTATCTTTGCCTCTGACGCCACGGCGTACTTCGTATAAAGTTCGCTCGCTCCAACCTCTCTTGGGCCGCTACCAAAATCGAGATGTCGGAGGAGTTCACTCTCCCGCCATCCCAAAGACAATGGCATAATCACACTCGATGGGATGTGGTTCTCGGAAGAGATGTCAGTAATGCGCTCCTGGATCGCTGGGTCTCCACGGAATTGATCGGCGAGAATGTCCGATGCCGCTTCCACTGAATCGTACCAATGATGCCAGTCGTTTTTGGCCGCCAGGACGCTTATGCAGGCGCTGACCAGTCGTTCCGACCTCGGATCGGTACGAGAGAGCAATAGCAGGACGTTAGCACCACGTCGTAATGTCGAATCAAAGTCGGCCTTTTCAAGGATGTCTTTGGCGAGTGCTGGATGTTCGGTGGCCACTGCTGCCAATCGCTCCCACAACTCGCTGGGGCTCATCCTGTCCGTTAAAATCTCCCACTGCTCACCGATGACGGTTTTGACGTACGGCCAATTTTGTCCGAGCAGGTCAAGGAAAACCCGATTCTGACGGAAGCCGTCAGAAACTGCAATGTTGATTTGCTTGCCTGTATGCCCAATCGTCTTGACCTTTCCTACGATGACGTTCAGTTGTTTCAGAACAATCAGCCCTGCCCCTGCAGCCTGTCTTCTCTCCTCGTGATCCGGGCCGTAGCAAGGCAGTAAGGCCTGAAGTTTATTCGCAGCCTCATCGATCGGGGTGGCCACCCTCGCACAGGTGAGTCACAATGCCTTTCGCTCAATATCAGCGCCCCATCGTCATATCCCAAAAAACTAACCCCGCCGCTGTGCTGAACAGCTTTTAACGCACTGCGGGTCTCTTCTTTCCGAATTTGCGCATATCGCTCACGTGATCCGTACGGTTGCCAGTCCTCTTTGATATCGGGCGAGCCGTCCGTACAGATCACCACATGCATGCCGGGTACCTGTGCACACGTTTCTCCACCACGATCATCATCTACCCCACCAACACAGGCATTACCAGTCGGGTCTGTGTTCGTCAGTGGATTGTTTCGAACGTAGCTGTGGAGATTCCAACTTTGCGGGTCACTCGTGCTTTGATCAATCAAAGGCGTATCGGGCGACATGAATCGGCCCATCGTACTTCCGTAGCATCTGGCCCCGAAGTAGTCCAGCCCCGACTCTGAGTCACGTTCTTTGCCGGTATAACGTGATGCGGCTAAAACGCACAACCGCACATAAATTGGAGTGCAGTCGTAGATGCAGAGGGGCGTCGTCATCCTTGTATTTGAAGCATCACAGGTGAATTCATCGCTTTTTCAGCAAGGATGTCAGGAACGGCTGTACGAGCTTGTAGCCAGCCACATCCGCGAGGAGCATGATGGCTAACAAGACAGCATAAAACCAGTAGGTCGGGGGGGCCTGGAGTGGTTGTCGCTGCATTCCATCTACGCTGTTGTAGATGGCGAAGCCAGTCAGCGCCAAGCATCCCAAGCAGGTTAGCGCTGTACCCGGCATTGATGCGGGACGGCGCAAGAGCAGCCCCGAACCAAGGATTAGAACTATAGGGCCAGCCAAGTAGGTACCCCAATAGGCTATTGCGCGTCCGATGCTTTCAAGGGGGCCAGCTACGCCTCCGATTGACACGAACATCCACACAACGAAGAGCAACCAGATGCTGCCCACGGCCAGAAGAAAAACTGCTGCTGAAATCCTCATTGTGGGTCCTTCTTTTGTAGGTCAACATTCCGGTTGACTTGGTTTGTGCTGTGGAGACCGAGGACGAACTGCACAGCGTTGGTTGGAGCTGATTGCACGGGAACGTTCTGAGTGGCACCGCCATCGACACTCATATTGCTTTCAAATGCCGGGCTGCCAGATACGGTCCCATTAATCTGCGCGTTTGTTGCGCTTTCGTTCACGGTTATGTTCACGTCCGATTTGATCGTCGCGTTGGGATCAATCTTGGAAGTAAAGGGATTGCCCATGCTTTCTTGGATATTGGCGGTTACCGCCCCCGTCGTCGTGTCCTGCGAAACGTGAACTTGAGGCATCATTGGCCCCTTCGACGTATCCTCTTGACCTGTCAGGTTGAAGTGTGTGGTTCCAACACTAACTTGTGGAGTTCCGATCAGAGGATTCCCACCGTTTTTCGCAGGATCAGTCTCTACTCTGAACGTCACCGAAACACGCGAACTTGCATTTGCGTTAGAGCTGAAACTGCGATTATCGCCTCGGAACCCAGCCATATTTGCTTGCGGGATGAATGCACGATACGTAATGGTCACCTCCGCCTGACCGTCCGGATCGATCATTGTCAGCGGGTTATTCAGCACATACGCATATTTGTTCCACTTCTGCGGATTGGCTAGATGTTTGAGATTGATCTTGCCGGGATCGGGTGACATCCATCGGCCCATCGTAGACGCATAGTAGCGAGCCCCGAAGTAGTCGAGACCTGATTCTGTATCTCGTTCTTTGCCGGTAAAGCGGTGTTCGGTGGCGGCTGCAACAGCTCCTGATCCGCTGCAATCAGGCCCATCACCAAATGGCAGGCTCAGGCAAGTCAGCTCGGTAGCACCTGCGGCGGAGGTCTGAACCCGCTTGGTGCCAAGCGCGTCGGTGATATTGAAGTGTAAGAGCTGTTGGCTCCCCTGCTGGTCGTAGGTAGCCAAAAGCTGACCGGCGGCATATACATTCGTGTGTTGCCAATGGCCAGTCCCGTCCATCTGCGTGACCTGCTCCCCACTTGGTCCCAGTATATAGGTTTCGGTCGCCACAAAATCACTTGCAGGACAGACCGGAGTGCTTGTGCTTGTGGCAGGATGACCCTTTGCGACACGCTGGCCCTCGGCGTTGTAGAGATACTGAGTAATGTTCCCTCCGAGAACCGTGTCGTACACCGAACACACCCGGCTCTCCGCGTCATAGGCTAACTTGTATCGACCCTCATCTGTCATATTGCCGGCGGCATCGTACGTGGGAGATGCTGTCGCTAGGCTGCTGGTAATCATCTGATTCTTTGGATTATAGGTGGCGGAAGAAGTAGTAGTACTCGGCAGCAAAGCGCTGGAAGTGCCTGAGAGCGTCTGATTCAACCGATTTCCAAACGAATCATATTGCCAGGTAAGTCCAAGATTCTGATAGACGCCAGCGGTTGCGTTGCCGGTATCCACTCGATTGAGTGAGTCATAGTGCATATGCCATGTCCCGGTAGCGGAGTCGCTATAGTCCACGAGATTGCTATTTGGGGCATAGCCGCCTGACGGCACAGAATAGCTATAGACGGGTGTCGTTTGTCCGTACCCCAAAATTGAGGCAACTCCCAGCACCGCGGCAGGTATCAATCGATCGATCTTCATGGTCTTCGTCCCCTCCTGGCCGCTACTACTGAACGTTGAAAGTAATGGACCCCAAGGATGGTCCATATTCCGCAGTGCCGCTATAGTTAACCGTCACGGTGTGTGTTCCGACGGAAAGATTAGAGCCAAGTGCGAATCTCTGGCTCACATTGCCGGTGTAACCAAAACCTCCCATGTAGGCACCATCGAGAGACCAGTTTCCAGCGCCTGAACCCGAACTGTAGCCAACCGACGAAGTAACAGTCACACTCTGTCCGGCGGTGATCGGATCAGGCGCGACCGACATCACGACCGGAACGATCGGCACAGCCGGGTTTACAACTTCAAAGCTTAGCGGAACCGAATTGCCACCGTAACGAACAGTGATGGTATGAGTGCCCACGCCTAGACTCGATCCAAAGTAGCCTGAGCTGGTACCACTATCGCCCAAACCAAAGCCACCTTGATATGCCCCATCAATCGACCAATTGCCTGCGCCGCATGCTGATTGGCATGCCACCGAGATTGTTATCTGAGCTGCGGCGCCCAGACGAGATGGGTTGGGGTTCACTGTGACCTGAGGAATGAGAGGCAAGACGCTAAAAGTAATAGTCCAGAGGATGGTGCATAATCCGGGGTGCCGCTATAGTTAACCGTCACGGTATGTGAGCCGACGGAAAGATTAGAACCAAGTGCGAATGTCTGGCTCTGACTTGCGGTGTAATTAAAGCCCCCCATATAGACAGTATCGAGAGACCAGTTTCCAGCGCCTGAACCTGAACTGTAGCCGACCGACGAAGTGACAGTCACACTCTGTCCTGCGGTGATCGGATCAGGCACGACCGTCATCACGACCGGAACCGTCGGCGCAGCCGGGGTTACAATTTCCAGATTTAGCGGAACAGAATCAGAGGGGGGATATATTGAATTGCCGCCATAATGAACAGTAAGAACATGAGTGCCCAAGCCTAGATTCGATCCAAAGTTACCTGAGACCGTACCATTGTCGTCGAAAGTGAAGCCGCCTTGGTATAGCCCATCGATTGTCCAACTGCCGCTCCCGCACGAGTGACATGCCACAGTTGTTGTCATTATTGCTGCACCCCCCAAACGCAATGGGTTGGGGGTTACGGTGACCTGGGGAATGAGAGGTCCTGGCGTACCTGCCGATCCTCCTAGAACCGCCTTACTTGTAAGCCTTCCCCTGGTGTCATACCCCAAGTTTTCGGAAAGTGCAACAGATTGGGGTGATTGGGAACTCACACCAATCTGAGCCGCAGTCAGTCCGAAGGGCCCATAGGGCGCTTGATCACCTATCAGCTGATCAGCTTTGAACAGAATTGCAGGATGCGTTGCGTCATCCCATGTCGTGGAGACCTTGGACAGGCGGCCTGCGCTGTCGAAGGTGTTCGTCCATCCAACTTGAGGCGATTGCGAGTTGGCCAGGCCATTGGTCGAATAGGTCAAATTGCCTGCCAAGTCGTAAATGTAATGCAAAGGGCTGGGAGCCGAACAAGGCGCAAATGCACACTGAAGTTCGTCGGTAGTTCTACCCATCGGGTCGTAGGAAATGCTGTCTTTCCAACTTATGGCAGTCGCTGGAACACCAGTGGCGCTTGCTGGGCAAGCGCCGGACTGTGTCCACTCGCTTACAATCCTGCTTATCGTATTTGAACCTGGGTTAGGCTCCGAATCATACAGATAACAAGCCGATAGGGTAGGATGCGCAGTGTCAGCCTCTCCGGAGTACCTCTTGCTCGTTAAGCGGTTGAGCGCATCATAGGCATACGTGGTTGTGACATTCCGTGCATCAGTCTTGGACGAGAGATTGCCATTGGGGTCGTAGCTATATCCCGACACGCCGGAGGGTAGGGCAGTAGTCGCACTCATCGGGCAGTCATTCTGACTATTCTCGGGGCTCGAGGCGCAGATGAGGCGAGACAGTGAATCGTAGGTAAAAGAGCGCGTCCGTGGCGTCTCACCGGATATGCCATTTTGCGTTACGCCTACGAGATTCCCCGACTCGTTGTAGGTGTAGGTAGAGACGAGATTCCCGGGTTCGGTCACATTCACAAGACGCCCGAATGCGTCGCTCGTGCGTTGCCAAGAGTGATTGGTTTCGTCTGTCACAGTAGTCACATTCCCGTTATAGGACGAGTGAACCGTTGATCCGTCAGGGTTTGTCAGTAGCGTTGTCCTTCCCAAAATGTCGTATGCAAAGGTGGTGGTGCCGTCGCTCGGCAAGGAAGATGGACGGTGCGGATTGGATACCGTATACGGCCGACCAGTTCCGTCATAGGTGGTGTCAATGGAGTCTGCACCTGCCGGATCTGATGACATTTGCGTTTGGGTTACGTGGCCGATGCCATCGAACTTGGTGACCCGGGTAACCCCAACCGGATCGATGGCCGTGATTGTTGGATTGGGTCCATCGGCATATTGGTACTGTGTATGCGGCTTCGAACCGTTGTTTTGTGCCGATGGCGGACTGTAAGTATCCGTGAGTCTTCTTAGAGAATCGTTATATTGGTACGTTGTGATCTGAGAATTCTCGTCGGTCGAAGAGGTGAGTGCCCCCGTCGGATAATCATATTGATATTGTTCAACGTGGTTCACACTTCCGGTTGCGGGGCGTGTAAGCGTAGTCAGGTATGCGTTGGAGTTCCCAGCGGGGTTGCCGCCGGATGGGCTGTCCGAATAGGAAAAGGTCGTAGTGTGGTTCGCGCCCGACATCTCGGAACATGAACCGTTTCCACATGGATCGATCGCACTAATCATTTGACCAGTCTCATCGTAGGAGTATGTCGAAGTCGGTGAATTCCCCGCATTCGACCAAGAGACCTGCTTTGTCAGGTTGCCTCTTGGCGTCGAAGAGTTTGGGCCGTAAAGATCTTCGTCGTGTGTATTGGCTGGCAGGCCAGGGACGACCGCCGTCGATTCTCCCGATGACGTTCCGCAAAGGGTACCTGCACCGTCGTAATACGAATCTGTCTCCGAAACAGTGGTGCCGTTGTGATCTTCGACCACAACCTTGCAGGGTCTATCGACAAGGATTCCCGCGAGGCCCGCGAAACTCTGGTACGTAGACAGCGTCTTTCTGTACGGACTTGATTGATTGAAATCGTATTCATCCACCTCAGTGGGCAGCAGAGCATGTGGGAAGTATGTGATCTGAGATGTAGCGTTGTTGTTATAGGTGGTTTGCACACTGCGAAGTTGATTAGGAGCGGCCCATGACTTAGTGACCGTCTGTACCGGTGTTGTGGAGCTGTTCCAATCGTACGTTGTCAACGTATTTTCGACCGGTATCTGGATGGCGATCTGATTGTGAGCCAACGGATCAGGAGACCAACCATAATTGGGCGAATAGGAATAGACGGTGAGGCTGCTCTTTCCCAGCACGTTATCTGTTGTCGTAACGTTCGTCGTTTTGCTTGTCCACTGCTTGTTGGTTGAATCCCACGCTGTGTTGTAGGTAAATGTCTGCGTGAGAACCGCTCCGCCGCTGCCAAACCCCACCTGGCGGGTCGCGACGACGGGCGTCGAATATTGCAGCGTACAGATATTAGGGTAGGCGGTTGACGGAGGCTGCGCTCCCAATCCTGCATATATCGCGACACTGGATAGATTATCGCTCAACTTCCACGTGTATTTAACCCAACCACCATCAGGGTAGATGACTTCGCTGAGTAGGCCATAAGGGTTGCTCAGACTTGGGTCGGGATTATCAGAGCCATAGTAAAACGTATACGAAGTTCCGTTCGGCAGAGCCAGAGAGCGGATACCCCCGACGTTACCCTGCACAGTCAAAGAATGAGTGCACAACATGCCGGGTGGGGGATTAATTTCCTGCGATGTCAGTGCGTATGAGGCTGTGGGAGAGGAAGTCTGGAGGCTATAGGTTAACCCGCCCACAGTGATAGTTGTCTGGGGTAGTGCTTGAAGGTGCCGGGATGACTTGGCCTAAAGTGTTTGTGTAATTCACCGTATCTTGCGTGGTTATTTGGTTTCCGTTTCTGTCCACGATTTTGTACGGCAACTCAAAGATTGGCCAAGCCGTAGGCGTATATCTTGGGTAGAAGTAATAGGTAGTTCCATCGCGTTCAGAAAACGAAACATACGGTGCGCCGGTCGAACAGCTATTCGGATAACAGTATTGAAGCGCCCCGTATATATCGCCGTCCGAAGCGGTTCCGGAATTAACCGGCCCTGTGTATGCTCCACAGGGCCCCGTTCCAGATCCAGTTCCAGTTGCGCCCAAGGATAGAGTATGCGCGGTGCCCGAGCGGTCACGGAACATGTATCCATGTGATTGGGTGCAATTATTGCCAATATTTTCGAACTGCCGTGTTAAATATGGGAAGGTATCCCCCCATCCCGAGCCACCACCGAAGGCTGCAGGTATGGAATAGCCGAGAAGTTTTAACGGGAGATACGGATCGGTGGAATCCACCCCCACTTCTCTCACAGAGCTTGAGTCATAGGTAATACTGTATGGGAGCGTGAGTCCTCGACCCTTCGGCACTGGCAGTTGAATGCTTAGGCTCACCGATCCCGTCGCTGGATTGACTGTCTCTGAGAGCATCTTGATGTAATCGTTACCGACGTGAGGTATCGGAGCCATATTGTCGCCGCCGATGCGAGTCGTTTGCGCGGGGCATAAAGCCGCTGCAATGCCTACGAAGAGGCAGGTCTTCAGAAATCGATGAAACATCAGTCGCTCCAAAGCAGAAAAAATGGTACAGCTCTAAAAG
>WNFC01011474.1_pt1 | contig 11724 bp, 7 predicted proteins | sample 5400541 | NCBI WGS metagenome assembly WNFC01 (sample SAMN13153342, study PRJNA577476) | soil metagenome | isolation source: 120 cm saprolite under Douglas fir tree site 2 hole 2 replicate 1 | place: USA:California | collected 2015-04-18 | reverse complement strand
TGATGGTGTGGTGGGGCGCACGAAATGGCCGCTGGAGAACGAGGGGAGTGTCTGAGGGCAACATTCCCGTAACGCTGTAGATTTTCGTCACATCCAAAGCCTCTTCGATCAACATACGCGGGAGAATAGAGGGGGTAGCTGTCGGATCCCAGAATTAGTGTCACTGGTACCACCATTAGTGTCTCTGTATGACAAGTTTAGTGGCACTGAGTTCTCCCGTGCGCTTGACTGATGAACTCTTCAAAAAATAGTGCGTCGTGTTCACCCTGAAATGGAATCGTTATGTTAAGCACCCCGAGAAGGATGGGCGCTTCTCTTTCCTAGCAATATCTTCTCACTAACCATAGGGTGAACACAACGACAGCAAAAGAGGTTGTGGATTGCTTGCTTTACAAAAAATACGATTGAGCATGAGAAAGCATACACCCAGCTAAAAGCCTTGCCCTCTACTTACTGAGCATATGCATGTGGGAGTAAGCTGATTGCAAAAGCAATATTGACCATTGCGGAATAGTCTCACTGGACTATGGAAACACTACCGTATCTCTTCTCTCATTTCCTAAGGGTGTAAATCCCAACGTTTAATGTTGGGATTTACACTAAGGGAGAGCTCAAAACCTGAAAGATGAACTTAACAAAAACAAGTTACATAAGTAGCCAGTTCACTGTGATGAACGAGCAATTCTCAGGCATCTTGATCAGGCATGCGCAATCTCATCATCACCAATTCAGCTTTCTCTAGGAGTTTCTGAACAAACTTTGCCAGATCTTCTTGTCTAATATAATAGACGCTGACAGCTCCAGAAGTCTTTTTCTTTGCAGGCAACAGTTCTCGGTGGATCCAATTGCGTACAGTTGCCACAGTCACTCCCATCAGGGCCGCCACGTCACGCCTCAGAAGCCAGGGGCCCTCGCAATCGACGCGCTCTAAGGAGAGCTTCACTAGGAGTTGCTGATACAATTCTACCTGGCACCGCCAGTATGTCTCTAGATCGGAGCGAAGGAACCGTATTGGAGTTCTCTGTCCACTGGGCTGATGGATGCAGGGAAGATGCCTCGTGTGAATAAGGCTATATATTTGATTCTTGCTTACTCCAAGTAAAGTCATTGCTTCGCGTATGCTCAGGCTCCCCGGGGGTGCCAATGACTCAACCTCTTCGCGGAGGAAGAGCATACGACTACCACCTTGATGTGTGCGTCGTCCAACTACTTGATGAATGATGCCTTTACTTACATAATGATCAATAGTCGCAGGTGTAACCCCGAACAGGGTCGCTACGTCTTCAGTAAGGGCATAGGTCTTGCGGAATTCCTCTAACGATTCCTTTGTAAACATGAGGCAGGGCCTCCTCCAAATGGTATCTAGTTCTTTCCTTTCACCGCTTATCAATCCACATTGCATCCAATGCTTTAATATCCCCTCAAACACACCCAGATGAGCAGCAGCTTCAGGTAAAGTGAACCATTCCAGTTCTTCCTCTCGCCACCGTTTACGTTTTTCGCGAAAACGATTCATCTCCGTACGTGTTAAAAACAAGCGTTGAAAAAGCGGCCGCCCATTGTCTAGATCAATCGGTAATAGGTGCTCATGAAGAATCTCGGTGATGGTAGTGGCTAGTGTCAACCTTCCACCAAGCCAATGACGAGTCAGGGATAGATAACTGCCTTCCGTGAAAGGTTGCTGCACTTTCACTGCACATTGTAATAGCGCATTTACAAATTGTTCGACGTCTGCTTTCTTGTAGAGGTATTGGCTATAGCCATCTATCTTCGGGCCACGCTCAGGAACGAGTAAATCCGCATCCATGAGCGTATAGAGAGCGGCACTCCTGATACCCAAGAACTCTTTGGCAACAGACTCGATTGTCACGAACTTCTCCCACTCTGCACGCATCTCTTCTACGCTCGACCGCTCAATCAAGGTGAGCGTTTTCTTCCCTTTCTTACCCATTACTTTCTTATGCACACGAAGGTGACCCTGCTCAATCAATTCCTCTAGGGTTCTGTCAGTAATACCAAGCGTTTTTATCACATGCCTTTTCGGCATATAAGCCTGCTCCTGCCAGAGTTCCCCTTGCCGGCCACGGTAGGGTAAGAAACCATCATGCAAATAGCCCCCTGTATACCGCTTCCTCAGATAGTCTGTAAACGCCTCGTTCAAGAAGGAATATGCAGGGTCTTTCAGGCGATGATACAACCAAGTTTTATAAAGCCTTCCGAAATCTCGGAACAAACCTGTGGTCCTCGATGTCTTCCTCTCAGGGAGTTCGCGCCTCTGGTAAGGTAACGTTTCTAGTAATGCAAAAAAATTGTCTGGCCAAGAGGCAAATATAAAGTGAAACGTCGCAATCAGAACTGCACGTTCAGGATGAGATAAACTTCGTGTATTCGACAGAAGCCGCAGCATCGTTCGCTGTTCAGCATTCGCACGTAAAAAAGGCGAATCAGGAGAAAGCTCGTCTAAGATGTACCGAAATGCGTGCAGCAACTGAAAGTACTGCCATGGGAGCAACTCGAGCAGCGGTGATCCAGACAGTACCGAGGAGGTCCATTCCCATTCCAGGTTCTCAATCCCTAAGCGACTAAGAATGAGTGCGTGACCAGCAGAAAGGAAAGGATCCTCAGGGAGAACTTTGGTCGGCTCCACACGGTAATCGCCTTTTTGGCATTCTGGGCAGACAGAAAGCAAGGGACGCAGCGCTGGAATAGAGCTATGACAAATGGGGCATTGATCGACCAAACCGATACCATGTCGGGGACAGCTGAGCACATAGGATATATACCAGTACAGGCGTCCGAACCTTTCCTCTTCATCCAGACACTGTGGACAGACTTTTGTTGAGTTATACGAGTGAAAAAAAGAAACCTGAGTAGTATATGTAATGAAAGGACGAAGTACCTCATCTAGTGCGTCGGAATGGGGAATTTCAGGTGCTTGAAGCCGTGATGCGAAGCGGTGAAAGGTGAGCTTGTATACTGCCTCTTCGCCGATGTTCAGAAGGAGTTCGAGCAGGCGGTAATCCTTTGCATTACGTAACATTAATAGACTATTCGTCCGTATAATGTGCGGAATGTCTTCCGGGCGCAGAACCCAAACAGGATTCCGGTAGCCCATGTTGGCCGATGCCCGAGAGACGAGGGAGGGGAGGTCTTCCCAAGGCCCAGGTATCGTGCGAACTGGTAGGGGAACGGTACTCTGCATCCAACGCGTATCTTGCATATGTAGCTCCTTGAGTTTCCTAACCAATACCTTTATCGCTGTCTGGCAAGGCGGCTTTTTTCTTAGTTATCTTAACTTGCCGCTTATCACTCTGCGCAAAGTCAACCATTCGTCGTTGGTAAGCCTCCACATCAGACAAGAGGAGGCGTATTCTTGTTCTTTTCGAGCCCCTATCCGACAGTCTTACAGAAGGAAGTTCCCCGACCTGGATGAGATGGTAAACGAGTGAACGACTCACCCCAAGCAGTCTTACCACCTCGCATACAGCTAGACTCGCCGGCTGTAGCAGGGATTCAACCTCCTCACGAATGAAGAGCAGGCGATTACCGCCATTACGTGTGCGTCGTCCAACTACCGGGTGAAGGATGCCCTTACGCATGTACTTACTCAAAGTGCATGGAGCAACTCCCAAGAGTTGTGCCGCTTCATCCATGAGCACATAGGTACAGTGAAATGCCTCCAGTGCTTCCCTTTGGAACAACAAAGATGGTTTCTTTCCGTCGATACCAAGCCTTCTGCCCTCAAGCAGACCACATTGCATCCATCGTTTTAACACTTTCTCACTGATATCGAGCTCGAGAGCCACTTGATGCGCTGTTAAGAGGCCTAGCTCCTCACGTCGTCGTTGCTTGTAAGCTCTAAGAAAACCGGGTATTTCCGCACGTGAAAGCACCAGGCGGCAGAGGAGTGGTCGATGTACGTTAATCTCCGTTAGTCCAATGCGGTTCTTGAATATTTCATTTAGAAGGTCAACCAGAGCTATACCCGCTAGAGTAGAAAATTTAGGCAGAGATACGCAATCTGTAAGGCATTCAGGAGCTTTTTTGGCATGGAGGAGCAAAGTTTTTTCGAATCGTTCTATATCTGTCGGACTATAAAGACGCAGCTTATATCCATCTACGTCTGGACCACGTTTTGGGAGAAGCATTCCAGCCCTTTCTAGTGCAATCACAACAGCCTTGTTTACGCCTAGACATGATCTTGCCACAACATCCAGCGGTATTAAACCTTCCCATTCTCGCCGTAATGCTTGAGCACTTTCTTTCTCAATTAAGAACATAGTTCGTCTTTCTGCTGAACCCATGGGCTTTTTAAAGGTTCGAAGGATGCCTTGGGTTATGAGTACTTGCAGGGCATCTTCTCCAATACCTAGTACAGCTCTCGCCTGTGCTTTTGTGAGGTACGGCCGTTCTTGTAGCTGCTCTCCAGATGGGTTTTTAAAAGGAAGCAGGCGACGTGTCACCTCCCCTCCCGTGTAGCGACTTCTTAGATAGGTCTCGAAAGCTTCGTGGAGAAAGGCAAAAGCGGGATGAGTGAGACGCTTATACAGCCACTTTTCGTAAAATACCCCGAAATCCCGGTGTAGTCCTGTTGCTCGCTGTCGATCCCGTTTTCTTCTCCTCTCGCTCCTTGTATGAGGAAGTGCATCGAGAAAAGAAAAAAATTTATCTGGCCACGATGCACAAAGTGAATGCACCGTCGCGATGATGACAGACCACTCCAATAGTGATAATTCACTCTGCGGGCGTGGGCGCCGGCGTAATAGGACGCGCGCGTCAGCACTCACTTGCAGGAACGGGGCATCGGGGAACAGAGGACCGAGGATACAGCGAAAGGCGTCCAGGAGCAGAAAATACTGCCATGGCAACAACTGAAGCAGAGGTGTTATGCTCATGTGAGCGACCTGAGCGTCCCCCATCGCACTCTGTATGCCTAAATTGTACAGGATGAGAGCTTGTCCCATAGAAAAGAACGGGTCCTCTGGCATATGAACAGTGGGCGTCTGGCGATAATCGCCTTTTTGGCATCGGGGGCAGTTCGAAAGGGAAGGACGAAGGAGCGGGATAGGACGTTGGCAGACCGGACACCGATCGGTTAGGAAGACTTTATGCCGAAGGCACGCGACCACAGGTAAGGCACTCCAGTAGAGGCGGCTATGTGCGGGTTCTTCAGAAAGGCAGATAGAGCACACTTTGGTCGCCGAGTAGGGATGGAAAAACGTCTGAAAGATGTATCGCGTGAGAAGCGGCCGCCGGATCTCTTCTGAGATAGTTGGACGAGATACTTCCGGCACTGGTAGGCAAAGGGCGAAGCGGTGCAGCGTAAGTCCGTAGAGACTCTCTGCACTCAGGCACAACAGCCGTTCAAAAAACTGGTAATCAGCCTTACGGCGCAGCAGGCAGAGATTGAACGGCCTCACAGCGGAATCTACTCCTTCTGGATGAAGAAGCCACCCTGGATTCCTATAACCCATCTCCGCAGCAAGCCTGGAAATGTATGACGCGAGATCCTCCCATGGCTGAGGAACCACGCGCGCCGGAATCGGCGCTAAAGGTGGAGTGTTTGCATGCTGCATCGCTTCCTCCTGCCTGCCCTTGCGCTATCAGCTCGCCCGCTTCTTTGGGGTTTTCTTGCCTCGTCCCTCCTGATTTGCGACAGGTGGTTTAGCGCTTCTACGACGCTTCTTCACGGAGAATCTCAACTGATCGACGGTTGCCTGGGTAAAATTGGCGGTGGCAAAGGGATTAACCTTGCCATCTCCCAATTCAGCTCCGGCGAGGCGCGCCTCATACGCCGCGGCCAGTAGAGGCATATTCAAGCAGTGGCAGTCGGTATCAATCGCTCGGATGGACGCCTCCCGTATGATTTCCATGATCCATCCCAGGTAGCCGTCGCTGGCGTAAAAGAAGCGAAAGGCCATCTCCTCGTCCTGCAGATGCGAAGAATCGAGTGGCAGGGCGCGGTCGATATCCCGCATCAAGGTGCGGAACTCCTTGATAGTCTCCGGTCGGTTTCGGTCCCACTGGAACGGTTCCAGTACCAGAGGAGTGCCGACGCGTCGGTCAAGTTGGGCGTTGGCCTCCAAGATCGGCTCGGCCTCCCCGAGCTTCCCGGTCAGGACCAACGGGACGTGCGCCTGGTTAACAATGTCTTTTAAAAAATCCGCGATGGCATGTACGACCTTCTGCGTGTCCTTGTCCATCAGGTGCTGAAACTCATCGACAAAAATCACCCGCACTTTGCACCGCTTGATCAAGCGGTGCACGCGACTGATCATATCCCACTCCGTGCCCCGGCTGGGATTTGGATCGTGCAGGGCGCGTAAAAACGCGGCTACAGCGCCCTTTTTCTTCGGGCTGGAGGGGACCAGGACATACAGGTAGGGGATGATGCTCCCCTCCGGCGTTTCCATGCCACGAAGCGGCGCTTTTTCCAGCCAGGTGTCCACGAGTGTCGTCTTTCCTGCACCCGTTTCTCCCAGGATCGCGAGGCAGGGGGGATTTTTTGTCTCGATCTCACCGCCAAACCGCGCACAATAGTCTATGCGTGCGAGTAGGGTGTTGAAGCGCTCGTGTTCGAGCAAGATATGCTCCACCAAGTCAATGCGTTGCGCCTTTGTCATCGTCCGCCATTGTCTCGGATCCGGGGATGCGCACTCCCCTGAAAACTCAGAATCCATGTTGAACCTACCTTTCTGTTTGGGGCCTTTCGGCCTCACCAACTCATGGAGATCATTTCTACGTACTCACCAACATCGTCTTCGCTCTACTCCTGCCACCCAAAGTAGCGAGGCAGGGCAGATGTTTCCTTCGAATTCAGCGTCGGCAATTGAACAGAAACCAACCAGATCGAGTAGTTCTGAGGAAGGTTTTTTTGGAAATGAGAATACATCTCCTGCCGACCGTCCGGAGTCCTAGATCACCTCCTTCCCCATTGCATGGCCGCTTTCAGCGAGACATCGTGACTACCCAATCGCATGTGTGGCATCCTACAGTATGGCGCATCACATTATTCGACTCCTGTTTTTGGTTCAACCCACGAGCGCAACTGGTAGAATTCACGCACAAGACCACCTTTGCCCCTAGACTTTCATCGCAGCAATGCTCCCATCTAGCCATCTCTTCGACGGCGGTCAGTCGATCAAATGGACTTCAACGCGGGTCCTGCATATGACAGCAAATGCTGCTATATGCCCCTCCATCTGGTGCTGCCAGCTTCTTACGTGGGGCCTCGGTGGCCATAACGGTACCCGATGCCGAACGATGTGGATTCGTCCGGGTCAGTGCTCACCTTCGGCTTCTCACCTGGTTGCTCCGTATCCCCGTTCGCTGCAGCCACATCCTGTCGCGGCGAAGGCTTTTCCGGCTCGGGCAAGCGGGCGCCTGCAGTCAGCATCTCTTCATCTACCAGGAGCGCCACCCCCTCGACCATCGCCGGCAATGGAACTCCCAACTGCGCGATGCTGTCTGCTGCGCCGGGAGGGGTTCCCACCTCTTGTTCGCTAGATGAATCCACAGTTTCAGTAAGCTGCAGTTCGATACCCGGCGCATCGAAGTCGACGAACAGTGAGAATGCAGAAGTCTCAGCGGAATCGGGATCAGTCCGCTGAACCCCCCGGAGTACCTCGTTCACCTGAATACCCAGGAAGCGCGCTGCGCTCTTACGCCCCTTCAACTTTTTTGCCTGGCGGAACTCCCCATACACAGCCTGGCGCAGCTCTTCCCTCGCCAGGATGAGCGATACTCGATCGATGTTTTGCCGCATCTCCTCGCGTATATAGCGCATGATCACGCGGTGCTGCCAGAGGGAGAGGCCCAGGGTATACTCCTGGTCGACGGCGAGGACCTCCAGATAGCGCTTCTGGCCGGGGTACATAATCCATATCCGTGAGAGATCGCCGGGGTTATACTTAAATCGCACCGGGATATGCGGGTTGGACTTGTTAAGGATAGCGCGCAGCGGTGCCAGTCTGCTATCCTGGTACCACAGATACTCAAACTCGATCCCATTCGTCTGGATCACGCGGCTCTCGATACGAGACAACAGGACTGCAAGTTCGTTCCTGCTGGCTGGCAGCCGCGGGACGAAATCCCGCCCGAGCGCCCGCTCCCAGATCTTTGCTGGTACCCCTCCTAACACTTTCCCCTCTAACCCTTTATGGCCGTCCCGGGTATAGATATCCACGATCCACTTGTGCAGGAGGTACCAGAGGCGATTGAGGGTAATGCATGCATGCTTCGCCGGGTCGTAGTCCCCCCGCACCAGAAAGTTGGAGAAGGTGGTGCCAGGGGTAGCATGGATAAAATCGGTTCCAACTGTCTCGAGAAATCGCTCGATTCCGCCTTTCAACCACGGGCTTCTTCCCGGCATCGGATCGAGCTCAATATGGAGTTGGGCACACGCGAGCTCCATGTCGTTGTTCAGGTACCCCGATCCCCTGTCCACCGCCAGTGTCTCAGGGACACCGTAGCCCACAAAATCGTGCCGCAGACCGAACAACTCTTTTACGTGTCGCTTCTCGGGGATCGCATAGAACAGGCACTCCATCACGGTCTGGGTCGAAGGCGGCTCAAAGCTTACCGAGAAGCCGGGGATAACGCCGCAGTGTTTATCACGCACAGCCGTGAGCCAGGGCCGCCCGATGGGTAATCCATCCTCCGAGTCAATGACAAACAGGTCGAGGAGGGTGTCATCCTCCTCCCAGCGCGCATTCGGGCGTGTCGGTCTGGGACCGCGCTTGTGCTGCGCATGCTCGCGCTGTGCTGCGCTGCGCCCCAGGCGCGCTACATCAACTTCCATAGGATCCAGTTCATCGATATAACGATAGACTTTCCTCTTGTTGGGCATTACCAGCCCAGGTTGATCATCGGGGCGCTGGCTATTTGCCTGAAGAATGTTGAACTCCAGCTTATCGATCACCTTTTTCACGGTAACTCGCTCTTCAGTCATATAGACTGTATCCACCGCTTCTTTCAACTGCTTTGCTACTTCAGGGTGTAACTGCACGCCTCTCATGCCCCGCTTGTAGTAGGTCGGCACCAGACTGCGGATATCCCTGCCGCTCTGCTCGAACTCCTCGATCCAGCGCCGTACCTGGCGAGCACTGATGCGCAGGAGTGGCACTGATGCAAGCAGTTGGTCCACAGTCAACTCGACACCCCCAAATTCCTCTTTCAACCTAGCGAGAAGGGGCTTTTCCACGTCTGCCCGCGACCCCTCCGTCTTCCCTTTCCCTGAGTGTCGAGGAAAAGGAAGAGCTGTTCTCACTCCAGTGACCATGAGCAGAAACTGCTCGGCGACATAGAGTTTGACTTCCTCCTCGATTTTCCCATCTGTCCGTTCCATTCTGGAAAGGTCGAGGAGTTTACGGACGAGCTGGTATTTGTCCCACGCCTCCTGACGGAGTGCATCGCCATGCTTCTCATTCAGCAGGAAATCGAGATCGGTAAACTCGTAGGATATCTTGATAGGGCAGCCCTCCACTTCGCGCAGGTTGCGGCCCCGCATTCCAAATGCCAGTAGGCCATCACCCCACTTCTCGAGCAGGTCCTCTGTGTTGTGCGCCTCCTCGTACATGGTCATCATATTTCTGACCAGGATCTGCTTTGCTGAGAGCACTTTCAGTATGTGATACCAACCAACGTCTCGCAGTTCGTACTGCACTCCAGGCTCAAAAGCATATGGCTTCGGCATAACCACTTCCTTTCAGTTCGTCGGGAACCAGACCAAAGTTGTCATAACATTCAGAGGCTTGGTGAGGTCTGCAGCAAGCTCTCGTGTATAGTTCCGCGACAGACAGCGCCCTGTTCTCCGCCTGTATCGTCCTGAGCAGATATTCCTTGGCCTGAGGCGCGATACGCTGGTGCCCATGCCCTGCCAGGAGCTTAATGTTGGATAACAGGATGCTGCGTTCGCGGAGTGCTGCGTCCGTCACGAGCATGAACGTGAAGTGATGCTGCTCACACCAAAGGCGAGCCGCCGTCCACTTCTGTAGATTCTCGGGATCTGTTAGCTTGAATACCGGTTTGCATTCGACCAGACTCGGCTGTTGATGGCGCCAGTAGACGGCAAAGTCCGGAGTGTAAAATCGCTTTTTCTGGTCGAAGATATATGCGATTTGATAGGGCTGCTCCTCATACGACACGACCATGGGATCATACTCAAGCAAATATGCGTAGTCACGCTCATTGGGACCCTCGCAATGCACCATTGGCACTGGCCTCTCCAATTTATCAGTCGGCACGGCATAACTATCAATGCCAGGGTTTTTCAAGGCATCTCTGACCGGCATAGATTCCTCCGAAGTTCTGTCAACACCTCTATGAGAAGGCTCCTAGGCTATGAGAATTGATAGAAAACAGAGACTTTCTTTCCGTAAATACTTGTGTAAACGTCAAGAAGATATTGAGCCTTATCTTTGTTCCCTTAAGGATTATGGACAAGAGATGAGAGATGAATGAGCGCTCTCATCCTTTGGGTTTCTCGCTTGAAATCAAAACGGCAGCAGTAGACATTGAAGTGAAAGCCAACCAAGAGTTTAACCATACTTTCATCCCTTAACAAGCAGCTATTACACTAAGGCATGGTTCAAATGAACGTGACAGTTCCTCACCAGCAGAAAGGTCCAGCCCTGTCATCCTGAGCGCAGCGAAGGATCTCTCCACCGATTGCGACAGACCCTTCGCTTCGCTCAGGGTGACACGATGTGACTGTTCAACCTGTTAAGGACTCTTCTTCACAATTGAACCTTGCCTAAGCTTTCCTTCTGCGTATCTCACTGCTTTCAAAAATATCCAATGTTCCTCAGTAATTATACCATCATGTGTCAACTATTAATCCAGTTAATGTGACTAAATACTAATATTAATGTGAGATCAATAGTGACTAAATACTAATATTAATGTGAGATCAATAGTGACCTAATACTAATATTAATGTGAGGTCCCTAGTTGTTAGAAAACATAGAAGATCTCCGTGTTGTTGTAAAAGTCTTTTACAGCTTATCTGGAATTTCTTCATCCTTCCTCGTGACCACTTCCATGAATGGGCTCACATTCCGCAGTTTGCATCTGCATTTTTTGCAAAATCGCCATGAGAAGCTGCTTTGGGTTTATGGAACAATTTCTTGGAATAGCAGAACCCACGGGATGCGCAACGAGCGCTACCTTGGGCTGGAGTGACTTCACAGGCCTGTTCAATGCTCTGGATTGTTTCTGGTTCAGGGATCGGAAATTCCCTGCCTAATGGAAAAAGGAGGGCAATGAAGGACGCTTTCAAGCTTATTTGCTGATGAAGTAAAACTCGTTGCGTATCCCGTGGGACGCTCCACAGGAGAGGTTTGAATCTCTATGCTAGGGTTCGGTATCATACCCAAAGAGACCTCCTTCTGAGAGTGTGTTTTGTTTCTCTCTCATTAAAGGTCTCTTTTTCTTTCCGCTACTCGCTTGCTGTCAGCTCGTTGCGCATTCCGTGGGCAGAGCCAACCTTGATGGCAAAGTACAGTTAAGCCCATGTTGGGAATGCAAAAGAGGCACGAAGAGACTAAAGATGCGACCAATGGTCGCTCAGGAACCGTTTGGGGCAGGTGAGAATAGATAAAGTCTTCCTCTTAGCTGGCTTGTGAAGCCGATTGAGAGCTTCGCGTTGTAGATTTCATCGGCGGGCCTAATAGGCCATGTATGAAAATGAGTGAAATAGAGAGCTGATTATACAAGGCAAGATCT
>WNFC01009551.1_pt1 | contig 11726 bp, 10 predicted proteins | sample 5400541 | NCBI WGS metagenome assembly WNFC01 (sample SAMN13153342, study PRJNA577476) | soil metagenome | isolation source: 120 cm saprolite under Douglas fir tree site 2 hole 2 replicate 1 | place: USA:California | collected 2015-04-18 | reverse complement strand
TGTTGATGGTTTCGTCCTGACGGACTTGAATCGCCCGCGCTGTCAGGTTCCCTTGTCCTTGGTTAATAATGCCCTCGGGATCGGGCACGATAGGATCGTAGATGAAAATGGTGAGATGATCCTTCGCTCCGAGCAGCGCGCATATGTTGCCATTCAGCGTAAAATAGGGTCTCTTGGTGCGCTTGATGGTCTCGGTCACGTCCGGGTCGGCGGCGTGCACCAGATCTCGCACCTGGCGGCACATCTCCTGCTGCCAGCCAGGGAGAGTCTGAATGTAGTCGTCGATGCGGGAGTCAGTCTGGTATGCACTCATGGAATGATGATACCACGAATCAAGGTACGTATGCTTGGCTGACAGAGGAGGATGCGAGCCTACGACATCCACGTGGAGACGCGAGGCGAGAAATAGGTGGATAAACCGCGCTGAACTACCTTGTCACACCGGGATATCATCGCGATAGCACCCTTTACTGATGACTGAGAGATACCGATGACGCTGCTCTGTTGAAAGGGACATCTGATGCTGGAACCAGGCCGCGTTGCCTACTCCTTCACGCTCCCCTTCATCTTTCACTAGAAGATGTTGTGGTCTTGACCTTGCTACTCCCCCCACCAATTGTTATCTCACCTGGTCTGGGCGCCATGTTGACCTCGAACTCATCATAGCGCTTCACTTTGTAGATGATGGTCGAGAAGGCCCAACTTGCCAGGAACAGCAGGACAATGAAGACGCCAAGGAGGCCGAAGCTATTATTCAGGTTACCGATCTGATTCCAGACAGGGCCGCTCAGGTTCAATTCCGTCGCCAGAATGTTGAGTGCCTCGAGGCTGCCGACGACCAGGGCTATTATGACCGAGATGAGCGTAATGTTCAAATTGTAGAACAATTTCCGGATCGGCTTCTCGTAGGCCCAGCCATATGCTCCCAGCATCAAAATGCCATCAGAAGTGTCTAGCAAGGACATCCCGGCAGTGAACAACGCCGGGAAGATCAGAATAGCCACGATGGGAACACCTTTGCCAGCAGAGGTCGCCGCAATCCCCAGCAGTCCCACCTCGGTGGCAGTATCGAATCCCAGGCCGAAGAGGAGGCCAACGGGGTACATTTTCCAGCTCTGGTCAGTCATTCTGAGCAACGGACGGAAGAAGCGCCCCATGAGTCCACGCTTATTCAAGGACTCATCTAAGGTCTGGTCGTTGTACTCACCACCACCCTTCACCTCTCGAAACGTTTTGTAGATATCCACGAGGATGACGATATTAATAATGGCGATGAGAAAGAGGAAGAGAGCCGAGACGGATGTGCCGATCAGCCCACCAAGGGATTTGAGATAGTCAAAGTTGCTGACGGCGACAGCGGCGATTGCAATGAAGATGGTCAACAACACCACGATAGTGGAATGGCCAAACGAGAAGAAGAAGCCGACGGCGACAGGTCGTTTATTCTCCTGCATCAGCTTGCGGGTGACATTATCTATGGCCGAGATATGGTCTGCATCGAACGCGTGACGCAGGCCAAACGTATAGGCCGTTAATGCCAGCAGCAGCAGGGCGGGAGATCGTCCAAATGCGATAAAGGCAAGCACCCAAACCAGGACATTAAAGCTCACCAGGAACGTATAGATACCGATGACTCTGACGCGTACTTCACGGCCGCTTTCGCTGAACACTCGTGAGAGTGAAGAAAGACCAAAGTTACTGCTCATGAAATCTCCTGAAAGTGCTCTCCCCCAAAGTTGGGGGCGAAGGAAACGATTGAACAATCAACTCGTTCAGGACTTCAACTCGTGCTACAGAGACAATGTACAGGATCGACGGTAACTAACAGATCAGTGCGCAAGAGAGAAGCACAGAAAGGTCCTCCCATGAAGAAAAGTATACCACGAATGATTCGCACCTGCAAATGTTTCGCAATTGTTGATAGAGGCAGAGTACGAGAAACTCCTCTCTCTTTTACTCTGAAACAGCCTCACATAAAGAGCATAGTGGAAGGTGTTCAAATTTATTGTGGTTCTACTGTGTTAACAATTTCATGGCTTAAAACGATGATTATCGAGCGTCTAGATTGGAGGCAGGATATATAAGAAATTATGAGGAACAGAAAAAGAGACCTAAGAGGTGATACATGATATACTATCGAGTAGCATTACAGGCTGATCAATCTAACCCCTGGCGATGGAAATCAACGGTATTGACCTCTCTTGATGCTCTATTTGGATTCCTCAAGCTTTATAGTATGATACCCAGGGATTCTATCCGTGTTTTCTACACCTCATCAGTTGAATATATGGATGTGATGCTTGAACGGGAAAATAAAGGTTTGGCGTCCAATTCTATCACTGCTGAACAATTATTGATGGGTAGAAGAAGCATTCACTCACTCGAGATGGCACATTTAGAGAACGAGCTTGACCTTCCAACAAACAGGGAGAGGATAGCAACTCCCATCTCAGCAGCACAATCATTGAATGAGAGAAATGTGAAATCTTCGTATGAGGAAAGCGATAGTTCTCTGGATATAAGACGGTTAGAGTTAGAGTTCAGCACAAGTGCAGACCATGATATCCCTTACGAATTCGAATTACCCACCTCGCTACCTCAAGCTCTTGTATGGATTGACCTTTTAGTAAAGGTACATTCAGGTAAGTTAGTGCCATAGTATACAAACGACCATCTTCGGGGTAATATATCAATATACATTTAGAAACGCAAAGAAGTATAAATTTGTTACTCTGGGCAATTTCGTAACGTTTTCGTAACGATTAGGAGACGTTTACCCATTATAATTAAGCTCAGAGACATAGATATATCTCAAAGGTCGGGCGATAAAGCGCAGGAAATTGCGAGATGACAACGATGATGGAGTGAGTTCCTATGGCAACACTATTGCAGCGCTTGAGAATGAGGCGAGTAGGATTGGGTAAGCGCGAATCCCAGATGATACAAATACGCGAAGTAGATCATTTTCGACAAATGATGCCACCACCGATGGATATCGCGCCCAATGATCCGATTGTGGCATATTTCTTGAGCGCTCCAGGGACTCTAGAAGTCGATAAATTACACCTTGATTCGCCAGCGTTACAAGCAATGAAGAATGCAGGAGTAAAGTTGGCGATACCACTGGTTAGTCAAGGAGAACTGGTTGGCTTGCTCAACCTGGGTCCCCGACTAAGTGAGCAAGATTACTCTACGGACGACCGCGGGCTTCTCAATACCCTGGCTACTCAGTCTGCACCAGCAGTAAGGGTCGCTCAATTAGTTCAAGACCAACAAACTCAGGCTCGCGAAAACGAACGCATCCAGCATGAACTTCGTGTTGCCCAGTTGATACAGAAAACTCTGCTACCCAAGGACCTCCCAGCGCTTCCAGGCTGGAAGGTGAATGCATATTACCAGGCAGCCAGACAAGTTGGTGGCGATTTTTATGACTTCATTTATTTAGATGATGATCGATTAGGTCTCGTGATTGGAGATGTGACCGATAAAGGTGTACCTGCGGCCCTTCTGATGGCTACCACACGCAGTGTTCTGCGTGCCGTGGCTCAGAGGGTGATGAGCCCAGGACAGGTACTGGAAGTGGTTAACGAGATCATTTATCAAGACATCCCACCTAATATGTTTGTAACCTGCCTGTATGCGGTCCTGGATCCCGAAAGCGGGCAGCTACTGTACGCCAATGCAGGGCATGATTTACCTTACCATCGCCATCAAATGGGTGAAGTCACTGAACTTCGGGCTACTGGCATGCCTCTGGGCTTGATGCCTGGGATGAAGTATGAGGAGAAAGAAACCAGGTTGGCTCACGGAGAGAACATCCTTTTTTATAGTGATGGGATAGTGGAGGCCCATAACCCTGACCGCGGGATGTATGGCTTCCCACGTTTAATGAAGCTGGTAGGGGAGTACGAGGGTGACACACCATTGAAGGAATTGGTACTAGAGGACCTGGCAGAATTCACAGGACCCGGTTGGGAACAAGAAGATGACATCACCATGGTTACCCTTCAAAGATCAGAGGGCTATGGAGTATCCGAATTAGCTACTAGATCAATAAATACGGCAGGAGAAGCGAATTCGAATGACGGCACTGATTGGCAAACGCTTGCTGAATTGACAGTAGCTAGCGAACCAGGCAATGAACGCCTTGTAATGGAGCAGGTCACTGAAGCTGTTCGTGGGCTCAACTTGCCCAGCAAGCGTCTGGATCAACTCAAGACTGCCGTAGCAGAAGCAACGATGAATGCAATGGAACATGGGAACCATTATCTGCCCGACAAGCCCGTTTCCATCAAAGTCTTGGCCTCAAGAGCGGCTCTTTCGGTACGTATTACTGATCATGGAGGAACACAAACACTCTCCACAAACCCTGAAATTGAAGTACCAGATATTGAGGCCAAGCTGTCAGAGCTGCAAACACCACGTGGATGGGGACTGTTCTTGATCAAAAATATGGTAGACGAGATGCGCATCAGCAACGACGATACGCACCATACCGTCGAATTGATAATGTACCTGGAAGGAGAAGATCATGCCAGCGAAAACTCTTGAGGCGCAAGTACGCCACCGGCCACGGGTTGCTATCGTTGACCTGCAAGGTGAAATCGACTCCTTCGCAGAAGATGTGCTGAACGCTGCCTATGCCGAGGCAGAGAGTCGAGACGCAAACGTCATCCTACTCAACTTTAGCAAAGTGGATTACATTAATAGTACAGGTATCGCTCTCATCGTTGGTTTGCTGGCGAGAGCACGAAAATCGAAACGTCGCTTGCTAGCTTACGGCTTGAGTGACCATTATGTAGAAATTTTCGAGATCACACGCCTGGTCGATTTCATGAATGTTTTTCCAGATGAAGCGAGCGCGCTTGCTGAAGGGTCTAAATGATCTTAGTCAGTTGGAAGATGAAATGTTTGGCGAAACGCTTTAGAAACGCAGTTTGAATTACACTGTTGTTCGAGGGTATGTACAGTAATAACCTGTATTCAATAGCATCCTTAAGTATTGTATGAAACGAGATAAGTTAAGAGGAGGCACCCATGCCACAAGCCAATGTAGTAATGAACGTCCGCAAGATTAACAATTCAGTAAGCATCATTGATATCGAGGGAGATGTATCTGCTTTCGCAGAAGATACGCTTATGGAAGCATACGCGGAAGCCAGCACACCAACCACTCGTACGATCATTTTGAATTTCAATGGCCTTGAATATATGAACAGTAGCGGGATCGGTTTGCTTGTTACGCTACTTATCCGCATCAATCGTCAGAAACAGCGTATGCTTGCCTTCGGGTTGAGCGAACATTATAAGCACATCTTTGAACTCACACGGCTGAATGAGGCCATCGGTATTTATGATACTGAAGCTGATGTCCTGGCCGCAGCATAGAAGCTGTGTAGTGTAAATCAATGTTGTGGATAAAACCTGTCACAAGTTAGTGTTGCTATGCTAAAAGGAGAAAGAACGCAATGAGTACCTCATCTAATTCATCAGATGAAAAACAAACAGTAATACCACGCGATGCGGCCTACTGGGCAGAGCAGACTAAGACGTTCAAAGTATCCAATGCACCAAGTGGAGCACTGAACCTGAACGTCGAAGGTCGACAGGCTCTTAGTCCCTTACAAGGCTTTGGCCAGATGTGGCAAAAAACGTACCGTATACGCCTCGAAGGTACTAAGATTCAACCATCTGAGGTTATCAAGACGTGGAAGGAAAACTTTCCGAAGTTCTGGCCCAAAGGCAATCGCTTTTACGCACCGTTGACCGGTATCGCTCCCGGAGAAGTTGCGTTTCTCAACCTGTCTATGCCAGTTGGCATAAGACTCTCAACCGGTGTAATGGTACTATATGCTGATGACGAATCCTTCACGTTGATGACTCCGCAAGGTCATATATTCGCTGGTTGGATCACCTTCAGTTCCTATGAAGATGACGGCTGCACCATAGCTCAGTCCCAGGTTTTGATACGTGCCAATGATCCGATGTATGAAATTGGCTTCCGTCTCGGTGGACATGCAAAGGAAGATCGATTCTGGCAAGATACATTGAAATCACTGGCAGAATATTTCGGTGTCGAAGCACCTGTGCAAACCCAAAAGGTCTGTGTGGATCCGAAGTTACAGTGGTCACAGGCAAAGAACATATGGCACAACTCAGCTATACGCACGACGTTGTATACTGTGAGTACACCTGTTCGCTGGGTAGGTCAATCCTTTCGGAGGAAGCCTGAATCTAACAATTAAGAATTGGCATATGTATGTCTCAACATTCCAAATATGATGCTATTGTTGTAGGATCAGGACCTAATGGTCTTGCTGCTGCGATCACTTTAGCGCAGGCAGGTCTGGCTGTGGCCGTCTTCGAGGCCAAAGAGACAATTGGAGGAGGCAGCCGCTCAATGGAACTGACATTGCCGGGTTTCATACACGATGTGTGCTCGGCGGTTCACCCGTTGGCACTCGACTCGTCTTTCTTCCGTTCTCTACCGCTTGAGCGCTATGGTCTTGAGATGATTCAACCACCGGCTCCGCTCGCGCATCCCTTAGATAATGGCACGGCAGTGATGCTTGAACGTTCGATAGAAGCGACGGCTGCGGGACTTGGTAATGATGCAGAAGCCTACCGCAAACTGATGACACCCCTCGTTGCTAATTGGGATAAAATCGAAGGTATCATTCGTGCACCTCTACGACCACAATCTGTCCTCCATCCCTTTGCGCGTGCCAATTTCGGTCTGAAAGCGATTCGCTCTGCTCGCGGTCTCTCCGAAAGTTTGTTCGAGGGAGAACAAGCCCCAGCTATTTTCGCGGGAATGTGCGCACATTCAATGACGTCCCTCGAGCAGCCAGCAAGTGCCGCAGCCGGACTGTTATTGGGGATACTTGGACATACTGTCGGTTGGCCGATACCTCGTGGTGGTTCTCAAATGATCGTAGATGCATCAGCTGCTCATTTTTTTTCCCTCGGTGGGGAACTTTTTACTGGTGTGGAGGTCAAGTCGATTGATGCTCTACCACCAGCAGGTGTCATCTTGTGCGATGTAACACCGCGCCAACTATTGCGCATTGCAGGTGATCTGCTACCAGCCAGCTATCAACGGCAACTCCGACGATATCGCTATGGCCCTGGAATATTCAAGATCGATTATGCGCTTGACGGCCCGATCCCATGGAAAGCCGAAGAATGCTTAAGGGCTGGAACAGTGCATATTGGTGGAACTTTTCCGGAGATTGCCGCTTCAGAGCGTGCAGTAGCGCAAGGTGAGCATCCTGAAAAACCGTACGTATTGATTGCACAGCAGAGCCTGTTTGATCCAACTCGCGCACCAGAAGGTAAGCAAACCGTTTGGGCATATTGTCACGTCCCTAATGGCTCGACCTTCGATATGACGGAGCGCATAGAGTCGCAAATTGAACGCTTCGCGCCAGGATTTCGCGACTGCATACTCGCTCGGAGCACAATGACATCGCTTGAGGTTGAGCGTTACAATGCTAACTATATTGGTGGAGATATCAACGGCGGTGTCCAGGATCTATGGCAATTCTTCACGCGACCAACAATCCGACCGGTACCGTACACGACTCCAGCAAAGAATATTTTTATTTGTTCATCATCCACACCACCAGGTGGAGGTGTACATGGCCTGTGCGGCTATTTCGCAGCACGAGCAGCTTTACGGCATTTACACATATCACATGAGAGAAGCGGGGATAGAGTGTAGCTTTTACAAGATGTTCTATTCACCACTCGACCAATTTCCAAATCTCTGGTCTCATCGTTCCTACATCTACACCAATTTCGGCAAAAATGCTGACAGATCGTTTGAGATAAGACATAGCAGCTTCTGAATTGCCGGATGCATGAAATAAATCTGCCAGATTGCTGTATAACGCTGCCTCTCGGTGGCGATCTCCCTGTGACTCACAAAGGGTTAATGCGTCTTGCGTCAATGTGATGGCTCGCTCAATCTCACCATGAGACTTGCAAACCAGGGCCAGGTTGTTAAGAACTGCAATACGAACACTCAGATCGTTGAGTTCTTCAGCAAGAGCAAGACTTTGTTCCAGGTGATGTTGCGCCTCTTCTGGCTTTTGCTGTTTGCTAGTGAGGATGCCCAATATATTGTGCACCTGGGCCAAAGCGCGAGTATCTTGAGCAGATTCGGCAAGGTTCAGCGCTTGCTGAGCCAGGTTCAAGGCTTGACCGATCTGACCTCGATGATGAGCTGCCAGGCTCCAATCGGCATAAACTTTCGCACGTTCACCTTCCGACCCCATTCGCCCAAAGATATCAAGCGCTGTCTCGTAATGGCTTTGGGCCAGTTCCCATTCTCCAAGTCGCTCATAGATGTTGCCTAATTTGTGCTCCACATTCACTAGAGCGGATGGAGGACAAAGGGCAGCGGCCGTTTCGTAGCTCTTTATCGCGTTGCTGTATTCCCCCAACAGCGTATACAGATCACCAATGCATTCATGCAGGACTGCGGCATCATTATGTCCCAGTGCAAGCGCCATACGATAATGGCTTAGCGCTTCAGCATTGGCGTAGAGGGAACGTGCATAGTCACCTGCCAGTTTGAAGTATTCCGCTGCTAATGCTTCATTCCCAGATTTATGATAATGGTAGGCAATTTGACCTGCCAGAACGTCGAGGATACGATTTTCTCGCGTACGCCCGACCAGAGCTTCTGCAACACGACGGTGAAGGAGTCGACGCCGAGCAAGGCTCGTTTCTTCATAGACAAGTGCGCGTAGCTTTTCATGGCTGAAATCGTAGTTCAAAGTCTGTTCACTCATACCGCCATGTACTTCTTCAACAAGCCCCTGAGCTATCAATTCTTCCAAAGCACTGACCGTTTCTTCTTCGCCACGCCCACTCACCTCTCGTAACGTTTCAAAATCAAATGATCGTCCGATTACAGCAGCAGCGCCAAGTAATTGTCTTCCGGTTTCACTCACCGTTTTCAGGCGCGAATAGAGCAACTCGCGCACGCTGCCAGGTGGAGACCAATTTTCACTTTCGACAGACAGTACCCCATTGGTGATCGCCAATATATATTCTATGAGAAAGAAAGGCAATCCCTCGGTCTCTTGATACAGACGTTCAACTAATTCTCCATCCAGGGTCTCGCCGTTTGGTGAGGCTGACAGGACTAATTCACGAACACTCAATAGATTCAAACGAGATAATGAGACAATGGTTGTATTACCGGCTCTTAGTGCCTCGTTCTGCAGTTGGTGCAAGCGATAGTCATTCCAGGCCTGTCTATTTCGCAACGTGACAATCAAGCATACTGGTTGTTCGCGTAGTCGTCGCACCAGGTAACTCAAGAGGTCAAGAGTAGCACCATCAGCCCACTGGATATCATCGAAAAAAAGGATACCCGGCTGCGCACCCTTACATAATGCGAACAGCATTTGCTTGAGACCTTCAAAGAAACGACTTTGAGCGCCAGGGCTATCTAGAGGCAAAGGTGACGATAAACCAGGCCGAAGCGGAAGGAGTTCTGGTAGTAATCGAGCAGCCTCGATCAACCAGGAAAAAGGGATATCCTCCAGCCTGTGTTCAGTGCCTTCTCGCGCAAGAGTGGCTCGCAAACCTGCAACGATAGGGCCAAATGCAAGATGCGTTTCTCCTTCGTAACAGCGAGCCGAGATTACGCTCGCTCCTTTAGACTGGGCATATGCTAAAAATTCTTCGGCCAGGCGTGTCTTCCCAATACCTGCTTCTCCTTCTAGAAGGATCAAATGGCCTACAGTATGGATGGCACCATACACCTGCATCAACATCGACAATTCATTTGAGCGACCTACCAGGGGATAATTGACATTAAAGGTTAAAGATTGGGAATTGGTCGTAGAAGTTAGAGATGTATGCGTTTGCAAGGGCGAAACACCAGCCGCCTTAGATCCAACAGCCTCAAGCGAGCTATGTTTTGTGGTAGGGAGTGGAGGTATCTGATGTTCTTTAATCGCCTGGTAGAGCCTGGTCGTAGACTCCAGAGGACCCACACTTAATTCGCGATCCAGTACCTGAACGCATTCCCGAAATTGATGCAGTGCAGCACTTTGCTGACCATTCCAGGCATACAACTGCATGAGTAGACGGTGCGCGGACTCATTCAAACGATCAAGCGCCAACCAGCGTTGAGCATAGGTAATGGCGGGTTCAAAATCACCAGAGGCAGAATAACACTGTACAAGGCGTTCGAGCGCGTTTGCAAGATCACGTCGTAGAGCATCAGCTTGATAAAACTGCCAGTCGTCAAAGTTCGAACTATCGCGCAAGCTGAATCCTGTTAAGAAATCTTCACTATAGAGTTCTACTGCCTCGCTTAGAGGTTGCAGACAATCGGAACAGGTCTCTGTTGGTAGATGATTGTGTGATCGGCACTCGGATAGAAGGCTACGAAACTCAAGCACATCTACCCAGATACCAGCGTTGAAGTTCAGGCTTAAATGTTCCCTGCTTATTTCTAACCAGGGCCCCTCGAGAGCTTTATTGAGCGTCGAAAGTCGTTATAGCCAGATATGCTATGAGAGCGCTTGCCTTGCGCGTGTCAAGGTCGATGCTCTTACCATTACACTCTACTCGAGGAGAGCCTAGCAGATAAATACTAAGTTGGGTCATGTAACGCCTCCACTCAATATGGATTATATGCTACACAACCCAAAGTCGCAACGAAATACCCGGTACAATGATTTTCGTAACGTTTTGCAAAAAATGCGTGAACTACTCTGCTGGTTGGGTTGATGAAGATGGCTCCTCCGACGGAGTTACTGAAGTTGATTTCTCAGTTTGAGATTCAGATGATGGCCCTAACATAGCTTCCGGGTACTCTTCCGCAGGAGGAAGCTGTGCACGCCTCCTGCCAAAATTACCACCTACTGCGCCTCCAATCACGCCAAGCAGCACTCCAAAAACGATGAGGAAAAGAACATTGAACAATAAACCGGTAATCACCATTGAATTTGTGTAAGTGATAAGCGGTTTTTGTTTATCTGCGGCGATTTGAATGCTTTTTCGGTAAGCGTCTATATTAATCAAAACTAATATTAATGAAATGATGGAAGGGATGAATATACCGATTAATCCAGTCCACAAGCCCGCAAGCGTACCTGTAGTTAATCTTCCTGTCTCTTGTGATGCTCGCATGCCTGCGATAAAAGCTGCTACTAGAATGAGAAGTAAAGTGATATAAAAATTAGTGATGATAAAACTGAGAGCTAACAGGATGACTCCAAGAACAACGCCAAAGATGAGTCCCTGGCGTAAAGCTGGATTACGCACCCTCGCTAAAACGTTTTGCATAATGTCCTCCAAAGAAATGGCGATGCTTGTTAGAAAAGAACCTTCTGCATCATACGCTAGTTTTTGCGATTAGACAAGCATTATTTTTTCTTTGGGCTTTGGGGACGATTCAGTTGCAGTCCCTGTTCCAGTTGATCTGCATAATGACGCCATTGAGCAACTTGTTGTTCTAATGCATCTTTCTCGCGTGTTATGCCCTGGAGACTATTCCGTAACGTTTGTCTCTCCTGCGATGCTCGCTGTACATTATCCTGAATAGATTGCTTTTCCCGCATTGTAAGGTTTAGAGAATGTTGGAGCTCCTCAATCTTCTTGTTGGCCTGATCTAATTCTTCACCCTGAAAACCATGCTCCTGGTGAATTTGCTCCAATTGCTCTTCAAGGTTCGAGATTTTTACGTGTAGACCCAGGAT
>WNFC01030688.1_pt1 | contig 11727 bp, 9 predicted proteins | sample 5400541 | NCBI WGS metagenome assembly WNFC01 (sample SAMN13153342, study PRJNA577476) | soil metagenome | isolation source: 120 cm saprolite under Douglas fir tree site 2 hole 2 replicate 1 | place: USA:California | collected 2015-04-18 | reverse complement strand
CTCATATGATTGTGGTGTTTATCGTGGTTCTGGTTGTTTTCGGGCCACAGAAGCTGCCGGAGCTCGCCCGCGGTCTGGGCAAGCTCATGGCCGAGTTTCGCAAGGCCTCCACGGACTTTAAGAGCGCGTTTGAAGAGGAAATGCGCGACATGGAGCGCCAGGCCCTCCAGGCCGAACGCAAGAAGGCCGCCGAAGCGGTCGCCGCTTCCGCCGCCGAGCCCAGCCCGCCCCTCGCGCCTGCCGGGTCCGTTGAGGCAGAAACATCCGCAGGCGAGGTTCATACAGAAACCCGCACAGCTGAAGATCTAGTGATCTCGCCGGTCGTCGAATCGGTTCCACGCACTTCGGAAGAGCCTGGCGAAACCAAGACCGAAGCCGCGGCGGTGACAAATTCCCAAGAAACTCCCCATGACAACCAGCATCCGGCCTGAATCCATGCCAGAGCCCGAATCCAATTCGCAGATCACAACGCCGGCCGAAGAGCCTGCCGGAGCGATGACCTTTTTCGAGCACCTCAGCGAGCTTCGCAAGCGCATTATTTATTCGCTCTATGCCATCGGCATCGGCGCTTTCATCGGCGTGTACGTTTCGAAGTACATCATCAACTGGATCATAAGGCCGATCATCAAGGCGCTGACGGAGGCACGCCTTGATCCCACGCTGGTCTATACGCATCCAGCTGGCTACTTGAACACTTACATCACGCTCGGCGTCTACATCGGAATTGTCCTTGCCTCACCCGTCGTTCTCTACCAGATTTGGCTTTTCGTCGCTCCCGCCTTGTACAAGCATGAGCGTAGTGCGATTACTGGATTTCTTTTCTCGACTGTGTTTCTGTTTCTCTCAGGGATCGCCTTCGGTTACTTCGTCACCTTGCCGTATATCTTGCGATTCCTGGTGAGTTTTCAAGGCCCCATTAGTTCGATCAAGCCCATGATCACCGTCAACGAGTATTTCGACTTAACGCTGATGGTGCTACTTGGGCTCGGGTTGGTGTTCGAACTGCCGATCCTGATTTTCTTTTTGTCGCTCTTTGGGATCGTAACGCCAAAATTTCTCTGGAAGAATTTCCGATACGCCATTCTGGTGATCGCGATCGTGGCCGCCATCGTGACGCCCACTCCCGATGCGATGACCATGCTTATCTTCATGGCTCCCATGGTCGGGCTTTATTTTGTGGGGATTGTTGTCTCCGCCATCGTGACGCGGCGGCGCGAGCGGCGGCTGGCTACGGCGGTGGAGGCACGGTAAATGATTTCGTTTTCTAGAATAATTTTGCGCACGGCAGTGTTTGCGTGCCTCGTTCCCACAGGTTTGACGGGATGCAAGGCCACTGGGAACGATTCGAGCGGGACCGCCACGCAGCCTCCGCTCGTGAGCGCGGCAGCTTCCGCTCCGCCGCAAACCGCCGATGAGGCACCCCCACCGGAAAAGACCGGAGGCTTCGATGGCAAGCGCGCCTTCGCCCACGTCGCCAAGCAGGTCAGCTTCGGCCCGCGTCCTTCCGGCTCGCAAGCCATCGTGCAGTCGCAGGACTATCTGCAATCCGAACTAAAAAGCTACGGTTGCAGCCCGGAGGCAGATTCTTTCGGCGCAGACACGCCCGTCGGCCGCCTCCCGATGAAAAATATTCTGGTGAAAATTCCCGGCGAAAATCCCGGCGTGATTCTTCTCGGTACACACTACGACACGCTGTTGAAGGACAATTTCGTCGGCGCCGATGACGGTGGCTCTTCCACCGCCTTGATGTTGGAGCTGGCGCGCCAGCTCTGCGTCCAACACGGCAAATATGCCGTCTGGATCGCGTTTTTCGACGGCGAAGAGGCCATGAAGCAATGGAGCGCCAACGACAGCCGCTACGGCAGCCGCCAGATGGCCGCCCGCTTTGCCGCCAGCGGCGACATCAAAAAGATTAAGGCATTTCTGCTGGCGGACATCGTCGGCGGTCGCAAGGCCCAGTTCCTGCGCGAATCTAGTTCCAACCCCGCATTGATTGATCTCGTTTGGAACACCGCGGCCAAGCTGGGCTACACTGGCCTCTTTTTGAATGACATGACGTCTGCCGAAGACGACCACGATTCCTTCATGAAGCGGGGTGTTCCCGCGGTGGATGTTATCGGGGACTTTGTGCACAACGGTTACTGGCACACTCCGCAAGATTCTCTCGACAAGATCAGCCCCAAAACACTCGCCATCGTCGGCCACGTTTTTCTAGAAAGCGTGGAACAGCTTCAGGCAAAATAAGGCCCCATTGGCCCAATACTGCGCTACGCCTCGAAACGCACATCCTTGCCCTCTTGCACCGCCGAGTGCTTCAGGAACTCCTCATCATTCCGGTATGGGAAATCCGAGCGGTAATGGCTCCCCCGGCTCTCTTCGCGAGCCAGTCCCGAACGTGCGATCAGCAACGCCAGCGCATGCATGTTTTGCAGCTCGTGTCCCGCGCGCCGGGGCTTCTCTGGTTTCGGCAACTCCAGCGCTTGCAACTGCTTGATCGCATCCGCCAATTCTTTCCCGCTTCGTAGAATCCCAACCTCGCGCCACATCACGTCTCGAATATTCGTCAGTGTCGCGCAGGCCGGCGATGGCTTTGAATTAGCCTTTGGCGGTTCCTTTTGCGCGGCCGAAGAATTTTCCGGCATCGGGGCTGGACTCCCAGGTAGCGCGGCGCCGCTTCGCTTGCCGACCGGTGCATCCTCGATCATCGCTTGCCCCGCGCGCGCCCCAAAAACCAATCCTTCGAGCAGGGAATTGCTGGCCAGACGGTTGGCGCCGTGCACGCCCGTCGCGGCCGTCTCGCCCGCGGCATATAGGCCCGCAAGCGAAGTCCGTCCCCACAGATCGGTCTTCACTCCGCCCATCATGTAATGCGCGGCGGGACAAACCGGAGCCATGTCGGTTGCCAGGTCGAGGCCATAGCCCGCGCAGGTCTCGTAGATTCGCGGGAACCGTTTCTTCAGAAACTCCTCAGTCTTTTTCGTCATGTCCAGATACACATGCGTGCTTTGGGTGCGGTGCATCTCGCTGACAATCGCGCGCGCCACGATGTCCCGAGGAGCCAGCTCCTGCGCTTCGTTATAACGCTTCATGAATCGTTCGAGGCCGATATTGCGCAGCACCCCGCCTTCGCCGCGCAGCGCCTCGGACAGTAGAAACCGTGGCGCACCCTTGACCGCCAGCGCCGTCGGATGGAATTGCACGAACTCCATGTCGGATAGTACGGCTCCTGCTTCGTATGCGATGGCCATGCCGTCGCCGGTGGCCACTTCGGGATTTGTCGTCTCCCGGTAGATTTGCCCCAGCCCGCCCGTCGCCAGCAGCACTGCTCCGGCCCGCAACTCGTGCTGCGATCTGTCGGTTTCATCGATGAAGCGCAGCCCCGTGACTCGCCCGCCTTCCACAATCAATTCCGTCGTGAAAGCGTGCGCGCGCAAGTGCAGGTGCGGAATCGAGTGCGCCCGTGCGAGCAGCGCCCGGCTGATCTCCCTGCCGGTCGAGTCGCCGTGGGCATGCAAGATTCGCGAGCGGCTGTGCGCCGCCTCGCGCGTAAAAGCCAGTTTCGTTCCCGCCCTGTCGAATTCCGTCCCCCACTCGATGAGCTGGGTGATGTACTTCGGGCCTTCTTCGACCACCAGAGCCACGGCCTCGGGGCGGCACAAACCATCACCGGCATTGATGGTGTCCTGTTCGTGCAGTCCGATTTCATCTTCGTCGGAGAGGGCCACCGCGATCCCTCCCTGTGCCCAAGCGGTCGCGGAATCGCTCAAATTGGACTTCGCCAAAACCAGTACGCTTCCGGCCGCGCTCAGCTCGATCGCTGCGCGCAAGCCCGCGATTCCGCTGCCCACCACGGCGTAATCGGCGCGATAGTTTTTGTGGGCGTTCGTCATGGGAGTGGGGAGTTTGGGGCCTCCGTATGTTACCACGAAGGAATTATGCCTATGAAAATGGCGGCCCTGGCATGCGATGCCAGCGGGGCATGTGTTACATTGAAAATGTCTCGCCCGTGAAAATGAAGCGCATTCTCGTGAAATCGTCGGCTGGCCGCTACTTTGTTGTTTCGGGCGCAGGAGCGATCCGCCGTGCCGCGCAGGAAATTGCCGCGCTCGGGCGATTTTCAAGTGTGCACGTCGTTTCCTCCCCGAAAGTCTGGCGCGCCGTGGGAAAATCGGTCCAGCGCGGCTTGCAGCTTTCGAGAGGTGGCTCCATTCATCTCTTCGATGACGCCGAATCCGCAAAGAATCTCCGCAGCGTGGAACAAATCACCCGCTCCCTTTGCCGCGCAGGCGCCGATCGCCAATCGCTTGTTGTCGCGGTTGGCGGCGGCGTGGTCGGCGACGTAGCCGGTTTTGCCGCTGCTGTCTTCTTGCGCGGAGTGAAGCTCGTGCACATCCCGACGACGCTTGTCTCTCAGTTGGACAGCTCGATCGGCGGCAAGACGGGCGTCAATCTTCCCGAAGGGAAGAACCTGGTCGGATCGTTCTATCCGTCCCAGCTGGTGCTCACCGATCCCGAGCTACTTCGCACGCTCTCCGACCGCGAATTCCGCGGCGGCCTTGCGGAGGTCATCAAGCACGCCATAATCGCGGACGCGGAGATGTTCGCGATTCTAGAGAAAGATATGGACAAGGTAATGCGGCGGGATCGCCAAGCGCTCGGTTTTCTAATCCCGCGCAACGTGGAGATCAAAGCGCGCGTGGTGAGCCGCGACGAACGCGAATCGGGCCTGCGGGAAATCCTCAATTTTGGTCACACTTTCGCGCATGCTCTCGAAAGCGTGACGAAATACCGCCGCTATCAGCACGGTGAAGCCGTAGCCTGGGGCATGATCGCCGCCGCCTTCCTCGGCCATGAACTTGGCTTGACGCGCGCGGACGACGTTTCTCGTATCGTCGCGCTGGTTCGCCGCCTGGGACCGCTGCCGCCCTGGCCGGGGGTTCCGGCGACGGCTTTGCTCCGCGCCATGCGCTCCGACAAGAAAACGCGCAGCGGGGTTCTTCGCTTCGTTCTCTCGCGCCGCATCGGCGAAGCACGCTCGTATGACACCGTTCCTCTTCACGTCGTGGGACGCGTCCTCCATTTCACGCCCCGCCTCATGACTGCGAGTAATGAGCTTTCGCTAAGGCGCCATGGCTGAGGCCGCCGCACCGGTCAAGGGAACCCGGCCGGAAGGCGCCGTTACCGAGGCGGACGCTTCTAAAAAAGTCCGCGAGATGTTTACGCAGATCGCCCCGCGCTACGATCTGCTCAACCATCTCTTGTCATTGCAACTCGATCGTCTCTGGCGTGCCCGCACCGCCAGGCGTCTGCAGCCGATTCTCGACCGGCCCGATGCTCTCGTCCTCGATCTCTGCTGCGGAACCGGCGATCTCGCTTTCGCTCTCGCGCGTGGCGGAAAAGCGCGCATCGTCGGCGCGGATTTCGCCCATCCCATGCTCGTCCGCGCTAGAGAGAAAAGCGTGGCCCTGGCCCCACCTCCGAACCACCGTTCACCAACTCCAATGCTTTTTTTTGAAGCCGATGCAGTCCGGCTTCCGTTCGCCGCCGCTTCTTTCGACTTGGTGACCAGCGCCTTCGGCTTTCGCAATCTTGCCAACTACGAAGCCGGCCTGCAAGAAATTCAGCGCGTGCTCAAGCCCGGCGGCGCCATCGCCATCCTGGAATTCACCGAGCCGCCAGACGGCTTATTGGGCGATTTCTATCGCTGGTATTTTTGCAAAGTCCTGCCAAAGATTGGCGGAATTATTTCTGGCGATCGATCCGCCTATACCTATCTGCCAAAATCTGTTGCGCGATTCTTCCGACCGCCCGAACTCGCCGCGCTCATGAGCGCCGTCGGCTACCAGTCGGGGGCCTGCCACTGGGCCATGTTTCTCTCTTACTTTAAACATTCAACTTTCAACTTCTTCCCACCAGTCACCAGTCAAGAGTCACCAATCACTCTTCCAGCCCAGCACTCCGCAGCTTCGCAAGCAGCGTCTTCGGCGACACACCCAGCTTTTCCGCCGCCCGCGTCTTGTTCCACTTGCATTCGTGCATCGTGTTTTCCAGCAATGCTTTTTCCACATGACTCACGGCGCGCCCGGTGACTTCCTCCAGCGAGCCTTCCCAGTTGAAATTTTCGGCAAGCATGCCCGACGGCAGGCGCTCTACATCCGGCTTCGAGACAGGTAACTGCAAGCCCTCGGCGCGAATGCTCAACCCGTCCGCCAGGATCACCGCGCGCTCCAGCGTATTTTGCAGTTCGCGCACATTTCCTCGCCATCGGTAGTGCAGCAGCCGGTCGCGCGCCTCGGCCGATAATTCCATTCCGGGCTTTCCAAATTCGCGGCTGAATTTTTCCAGGAAGTGGTCCGCCAGCAGCAGGACGTCGTTCCCGCGCTCGCGCAAGGGCGGAATTGTCATCGGGACCGTCGAAATGCGAAAATACAAGTCTTCGCGAAATGACTTTTCCTCAGCCAGTCTTTGCAGATCGCGATTCGTTGCCACCACGATTCGAACGTCCACATCGATCGATTGCGTCCCGCCCACTCTTTCAAATCGTCTCTCTTCCAGAACGCGCAGCAGCTTTGCCTGGATTGCTAGCGGCAACTCCCCAATTTCATCCAGAAAAAGCGTTCCGCGATGCGCCAGGTCCATCTTCCCGACCTTGCGCGCCCCAGCACCGGTGAACGCTCCTCGTTCGTGCCCGAAGAGTTCGTTCTCCACCAGCCCTTCCGGAATTGCCGCGCAGTTCAGCGCCACGAACGGCTGCTCCCGCCTCGGCGACAAGTGATGGATGGCCAGCGCGAACAACTCCTTTCCCGTCCCGCTTTCGCCCAGCAGCAGGCAAGTTGAATCCGTCGCTGCCACCTTCTGGATTTGTTGGCTCACTTCCCGGATCGAGGCATGTTCCCCCACGATCCGCGGGAATCCATAACGCGTGGAGTATTCTTCACGCAGCAGCAGATTCTCCCGCAGTAATTCCTGCTGCCGCGCCGCTCGTTGAACCAGCAGCTTCAAATGCTCCAGGTCCACCGGCTTTTGCAGAAAATCAAAAGCACCTTCCTTCATCGCGGCTACGGCTTCTTCCACGGATCCATACGCCGTCAGCAGCAGCACCGGTATCGCTGCATCCGCCTGCTTGGTCTCGCGCAGCACGTCCAGCCCCGAAGCCCCCGGCATCTTTAAATCCGTGATCACCATCAGGTATCTTCGCGCGCGCACTTTCTGAATCGCCGCGGCGCCGTCCGGCGCTTCGTCCACCGCGTAGCCCGCACGCTCCAGTGCCTTGCGCAGCATGGTGCGCAGTTCGGTCTTGTCTTCTACGAGGAGGAGAGGTTCCATCTCTTTCGTTTCTACCACGAATCCTGGCGCCGTCATGGGACAACCAGAGACACGTGTGCAGAGAAGGGAAGCAGCAATGAACGGCTATTGAACCATCTGTCGAGCCTTATCAGGTGAATTGAAAGGTGTCTGTAGTTCAGGTCAAGGGTTCCTTGCTCGCAGACCAGCTCCCAAGGAATCTAACTGATGCAGAGGCTTGCTTCTCCGATGTCGGTAAGCGCTGTCCCGACTCGCTCGGTGCTGAACTTCGAGATTCGCGGCGGCCAAAAACTTTTTTCCTCACACTGAGCACTTGCAACTGAAAACTGATAACTTCCTCAGCGTGCCCACCCCGGATCACCGCCTGATTTTCTCAATTGCTCTTCCATATCATCCAGCCCCTGCTGCAGTTCAGCCACTTCCTTCTTCTTACCGTCAATTTTTGCATTAATGGCGTTGATCTCGGCACGCGAATTCTGTTGCGTCATCGCCTTCTGCGGGTCAGGGTAGTATTCCATTTGGGCCTTTTCCAACTCGCGTCCCAAAATATCGACTTCCTTCATGAGCTTTGCAATCTTATCGCGTTGGGCCTGAAACCTCCGCCTCCACGCCGCCTGGCCATTTGGATCTTCGGTCTTGGTCGCGTCTCCGGTCTTGGCGGAGCCTCCCGCCGCTTGCGCCACCGTCGCGGCCACCGTGCCACCGGCAACCCCCGGAGCCGCGGCCGGCTCCGGCGCGCTCTTCTTCACATCATCGTCCGTATAAATCTTCTTAGGCTTCGCCGCGTCCTTCTTCTTTTCGCGCGCCTTCCTTGCGGCATCCGCCACAGGATCGCCCGTCTGTTGCTGGGAAGAGCCCTGCTGCCGCGCTGCTGTAGAAAGCCCCGCCATGCACAGAGCCGCAACAAACATGGAAGCCTTGATCCACAATCTCACTCGCATATGGTCCTACCTTCCCGGAGCAACTGGAAGACCTCGGCACTCTCTTAGATGCTAGCCTGCTTTGATTCTACCGCTTCCGTCGCGCTGCGCGGCAAGGGTAGCGTAACTATAAACTCCGCCCCTCCTTCGGCCCGGTTCCGCACCTCCACTTGCCCGCCATGTTGCACGATGATCTTCTGCACCACGGCCAGTCCGAGCCCCGTCCCCTTTGCTTTCGTCGTAAAAAACGGTCGGAATAGCTTCGAGAATGAGTCCACGGGAATCCCTGGGCCGTTATCCGCAACGCTGATCCGCTGGAACCCCGTCTCTTCGCCATCAACGATGTCTCCGCGAACAACGACCCGCCCTCCGCCTGCCGTCAGCGCGCACGCTTCCGCCGCGTTGCGCGCCAAATTCAGCAGCGCTTGCCTCAGCAGCCCTTCGTCTCCGCCCGCGTCTCCGAATGTCCCTTCACATCGAATCTTCACTTGCGGCAGGGCCTCTCCCACTTCCGAAACCACCCGCTCGACTACTGTTTGTAGGGCCACCCTCTCATCGGGGATTTCCAGCGGCCGCGCATACTTCAAGAACTCCGTCACCACGTGCGTGATGTTCCGCGTCTGCTCCAGGATGCGTTCGGCGTAGTCTAAAGCCTCTGCCTCGGATGACTCCGACCGGATCATCTGCGCGTAACCCGAGATCGTCGCCAGCGCATTCTTGAACTCGTGCGCGATTCCCGCGGACAGTTCGCCCAGTGCCGCCAGGTTTTCTTTCAGTTGCATCCGTTGCTGTAGCGCGGCAAGCTCCGTCAAATCCGTCAACAGGCAGATCGCCCCGCTGATCTTTCCCTCACCGCGCCGGATCGGCGAGATCGTCACTCCCAGGCGCCGCGTGTCCCCTGCGGGCGGGATATGCTCCACCACTTCGCGCCGGAAAATTCTCCCGCTCGAAAGGCACTCCGCAACCAGCTTGGTCATCTCCGACGATGCTCCCAACGCCTCGCTGTAGCGCCGGAATCCGAGCCCCCGAATTCCCAGCACCTGCTCCGCCGCCGGATTCGAACTGGAGATAATGCCCGTGGCATTCACTACCAGCAGCCCCGCCGGCATGTTCCTGGTCACTTCTTCGCTCAGCCGCTCCGTCTGTTCCGCGCGCTCCTTTTCGATGCGGTGCAGCCGTTCCAGTTCCTTTTCCTGTTCGCGCAGCTTCTGAATCACGCCCTGCATCGATGCCGCCATGAACGCCGAAGGATTCTCCGTGCGCGGCGCGCTCGTTTTGAATTCCTTCTTCTGCTCTTCCCGCGTGCTCTGAAAAAACTTCCGCATCAGATACACCACCAGCCCCGTGACCACCAGGAACCCAACTCCCAGTCCCGCGGCAATCATCCAAAGGTGCTGGGTGTTATTTCCAGCTTGAAGCGTTGCCAACATCGTTGCTGTCTTCCGGCTCCTTCCCCTCTTCCTCTGTGACCCTCTGTCTTCTCTGTGCTCTCTGTGTTAAATCACTTTCCTTTTCTGCCCGCGATTCTGGAATCGCGCGACTAAGGGACGATCCCTCGAAGGCTAGGCCAATAACCTGCAATCAGCGGTCCCCCATACACGATCGTCAGCGCCCCAATCCCCAGAAACGTGCCCAGCGGCAACTGGTATCGCCTCGCAATCGCCCATCGCAATTGCCGCTCCGTCCCCAGTCCTAGGCGGCTCGCGCGCTTTGCCACTCCGCTCCTCCAACCCCCGAAGTACAACGCCACGATAAGGCCAATACCGATCACGCTTCCCAGAAGGCTCCCTACCAGAAGGGTCAGGAACGTCCCGCGTAATCCGAGAAACGCCCCGATCATGGCCAGCATTTTCACGTCGCCCATGCCCATGCCCTCGTGACCGCGCACCGCTTTGTACCCTGCTGCCAAGCCCCACAACAAAAAGCTTCCGAAGGCCGCGCCAAGGATTCCGCCCAGAATTCCAGCCGCGAATCCCGGCATTCGCACTTGCAGCAAGCGCCACATGAGAAAACCCGCGAGTCCGTGGTCCGGCGGCACAAACGCCGAGAACAGCAGTCCCGCCGCAAAGCCCGGCCAGTTGACCACGTCCGGCAGCAGCCTCACACGCAAATCCGTCACCGTCAGAATCAGAATCAAGCACGTAAAAAACAGCCATTTCACCGTCGTCTGCGTGATGCCGAACTCCAGAAACGCTGCCACAAACAGCAGTCCCGTCGCCAGCTCAATCAGCGGGTACATCGGCGAAATCGCTAACCCGCACGCGCGGCACTTCCCGCGCAGCCACAACCATCCGAAAACCGGCACGTTGTCATACGGCTTGATGGGCGTCATGCAACGCGGGCAGCGCGACCCCGGCGAAACAATGGAGATATCCTGCGGAATCCGCGTGATGCAGACATTGAGGAAGCTCCCCACGATGATCCCAAATAGAAAAAACAAGACGGTGATGATGACCACGGTTTGCCCGGCCACTCCGCGGCCGCTCTTCTCAATCTGCCACACTCATCCCACTGCCTCAATCAATCGCCCTTCCTGCCGTGCCTCATCCCTAACGCTTTCTTCAGGCACATCGCCTCTCTTCTCCGCTCGCAGCGCTCACCGCTTCAGCCTCTTATGCGTCCCGGTGTCCCGTGGTCAATGAGCGGATTCGGCTCGACACTTTGTTCTCTGTGTTCTCCGTGCACCCAGCGTTCTCTGTGTAAATTCTTTTCTCTGCAATCACCCCGCGCCAACCATTTTTGTTTCTGGAACTAACAACTGTAAACTAACAACTGTGCCTTTATGCATTGGTTCGAACGCAAAATCCGCCGCTACGAGCACCGCCGCTGGACCACTGACGACAATCGCCGCGTCCAACCTTTCCATTGGGGACTTGAGCACATCGGCGGCTCACTCGATGACCCCAATCCCGGCGCATTCGTCCAGGAATACGCCCGCAAAGCCATCGAATCGAGCAGGGAATGGTACGCCGCCTCTCCCTCCACCGACTACCGCTTCGATCGCGAAAACGTCCTCACCTTCATGAGTTCCATCGAATCTCCCTGGCCGGAAAACAACACCGTCCACGCGCAGCTTTTTCCCACCAGAAAAGCTGGTCTTGGCCCCGCCGTCCTCCTCCTCCCCAACTGGAACGCCAAATGGCACGGCCAGAACGGCCTTTGCCACTGGATTCAGCGCTGGGGTATCACCGTCCTCAAGATGAGCATGCCCTACCACGACCGCCGCATGGCCAAGGGCCATGAACGCGCCGACCAGATCTGCGGACCCAACATCGGCCTCACCCTCCAGGCCAATCGCCAAGCCGTCCAGGACGCCCGCCGCTGCCTCCACTGGCTCGAGCAGCAGGGCTACACCAAGCTCGGCATCCTCGGCACCAGCATCGGCTCCTCGGTCGGCTACATCACCCTCGTTCACGACGAACGCGTTCGCGCCGGCGGCTTCTTCCACGTATCCACCTACTATGCGGACGTCATTAGCCAGGGCATGACCACGAACCACGTC
>WNFC01008758.1_pt1 | contig 11727 bp, 15 predicted proteins | sample 5400541 | NCBI WGS metagenome assembly WNFC01 (sample SAMN13153342, study PRJNA577476) | soil metagenome | isolation source: 120 cm saprolite under Douglas fir tree site 2 hole 2 replicate 1 | place: USA:California | collected 2015-04-18 | reverse complement strand
ACATCTGACCGCGGCGTGCGCCCGGAGGTCGTTGTGATCGGGGGCTTGGCCCTGGCCAAGCTGACCCTCTACCTGGCTCCCAACAGGCTTTACGTCTTCCACCGAGACTCCCTTTATTACGTCGACAGTTCGCGATACCCCCGCCTGGGGGTACGCCGACTACCCGCCCGTAGCCAGCGGCGTGCCCGACCGCCCGTCTCGCGGATCGCTGGGAGCAAGGGGCCCGCGCGGCTGTGTCCCACAAGGATGAAAGCGGATCGACGGACAAGCCGGCGATGGTGAGGAGGCCGCACGAACGTGCTGCCGCCACAATGGCTCGTCAAAATCGCCGTCGCCATTCATATCGGGGACTACCACACCGATGTTGGGCTCCTGAGCTCAGCACCGACAGGATCCCAGGCCGTTGGACCCGCGAGTGGGCTGAGGATCAGAATCACGGCATTCCTGCGGGTCACTCGCGGCGGTCCAATCCGACTCACGTCTGGTATGAGAAGACCCGATCAGGGCTGAGTTCCAAGAAGACCGTCGCCCACTCTGGCCAACTTCCGTGGCGGGCAGACCAATCAGCCTCCAACGCCTGACGCGCTGCCTCAGGAGAGTGCAATCGAACCGGCCCATCCGCTATCAAAACACGATGCCTACCCCGCTCGCCCTCGCTCACAACTAGCGAGCCGAAGGGCAACACTTGAAGATTGTGCAGCCGTCGTCCGGCTACCGACGCCACCCAGAAAGCACCCTTCACGTAGCTGAACGCAACAGGCCGTGCTTGCGGCTGGCCCCGGGCGTTAGATGTCGCCAGCACTGCGCGATGGTGGTGAGCGATGAAGTCGGCCATGCCGCCGGCATCCATTGCCCTTTCCATTGGCCAGGACGAGTGCAATGAGGCGCTGGCGCGACGATACGACACCGACTGCACCGCAGCGAGGGCTGTGAAGGGATTGACGATGGCGACTCAGCCAATGTAGCTGGTGGGCTTGGAGGTTTGCCACGTTGCGGGCTGGGCAAAAACTTCTCGGCTGCTGGTCTGCCCCGTCCTTCAGCGCCTCCTCGGCGGCAGTTACGACGATATGCGGGGAAAGGAGAAGATTCTCAATTGAAAGCCGCGTCGATTGGACCGTCCTGCGCCCTCCGCAGCTGACCGAGCTCTGTCGGAAGGGACGCTATCGACTGACTACTGATGGACTGCTCAAGCTCTGGAGGCTCAGACTGCCGGGCTCGACGGAATCGTGATCTGAGCAACCGATCGTGAGCGCCTCGATGCACTCGCGGTGACGACCTCAAACCCATTTCCTGAGTGCGACAACCGGGCGTGATTACACTGGTCCTGGCAACGTAGACCCCCCAGAGTCATCACTTGGCTGAGTACGCGTCCAGCGCCGCACTGCCGCCACTCCTCGCCACCGGGTCAGGCCTTGCCAACTCGATTTGAAGGTCGCTTGGATGACTGTCCCGAGCCTGGACCGCAGCCCAAGAAGCGACTGAAGCAGCCGAGGAAAAGCGTCGTAATCGTATATGGGGTACCTCATGTTCTCCTCCTAAACCGCGACAACGTCGCTAACGCACAGTGTTCGATAGACGTGCAGTGTACCAGGTTAAGGCCAAGCAGTACACTGTGCGAGAGTCGATGAGGGAAGCTCAGGACGACTAGCAGCGACGCAACTCCATTTTGGCTTCGGCCAGAGCGCGCGCGCCGGAAGGCTCGACCCCACCTCAGCCGCGAAGCCATCACCCGGGCCGCGATCGAACTCGCCGACACGCAAGGGCTCGAGGCGGTGTCGATGCGCAACATCGCCCGTAAGCTGGGCGCAGCGGCCACCTCTCTTTACTGGTATGTCAGCAGTAAGGACGACATATACGAGCTGATGGCCGACGAGCTGATCGGCGAGATTAAGCTTCCGAAACAGCAATCCGCGGACTGGCGTGCCCACCTACGGGCAATCGCGATCGAGACACGTCGAACACTGAGCCGCCACAGCTGGTTCCCGGTGCTTGGCATCCAGCCGGGCCTCGGACCGAAGACGAAGGGCTACGGACAAGCCGCCAGCGCTCCGCTCGCCGCTCGGGGAATCGAGCGAAGTGAATGGATCAACATTCTTGGCACTTTGAACAACTACATCAACGGCTTCGCCTACAGAGAGTCAGCCTGGAATCGGCTGCAGCGCCAGAGCGGACTCGACATGCGGCAGTGGGAAGCGAGGCTCGAGGGTCTGGTCGAACGCACGGCCGAGCAGAATCGGGAACTTGCAGCGCAGACTGCGGATCGTATGGTGTTGCACGGGGACTACAGCTTCGAATACGGCCTAAACGTTGTCCTCGACGGCATTGCGGCCCGTCTTGCCCGACTAGAAAGCGCGCGTGCGTCTTCCGATCTGCCTCAATCGGCCACCGAGTCCGGCGCTTAACGTTCCAAAACCAACGGCAACGCTGGGATGCTTGTGCGGGGCTGGCCAAGTAACTGGAAGTACGCCGTGCTCCTCGGGCTGCCTGCAGCAGTGATTGGCGGCGTCTATTGGCGGTCAGATCCAGAGACGAAGTGACTCCCGAATCCGCTGGCAGGAGCGATGCAGGGCCCGCAGGGATTCGCGATAGTTCTATGGATTGAACATCAGCGCGCTTCCGCAGCTTCGACGATCGCGGCCAGGACTCGGCCGATCCGTTGGGCGGCCCTCTCCGGGTCGGGCTGCCCGGCATCAAGCCAGGCGATAACCGCATCGACGGCCACGGTTGGTGCGAGCTGCGCCGCCCAGTCGGCCCAGGCGCGATGCCGGATCCGCCTGGCCAGCTGACGCCGCGCAATCGCCACCGAGCCGGCGCGCAGGCGATCCAACTCGGCTCTGAATTCGGGCTCCCTGGCTGCATGGTGAAACAGGAGCCTGAAGCCGTCGGGGTCCTCGGTGGCCGCATGCAAGAGCGCCACCACACTTTCCCATGTGAACTCGCCCTCCCCGACCCTGGTCGCCAGGTGTGTCATGGATCGCTCCAGCACCGCCCGGTAGAGGTCGGCCTTGGAGTCGAAGTGGCGGTAGAGGAGTACCTTGCTGATGCCGGCCTCATCGGCGATGTCATCGAGGTTGGTGGCTTCGAACCCATTGCGCGCGAAGGCGCGAGTCGCCGCCGCAAGCAGCTGGTCTCGCCGGTCCGAGCGGCGCAATCGCCGCCCCGAAATCACGGATACGCGATCCTCCTGCTCCGATGTGATTGGGCGTCTTGACATCTCCTGTAGACATTGTACACTCTAGTTTGTTTATGTAGTAGTAAACATTCAGGAGTCAACTTCGGAGGTCATAGATGGCTGTTCGAAAGGTTCACGCGGCATGGGTTCCGGCCAGGGGCGGCCCCGGCTCGAAACTGCCCCTTCTGGCGACGTTCGGCCTCCTGGCCGGCCCGCTCGTCTCAATGCTGGACTCGAGCATCGTCAACGTGGCGGTGCCCGTGCTGGCCCGAGACCTGCATTCCAACCTGGCAGTAGTCCAATGGACCGTGAGTGCATATCTGCTCGCCATGGGGGCGGCCCTCAGCGCCAGCGCCTTCGTGGCCAAGCGATTGGGCAGCAAGGCGGCCTATATCGCAAGTCTGGTGGCGTTCACTCTCTCCTCTGTCCTGTGCTCGGTGGCACCAACAATCGAGTTCCTGATTGGCGCCCGAATCCTCCAGGGCGCGACCGGGGCAGCGCTGCTCCCGATCTCGATGAGCATGCTGGTAGGGGGCCGGTCAGACCAGACAAGAGGCCAGATTCCGCCGATTGTCGGAGTCATGCTGATGGCAGCCCCGGCCCTCGGCCCCACCGCGGGCGGGGCGTTGATCAGCGCTTTTGGCTGGCCCTCGATCTTCTGGGTCAACTTGCCTTTCGGGGTGCTCGGGATCCTGGGCGTGATGCGCCTCGGCCCCGAGATCGCTTCCCCCGCTGACCGCCACGCTCGTTTCGACCCGATCGGAATGGTCATGCTCGGCACGGGCCTGGCGATCGGACTTTTCGGGCTGGCGAGCGCCCAGCAGAATGGCTGGTTCTCAACTAGCGTCTGGCCGTTCTGGGCCGGAGGCTTAGCCCTTCTCAGCCTCTACGTAGTGTGGGCGAGGCGGGTCGAGCACCCAGCTGTCGACCTTGGTCTGATCCGAGGAATGCAATCGGCGATCGGTATGGCCCTGGTTGTTCTCGCAACCGTCGTCCTGGGAGCGGTCCTGTTCGTGATGCCTGTATACATGCAGGCGATTCAAGGCTTCAGCGCCCTGCACGCCGGCCTCGTCCTCCTGCCGCAAGACATCGTGATGGCCGCGGGCTTTGTTTTGAGCAGCAAGCTTTCCGAGCGGGGCCGCGCCCGGGCAAGCGCCGTTGGTGGCGCAGTCTTGCTGACCGCGACCACGGCTCTGTTGCTCACCCTGACCGTGAGCACACCTTCCGGGCTGGTCGCCGTGATGCTGGCCGGTCGCGGTCTGGCCCTGGCTCTGATCATCCAGCCTTTGCTCGACGCGCTGATGTTGCGCATCCCGCAAAGCAAGCTCGCCGACGCAAACACGCTGTTCAACGTGATCCAGCGCGTGGCCGGATCGTTCGCCATCGCGCTACTCGCGACTTTGCTCGAGCAGCGCGAGCGCTTTCGCGTCCTTGCCGCGCTGCGCGGGGTCGCCCCGCCCGCAGATGTCTCAGCACCAGCCGGGCTCTCGGAGGGCGCCCGCCACTTGGTGCAGGCAGCGATGATGGGCGGTTTGCTGGATGTGATCGGCACGCTCGTCGCTCTCTCGGCAGCGGCAGTTCTCCTCGCCCTCCTGTTCCGCCCTGCATCCGCCGCCGACCACATTGCTACCGTGCCGCGAACCGACGTGCCCCCTGACCTCGCGGCAACAGCAAAGTCGCCGGAGCTGGTGGCTTAAGGGACCAGACACAGTGGTAGTTGCTGGCGCCCGGCGCCATACGTACACAATGCTCCACTCGATACGTGGTGCAGGTCCAGAGTCTCGATTTGCCTTTCCGACCTCCTGGGTCAGGAGGTCGAACAGTCTCGCCGGAAGTCGATTGGGCGTCAGATTGTCAGACAGCTGGCGGCCGGTTGTCTCTCGCATTCATCAAACCTCGTCGGAACGCTCGCCGCACGCTCGCCGGGCAGTGGCAGGTCGGTGCGTTCCTCGCGTCACTAATGGCTGTCGCCGCCGCCGCTGGTATCGGAAAAGCTGCTCACGGAGCCTGCTTGTGGATTTCCCTTCGTCGACCTCGTTTGGTTGGTTTGACGTTTTGATTCTGGTTGAGCAGATCGCCGCGACTATGCTGGCGATTGCACCCGGGAAACCCTGGGTGCGAGATTGGCGTGTGGACTGAGTTGCCGGCGTGGAACCGAGGCGGCGTTGCGACTGCAGAGGAGGGCCCTGCCTGCGTCGTCGGCCTGCACCTGGTCGACTCTTGGGATGAGGCGCGACGAAACCGGTGGTTGCGGTGAGACAACTTGACCTAGGCCGGCGCCGGGCCGGTCGCAGTCTCTCGCTCCACGAATACCTGAAATACCGGCTGGGCTCGAAGGGCGGCTGGACTGCCTGGTTCAATTTCTTCATCAAGCCGTTCGGCGCCAAGTCCTTCGCGGAATTTTGGCGCCTGTGGAATCCGGTCTACGGCTACTTCTTGTTCTACTACTGCTATCGGCCACTGGCCAACGTAGTGCCGCGTCCGGCAGCCGTGATGCTGACGTTCGCGACTTGTGGTTTCGTGCTCCACGACCTGCCGGCGTGGGCATTGACTAGGCGGGTCCTTCCACCCGGCGCGACCATCGCCTTCATGATGTTCGGCCTTGGCGCTATCGCCAGTGACGCAGTGCATATGGATTTGTCCAAATGGCCCATCATGGTCCGGGCAGTTGTAAACGTCACGTACCTCGTCGCGTGTGTGGCCGCAATGCTGATGGTTGTGCTGGGACTCGGACGCTTCTAGGGTCCGCAGTTTCCTCCCGGGACCGGACGGGCCCGCCGTCGGCCGAGCCATGTCAAGCCGATCACAGCCAACCTGCGTCAGTTGCGATCCGAATGGCGTCGATACGATTTCGACCGCCGACCTTGCTGATTGCGTTGGAGAGGTAGTTACGAACCGTCGCCGGTGATAACGACAGGCGCTCAGCAATCTGCTCAGTCGAGATCCCACTCTGGGCGGCACGGAGAACGTCCGTCTCTCTGGAGGTCAATGGGGTGCTGCCCGTTTCGAGAGCCGCTGCTACCAACTCGGGGTCTATGACTCGCTCGCCGTTGAACACACGACGAATGCCGTCGGCCAACTTTTCTGCGGGCGCATCCTTGACGATGAATCCGCGCACGTGCACCTTGAGCGCTCGCAGCAAGTTACCCGGCTGGCTGAGTCCGGTGAGCACAAGGGTCCGGCACTCTGGCAGACGCTGATGCAGCAGGTCCGCGGCCGTCAAGCCATCAAGTCCAGGCAGGTCGATATCGAGGATCGCCACGTCCGGATTGGTCCGTACCGCCGCCTCGACGACTGTGTCACCACGGTCCAACTCAGCTACCACTTCCATGTCCTCCTCGAGTGAAAGCAGAGCGACCAACGCTCCCCGGATCATGTGCATATCCTCAGCGACCAGAACGCGGATCATGCGACGGCCTCTGGGACCTGCACGTTCAGCCGGAACTGGCCGTCAGCCGTTTCGCAACTTGACGTCCCCGAGAGTGCGCGGGCACGCTCGGCAATCCCGATCAGCCCGCTGCCTTCTCCAAGCCCCGTGAGCACGCCATCATTAACGATTTCCAGAAAAACGGTTCCACCCCGTCGCCCAGCGGTTATCGAACATCGGTGGGCGCGGCTGTGCCGCAGAGCGTTGGCGACCCCCTCTCGGACCACCCATGCAAGCATGCGCTCGACCTGAAGCGATAACGGTGCGACGTTGAGATCTATCCGAGTGTCGATACCAGCAGCGGCGAGCAATGCAGCAGCCGCCTCAGCCTCAGACCGCAACGACACCGCATGTTCGTTGCGACTCACGGCGCGAATACCGCGCTGCGCGTCACGAGCAAGCTCGGTAAGGCTCTCGATCTCCCCGAGGGCCTGCTTCGGATTGCGGCGGAGGAGTCGAATCGCGAGATCACCCTTGAGAGACACCGCGGAGAGGCTGTGGCCAAGCAGGTCATGCAGGTCTCGAGAAATCCGCAGACGTTCCTGTCCAACAGCCAGTTCGGCGAGCTCCGCTCTCGTTTCTTGGAGGTCGTTCAGGAGTCGAGGCAGACGCGCTGAGGCGTACAGGCCGACAAATATGAAGAAGACGGAATCCGTCCAGTACCACGTCGCGTAGGCGGTTCCGTATGTCAGTGCAGCGGCAACGTCCATGCCAATCAAAGGAGCGATTACTGCGGCCAAGCGCAGCCATCCCGGCAGAAGCATCACGCCCGAAGCCATGATGCAGGCCTCGAGCGCCACCCAATTCCAATTGAACTGCCTGATCGGGAGATAGACCAGAGCGGTCAATGCGATGAAACTCCAGATTGCCCCGCGAGGCGGCACGCCGTCGGCAAAGGCAAGGCTGTGTCTGAGCTGGAGACCCAGGATGGCAGCCGCCAGGGGATAAGCGATCAGCGGGCTGCCGGTCGCGGGTCCGCCGGGCACCCCGAAGCTTGTGATTGTCGCCGGAACCGCGATGATCGCGACGTGTACGGCGATCAACAACCATCGGGCCGTCCGCCTAGTCGGGCTTGTCCCGGTGTCATTGGCGGTCAGGTACGTGCTCACCCAGCAGGCGCCTCGACTCTTCGCTCGTCGACAGCCAAGCGCAGCAAGAAACGGGCCCGACCATCGACAGTTTCGACGCCTATCGTCACTGACCGCGGTGCGGCCCCGCCTAGAAGATGGGCGATTTCGCCGCGGAGCCTTGTTCGTTCCGATTCGTCAGCTTGGGCCGCGGCATCGCCCGAGGCGAGCTCGAGTTGGACGGAGACGCCGGCTGCTTCCAGGAGCGTGGCAGCGGTTTCCAGTTCGGTTCGAAGGGAAACCTCCCGGTATCGCCTGACGCTCCGGCGCGCCTCGGCTAGAGTCTCGCGCGCATCCCTAACGAGGGTCTTTAGCTCACGCGCCGCCATCACCTGATCGGTGGGAGCCAGCTTGGACGCTCGATCTCCGCTCGTGGCGATCGACTCAAGGCCCGTGCCCACTGTATGACTCAGCTCCCGATCGATGCGAATGCGCTCGCGGACGACGGCTTGTTCTGCAAGGTCCAGCCGGGCCAGCTGCACCTGCCTGGCGAGGTTGATCATCAAGATACCCACCGCCAGCGGAAGGCAATAAAGAAGAATGCCCATGGTGAAGTAGAGGGCCCAGTCCGGTCGGCCCAAAGCCGAGGTCAATGCCGTGGGCGCAACAATCAGGGCGCAGAATGTGAGGAACGACCAAGGCGGCCGCAGGATGGCGAGGGTGAGGGCGCCAAGCACGTCGATGATGCCCACCCATCCGACTCCGACTAGGGGCATGACCGCGAAGATCACGACCGCCATGATTGCCAAGCCCAGTCGCTGCGGCCATCCCCGATTGCCGCGCGACACCGAAAGCACCAACCAAATCTGGATCGGCAGGTAGCAGACGAACGCTAGCGTCGCATAGACGGCCTGGCCGGGCTCAAAGGGATCGGCGGCAATGCTGTAGACCCGAGTGGCCGGCTGCGCGATGCTGAAGATCACGGCTGCGGCGGTCGCTAGCCAGATATACCAGCTCGACCGCTCGAGCCGGCGCCACGTGGTGGGTGCCCCCGATCGGCTCACGACATGGAGCATAAATCCAGTGATCGACCGGCTCGCCGGACGCTTCTTGGGTCGGTGCCAATCATGACTGATCCATGAACCATCACGTGGGGAATCCGCCCGCTCCGAACCTGGGACGACAACCGAAAGCCGAGTGGCCATCCAACCGAGTCTCCACCTGGACGCGGGTGTCGGCCAGATGGCGATGTGGTCATTTCTCGATGACATTTGTCATCTGGCTCTCTGCAACGCCCGGCGGCTGGCGATCCCAGACCTACGCGGCGTCGCAACCAGTCGCCTCGGTGTCTTCTGTCGGTCGCCATGCCGAAGCCTCGGCGCCCCGCTCGCCTTTCGCAAGCTGGGCATGCTTTAGGACTTTCTGAACGTTTATGCGCAGGTGGCGACTACCCGGTGATTGGGGCCCCCTTCTGGGCTTTGCATATTTGAGGTGGGGCGCCATAACCACCCCCACCACTTTCCTTGCGACGCACGCGTCGTGAAACGCGACCCACTACCCGCCGCACAAGTTATCGCACGATTGTGAGGCGACACGCGATTGCAGGAAGATGGGGCGATCCACTAGGCGGAGACCTTGAGCCCCTGCCCTGATACATGAACTCACGGCGACTCCAAATGCTCGCTCGCGCTCAGCTGGCCGCCGATTGCGAGCCCGATGCATCCAGATCGAAAATTGTTCGACTAGGTAGGTTCCTGGTCGCCACCCTCAAGTGAGGGATTCGGTACTGCGCGTGACAGAGCGGATTCGGAATGGCCGCGCCTTAAGGCCAACGCTCGAATCGTTGCCACCGTGAACGGGTGTGCGCGCTCCCAGCGCTCGCATGCCCAGACCGTTTCAATCAACTCTGCGAACTCGGCGTCGATTGAGATTGTCTCGGCCACAGTTCGCGTTTGGACTAACTTCAACCGATCGCGTTGGGGCGCTTGCATTCTAGGTAGGAACTAGGCCACGTCAGACGTGGCCGTCTCCTCTTCGCACGACTTGACCGGGCGGCTACGAGATAGGCGCGTGAGTGGTCGCATTGCCGCGCCGGCCGCACATGCTGCTCGGGTCGCCATGTTGCCGATCATGCTCAGCAACTCGCGTAGGTCGGCAGCCATCCTGTAGCTGTTCTCGATCTCCCGATGCAGTTGCTTGATATGCTCGCGAGCCACTTCCTCATGCAGGTACATCACAGTCCTCCTGAGCTGATCTCCAAGCACTCTCCACGCGCCGCGGCCGGCACGATAGATGCCGGTGTCGTCAGTCGTCGATGACATCTGTCATCGCAACTCATTCAGTCCACATGGAGGCTGCGTCACCGACTCCACGCGCAGACCTAAGCGACGAAGGTTGTGTTCTAGGGCCGCGGTCGCGCTTTCGACCTCGCCTGCGGCAAGGAGATCCGGAGATCCGGTGTATAGGGGCGAGAGTGAGGGTGCGCCCATTGCGCGATTCTGAAACGGTCCCTTGCAAACAGGCGGCGAGCATCGGTGTGGACGAGTTCACAGGAGAACATCTCGAAGCGCGTTTGTCCGATGCTTTAATGATCGCGACGGTTTCCGCCACCTGCGTTCAAGGAAATCGCACGGGCCCTAAGCAGGTCGCTCCTGATTGGAGGTGAGGCCGATGTGGGTGTTCCACGAATTCAGGACGTACTGGCTGATCGCAGGCCCAGGCGGCCAAGAGCATGAGCTGAGCCGTCCAACGGTTCGAAAGATTTCCCAATGCCGGCGGTTAGGATGACGCAACTACATAGCGTACGAACCCAGAGGCGGGTTTCGCCGGGCCTCGCATCAAGCTGTCCGAGGTCCATGCTAAGGTTCGCCGCCGCACGCGGCCGGGTGGGTTCGCATAGTGGGAACTTAGGTCCACTCGGTCTGGCCGTGCTCGACCGAGATGATTGTGCACACGGGCGCTCTGGCTGCCTTGGTGCGGCAGGCGATCGACCGCAGCGCCAGCTAAGACTTTGTGCAGCACACGAACGATGCCATCCATTGAGTTCAGGCGCCCCGGCGAGGACTTGACGACCGCGGCGGACGACGGATGGCCTCATGAGCCGGCTGACATTCGTTTCAAGTAAGACCAGCTGATCTCATCTGCTCAATCGCATCCCAGTTAGCGGACGCGTCGGTCCGGCGCCGGGAACAGCTTATTGGCCAATCCGGCCCTCGCATCCTGGCTGATCTTTACCCCCAGCCGACCCGATTGCGCTACAACATTCACTCGCACGTCGCCGACAAGGACATCCCGCAGGTCCTTGCTCTTCTCGCCGATCTACGTCGCCAGCTCGAGGCATAGCCAATGCGGGCGGGGCTCGGCGGCAATGAGTGGTCGCCAATGAAGCGCTGCGCAGTCAAGTCTGACCTCCGAGAACTGGTCCACGTGATATGAGGGTTCCACCACAGCCCGTAAGGGCAACGTGGCCGACGTTGCCAAATAGCTGGGCATCAGCGATCACACCTTCGGTCGCTGGCGCAACCAGTACGGCGGCATGAAGGCGGACGATGCCAAAGAGCTGCGCCGGCTGAAGGACGAGAGCGGAAGACTCAAGCGGATGGTCGCGGACAAGGCGCTGGACATCGAGATGCTGAAGGAGGTGGCCCGGGGAAATTTCTAAAGCCCGACCCGCCGACGAGACGCCGTTCGCCATGTTCGTGAGCGATTCGGAGTCTCGGAGCGCAGGGCGTGCCGGGCGATCGGGCAGAGCCGTACCACACAGCGCCGACCCGCGCGGCCGGTGCTGGCGCGGGTCGGCGCTGCAGCTGCGTTTCCGGCTGCGCGAGATCTCGAGGAACTGGCCAAGGTTTGGCTATCGGTTCCGCGCACACACTGTGGCGCCGTGAAGGCTGGATGGTGAATCGCAAGCGGGTGCACCGCTTGTGGCGGGGGGAACGGGGGTCAGATCAGCAAGGTCTGAGAGTGAGGCCGTACGCGATGGAAGCGGCATCGGGTGGGGACGAGCAAGGTGCCGACGAAGCGGCTTCGAGCTGAGCGCCGCAACCAAGGTCCTCTAATTC
>WNFC01033860.1_pt1 | contig 11728 bp, 21 predicted proteins | sample 5400541 | NCBI WGS metagenome assembly WNFC01 (sample SAMN13153342, study PRJNA577476) | soil metagenome | isolation source: 120 cm saprolite under Douglas fir tree site 2 hole 2 replicate 1 | place: USA:California | collected 2015-04-18 | reverse complement strand
CATGGCGTTGGACACCAGCAAATTGGAACGCAGCAGGAAGTTGAGCCTGAAAGGGGACCCAAGGGCAATGATGACGATACTGAGGAGATTGATGAACACGAAGAACAGATTGATGTCGACATTGATGTTGACAACTCTGATAAGGGATCAGAGGGAGAGAAGCTTGCCAGTGAGAGCGATGATGACTCGGATGACACTGGTGATGAAGGGTGCGACAGCGACGATTTGGGTTATGCAAGCTTTTAGTCAGTGCAGCCAATATCTGCATTAGTCACTGTAGTATATATTTGGCACTGAGCACTCACAGGGACGACATCCGACATTTTTCCACTTGCGACGAGATACAGTTCAGAAATCCCCATGTGAAGGCCTCATTGGTTAAGATCCATCTTGTAATAATCTCAAGTGGACATACATGTTCTGCACAACCATGAATGGGTTTTGTGAGAGGGGGGCAGTGATGTGTAAGTCTCACAGGGACATATGAACCTGATATAAGGCCCATATTTGGTCATAAGCTCGAATGTGGTGAGATTAGCTGGACAAGTGTGACATAAGCCCATAGTGGGAATTGCTACAAGGCATGAGGGGGCATGGATGGAATCGTGGCGAAGTCGACTTGTGATTACTATGCTGTATTGTCAGATTGTCATTGATTTCCTAATGTGCACTTTGTTTCTGGTCTTTCATGATAACACGACTGGAATTGGAAGTGGTGGCTTTGACAATTAGATGGAAATGACATCAACCTGAGTCCTTGTCCTCAATGACCACCATGCTTTTCACCCTGAGTCCATCCAGTTCCTCAAGTGCACCCACCAGCACCAGCACATACCCTCTTGCCTCCAAAGGTGCCCTTTCTCCAGTTCCATAAAGGCATAGTGTGTGCACCATCCCTGTCTATTTCTGCTCCCACTCCTGCATTGGTGCGCCGTTTCTGTGCTCTCCATGAAGTACTGCCCGCCCCATCCTGCCCTGCCTTTCACCCTGAAGTTTGTGCCACAGGCCAGCTTCATATGCCACAGCCACGCATGCATCAGCCACGTTGAGCAGTGCCTCTGTGCACAACTTGGCTTTGAGTGTCTCATTGGCCGTCTTGGTGACGAGCATCAGATTCTTGTCCTTGTCCTTGGCCGCGTTGGTGTCCGCTGTGTGGTATGGTAGAGTTGAGGTGCATGGTAGGCCTGGCATTGTGCTGAGCGTGTAGATGCTGAATGGGTGGGCGGGTGCGATCAGGTTGGGGGCATATACAAATGGGGTGTACATTGTGCAGTGGGGTGACCAGTGAGAGTGAGGCACCGTAGTGTTGTAAGGTTGTGCATCTGTACTAGGGCCAGCTTGCTGCTGTAGCTCTTGGTTACCTTCTCCAACGTTGTCTACTTCATCTTTGTTGTTACTGTCATCCTCATCTTCATTGTGTGCGACGGCCTTGCCATTCCCCATCTGTGCATGGACAGCCAATGGCACATCATCACTATCACCGCTCTGCTTGCCCTCCAAAAACCTCTCCAATGACACCCCAAAATGCGCCCATTTTCTTGCCTGCAACCGCTAGCCACCACCACCAGACTCGAGCACATGACGCACATGAAGCAGGCACACAACGCATGTGGAACTAAGGTGTCACACTCTGGTGTGCGCGCACAGCAAAGTTGGGCACAAGAAGCACTGTAGGATGCAGGCCACGTGCAATCATGGCACAGCGCGTTACTGTGACATTGACGACAACACACCATCAAGCAAATTCCTAAAAGCGATTAGCAACCCCAAGCTCTCAAGAGTGGCAGCAAGCAGGATTGCTCAGTTTAGGCTGACGCATGCCCCGCTCAACAGTTACCTCAAGAGAATCGGGAGAGTGGACAGCGCCAGATGCCCGGCATGTGGAGAGGACGAGGAGAGTATTGAACACTTTCTGTTAAGATGCCCAAACTATGCTCACAAAAGATGGCCCCTTCTGCAGCATGCCAGAAAGAAGCGCAAAGCCCTCTCCCTAAAAATATCACTAGGAGACCCACAATTCATGATACTGTTAGCAGTGTACATCCAAGCAACAGGTAGATTCCCGAAACCAGGTGAGCATAGCACAACTCAGAGTGTTAATACTGTGCGATAAGGAGATAGGAAAGAAACCAAACCAATGAAGTTTACTAGATAAGATATGGGGCAGGAGCAGCGCAGATGCTGGTCAATTTGCTTAAGCCAAAAGACATCAAGCAATTTGCCCATGAGGGCGAAACCTGCATAGTTTGAAGTGGAAACCACTCTAAGACAAACAAAAGGGCATTGTGGTGCACACACACCTGCGCCTGTCATTTCAGCAGTAGCACATATCATGAGAAGATGGCCAAAGACACCATGGGGGAGAAAGTGGCATAGTTACAACCCATGATCATGTTTATCGCACAGCAGCCATGTATACGTACACGAAGTGCTACATGGGGTTCTGTACCCTGAGATGCACAGTAATAGACTCCAAAAAAAAACTGTGACATTATGACACTTGGAAGCTCTTGGTCGGTACCATGGGTTCACGCATTCCATGTGTGCCGTGAAATGCTCATGCTTGAGCCGGGGAAACCATTCAATACTTCGTTTGAGCTGTACCAAGACAAACACCCGGGCTGGCGCCTCTTATGACTCAACTTGACATCGTACAGTCTTGACTTCTTTCCGATGGCTGCCCGACTTCACCTTCCTGGCAGCTACTCACACTGCAGAGTTGACCCATGACCGTATCGCCAAGGTGGTCCTCCATCTTGCTGCCACCATGCAATTCTGCAGATTCCACAGTGTGATTGGGATGAAGTGGGCGATCTCAGACACAGATAAGTTGGACCTGGCCAGGAACTCTTATGACTCGGTGTTCCTCAGGCAGGTGACAAGGGGTTCGTTATTATTAGAGAACTAATGAAGCACTTCGGGATGTGATGAGGAAGCTGTGGAGGAAGGAAGAAAGACCTTGGAGCGTTGGGTAAATCATGTCCACTATGGTCAAACTTGCCTTGGTGAAGCTGCTTTAGTGTAGAGGGTCTACTTGGCCTATGGGTATGCATGGCATGAGTAGTTCCATATCAGCCAACTATCTACCAGTGGACATAGTGGAGAGATGTCATTGATGAGTGAACCCCGGAGTGAGTGTGTTACATAGAGCAACAAATAATGTAAGATATCATGAATCCAGCATGGTCCACACTCAGAGCGTGCCCTCATTTTCTTCCAAATCGGCCACCAGTTCCTTGACCCCACTGCCCAGTTTCAGATCTCCCACAATGTCATCCGCCGGTGCATAGATGAGCTCACTAGACAACAACCCCTGTAAAAGGCCGGACTGGGCAAGCATGTTGGTTATCTTTCCCAGTGCATTCGGTGCACACATGATCTGTCGGTGGCTGACCATATCGATGAGATGGGTTGAGGGCATGGTGAATCCTGAGACAGGAGAGAACAGAATGTTACCTTGACTTCTATGCCCTGTCCAGTCCCAGATACCTGGTCGAAGTCCTCAGCGCCAGCTGTGATCGCCTCATCAAAGAGCCTATCAACCCCTCCATCCGCCACATCCTGGTCACTGAGCGCAACATGCACATGTCCCTGATGGCAGAACATGAACATAACCATTGCGAACTGGGCACTGTTTACCACCACGCAATGAAAAAAAGAAAAGGTGAGACTAAAATGATGATGGATAAAGCAAAGGGGGGAAGGAAGCACCTGACGCACTTGTGCACATTGAGGATCTCATGGATTTGATGCAGTGTGCAGTTGCCATTGTCTGTCAAGCACTCTCTTTTGCGAGTCAGCACATCCCATCAACAGGGGGGGAGAGGTTGGTGGAAGGCAGGACACGGTGCAAGCACGTACATGATAAGTCCGACAGAGCCATGAGCAAGCACCTCATAGGTCGTTAGCTGACCCACCCCATCCTTTCCACCTACAGCCTAGCAAGAATGACCTATATCAGCACCCGAGTGAAAAGAAAGAGGTGGTATGATTAAGAACAGCTATAATGATGTGTGGTCTGCCATTGAGGTGATAAGATACAACATATGCACGCACACACCTTTTGTAACGTGCTCTCTATGTTCCCCTTGGGCACACCTTTTTTTTTTTTTTTGGGTTCACATTTATTGTCCTCAACCATATGGCTATCAGACATGTTAGTACCTACACTATGTGGCGGCAGAGAAAATAAAGTAATGTGGCCTACAGCTATGGGCGGACATGTGGAATGAAAGTAGGGACCCTGGGCATTGGAGCACATGGAGATGAAGGAGACTAAAGTGTAATTGAGCGGGGCTTACAGTTAAACTGGCCCTACAGAGGGCCTGGCCAGGAGGGGCCAAAGGAGGGAGGAGTTGGTCACTTTCAGGAAAGCACAGAGTTGGGTGGCAGATGAGTAAGATGTAAAGAGGTCTTCCCATGTGTGTATCTTGTGGAGGTGTGAGGTGCGGGAGGGTTGTGTGAGGATGCAATGGAGGACAATGTGTTGTTTTGTGTGGGGATGGTGTTGACGTTGAGGCCTATGGCGTATGTTAGGGTTGAGGGTGAGGGTAGGGGTGACATTGCTGCAAGGGCAAAGGGTGTTGTCATCTGCTCCCTTACAGAAGTGGAGAGAATATGACATGTTGAAGCAGTGCTCGACAGCAAGGCAAGTGATGGTGGAGCATATGGTGCGGTCCCTGAGGTCTGCAGCTGCCTGGATCACAGGTGGAAGATGGTTACCATTGGGGGAGGGTGCATGTGACGTAGGATGGGTGGGAGGAGGGGGTATATGCATTGTGGATGTGGTTCCACATGGCAAACTTGGGGCTGATGTCACTAGGGTTGGGTGGGCAAGTGGCATGTGTGACTGTTATAGCCTAGATGGAGGAGGAGATAGAGGGTGACTCATGCTCCACTTTAGAAGGGGCTCCTGGCCAGGACCTGTTATAAGTATGTAAGGTAAGGGTGTTAAAGTCTGAGTCTGTAAGGTATGCCACTATTAAGAGATGGGTATCATATGTGATGTGTGTGTCCCTGTGGGGTTGAAGCATTAGCAAATGGGGCAAGAGAGTTTTAGGCTGGAGCCAAAGAAATATGTGGCCAGGTTGTAGAGTAAAAGCGGCAGGGAGGGCAATCTTAACTGCTAGGCTGAGAGCCTGCATTTGGTTGATCCCTTTGGCGCACCCTTGTGAGAGGATTTTGTCTGTGTGCCATATGAAGTAAAGGCCAAAGTGGGCCGTATCATGGAGTTGGTAAGTAATAAAGATGTGCGTATCTGAGAGCACCGGATGGATAAGCATGGCCTTATGTAAGGTGAGCATGCCTGGGGTGGGGGAGGTGGTGTGGGTAAGGTGGGGGTGGGTTTAGAGCCTAGCTGTGCATGGGTCTGTGGGCCAGTAAGTGGATAGCCCAATGTCTTTAGAGGTGCAAGTAAGGTTGGTGATGGGGTTAATATAAGCAGGCCAGTAGTGGCACCAGTTGTGGGTAAGGATGGTGTGTATAAGGGTATATGCATGCATTAATTTAGGTAATAGATAAGAGAGGGGTGGGACCCCTGTCATGTTGTGGAGAGGGTCAAGTGGCATTGTCTTGAATGTACCTGTGATCTTGCATAGACCTTCATTTTGGGTGACTTGGAGGCATTGGACGAGGCCCTTCTGGCTGATGCCTGTGTACCAGACCATTGCTCTGTAGGTTAGTATAGGGATCACCAGGGCATTATATCCTTTCTTCCAGTTTAAGAGGTTGAGGCCTTGAACTGAGTTACTGAGGATGTGGATCCTGCGGATGGTGGACTGGGCGTGTGAGGATATGATGTCCACATGGTGGCACCAAGTCAGCTTCCAGTTGATAAAGACCCCAAGGTAGTGGATGTGGGGTGAGTTGGCAACATGCTGGGGGCCCTGGACTGGGTTGATGTAGCATACGCCCTGGGTGTTGCTGCCAATGAGGTCGGGGTTCTGGGGTCGTCTTGCAAAAGTGATCAGTTTAGTCTTGTTAGGGTCCACTGTCAGGCCATTATGGTGGAGCCAGGCCAGGGCTAACTTCAAGCCATGGATGGTGGATGTGGCAGCAGCATTGGCAGTGGCAGAGGTCGCATAGATTTATCAGGGTGCCTGCATGTCCTGAGGTGCAGGTGGCTTGAATGTGGTGGACAAGGATGGCAGTGGCATCAGTAGCGGTGTGGTGGGGTCATGATCCAAACTGCGTCATCGGGAGGAGGTTGTGGGTGCTGATATTGCAGTGGAAACATTTTGTGACTATCTTCTCTAGCACCTTCCCGATGCACTCAAGGAGGCTGATTGGGTGGTAGGCCTTCGGGTTGCTGTAGTTAGGTTTGTTTGGCTTGTTGAGGGCGATGATGGTTGTGTGGTGCCAGAGGTGGGTGCCAGCATCTAGGCATAAGTTAAAAATAGGTGTAATGGGGTCAGGGCAGGCCTGATGGGCCCATTTAAGGAGGGTGTACCCAACCCTGCTAGGGCCGGGTGCTGACTTAGCTGAGGTCCCACTGAGGGCCTTTAATACCTCCTCTGGTGTGATGGGTTCCCATATGCAGGTGGGCAGAGGGGGTGGGTTTTTGGGTTAGTTGATGTTAATGGCCATGCGGACAGTCGGGAAGAACTGGGCCTTGAGAGCCTCGGCCTTCAGGTTAGGGTTCTTGACTAGAGTGTTGTCAGCAGTGTGGAGGGTGGGGAAGGAGTTGGCTTGCCAGCCCTTGTGAGTCACGGCCATGCACCATATGTCGGCACTGTCAGCAGCTTCATGGAGGAGGTCATAAGCCCACTGGTGGCAGGCCTCTCTCATGGTCTGGCAGAGGGTTTTGAAGGTGGTGCAGTGGGTGGCCCCTTGGGCATGTTGGGTGGCCATTTGGGCAATGGAGCAGGCCTTATTCCACCACCAGACCCCTTTGGGGTGGGGCATGTGGCGTGGTTCAAGGTTGGTCTAGCTCATGGTCTCGATGGTGCAATCAAGTGCCATGATGTGGGCCTGGAGGCATTTAAATGGAAGCAAAGTCATGAATGTCTTAATCCACACAGCGTGGCATGCCTCATTGGGTTTGTAACCAGTAGGGGCAGGCGATGCTGTCAGAGGGGTAGATGGTTGTCAGCAGGGTGGCATGGTTAGAGCCGAGAGACTTGGTGAAGGAGACCTCGACTGGGCTGAGCTGGCCCAATATGACTGTGCACTCATTGGCGAGGGTAAGGTCGATGACAGAGGGGTGATCACCATCTCAGTTCCCCACCCAGGTCAGGGTGTGGTCAGGGTTCTGTAAGGTCAGTCTATTCTTATTGAGCCAAGTGCAAAAGGTGTTAGCCCATGGGTCAGGGCATTTACCTGGCAGGGACCATTGAGCCGAGTGGGTGTTGAAATCCCTGAGGAGGAGGGTTGGGGTGAGGTCATCCAGCTAGTGTTTAAAGAGGTGTTGGAGGGTGTGTTGGTGTTGATCAATGGAATGGTAGACATTAATGATCTGCAGGAGGACCTTGTCGTGTTCCATGATGTTGATAATGATTGAGGTCGGGGTCGAGAGGGGGTGGGAGGTGTTGTTGGTGACAAGGTGGGCATCACTAAGGCTGTGTTTGGAGTACGTGATGGCTTTGACCTCGTCGGTTGGCTTGTGTGTCAGGAGGTGGGTGTCCCATTTGTTGTTGAAGGTTGCACTGGTTTGGGCGGACCCTTTGGGGTCTGTATTGGAGCGGAGGGTGGTGATGGGTCCTACCTAAGGTTTCTGAATTAAAAGAATATCATAGTCATCGTCAGTCTGCAAAAGGGTATGTGTGTGTTCACTACTTTAGTGTGCATTCACTGATTTTACCTTGATACATTATAGTAACATATTCAAAGGGCAGGGGGTTGGGCATTGTCGATGCGGGCAGGGGGGCCCAGTTGGAAAGGCTGGGTAGAGGGTCGGGCTGAGGGTGTTAGCTTAGGGGGGATTGCTAACAATTGGAGCATGTGCTTTTTGAGAGGGCACATGGGGTTGAACACATAGTGTCTGACACATTGTAGGGCAGGCGTGCCAGCCTTGGCACAGTTGAAGCACCAGGGCGGGCAATCACAGGTGGGGCTGGTGTGTTTGCAGTTACACTTGGTCTTGTGGTCTGCAGTGGTGTGGCTGGTGGCACCACATTTTCCATAGTGGGCAGAGGTGGTGGGGTGGTTGCACCGCTCTGTCAGGTGGGACAGAGCATGGCAATGAGAGCACTGTTTAAAAGGGTAAGAGGGTACAGCCCGCTTCACCAAGACACACTTCCCGAACAGGAAGATGGCAGCATGGGAGTGGGTGCTAGCACCAATCATAGCATTGGCGTGGGTGTTATCAGTGTCAATCAAGATGAATGAAAGAACACTGACCTCTAATGTAGGGTTGGAGATGGCAGCCTAGGACCAGGTGGGTCCATCAATAATGCCAGCGCCTTGGAAGGGAACATTGGTCCAGAGCTCATTAAGGAGGTCTTGTTTAGAGGGGAGGCTGCTGTTGGGTTTGCGGATGCAGGGGGCACCGAGGATTATCATCCTGGTGAAGCCCTTGCTGGGGATGAGGTCGAAGGTGTCGTCAAAGGGGCAGAGGATGATCTGGCAGTACTTGTAGACTAGATCCATCGGTGGTTTGCCTGAAAAAATGAGCACAAAATTGTTAGTAATGTTGTTACTCCAGTGTCCCCTCAGAAGGGACAGGGGGTTGGTGGCATGCGGGTTCACAGTGGTGATTGCATCCTAGTAATAGCGGATGAGGGCAGGTGCGTCGCTGTTGAGGGGCTTGACGAAGGGGAGGGAGGCATGTCTGGACTTGCGTTAGATGGATCAGGTGGTGGTGATGGCGGTCCGGTACTTGTTTAGGACCTGTTGGTGGACCATCTGTAGGGTGGTCAGTAGTGGGGGTTGTGGGACTGAGAGGGTCCCAGGGGTATGGCTGTTGGCAACCATGACTGTGTATACATTAACCAAGACTGCCTTCTTCTTGGTGGTGGGGAGAAAGAGGCCTAGGGTGGCCACACTAGCCTGAATCACAGCCATGAAGGTGTTGCGCAAGTTCAATTGGCCTGCCGTGAGAGGCTTAGGGCTGGGCAGGGCCACTGTGGTGGGCAGCACCATCTTCAGTGGGGCAGCTTTGGGGGTTTGAGCTAGAGCTTAGGTGGCACATTGTGCCCAAGTCTTGGCCCCTAGCTTAGGGAGGGGTGTGAAATTATCATGGGGTTGGAAGGCAGAGCTGTTGATGAAGATAGGGTCGTCAGCATGATCACTGGGCTCTGAGAACACCTCCATGTCATCCTTGTGGATGTGGCAGAGGATCTCAGTGTTCTTGGTGGCCTCTTCAGCAGTGGGCTTGTACTGGTCAGTGAGGTTGTCTGCCGCTTGGTGGTCATACGTGGGGTCAGTGTAATTGGTAAGGACATTGTTGCCAGCAAAGGCATCATCCTGGATATTGTAGGCACCGCATGGGGTGAGTCCCATTTGGGTCTCAAGTGTAGACAGGCGGGTGGCTAGCAGGTCGAACTTGGTGTCCAGGTGTGCCATGAGGGCCTGGAGAAGGGCAGTGTTGGGATTGGTGACCCCTAGAGGCAATGCTTGGTTGAGCCCTGTCCTGAGCGTGATCACTTTAGGGACATCCCTGGGGTTTGGGACAGGAGGGGGACAAGCTGTGGGGGCAAGAAGAGTGGGGACAATGGGGGACTCAGCTTTCGGGGTGGAAGAGTTAGCATCTGCTGCATCAGACTCTCTGGCATCAGACATGTTGGCATCAATATCATGTGTTATGAGGCAGACCTTGTGCAGGACTGTGGGTGATGCAGATGGTGTGCGTGAGCACAAGGCGCCACATATGGGGTTGGTGTGGTGGGATGCATGTGGCTTGTGGCAAGCGACGAGTCTATTGTGTTCAATATTGGCCTTGTGCATTGTAGCCAGGGCATGAAGGTCTGCCTTAAAGGCAGCCACATTATGGTCCCTAGCCTCATGCACTGCAGTGCATTGGCAGTCATGGTCAGCCTTGATGGCAACCAGGTCATTGTTGAGATTTGCCATGAGGATGGCCAGCTGTTGTTCATGGAGCATCTGGGCTTTGTTGTGGGTGAGGGTGATGGCCTTGCCTTCAGCCTTGTTGTGGAGGTCATCAGCATGGTGGTCAATCCAATCAACAATGCATGGATCTACAAGGAAAGGGGGTGGTGCTGAGGAGGTGATCGCGAGGACCGCTTGGTCGTTCACATATGTTGTGATTCGGTCAGCCCAGGCTGCCACCTTAAGGCAGAAGTGCTGCGATGTAATTTCTGTGCCCCCTATAGTGAGGCAGCAGGTGCACTGGCACCATGTAGTGTCAGCCTCATTGGAGGGGTATGTCAGATAATATCCAAGGGACCCCAGGGCCTGGGTAAGGGTTTCCAGACCCTTGTGCTCAGAGGGGTTCAGTTTGGCAAAGAAATACCAAGAGTCATTGTATAGGTAGGAGATGCAGAGGCCAGAGTTGATGGTGGTGGCAAGCTGGGCACTGGCGTGGATCCAGTGTTCACGGTTGAGTGTAGCAGACTTGGTGCTGAAACCATGGGTGAGAGGCTCAAGGACATCATTGAGGTCCTCAAGAAAAGTGTCATTGTCCAGGTGGGTGCTGAAGTTAATCATGCAGAGGGGGTTGTTGACAGAGAAAGGTGGGGGTTGTTCATGGATGTTCTCCTTCAGGAGGGGAACAAAGATTTCCATGTCGAAGTGGAGCATGTTGTCTTCGAGTGTGGTCAAGGACATCTTGGGGTCAGTGGCCATAGCTGGTGCAGGAGGGAGGGTGTTCTGTCACAAAACTGGGGTAGAAGAACTGTGGACAGTGGCTATGAGTAACAACCAGCAGTAGGAGTCACAAGGTATTCCAAGTGGTATTCCTAGATGATGGTGGTTGGAGGGAAAGAAGTGTGATGGCCTTGGGCATGCCATCCGCACGCCTTTTTGACGACGTTGAAAAGTGCGACGTTCTTCTCGGGATCAGCCGGGCTGCATCTCGGCACTCTGCGTAGGCTGTGCTTCGTGTGTTGAAGGCGTGGCGCCGTGGGCTGTTCTCATATACACAGCAATTACCGCCTCTGTCTAGCGTATTCCCTTCTGACTCTCGTCATTCTTCCTACACGACATTCAAACTCATTTTCTGAGAATACGTGGACGATCTTCCGATTATCGAGTGTTGGGATCCAGCGCAAAACACAAACAACAAACAACGCCACTTGCACAGCCTCAGAATCTGCCACTGGCCCTCCCGGCGTCCGAGTCAGCGTCCCTTTAATCCCGTTCTCACTCCCCACTCTCACTACCCATCGGCTTCATGTCGTCGATCGGACATACAATGACCTCCCATTCTAACCTCCAATTGATTATCAGTGCCTTGGCCGACTACGCCAACCAAACCGGAACAGATCTTACGAAGAATCCGTTCGCCGAGCAGATCGAACACTGTAACACCCCCGATGCTATTCTTGAACTACTTCAAGAACGGGAGAAGGCCTTTAAAGAATATCGCGACGCGAATCAGAGAATCATAGACTGCCTCAGTCCAACAGTTCGCGTCATTCATGCGTTCTCTGGCACTCTGGGCGAGGTCCTTAGCCTGGTGAGTTCCTAGTACACATGCCTTATTCCCTAAGTTTCTCCAGCAAGGTTTTAATGCAATCCTACCAGGTCCCCTTCTCACCTGCAAAGGCCGTCTTCGTCGGCATTGATGTTCTCCTCGCTGTACGTCCCTTCAACACAGATTTCAATCAGATCT
>WNFC01023240.1_pt1 | contig 11728 bp, 11 predicted proteins | sample 5400541 | NCBI WGS metagenome assembly WNFC01 (sample SAMN13153342, study PRJNA577476) | soil metagenome | isolation source: 120 cm saprolite under Douglas fir tree site 2 hole 2 replicate 1 | place: USA:California | collected 2015-04-18 | reverse complement strand
GCCGACGTTACCAACGAAGAGCAGGTCCATCGGGCGGTCGAGGTGCTTACGGCCAGGCTGGGAGCGCATCCCGATGTGCTCTGCAATAACGCGGGTGGGGGCGAGGCCGACTGGTTCGAAGAAGGGCGCCACGCGCAATGGCATGCGGTCGAAACCTGGCGGCGTTACGTCGACCTTAACCTCAACTCGGTCTATCTCGTATGCAAGGAAGTGGCGCCGCGGATGCGCGTGGGCGCCGCTATTTGCAACACCTCGTCGATTGCGGGGCAATTAGCAACTCCGTTGCTCGCGGCCTATGCCGCCGCCAAAGCCGGCGTCATCTCCTATACACGCTCGCTCGCGCTGCAGCTCGGCCCGCTCGGAATCAGGGTTAACGCGGTCGCCCCAGGGCTGATCTACACACGAATATGGGAGCAACTCGGGGCGGCGATTGGCGGAGGCGAGGACAAAGCGCGGATGGCGTTCGAGAGCGCGGTGCGAACGTTAACACCGCTTGGCCGCGAGCAAACCCCCGACGATATTGGCCGCGCGGTTGCCTGGCTTTGCTCCGAACGGTCGCTCAATATTACGGGCCAGGTGGTCGCTATCGATGGCGGCATCACGCTGGGCCGTCCACCGCAACGTGAAGGCTAGTCCCGCTCGCTACCACGATCCCAGTTCATTCACTTGGGCATTGCTCTAATGAATGCCAGCAGGTCCTGCACCTGCTGCGTGTTTAATTTATCAGCAAACGCAGGCATGATTCGGGACTTACCGTTGGCTTTGCCGCCCTTGGTAATCATGGCCACAATGAAGCTGTCGGTCAGCTCTTGATTGCTTTCCTTGTCCGTCCAGTCGTCGGGTGACACTGCTGACTGAAGCTTCACCAAATCCGGTCCGTCGCCCTTGCCTCCCCGGCCATGACATCTGGCGCATTTGGCAGCAAAAATCTGGGCCCCACGGCCGGCATTACCTTCGGCAGCAGCCAAGCTTATCGATGCGGCCAGGGCTACCAACGCCGCCGCCCAGACCACTTGTTGGCGCAAAAAGATAAACGGGTCCATTCACCGACGGCCCAACAGTTACCGGACGGTGTGCGCGTTCAGGAGGGCAAAAGAACGAGCGCGGCGAGGTCTCGCCCGACGACGCCGCGCTGCTTCAGAACAGTTTTGGCAGTTCCGGCTATTGAACCTGGATCGACTTAACGTACTCGACCAATCGGTTAATCTTCGCCGCCACCTGCTGCTGGGTAAGGCCCACGCTGCCCATGGTTGCGCCAGCGCCTTCAGAGGCCGCGCGCATACGGAAGGCGTCGCCCCAGATCGGCATCGCACGGGTCCCGTGCGCCGCGGAGGTCTTGGTTCCGTCGATAAAATCTCGAACCTCCTTTTCGGGGAAGACACCGCCGTTGTTCTTCGACAGCAGCGTGAGATTGGCCGGCTTCTTCTTCAACGCCGGAGCAACCGGACCATCGCCGGTAGCGTCCATCCCGTGGCATTGCGCACAGTAGCGGCGGAAATCAAGCTTCCCGCTGGTCACGATGCCGCTCGGCCCCATCTCGGCCTGCGCATATGCTTTTCCCCCAGCAAACCCGACGAGCGCGCCGCCCAGCACCAAAACGGACGCCAGATTCCAGAAACCACGATGTGTAAGCGCCATTTTACCTCCCCGCGTCGTGAGATTCTGAGCCGCAACCGATAACACTTCTCAACCGTCGCGTCAATGTTCTATGGCGAGGTGTTGAGAAATCAAACTTTCGCAAACCGGCTCTCACCGCTCCGCTGCCCGCGACCTTACCAACCCTGTCGAAGCCTCGATTGCGGCCGCTGGTCGGAGTGTGGCGGGGCATCGTCATAACTCGTTAGAGTAAGGAGTGAGTGACGCAGGACAAGGAAAAACTCGCCCTTTTTATTGTAAACCGGCTGCGCACCGCCGGGTTTGCGGCTTACCTGGCCGGCGGCTGCGTGCGTGACCGGATACTGGGCTTGAAGGCCAAAGACTACGACATCGCAACCGACGCCCGCCCCGAGAGCGTCGCACGGCTGTTCGACAACACGGTCGCGGTAGGCGCTAGGTTCGGCGTTATGCTGGTCGTACTTGATGGCGAGCAATTCGAAGTTGCCACATTTCGGGCAGAGGCCGGTTACGCGGACGGCCGGCGTCCGTCTGCGGTTCGTTTCGGCACTCTCGAAGAAGATGTGAAGCGGCGTGATTTCACGATTGGCGGGATGTATCTCGATCCCGCCACGGGCCGGATTATCGATCAGGTGGGCGGAATGCGCGACCTGCGCGCAGGGGTAATTCGCGCGATCGGTGACCCCGAGCTGCGCTTTGCCGAGGACCATCTGCGGATGCTTCGCGCGGTACGCTTCGCTGCACGTCTTAACTTTACCATCGATTCGGCAACGTGGTCGGGAATCCAGCGCAGCGCCTCGAAAATCTCCCAAATCGCGGCCGAGCGCGTGGGCGAAGAAGTCATGATGATCATGACTCAAGGCGGAGCCGCGCTGGGATTGGATCTCCTGGTCGATAGTGGCCTGGCGGCAGTCATAATCCCTGAGGTGCTCGCGCTTCGCGGATGTCCCCAGCCCGCTAATTTTCATCCGGAAGGCGACGTCTATCGGCACACCCACCTGATGCTTTCGATGTTGCCGCGTGGATGCGCTGAGACCTTGGCTTTCGGCGTGCTGTTTCACGATATCGCTAAACCCCAGACACTGGTAATCGAAGCAGACGGCAAAATGACTTATTACCGTCACACCGACATCGGCGGCGGCGTTGCAGCCGATATTCTTCAGCGGCTACGGCGCCCGCGCGCGGTACAGTTACGCGTCGCCTATCTGGTCCACAATCATCTCAGGATGATGATGGCGCCGCGCATGCGGCGTGCGACGCTCAAACGCATGTTGGCGGAGGAGGGTTTCGCGGAGCTGCTCGAACTGTCGCTACTCGACACGCTCGCGTCGAGCTCAGCGCTCGGTTTCTACCATTTCTGCCGGCGCGCGATGGCCACGATGGATGCGGGCGAAATTCGTCCGCCGCGACTGATTAGCGGCGATGATCTGATTGCAATGGGTTTGGCGCCAGGACCGGCCTTCAAGCACATCCTGCGTGAAATCGACGACCACCATCTTGACGGCACGCTGAAAACGCGCGATGAGGCGCTGCATTACCTTCATGAGCATTACCGCGCCTCTGAAGCGGAGCAGAGCTGGCCGAAGCGATGAGCAATAGCGGGACGGAGGCGGCACTTGCCAGGGCGGTGCAACAGTGCTGGCTGCCAACGCCTTAACCAAACGCTTCGGGCCGACCCTCGCACTGACCGGTGTCGATTTTTGTGCACGAGAGGGCGAAATCCACGCTCTGGTAGGCGAAAATGGGGCCGGCAAAAGCACCCTCATCAATATTTTTGCCGGCCGCCTGCGCCCCGACAACGGTAACGTGACCCTTGACGGGGCTGCGCTCGGCGCGGGCTCGGCCGCGGCTGCTCTATCGCTGGGAATTGCTGCCGTATATCAATCCCCGATGCTTTTCGAGCGGATGGGATGGGAGGAGAATCTGGCGCTCGGCGGCTTTAGTCCGCAGCACTTTAATCTCAGCACAGTAGTGACCAGCGCCGTGGCGCTGGCGGACGAATTAGGATTCACCCTGCCACCGCCTGGCGCAGTCGTTGAACGGCGGTCGGTCGCCGAGCGCGTACGGCTCGAAATCCTGCGAGCGCTCAGCTTCCGGCCGCGCGTGTTAATCCTGGACGAACCCACCAGCGTACTCTCTCCGGCCGAACTAGAGCCCTTCCTCCAGTTGCTCCGCCGATTACGCAGCCAGGGGCGAATCGTCATTCTCGTGACCCATAAGCTTGCTGAGGCGCTGGCGGTCGCTGATCGAATTACCGTTCTTCGTCACGGACGCGTGGCTGCCGAGAGGGTCGCGGCTGTCACCAGTGAAGCTGATCTGGCCCAACTGATGATGGGGAACGTCGCGGTGCCGCATTCCATCACTGTCACCAGCTCAAGCGCCGGTGTAGCCATTGTTGAACTGGATCACATCAAGCTGAACGCCGATGAGCGGCTGATATTGAATGAAATCTCGCTCATGCTCACCGCAGGCTCGATCGTCGGAATCGCCGGGGTCGACGGCAACGGGCAAGACGAATTGGTCGAAGTGATAGCCGGCGTGCGCGCGCCGACCTCAGGCTGTGTGCGGCTGCACAACGTCGAGGCTGATGGGGGAGAGGTCCTGGCGGTCATTCCGCAAAATCGTGACGTCGACGGTCTGATACTGGACCTCTCCTTGTGGGAGAATCTGCTGCTCTCGCGAAGCTTGCGCAAACGGCTGGGCGGGCGGTACGGATGGATTCGGCGGTTGCGGGCCGCTCAGTTCTGCCAGGAGTTGATCGACCGTTTCAGCGTGCGTGGAATGGGGCCGAATGCGCCGGCGGGGTCGCTCTCCGGCGGTAATCGGCAGCGCTTCGTGGTTGCGCGGGCACTCGCCGCAACCCCCTCTGCGATTGTGGCTCATGATATTTGCCGCGGTCTCGATCTGAGTGCCGCAGCGGAGCTTCGAGCCAGATTGCGCGATTACGCCGCGCGCGGCGGTGCGCTCCTTTTGATTTCCAGCGATCTGGAAGAACTGCTCGCGCTATGCGACAGGCTGTACGTGATCAACCGCGGCCGTCTGACGGAAGTCCCGGCCGAGCGGCGCGATTTGGTCGAAATTGGTTTGCTGATGTCGGGCGCCTCGCTGACACTAGGCGAAGCGCCAGCGGAGCCGAGCAAACGAGTCTGCGAGGTGCGCATTAAGAAATGAAACCGGCGGTGCTTGTCAGGCCTTTCCTGGCTCTTGCAGTTGCGGCCGCTTTAATCTCGGTCATTCTGCTGGCACTGGGCGCATCGCCGGTGAGCGTTTTCGCGGCGCTCTACGACGGGGCACTCGGCAACTGGGTGGTGTTCACCGATACATTAACCAAATCAACTCCACTGCTGTTTTGCGGGCTGGCGATCGCGGTCGCGTTCGAGGGCGCGCTCTGGAATATCGGTGCGAATGGTCAGTTGCTCGCGGGCGCCATGATGGCAGGAGCGCTGGGACCGCGGCTCGGCGGCTGGCCCCACTCTTTGGCCGCTCCGGCGCTGCTGATCGCAGGGGCCGGTGGTGGCGCGTTATGGGGTGGAATCGCTGGATGGCTGCGGGCGCGCCGCGACGTCAATGAAGTCATTGCCACCATCATGTTAAATTTTGTGGCGACACAGATCCTGAGCTGGCTGGTCCACGGCCCCCTGATCGAGGGGTCGCGGGCGTATCCGATGAGCGCACGGATTGCGCCAGCGGCCGAGCTGCGACTCTATCTTCCGCCAAGCCGGCTCAACCTTGGCATGCTGCTGGGCATTGCACTAGCGTTGGCCTGCTATGCGCTGTTGTTCCACACGGAAGCCGGCTTCGAATTGCGCGCGATGGGACGTAATCGGCGCGCTACCGCCTTTTTCGGTATCGACACGGACTCGCTCACTTTATGGGCGATGGCACTGAGCGGCGCGCTGGCCGGGCTCGGCGGCGCCACTCATCTGGCCGCGATTACCCATCGTCTGTACGAGACGCTCTCGCCGGGGTGGGGCTATGAAGCGATCGCGGTCGCGCTGATTGCGCGTCTCAACCCGCTGGGGATCGTGCCGTCGTCAGTTCTGTTCGGCGCCCTCGACAACGGCGCGCAGGCAATGCAGCGTACGCAGGGCGTATCACCCGTATTGGTGCAGGTCATCGAGGGATTGGTCATCATGATCCTGCTCGCCTTCGACACCGCCGCCTGGACCGCGTTGCGTGACGTGTTGTGGACGTGGCCGCCGAGCGCAGGCGAAAATCACAGCGCCAATTCGATACGCAGTGTTCGCAAAAGCTCGACCTCAGTTACCCATCGCCGCTAACGTTCTTTCCTTCAGCCTCTTCGAAGTCCCTCATTTTCGTTCCATCTGTCCCATGATGATGGAAAGCCAGGAGTGCGAGTTAGGTTAGATCCTGTCTCCGCCCCCGTTGTTTGACACGGGGAGGGTGAGGGAGGAGGTGTCTGCACGGTTTGCCAGATCGCCTCCATCACCCCACCGAGATTGGCCACTAGTCCGAAGTTCCTTCGGACTAGTGGGCTGTAACATTGAAATCGGTATCGCTGGAAATCCCTCCCCCTGACCAGGGGAGGTTAGGTGGGGGTCGACCGCCTTCGTTTCGAGACGACAAGTCACTATCGTTTTCAACGTTACAGGCCACTAGTCTAGCCTTACGGCCGCCTGGCTTGAGCACTGCGCTTGACCACGTACCCAGGGTGGCACCCGGTGGAATCATACAGCGCGCTCTGATCCCCACAGATGGGATGGGCGTGGTCGAGCGGCACGCAGACCTTGACCTGGCCGCTGCAAGAGGTGATGTCGCGTACGAGCTGTAGCATCGGATTCTTGATGCGTTTCACAATTTGCGCCGCTTTGATCCAGTCGCTACTCGTTGGCGCAGCCTTGGCTGGCGCGCAGCGTCCTGTTGTGCACTGGCGCAACCAACGCCTCAGCGTGGAAAGCGCTGGTGCTCCAGTTGTACAGATTCTGGCGGAGGTTGCGCGCCAGACCGGCCTACGAGTCGAGGGCGCCGATTCGCTGCGCCGACCCGCTAGTGCCTATTTTGGGAATCTTTCCTTGGGCGAGAGCCTCAGCCAGCTTCTTGCCAACGCTAATTTTGCGCCGCCATAATGAACTGACAAGCAACGAAACCGTATGCGGTCAAAATCTCTGCTTGTTCTATGCAATCCAGCCCCGACAAGACCCTCCCTCGAACTAAAAACCCTCGTCCGCAGCTCAAGTGCCTCTGTGACTCTTGCGTGACAATTAAACGGTACCAGAGGTTGCATCCGTCAGCACACACTTAAAGTTGGGGGGGGCGAAGAATCAGCTACGCTTCTCTCCCATCGCGTCGCCATCGGTGCGAACGATTGGCCAACTGTTCGGCGAGTGACGGTCCGACGATGAAGGACCGTGCCATGCCGATACGCCCCAATAAAAGCCGCAGAGCCACGACCCCTTTCGCTGACTGCCTGTCAATCCTATCACTGAGTCGAACTGTGGCTGCAAGCGGATGAGAAGCTCGGCAGTGGCCTTGCAGCTATCTGCCAGCTCCCCAAAATTTGAGAGACCCAGGTGGTCAGTCGCGATGTCAAACAGATAAGCCGCAATTGCTGGCGGGGTCGCATGCCCGTCCATCAGCATCACGTAGACTTTGCCGAGGTAGGCATCATATTCGTCTTGAGCCTCAGGAATGTCACGGACGCCAATTGGATCCCGGGCCGGCATCAAAACCTCACGTACTTTCGCCCTGTTCTCCTGAGATCGACATTTGTTGCGGCCATAGTCCGTTCTCTCAAGAAACAGCGGAATTGTTGAGTAAACTCAAGGTGTTTTTTGGTTGTCGGGCGTGGCTGGTTGCTGTTCTGACATGGCGCGTGGCGAGCGCGATCGTCTAATCTGCTCTCAAGAACGCTTTCTGCCCCCGGAATCCAGTCTTAGGTTCGGCCCTAATGCTTGAGGCCAAGGTCGCCGGAGATGTCGAAATGGATCTTGCGCACTTTGAAGCGCCATTCCCCAGCTTCCTTGACCATCAGATCTTCATAGCGGCCCGCCAGCGACGCCATGATCCCGGCGGGAGACTCGCGCAGCACGACGATATAGCTATCCGCACGTGCTTCGCTGCCATTGACACGGATGACGTGATTGAGCGTGCAGTGTTTACGTGCCGGACCTTCGCCGGGACGAGGGACTTGCGCGTTGATGAAGTCATAAATCGCCTGGCGGCCCTGGAGCTTGCCAAACGGTCCGGCCTCGAAGATCGCGTCTTCGGTGAAGAGTCCAGCGAATTGGTCGAACTCGCCGTTATCGACATGAAAGCAATAGGCCGACATCAGCTCGCGTATCGCCTCTTTTTCTTCCAGTTCAGATGCCATTGGTTGCATCCTCCTGATTTCTGATCGTTCCGCTCAGCGTTCCGCCTAGCAGGCTGCGGAAACGGGTCTTCCGCACCCTGCTTTCCCTCTCTGCAATCTCCCCCAGAGGGGTTACTCCGGCCGGCTCCTGCCGGCCTTGTTATTAGCGTCGCTTATAACAAGTTCTGCACGTTCATCTCAAACGTTTTGAATGCGCACGTCGCAGACTCCTTTGCTCGGCTCCGCTGCGCTCCGCCTAGTGTTGAATGCGCACGTCGCAGACTCCTTCTTTAATACGCACCTCGCAGACTCGTTTGGTCGTTTCGCCTCGCTCCACTGGCGTGCTCGGCTCCGCTGCGGTCCGCCTAGTGTTGAATGCGCACGTCGCAGACTCCTGACCTGTTCGACTCCAATCAGGGCTTCGGACTGCTGCGCTGGCCTCGGCTCATCGGCTGCGCCCGCTTCGCCTCAATGCTGAATGCGCACCTGGCAGATCGTTTCTCTTGGGCAAGCTCACGGCTTCGGCGGCTACGCTCTGCTTCGCATGGTGCGAAGGTGCCGCAATCCTTGACATTACGGACCCGCCATCGCTAGTGCTTGCTGACGAGCAGGGCGCAGGTAGGACGCGCCGGCCGGAGGGTTCCTATGTCGGGCAATCATCATGACCCCGCGCAGATTCATGCGGGCCTGAGCCATCCTGTGATCGACTCGGACGGTCATTGGGTAGAGTATTTTCCGCTGCTGCTCGACTACATCCGCAAGGTGGCGGGCAATAAAGCAGCCGACGGGATGAAGGCGGGTGACGAAATCGTCGGCCGGATTTTGACAATGTCGCTGGAGCAGCGGCGCGATGAGCGTCGCGCACAGCAATCATGGTGGCCGTTTCCAACTAGGAATACGCGCGATCGGGCCACCGCGATGATTCCGAAATTACTTTATCAGCGGATGGAGGAACTGGGGCTCGATTTCTCAGTGCTGTACCCAACTCAGGGTCTCGGTATCTACGCGATCAGAAACGACGAGATGCGCCAGGCGACCTGCCACGCATTCAATATGTATATCGCCGACGCCTTCCGCGAATTCGCTGATCGTTTGACGCCTGTGGCGGCGATTCCGATGAATACACCTGCCGAAGCAATCGCCGAGCTGGAGCACGTCAAGCAACTGGGGCTCAAAGCGATTGTAATGGGCAGCCTGATCCGGCGGCCAATTCCGGCGTACGCGGGCAACGGCGGACATCGAACCGCTGCCTGGTACGACGTACTGGGGCTCGACAGCGAGTACGACTATGACGCGGTCTGGCAGAAATGCCTTGAGTTGGGGTTTGCTCCGACGTTCCATAGCGCCGGACGCGGGCTCGGGCTACGAATGTCGCCGTCGAATTTCACCTACAATCACATCGGCCATTTCGCGAGTGCGGGGGAAGCGGTCTGCAAAGCCCTGTTTATGGGCGGTGTCACGCGGCGATTCCCGGCTTTGAAGTTCGCCTTTCTCGAAGGCGGCGTGGGATGGGCCTGCCAGCTTTACGCTGATCTAATCGGCCACTGGAAAAAACGCAATTACGAGGCGCTGGCCGACGTCAATCCGGCCAATCTCGATCGCCAACTGCTAGGCGAGATGTTCGAGAAATACACTGGCCGCGAGGCGGCGGAGAAGCTCAGCGAATGGAAATCTGTCTCTGAGGGCGAGGAGTCCGCGGCCGCCTGGGCAGCGCGCGGCCGCGACGTCATCGATGATTACGCGGCCTGCGGCATCGCGCAGCCGGAGGATTTCCGCGAACTCTTTGCCGGTAATTTCTATTTCGGCTGCGAAGCCGACGATCCGATGAACGCGTGGGGATTCAATACCCGCGTGAACCCCTACGGAGCGCGCATTAAGCCGTTGTTCGGCTCCGACATCGGGCATTTCGACGTGCCGGATATGCGCGAGGTGCTGGTCGAAGCACATGAACTGGTCGACAACGGCATTATCACTCAGGATGACTTCCGCGATTTTGTTTTCACTTATCCGATTGAGTTCTGGACCGGCGTCAATCCCGATTTCTTCAAGGGTACCTCGGTCGAACGTCAAACCACCGCCAGGAAGCGCGAGAAAGGGATAGAGGAGCGGGAAGGAAGCCGGAGATGAGGACTCTCCCCCGGGTTTTTCCGCAGTTTCGCGCGCAAGCGGGGCGTGCAGCGACAACCCTTCCCCGGGGCAGGCTCCGCTGCGGCGGATGCCATCAACGGAGGCCGCTTCGGGCCGCAGTGAGCAAACGAGTCCGCGAGCTGCGCCTAAAACTCGACAGGTGAAAAAATGCGAGCAGTTTCACACATAGCAATCGGCGTCAGCGATATGGATCGCGCGCTCCATTTCTACCGCGATTTGCTTGGGCTGCGAGTGACCCTCGACACGATGGAGCGAATCGGCGGAATGACAACGCTATTCGCCAACCCGCAAAAGGGACAACGGCGCGCGGTCTATATGCGGTTTGAGGATGGCCCGCACGCGAGCTTTATCGTGCTGTCACAGAATCCCGGCGAGGCGAGCGGCCATCCTCTGAAGGTCGACCAGGTCGGGCTACATCATTTTTCGTTCTGGGTCGATGACCTGCGCGAACGGCTCGAAAAACTTAAGGCTGCGGGTGTCAAGATTCTGCTGCCGCCGACGGAATCCGACACGGTCGCCTATGGCGAACCGGCGGGCGGCAAGGTATTGACGGCGCTGTTCGAAGACCCCGACGGCACGATCGTGCAATTCGACCAGCGGCTCTAATCGACCGGCCAAAGAGGAGCAGTCCGCGCTCAGAACCCTTTCCCTTACCCTCTCCTGCAAAATAGCGGGCGAAGGGCAAAGAGAAGCTGGCGAGGGATCAACAACGACAATTATGGAGGGAGCAATCCAATGAACGGAATTTCGCACGTAGCAATCGGCGTCCGCGACATGGAGCGTTCGCTCAAATTTTACCGTGACTTGCTGGGACTTGAGGTCAGATACGACCAGATGCAACCGATTGGCGGAATGGCGAACCTGTATGCGAATCCGCAAAAGGGCCAGCGTCGTGCCGCTCATTTACATTATGGGAAGGGCGAGGGCCGGGGTTTCCTGGTGCTGACCGAAATGCCCGGTGGCACACCCGGTGAGGCGATCAAGCTCGACGAGGTCGGCGTATCTCATTTCTCGTGGTGGGTCGATGATATTCGCGCGATTTATGAAAAGCTCAAGGCCGCGGGCGTCAAGATTCTGGTGCCGCCGTATGAAACCGATGCCGGCGGATACGGCGAGAACCCGGGGCGGAAGTATCTAACCTGCCTGTTCGAGGACCCCGACGGCATCATGGTGCAACTCGATCAACGCGTAGGGTAAAAGATGCGGTCAGCCATCAGCGCTCAGCCTTCAGCCAGATAGCTGCGAACCTAAAGGGTGCCAAAAAGCGTGCGCCATGCCTCAGATTTCCATGCGCAACGGTTGTCGCTGCCTAGCGCAAGACAGGCGCGACAGCGGAGCGCCGGCGCATGACGGGTCGGTGAAAAGAAAAAATGTTGAGCCATTGCCGGGTACTCGATCTCACCACCGAGCGCGGCCTGCTCTGCGGGCAAGTGCTCGGTGACCTCGGCGCCGACGTTATCAAGATCGAACCGATAGGCGGCTCACCCGTGCGCCGACTCCCACCCTTTTTTCAGGACCAGCCCGGCCCCGAGCGTTCGGTCTATTGGTGGGCATACAATCGCAATAAACGCAGCATCACCCTCGACCTCGAGCGGGAAGAAGGCCGTAGCGTATTCCGCGAGCTCGCCCGCAAGGCTGACTTCGTCATCGAGTCCG
>WNFC01007868.1_pt1 | contig 11728 bp, 10 predicted proteins | sample 5400541 | NCBI WGS metagenome assembly WNFC01 (sample SAMN13153342, study PRJNA577476) | soil metagenome | isolation source: 120 cm saprolite under Douglas fir tree site 2 hole 2 replicate 1 | place: USA:California | collected 2015-04-18 | reverse complement strand
CGGTGCTGAAGGCAACCAGACTGACGCTAATGGCAACGACCATCAGGACGATCCGCGTGCGGGTCGCTTGCAGGTCGCGGAGCAGCTTGGTGAACAGCGTCCTGGTCACGGCAGTACCTCGCTCGCCATCATCTGCCCAGTCTCCGCCCGAACGTCATGGGCTACCCGACCATCGACGAGCGTCACTTGTCGGCTCACGTAGCGCCTCACATCTCGCTCGTGGGTCACCATGACGATCGTGCGTCCCTCCGCGTTCAGATCGGCGAACAGCTGCAGGACCGCTTCGCCGGTGCCCGAATCAAGATTGCCGGTCGGCTCGTCGGCCAGGAGGATCGGCGGATCGTTAGCCAGCGACCGGGCGATCGCGGCACGCTGCTGTTCACCCCCGGACAGGGTCGCGGGCAGCTTATCGGCTTGGTCTCGGATACCGACCCTGTCCAGGAGCACCAGGGCCCTGGATCGGCGCTCGGCCGCTCGAATGCGGTCGCCGAAATCCATCGGCAGCATGACGTTCTCGGCCACTGTCAGCGTCGGCAAGAGCTGAAAGAACTGGAATACCAGACCGACGGACCGTCCTCGCCATTCGGCAAGCTGCGATTCCGACAGCTTGCGCACGTCCGCCCCGGCGACCGAGATCTGGCCCCCGGTCGGGCGGTCGATGCCTGCCAGGACGTTCAATAGCGTGGTCTTGCCGCTGCCGGATTTGCCGACTACGGCGACGAACTCGCCTGGCTGGACCTCCAGGCTGACATCGCGAAGCGCAGTGAAAGGACCCGACGGGGATTCGTACGCCTTCACAACCCGACGCAAGTCGATCAGTGACGCGGAGGGAGGTGGCCCGTCGCCGGCGGACCGACCGGCAGCAGCGCGGTTGCTTGGAACCAGCGCAAGCAGTGGTTCCTCCGTTGGGCGGTTATTCGCTGTCCGTTGTTCTCCAGACGCCATTCGTCCCAGCGCATAGCTGTAGCCTGGGCCCAGTCCGGCCAGACTCCGGAGCGCAACAGGCCCCTCGCCGGTTTCGACGCGCGATAGTCCTACCTCCTCCATGAGAGCCGGCACATCCTGTATGCCAAATTGGCCGGCGCCAAGCGAGTCAGGTCGGCCGCGGTGCGCCTCCGAGCGCTTGTAGTCCACCACCAGTAGACGCCCCCCTCGTTTGAGTACACGGGCAATTTCCGCCAGTCCTTGACGCTTGAGGTCGTCTGGCAAGTGGTGCATGACGAACGAATTCAGCACCACGTCGAATGACTGGTCCAGGACGGCGAGGCGCTCAATCCCTCCGAGTTGAAAGTCGATGTCTAAGCCACGTCGAGTCGCTTTTCGACGGGCACCGGCCAGCAACTTAGCAGAGGGATCGACGCCCAGCACTCGACCCGTTGCTCCAACCCGCTCTTTGGCGATCAGCGCCAGGGTCCCGGTTCCGCACCCGACATCCAGCACTGACTCACCCGGTTGAAGTCCAGCCAGGCCAATATTCCAGTTCCGGAACTCCTGCTCACTGCCGCGCGTGACAAACCACCGCACCAGCAGGTCATAGACCCAGGCCGAGACGGGCGGGACAATCCCGCGCGTCTCGGAGGAAGCGGCTCGCTGCCGGTGCTCGGCTAGCGTCACTGGGGTACTCATGACGATCCTCTTCTCCTCATTAGCCGAACTGGCGTACACTACGGAACTAGAGTTCGGATAGATCGAGTATGCGGATCGCTGGATGTTGGGTCAACAGACAACCTACGGTCTTCGTTCCGTAGCGAACCAATTGCCAAAACTGTTCGAAAACGAGGGCGCCAGGAGGTTTGCACATGAACGACGCGCGTGAAGACCGGCGGGTGCGGCGGACCCGCCGGCTGCTGCAGGAGGCGCTGCTGGCGCTCAGCCTCGAGAAGGGCTATGACCAGGTCACCATCCAGGAGCTGCTCGAACGCGCCGACGTGGGCCGGGCCACGTTCTACGCCCACTTCCGAGACAAGGACGACCTCCTCTTGAGCGGCTCAGCAGAAGTTCGCGAATCCTGGCGCCAGAACCTCGCCGCGGCGGCGACGCGTGACAGTGACGGCTCGGCGGTAGGCCTTGAGCTCGCACAAGCGCTGTTCGAACATGCGGCAAGTCATCGCCGCCTGTACCGCGCGCTCGTCGGCAGGCGAGCTGGCGCCGTGGTCCTCAAGTACGCCAGCGAGCAACTCGTCACATTGCTGCGCGAGCACCTCGACGAAGTGGTTGCCAGCCGCCGCCTGTCGCCCGCCGTTCCGCCGGAAGTGACGGTTCAATACCTGGCGAGTGCCCTATTAGGGACACTGACCTGGTGGCTCGACAACGACATGCCGTACCCGGCTGAGCAAATGGGCCGCATGTTCCTGCGTCTAACCAAACCCGCCGTTGCAGCTGCGTTGGACGCAAGCATGTAGGCAGCAGCAGGCGCACTCCGCCTCACGGCGAACCTCGATGTGCTTCATTCAGGTCTACTGGATTCGCATCGATGCGGACCGTACGTACGAAAACGTTCGTTTTTGACGCACGTGCTCGCTGGCCTTCTAAGTGACTCAACAGCGCGTCCACAACCCGTGTCAACAATCAGCGTCTCAGAACGTGGCGCCCTGGACGTTTCTGATACGATCCGCGCCGCCGATGCCGCACCAGCTCGGGTACGCCCGTGTGTCTACTGCTGATCAGAATCCCGACCTGCAGCACGACGCCCTCAAAGCGGTCGGCTGCTATCGCATCTTCGTCGACATCGCCAGTGGTGCGCTCGATGAGCGTCCAGCCCTGGCTAAGGTTCTCGACCAGTTGCGGCCAGGTGACACGCTCGTGGTCTGGAAACTGGATCGGCTCGGACGCTCGCTACGGCACCTCATCGACACCATCGCCGAGCTCGAGCGCCGCGACATTGGCTTCCGCAGCTTGCAGGAGAACATCGACACCACGACGCCGGGCGGCAAGTTGATCTTTCACATCTTCGGCGCTCTAGCCGAGTTTGAGCGCGACATCATTCGCCAGCGCACTCTGGCCGGACTGGCTTCGGCGCGAGCCCGAGGACGCAAAGGCGGCCGACCGCCGAGTATGACGCCAACGAAGCGCGCGCTCGCCCGCCAGATGTACGACTCACGCCAGCACACCCTTGCCGAGATTGCCCGAACACTTGGCGTCAGTCGCGCTTCGATCTACCGGCACCTGGGTCAGCAACATGACCTGGTCGGCGCCGGCAGACCCCTCCCTGGCGGCTGAACACGCGGTGTACCCTGCCGGCTCGCCGCGGCGTGAGCCGCAGGTTCGGACGCGTCCGTGGCCTCAATTGAACGCACTGCCTACCCGCGCTTCAAGCGGCGACCCTCAGCTCAAGAGCTGAGCGACGTCTACACACCCACGGCCGAGGAGCGCACGTTCTTCCGCGAGGGCGTGCGTGGGCCATCACCGACGCTCACCGTCGCCGTCCTCTTGAAAAGCATGCAGCGGCTTGGCTATTTGCCACGCCTGCAGGACGTGCCATTCGCGGTCGTGGCGCACATATGCTCGTGTCTGCGCCTTCCGCCGAATACGGCGCTCGACGTCGGCGTCCGTACGCTCTATCGCCATCACGCGGCCATTCGCGAGTTCCTGCAGGTGCGCCCATGGGGATCGGATGCACTTCATGTCGCCGCGGCGGCAGTGCACAAGACGGCCGCGGTGCAGGACCACCCTGCTGATCTGATCAACGTCGCCATCGAGGAGCTGGTGCGCCAGCGCTTCGAGCTGCCTGCATTCAGCACACTGGATCGTTTGATCCGTCGGGTGCGGACCCTCGTCCACACTCGCCTGTTCCGGTTGGTCGTCGAGCGCCTCTCCGACGAGGAACGTCGGCTCCTAGACGGACTGCTCGAGGCCGAGCCACCTCGACGGAGCCTGTTCGACGCTCTCAAACAGCCACCCCCGCGACCGTCGTTGTCGCACCTCGACGATCTCGTTACACACTTGCGCTGGTTGGAGCTCTTCGGCGACAAAAGTGCGCTTCTTGCCGGGCTGACGCCGGCGAAGGTCCGCCACTTTGCTGGTGAGGCCCAGGTGCTGGATGCCGCCGAACTGAAGGACATCACGCCGCCAAAGCGCTACACGCTGCTGCTGTGCCTGGTGCAGCGCGCTCAGATTCAGGCCCGCGATGACCTGGCCGAGATGTTCTCGAAACGTATCGCGCGCTTTCACGCGCAGGCCCAGCAAGAGCTCGAGCTGATCCGGGCCCGGCACAGGGCGCTGACCGAGGAATTGATTGACACGCTCGCCGACGTGCTGCGGGTCATGGAATCGAACCCACCCGATGCCGAAGTAGGACGCCAGGTCAAGTCGGCGGTGGCAGACCATGGCGAAATCGGTGAGCTGCTGGCTGGCTGCGACGCGATCGCCGCGTATAGCGGCGACAATCATTTGCCGCTCCTGTGGCGTTTCTATCGAAGCCATCGACCCGTGCTCTTCCGCATGGCTCGCACGCTCCACTTCGAGGCCACTACCCAGGAGCGCACCCTGTTGCAGGCGCTCGAGATCCTGCTCGCGCATGAGGATGCCCACGGTGACTGGTTGCCGAATTCGGTAAAAGCCGACCTCACGTTTGCGTCCGAGCAATGGCAGCACACGGTGTTGGTGCACACCAACAAGGGCCATCGCATCGCACGTCGCCACTTCGAAGTGTGCGTGTTTTCGAACCTCGCCAATGCCCTCAAGTCCGTCGACGTCGCTGTTCGCGGATCGGATGCCTACGCTGATTACCGTGAACAGTTGTTGCCCTGGTCCGAGTGCGAGCCGCAGGTCGACGACTACTGCCGAGGGCTCGGCATTCCCCTGGTGGCGACGGACTTCGTCGAAGGCTTGCGCACATGGCTGACTGAGACAGCCCGGCGGGTCGACGGCGGATTCGCTGCCAATGCCGACGTCGGTATCAACGTCAAGGGTGAGCCGGTCCTCAAGCGTCGTCCCCGTCCGATACCGTCCGCGTCGGCGCACGCACTCGAAGCTGCGCTGCTGGATCGCATGCCCGAGCGAAGCCTCCTCGACATTCTCGCGATCGTCAACTTCTGGACGCAGTGGACGCGGCATTTCGGTCCGCTCTCCGGCTCGGAGCCGAAGCTGGCGGACCCCGTTCAGCGCTACATCCTGACCGCCTTCACCTTCGGCTGCAATCTAGGTCCGGCCCAGGCAGCGCGTCACCTGCAGGGTCTGGCTACAGCTCACGAACTGTCGTTCACCAATCGGCGCCACGTGAGTGTTGATCAACTCGATGCCGTTATCAAGGATCTCATCAATGCCTACCACCGCTGCGATCTCCCTAAGGTCTGGGGCAGTGGAAGTTCGGCTTCCGCGGACGGGACCAGATACGACCTGGCAGAGAACAGCCTCCTGGCTGAGTATTCGGTCCGTTATGGGGCTTATGGTGGAATTGCCTACCACCATGTGGCAGATACCTACATAGCTTTGTTCAGCCACTTCATCCCGTGCGGCGTCTGGGAAGCCATCTACATCCTGGAAGGACTGCTCAAGAACACGTCCGAGGTCCAACCGACCACCATCCATGGAGACACCCAGGCCCAGTCAACGCCAGTATTCGGTCTGGCACATTTGCTCGGCATCAAGCTCATGCCACGGATCCGCAACTGGAAAGACCTGCGCTTCTTCCGACCATCGAAGGACACCCGATATCAGCACATCGACAACTTGTTCAGCGACACGATCGACTGGGATCTGATCGAGACCCATTGGCAGGACCTTCTCCAGGTGGTGCTCTCGATCAAAGCAGGAACCGTCTCGTCTGCGCTCTTGCTTCGCCGGCTGGGTACCTACAGCCGGCGGAATCGCCTCTACCAGGCCTTCAGCGAGCTCGGCCGCGTTATTCGGACCGCGTTTCTTATGGAGTATCTGAGCAGCGCGCAATTGAGAGAGCAAATCACTGCGAGCACAAACAAGGTCGAGGCGTACCACCGGTTCGCAAAATGGCTGTTCTTCGGCGGAGAAGGGCTGCTCCTGGAGGTTCACCCGGACGAGCAGGAGAAGCGGCTGAAGTACAACCACCTGCTGACGAACGCCGTAGCCATCCAGAACGTCATCGACCTGACCCGTGCCGTACGCCAGTTGATGGCCGAGGGCTACCCGGTCAAACGCGAAGACCTCGCAGCTTTGAGTCCGTACCAGACTCGACACATCAAGCGCTTCGGCGACTACGTGTTCACCGTGACTGCGCCCGAACCATTCGACGCCGATCTGGTCACACCATTTCCGCTGGAAGCCGCATCCGAGGAGGAGTCCGCCATCGCCTGACGCTGTGGCCTACTTTTACACGTATCTCGGCTGCACCCGGAAAAGCGTGCTGCGATGGCTGCGATAGAACCGCCACATCAACGGGTAGTAGTTGTCGCCGTTGTACGCGGCGATCGCCTCGCAGCTGGCCAGGAGCTGGCGAACATCGCCATGCTGCGCCACTACTTGCTTGACCAGTGGGCCGGCTTCAGCATCGCTGGGATCACCATCGAGGACCTGGAGTACGTCCGCGAAGGCGCCGACCAGCATCTCGGTCGTCTCGCGCTGGCGCTCACGAATTAGCGCGAGCTCCTCTTTGGTGCGCGTCTCGAACAGTGCCATGCGTTTGCCGAACATCTCGGCCAGATCGTCACGGCCCTGAACCTGCGCACGACTGAGCAGACTCAACAGCAGCGTGTAGCGCTTGGGGGCATTGACGTCCTTGAGCTCAGCCGCGTCGAGTGACCGCGCCTCCGCCTCGAAATGTCGGACCTTGGCGGGCGGCACGCCAGCCAGAAGTTCGGCCGGTTCTCGTAGCTCTTGAAGCCAACGCACGTGGCCGACGAGATTGTCGAGGTGCGACAGGGACGGTTGCTTGGGCGCTCGCTTCAGCGCGTTGAAGGCACTTCGCCCGAGCTGATCGGTCTCCAGCAAGGCGTCCAGTTGTTGACGCTGGTGCTCGGACAATCGATCGAGGACGTTGGTAAACAACCGCCGGTGCACTGCGGCACGCACGTGGGTCGCCAGAGCATCGAGGGTGCTGAACGCCGGCAACTCGAAGCGTTGACGGACGAGGTCTTCGATGGCGACGTTGATCAGATCGGCCGGGTGGTCCATCACCTGGGCGGCCCGGTGCACGGCCAGGATCGTTGCGTGGCGCGCCTCAGCGCCCCAGCTCTTCACTCGAAGATGCGTGCGGATCTGCTCGTGGTGCCGATACAGCGTGCGCGGGGTGACGTCGAGCGCGGTATCCGACGGCAGCCGCAGGCTCGACCGCACGTGGGTGACGACAGCGAACGGTACGTTTTGCAGACGTGGCGGGTGACCGAGACGCTGGAACACCTTGAGCAGCACGGTCAGCGTCAGGGTGGACGAGGGTCCGCGGGCGGTGGCGCGGATGAAGGCGAGGTCCTCGACCGTGGGTGTGTAGACGTCGGCGAGCTCTTGGGCGGACGGGCGGCGCTTCAGCCGCGGATAGGCCGTGCGCTCGATCGATGTCATCTGCGGAGCCGAGTCTACGAGGCGGTCATGGCCCGCTCAATTGGCCCGGCTGCACAAATCTGACCGAAGACGCCTTCAGTAAGATTGATGAGCCATGACCGATGCCGGCGCATCTCGGACGACGCGGGCTCTTGCCGTCCAGACCTCGCGTGATCTGTCAGATTCGAGCCCGAAACGCAGTTCTGTCAGATCCAACACGGCCAAGCAGTGGCAACCACCCGAAGGACTGGCGCCCGACGAGATCCTGGCCGTTATCGATGCCGCGTGCACGGAGCGCGATCGCTTGCTGCTGCGCGTCCTCTGGGCGACCGGCGCCCGCATCAGCGAGGCGCTGGCTCTTCGACCGATGGATACTCGGCGTGACAGTCTCGTTTTGCCAAACCTGAAGAATCCGAGTCGCCTGACCAAGCAGGTCTTTTTGCCCGCTGGTCAGATGGACTTGCCGGGCGCACTGTTGCTCTGGGCAAGGGAACATGGACTCGCCGACGATGAACCACTTTTCTTCTCGCGCAAGCACACCTACGGCGGTGGACGGCGGCCGATCAGTCGTCAGCACGCATGGGAAATTGTGCGCGCAGCTGCGGAGCGGGCGAACGTACGCGTCCTGGCGTTGCGGGTCTCCAGCTACGGCCAGCCAGGTGAGCCGGCGCCGGTGCATCCGCACCTGTTCCGCCATGCACGCGTGCGGCAGATCGTCCGCACCACCAAGAGTCTGCCAATTGCCCAGAAGCAGGCAGGTTGGTCACGCCTGCAGATGGCCTACCTCAGCGTCGGCGATGACGAGGTCCGTGAGGCGATGCGAAGCGTTCACGATTGACTGAGATCTGACGGTTCTGGTCCCGGTAAGGAAGCATTGGACTGATTCTTTCGGAGTCGTGTTCGTACACGGTAAGCCGGGTGCCGCGGGATGACGCTGGCTGCGAGGACGACCGCTTCGCCCGCGCCGACTGGACCCACCAGCTGCAAGCTAGCTGGTAGGCTCCCTTTGGCGCCGATGGGAAGTGCTAAGGCAGGTAGGCCTGCGAATTTCAGCGGTAGGGTCAGCAATGTCGACGGGGAACGGTCGGTCGGACCACCGAGAGCCGGCGGGAACTCAGGCGGCGTCGGCAGCGCCAGTACATCCTACGCACGCAACTAGGGACGAGTCGGCGGACGACCATCCGTCATGACTCCCGAACGAACCCAGGCCGCAGTGCGGATGCGCCGAAGGCGACAGCATCGCCCAGATCGCGCGTACGTTCGGCGTCGGTGCCTCCAGTGTCTCCCGCGCCCTCGCCAAGCAAGACGACGAGACCCCCGTTACGCCGTAACGGGGGTCTCTGGTGTCTCCGAGTCCTTACGGACGAACGCGGATGATCGTCTTCCCCTTGCGTCGCTCGGTCGAGTTGAGGGCGGCGACGGCATCGTCGAGGGTCGCGACGTTGCCGATGTTCGTCCGCAGCCGTCCGTCACGCACCCGCTCGACGATCTCACCCAGTTGGGCGCGATCGGACTCGACAACGAAGTCGATCGCCAGGCCGTCTGCGGGCCGCGCCTCGGGCGGCCCGACGACGGTCACCAGCGTTCCTCCGGCTCGAATCAGGCCTGCGGACCGCTTCTGGACGTCTCCGCCGATGACGTCGAAAACCAGGTCGACGCCGCCGATGTCTTCCAGCGCGTCGTTCTCAAGGTCGACGAACTCCATTGCGCCGAAGTCGAGCGCCTTCTGACGGTCGGCAGCGCGTCCGGTGCCGATGACGTAGGCGCCGGCCTCACGTGCGAGCTGAGTCACCATCGACCCGACTGAGCCGGCCGCGCCGTGCACGAGGACGCTCTGCCCCGCCTGGAGGTGGCCGTGCTCGAACAGTCCCTGCCACGCCGTTAGGCCTGAGATTGGCAGGCTCGCGCCTACCGTGAAGTCGACGTCGCCCGGCAGTGGCGCGAGGTTGCGTGCCTCGACGGCCACAAACTCGGCCAGAGTGCCGTCGCGATGCCAGTCGGTGAGGCCGAACACCCGCTGTCCCACCGAGAGCCCCGTCGTGCCATAGCCGAGGGCGCTGACCACTCCGGCTAGCTCGTGGCCGGGGATCGAGGGTGTTCGGTCACGGTCGCGGCGATCGGTCCAGGTCGAGGGCCATGCCATCTCAGTCGGGACGAATCCCGACGCATGAATCTGAACGATGACGTCGTTTATCGCTGCCGGCGGCTCGGGCCGCTCCACCAGCGTCATCCCGGCCGTTCCCGCAGCCTCGTCCGTCACCACGATCGCTTTCATTTGGACACCTCTCTGTATCAGCCCTCGCCTACGCGACATCTTCGGTTCACAACAGCGTCACCGACGCCGAACGTCGGCGTCCTACCAACTCAGATCGGCTGGCATCGCGGAGCGGCTACAACGCCGCACTCTGTCTATCTGACCGTACACCGAGCGGCTACTTGGACTGCGTGACCGCGCCATGTTTTACAGCAACCGGAGGGCCTTGACCCTTCTTCCCCATCCCACCTGCTCGAAGAGCATCTCGAGAAGGGCTCGCCAGCCGGCCTGCTGTCCAAATGCTCGTTGGTAGTCGGCTTCGTCTACCGCCTTGCCGCGTACGATGCGCTCAGCAACGCCCGGTCCGAGTCGATCCGAACGTGCCAGCAGATGCCGATGGAATAGCCAGCCCTCGGCACGCAGGATAACTACTATCGCGGCTTCAAAGGCAGCCCGCACCTCAACATCCGCGGCTGCGAGTGCTTGGTCAACAGCCATGTCGATGCGAGGATCATAGCTTCGCCACGTACCCGGATTCGGCCAACCCTTCGTGGACCAGCTATCTCCGTTCGCCAGCTTGGATCCATGCATGCCATCGCCCGGGCGATGCCCTCGACCGAGTCAGCGAGCGGACCAACCACCTCAAGGCTTGGCGCCAAGGGCAACACCCCTTGCAAACTCAAACGACCTTGCGTGGGCTTGAGACCCACCACCCCACAGTATGCCGCCGGGATCCGAATCGAGCCGCGAGTGTCCGTCCCGAGAGCGAAATCCGCCGCCCCTACTGCCCCCACACGACCGCCGACTGGATGACCCGCCCGGAACCAGACGCGGACTCAATGGATTGCAAGGTGTGCCAGACCACGCATTGACGCCCGAAGTTCCCCGTCCGAGCTCATGCAGCGCAGTCTTGAGAACGATCGCAGCGCCGTTCGCACGGAGCCTTGCAACCACCGCGGCGTCCGTCAGAGCCGGGGGGTCATCCGCCAGAGCGGCAGACCCCCCGGTGGTCACCAGGCCGGCTACATCGAGCAGGTCTTTTACGACTACGCGCGGTGCCCCGATGGCCCCGTCGACTCCATCCTGTAGAAGCCGGACCGCCTCCCCATGCGGATAAGCCAATTGCTCCAGCATTTCCTGCGCCAGTCGCCAATCTAACACGGAGACTTCGGGTAGTACGCGACCGAGTTGCCAGCGGGTGTGCAAGAGCCCAGCCCGCTATTTCCTATTTTTCGCCGTATCTCGGCACAGCCCCTTTTCGCGTTGGGCCGACCCGGCCTGCAAGAAGCAATTTATCGAGCTCGCGCGTGAGGCACTTGAGGAGCTACGTGCGGCAACCGCGGCGCTCGCCTGAGTTCTTTCGTCCGCCGATTCAGGCAGCGACGCGGGTACCGGGGAACTGAGCCAGCCCCCAGTCGCGCAGCGCCGCGACGACGGGCCGCAACGCTTCACCGGCCTCCGTGAGGTGGTAGTCCTTGCGACGTGCATGACGGCTGTATAGAGCACTCGCGATGACACCCGTTTCCTCGAGTCGCTTCAGTCGATCGGCAAGGATGTTGGTGGGGATGCCTTCGGCAGAGGCAAGAAAGTCGCCGTAGCGGGTCCTGCCGTGCAGCAGGTCACGAATGACAAGCAGGGTCCAGCGGTCGCCGAGCACGTCGAGCGAACAGGAAACGGGGCACCACGAGCGCTGGGCGTGGCGACCGCCGGCGGCGCGTGACTCTATAACTTGCATATCGCAAGTATAGCCACTACGCTGTCTGATATGACTTGTTTCTTGCAAGTAACCGGCTGGGCAATGTGCGCCTGATCACCGTCGCCGGGCTGCTCCTCACTCTCCTGTTGGCCGCGCTCGACCAGACCATCGTCGCCACCGCCCTGCCGCGCATGACCACCGAGTTCGGCGACATCGCCCACTACGCCTGGGTCACCACCGCGTACCTGCTCACCAGCACTCTGATGGTGCCGATCGCCGCCAAGCTGTCAGATCAGTTCGGTCGCAAGCCGCTCCTGATCGTCGGCAGC
>WNFC01019004.1_pt1 | contig 11729 bp, 7 predicted proteins | sample 5400541 | NCBI WGS metagenome assembly WNFC01 (sample SAMN13153342, study PRJNA577476) | soil metagenome | isolation source: 120 cm saprolite under Douglas fir tree site 2 hole 2 replicate 1 | place: USA:California | collected 2015-04-18 | reverse complement strand
AGCCTTCAAATATTCGTACGGAGTATTTGGCGGCACTGCAGACTCACACCACCGGCAATTCCGTTCAAGGTGGTGGATGTGAATTCTGCTTACGGGTGCATGTCCGCCAAGGGGAGGAGTATTGTGTAAAGCTGGAGCGGAGCCTGGCACATGCACAAGATAAGGCGAGTACCACATCACATTTATTGTTCGAAGGTCTTTTGATGTCTGAGCATACGCCATCGGCAGGCGTTCGAACCTGTGGAGGACACGCGGGGCAGTCCCTTGTGAATATGATACAGCAAGTTTTGTCTTCCTGCGAACCGAACTCGACGTACCAGTCGCGCTACCGTCGTTTGGCCGAATTGACTCTCTACTCAGGATCTTAATTCGACCGGTGTTCGTAGACTGATAGAACTCGTATAATACTAACCATCTCATGTGAAACCTGGTGCATGTATTAATGTGCTCGGTGTACCTGTCGTATGCGGAGAAGACTCGAAGACCTTCTTTTTGTTAGTGGGCCGGGTCAGGCCTGGGGTTGCTCTGTTGACATCATGGATTATGCAATTATGGCTGGAGAACGGTGAATACAGTACGCTCGTTCCGAACGGTGGAGGTGGGGTCTAAACATCTAAACCCACTGCATAGATGGCAATAATTAGCTAATAAACTAATCCCATGCTTCGAGTTTGTCACATGACCTAACCGGCCGCGGAACGCAGCGCAGCGTTCGTTCGTCGAGGTCAGGTTACAATATCATCATTGTCACGGTATTGGGATTGTTGGGATGCGCTGACGAAGATAGTGCTTACATTAGCAAGCGGATGCTACGCGTTGGGACGTCGGAAGATGCCCGAGATAGTACATGTAAATACACCCAAAGGGTGAGATAACAGAGCTTCTCTCTCCCGGCCGTCATCCCCTTGACGGTCCAGTGCTCTCTGCGTGCTTAAATCCTATCAGGGATCTTGCGATCTTCGCGCTCGGCTCGATTGCGTCGGTCCTGTCTACAAGTACAATTCTCCATGGCGGCAATCCCTCAGTCTCCTACAACACCCCCTCTTCCGATCACTCCAGATGATGAACACCCCGAGACGTTCTTTGACCACCCCGACGCAGATATCATCCTCCGTTCTTGCGACTCGCAGGAATTTCGAGTGCTAAAACTGTATATTATCAAGAGCTCTCCCGTTCTCAGCGAGCGGATTCAAGCGAGTTCCGATCCCTCACGCCCCGCCAATTCTTCCAGCAATGAACCACTCCTTCCTGTTATGCAGCTGTCTGATTACGGTGCCATCCTTTTAACCCTCCTCACTTTCATTTTTCCCGTGCCCTCAGTCCTTCCCCAAACCCTTGAAGAATCGATGGAACTATTATCGGTGGCACAAAAATATGAAATGGTCTCCGTTCTGGCCGACATTCGTTGCTACATTGCATTGAAGGAGCCACCTCTTATCTGTCAAGAGAATGCTTACCATGCTTATTCCCTCGCTCAGAAACACGGACTCCGTCAGGAGGCAGCCAAAGCAGCCAGTGTCACATTGAAATTCAATTTGAATATCGAGAACCTGGAAGGCATGTTCGATGTCCCGCAAGGGGTGTATCTTCACGAACTTTGGAAATACCACCAGTGTGTCCAGAGCAATCTCCTATCAAACATTGGTAATTTTTCAAGGGCAGCCGCTAGCACATTTACAGGCCTATCTTGCGTCGCAGTCACTCAGTGGGGAATGCCGCAATGGCTCGATAATTACCTTCTTTCCATAGCCCAGACTCCTTCTTGTTTTGATATCATGGTGTTTCAAACAACCTTGGCGTGCCACGTCCGTACCAACGGATGTTCATATTGCACGCGTATCCCTTGCCGGACCATGCATACATTCTGGACAGCTTTGACTAACTTTGTCAATGAGAATATAGCAAAGGCAAGTGTAGTGTCGTTAACATGAGTTTCTGTGACACCTGTAATAACGACACACAGGCCAAAGCCTCTCTCTCCATCCTAGTGTCAGGTTGTGGAACACGTTCTCAAGATCATATTTCTCTTCCGGACATTCCACCGTTGCCTGAATTCCTGTGTATGAACGAGGCAGATCTCATAATTCAGTCATCCGACTCGGTTAAATTCCGCGTCCACAAGTCGATATTGGCCTCCGCATCCCAGTTTTTCAAGGATATGTTTTCGCTCCCCCAACCTTCCAATGAGATTGTCGATGGGCTCCACGTGTTGCATATGTCCGAGGATGCGGAATTGATACGGGCTCTCATCACCATGCTGTACCATATTCCTTCCGAGATACCTGTCGCATATGACAGGGCTTTGTCTCTGCTCGCTGCTTGCCAGAAATACGATATGCCGGCTGTCCAGTCCTCCGTCCGCGCCGAGATCAGCTACAGAGTGCTTACGGCACAAACTGGAGACCAGGCTTTCCGTGCATATGCGATTGCAACCAGAAACGGACTCTCACCCGAAACAAACACCGCAGCACACCTCACTCTCGATTACCCCATGACTTTTGAAATTATCGGAAGTGGGCTACACGAATTTGAAGGCTGGGCACTGCGCGACCTTGCCACCTTTCGAAGGTGCCGCCGAGATGACGTCCTCTCATGCTTTGAGTCCTTCCTGGATGTTCATAACGGTCCATCGAAAATCTGGATTGGTTGTCCCGGAGATTATTTTAAAAGAAACTCAGCCAAAAACGAGCTCCCACAGTGGTTGTCCGGGGTTTTCACAGAACTGATCACAGAACTGAAGCAGGCATTTACAAACCCACTCATGCAGCCTTCCAGTATTCGTAAGAAATACTTTGCGGCTCTGCGGTCTCACACCATCTCGCGCAGTAGTTACGATAGCCGGAAAGAATGTGAGTTCTGCTTTGGCGTACATGCACGTCAAGGGGAGGAATATTGCATAGAGCTGGAGGGAAAACTGGCACTTGCACGAGAAAAGGTGAGTCCTGCATTTGCTTTTCGAGAATCTTTCGATATCGATATCTTGACATACGCAATCGGCAGGTGTTTGAATCAGGACTCGGAGCCAACTAGCCCAGCTCAGGGACTCCGAACTGGTGAGGTAGGCATAGCTGAAGAAAATGGAACTCTTTTAGGAGAAGTGGGAGATGGGACCCTTGGTGGATATGATATGATGGGCCCGCAGAGTGTGACGACGCTTGGATTGCGCTGATCGTCTCAGAATTGTTCGTATTTGGACAGAAAACAAGCGAGGGAGTGCACGGGAATAGCGTTGCCATGCATATAAACTCGTGCGCTGAGACCTCACGTACCTCGTGGTCCCTCACTTTCTTAGTCTTGCTCCCTTACTGTAGTTCTGCCCTGCCTATTGTACTCGAAATGTACTTGATTTTCTATGGTGAATCGTCTGTTGTTTGGAGCGACGAAATCGAGCTCGGCCAATACACGCGTGTGTGGAGCACAATATTTTCGTTGAATTTCGTCCGAGGACGGTGTGTAGAAGGGGAAGTGCGTAGATTCAATTTGAACGTTTTGAACCCCAATACTTGAAACGCCGCAGCATTCTCACAATGTTGAGTCATCAGCAAAAACAACCAGGTGACACCTGCCTTATCATTCCTTACAAGGCCTTCTGACACAGTAAGGCATAGTAAATAATAAGGTAGTCGTAAGCATGTTTTTTTTTGCTGATGTCACTTCATCGCCCCACGTGAAGTTCACTTAATTGTGATTGCGACGAATCGAGGTTGTGCCAGCACCTGTAAGGCCCGGGCGTGCCGGCACGTTCCTTTCTTCAGCGTCAATACCGCTTCAAGTTCAACCTCACCGTCCCGGACTCTGTCCACCTACCTTCATGATTCCATCCTCTACTGAACTTGTAACGACCGCATCCGTATCAAACAGAGACACATCTTCCACGGAAAACCACGCAGACTACCCCGATGCCGACATTGTTCTTCGTTCCAGCGACTCGCAAGATTTTCGAGTTCAAAAGTTGTTCATCCTGAAGAGCTCTCCCGTACTCAATAAGCTCATACAAGCCGCTTCCGATCTCTCCGACGACACTATACCCGTTCATGCCGAGACATTCCTTCCGGTTGTGCAGCTGTCGGAAGACGGCACGATCCTTTCCAGCTTACTCACATTCTTACTGCCCATGCTACCCGTCCTCCCCCCAACCCTCGAAGAAACGATAGAACTCCTATCAGTGGCTCAAAAGTATGAAATGAGTCACGTACTTGTCCACATTCGCGGCAGTGTCGCTCTGAAAGATCCGCCGCTCGTCAATAAAAGCAATGCCCTTTATGTTTATTCTCTCGCCCAGAAGTACGGTCTCCGTCAAGAGATGGTCCGGGCGGCCCGCATCACGTTGAAGTCCACCCTCACCATCGAGAGTTTCCAAGGCAAGCTCGACCTCATGCCTGGTGACCATCTTCATGAACTCTGGATGTATCACCAGAGAGTGAGGGCCAACCTCGTGAGGAACGTCAACGAATTCAGAAGATCAGCGGCCTGCACCGCGTTGAAGAGCCTGCATTGTGTTCTCACTTCTTCCAAAATCCCGAAATGGATTGACGACTACATTGTTTCCTTAGCTTCTACACCCTCTTTGTTCGACCTCACTGAATTTCAGAGCGCACTGGCTCAACACGCTGCCACCGCAGGTAATAGCACCGGAGGCCCAGGACGAGGATGCTCATTCTGTGCGTGTTTACCTGGACAGACGATAGACGAATTCTGGACGGCCTTGACTACTTTTGTCCACGAAAATACGGAAACGGTGAGCATGGCTCATTTGAACTACGTCGCATAACAGATACCAACTTTTACAGGCCGAATCGGGTTTCTCCGTCTCCGAGGGAAATGCACTCTCCCAAGATCATATCCAGGACCATGATCACTCAATTACGGCTACACCATCCCTGCCTGAGTGTTTGGAGGTCAGCGATGCAAATATCGTACTTCAGTCATCCGACTTTGTCAACTTCCGCGTCCACAGATCAATACTAGTCTCCTCGTCCCAGTTCTTTAGGGATATGTTATTGCTTCCTCAGCCACCCAATAGCGACGAGACCATCGATGGGCTTCCCGTGGTGCGCTTATCAGAGGACTCGGAGATAGTACGAGCCCTCATCACCATCCTCTACCCAATTACCCCCGAGATACCCACTTCATACGAGAGGATTTTGGCTCTCCTCTGTGCTGCCCAGAAATACGACATGGCTGCTGTCCAGTCTTCCATCCGCGCCGAGATCATCCGTGGAAAGCTGCCCGCACCGTCCGGCGCCCAGGTCTTCCGTGCCTATTCCCGTGCCTTCAGCAACAGACTCTCACCCGAAATGGAAGCCACCGCCCGTCTCACTCTCGATTATCCGTTGACCTTCGAAGCGCTCGGGAGCGATCTGCTATCATTTGAAGGTCCGGCACTGAACAAGCTCGCTAGCTTACGGAAAAAGTGCCGAGATGGCATCGTCTCATGCCTGGAATCGTTCCTCGATGTCCGCAGTGGTCCATCAGAAATTTGGGTTGGCTGTCCCAGATCCAAAGTTCAGCGCTCCCAAGATACAACCTTTAGTAGCCCACAAGGATTTGGTTTTGGCCGTCCGACGCTCGACCAATCCCCAGCGCCAGGGGGTCCAGCGACTCCAGCTACGATCGTCAAGTTTACCTTCGGGTCCATGACCGGTGACGGTGATAATGATGAACCCACGCTTCCTTCGTGGTTGCACGACCTTTTCACGCAGGAAATCGGGGAGTTGAAGGATTACTTTACACGTCCACTCATCAAGCCTTCAACTATTCGAGATAAATATCTGGCGGCTCTTCTGAAGCATACTCCCAATCAACGCGACTGCCCCGCCTGCTTGATGGTCCACGCCCGCAACGGGGAGAGATATTGCGTTGAGCTAGAGCAAAAACTAACAGAGGCACGAAATCAGGCAAGTGTCGCATTTAAGTTGCGCCTACTTTCCCGGTTGCCGAACAGGCTTTTCATAGGTTCTGGATTTCGTATGAGATGAGGGGCGGACGTATTGGCAGCGGGTTCCTACCTCTCACTCTCGCAATTTTCATTACGTAAGACACCAATATCTTTTTTCTTGCATTTTAACTTGAATTTGCAAACGCGGCAGGTGCCTGTGCTACAACCTTTTCACTCGTCTGCACGGCAGTTAAGAATTTTGGTACGAACTGGCCTCGCTAATTGAAGTTGATACTCGCCGGTCCCACAGTTCAGACCTGAGTCGTGTGCAAGGTCGTGTGGTGCGTATACTGGCAGCTTATATGGGAAAGTGTATATGCAAGCGTATTTGATTAATATTGGGGCTTCCACCTTGGCTTCTACATAGTTTTGATCTCCCAAGCCTGATCTAAGTCACTATTTGCCGCCACAACGCCTCCCCGATCACTGACGGGGGTTAGGTCGAACTGCGTCAGTCATCGTTATTCATTCCTTTCTTTCCTGTTCGCTGTGGCTGCTTCCATTTCTTGTAAGCGTTCAGGGGCTTCTAAGCGATTGAATTTCCTCCTGTACGCTGCACACGACCATGCCCCCGATTGTACTACCCCGTACTTTAGAGGCTCAGCGTTCAATCATTCAAGTTCGGGGCCACATGGTGGCGTGCTGACGCACGGTTTACGGCTCCTCAGTGCATGGTACTAGAGCCACTGATTGATATACTGATAGTACTGATCACCTGATCACATCGATCACAACTTCTGAATACCCTCATGACTCGCGGGGCCCCTTGAACTCGTACCACCACCATCGCGGGTTTTCCCACACCAGGCAAGGGTGAGCGACACCATCGCTCTCGGACACCACGGCCCAAACAAAATAAACTAAACTTGTTTGCAGTCAACAGCTGCAACCCATACTTCATGGGAAGATGCAGAACTTATTACATATCGAGAATGTGGGAGACCCACAAAAGACACCATCTGGCGGGTCTCCACAATGACCTACCTTCCTGAGTGACATATACGTGATGCAACACAATCTTAGAGAATATAGAATGACAACTATCTGTGTACTTTCCATGCATCCGGGTGTAAAATAGAAACTTGAAGCCTGATTCACTGGACAGCTCATCAGGAGCACACCGCGCGAGACCGCCCACTTGCCTTGCAGAAAAAAACAACCACTTGGCACGTACACAATACCAAACACAACCAAATACAGCCACACCACCCATCAGAGGCGCACGCGCCTGGCACGCACCCCAATTTCCCCACCATTAATGCAGGAGAGACCCTTCAACCAAAGCAACATGGGAACCACTTCTACGCAAACAAGGGAAAATCCCTGAAAACTGGTTAGACGACAGTGACGTTTTAGTGGGCAGGAGGACATGAGGACCACTATAAGGTCAAAACGTTCCTGAGTCCCACACTGCCCCCCCCACCACAAGGGGGGTACGTAAACGTATTTTGTCCTCACAACCCGGTCCACTTCTAGCCTGGCTTCAACGCGCTGGGTAGGGCTGATGCCTATCTCCCGTTACTCAGCAAATATATTTCATTCTCTTAAGTAGTAATACTATAGTAGAATGAAAATAAAGCGTTTTCAAAAAAAAAATGAAATTCCTAAAAGCCGATTGGTTGGACGGAACTGGGTGCGACTTCTGAGAATCAGCTGAGTTATGGCAACACGGTGCAGTGCAGTACAACTTCATAGCGGCCACTGCAATTTTTTTGCTCATTTTTTTTTTTTTTTTTTTGCAATGGGCCCGAAATGTGGTGCCAGCCTGAGTGGATGGTCAAAATTGGGGGTTACTGGCAGTGCCCACCACTCAAGTGACCCCCAGGGACAAATTGAATCGAAAGCGAAGTCCACGAGCCCAAAACGGGGGCTCTCGTTTCTCCCCAGGGCATGGCCTGTCTTTTTGGTCCTTGCCGATCACACGGACGGGTCGGGGCCGATTGTCGCGATGTGCTCTTTGCGAGGAGATTTCGCGATCATGGCGGTGCATCCGTAAGAATGCGGAGACTTCGGCGAAGCCTACCTCCGGACCTTTTGCGTCTGGCGCTCACTTCTACCAGTGGCCCTTTGCGTGTCATCGAAGGGTGTCACTGCCCTCAGGCCTTTGCTTCAGGCGCATTGATCCAACGCGTTTGATCCTGCGTCGATCCACCCGCGAAACGGGTGGGCCTTGATTTTTTACAGCCCCCTTCTTTCGGTGCGGCCGCAGCGCCACTTCTCTTCTCTTCTCTTCTCTTCTGTGGTTCCCATTACGTTCTGACGTAGTATCTCAGTCTGCACTCCTCCGATGTCATGCCCCTTCTTCGGTTCTACACCAGCTCTGGCCTGGGCTGACATACGCGCGCGTCCACACCTGGGGGCTTTTAGACATGGCATTAATCCCCGAGCTACTTCAGGAATTTGAGGTCGAGTTGGCAGATCGTTCTCATCGGCAGTGTCGGACGGCCGAGAACCTGTGCGCCACAGGGCAATACGCGTGCGCTGCGGTGCGCAGCAATTTGCCGGTCACACGGGATAAAGTAATCTGTGACCTGAGCTCGACACTTAAGCAGATCTCGGCTGGCGCAAATGCGGTCCAGCAATATCTCCGTGGTCCGTGCCCTCGCACTTTCTGCCCTCTCACTCGAGTACTGCTTGATGCAGGCGTCGGGAGTTGATACGAACCGCTATCTCTCGACCTTCCACTAAGTACACCGGAATTTGCTGTCATGCGTCAGGCGGATTGTGCTATTTCGTGCATCTATCTGTACCTGGAGAACCCATCGCACGTCATGGTGGGTCTCATGTGGCGCGGCGCACTCATGATGGAAGCAAGAAGTATTGGGTGAGCCTGAAGGCAAAGTAGGCATCACCAAATACAACTGGCCAGTTCCCGGGGCTGTCTGTGTTCAGTATAACGAATGAGATACAGTTGTCAGGGGCATCTCGGTTTCTACGTATCTGTGATCGTGAGTTCGTAGATCAGGAGCATACATTGGATGACATGGCGTGGGTACACAAAGAACGCTTTCGAATCTACAGCACCCACAGAGATGTGCTCTTGCGCTCTGGGGCGTACTCGTGAGCGTTAGGGCCGGGGACATTGGTGATCTGTCTTCCGGACGGAGAGGTCAGGGCATCATACGATCGCTGAGACGCGACAGCTTCGAGTGATTATGATTGCATCACGCCGCGCCACCGGGTTCACCGAGCATCTATAATTGACAGGCTTTGGTGGCGGGCACTGATTTATGGGGAAGAAGGGAGTCTCCGCGGAAGCACGAGTAGCGATGCAGGTGGCGTATGTTACACCTTTGGGCGTGCCGCGCGATATTTGCCAGTGTCTAACAGGCACACCTAGGTTGTGGCTCGATAAATTTGGAAGCTATCGTGCTGACCATTACCTTCCAAGGTGACAGTCAGTGGGAAGGCTGCGATGCGTAGATCTTTATGACGGCTTCATCGCAGTACAGGCGAGTATTCCTTAGATACATACCTGAAACGCTGCAAACGCAGCAGAGAGGCAGGATGGAGTGAAAGCGAGGAGGGGGAAAATCATCTCGTTTCTCCGTAGCACAGCCCACTGCCATGCGTTATTGGCAGCAAAGACGCCTTATTCCAGTGTTGGCAGATCCCCCCACACCACTGCCAGTGCACGTTTGAATCTTAAAGGGGATGTGAACTCTATGCGTGGGCGAACATCATGACGATACACTGAGACAGGCAAGACGGTGGAGATGAGACGAGATGGTCGATCAGACGGCTACGGGTGGGAAAGGCCAGGCACGAAAAAGAAAACGAGGCGCAGCCAGTCAGCCGGTCCGTGGGTGCGCGGCGCGCGGAGTCGACCTCGACTGTTGTAGTGTCACAAATACGCCCAAATAGGAACGTCTGTGTGGGGATGATGACCGGATCCGGGCCTCGGCCACTCTCGCTCAAACAATAAGATATCCCTCCCAATGAGAATGCAGTCCCCTGGCTCTTTTCTTTGTCCTTCCCACTACTTTACTCGCGCCTACTCCTCGATCTGCCTTTCCTGTCCTTTCGTCTTTCTCTCGCGCAGCAAATCGACCCCTCCCCTCCTTATATCTTACCCGGCCTAGTTTCGTCCACCAACTGGCCCATTCTGTGTCACCTAGGTTGCGTACCTACCCCTACTGACCGCAACCGCCGAGACTCCAACCTAATTTTGTTCGTGCAAGCCTTCTCTTTCTGGCTTGCCCTCTTCTCGCCTTTTTTAACATCTTTGTTTCCAGACACTCCTTGATCCGCCGTTTCGGGCTAAACATACTATCAACATGGCATCTCACACTGGTTTACCTGTACGCTTAGTCTGCAGCTACTATCACTTGCTGAATTTCTCAATCGTCACTTACAGGTCAGTTTACCCGGAACTCACGATGGTGGTCCGCCAACCCATGACGTGAGTCGAGATGATTTCGGGGAAATATCGTGCTAACCTGCTTGTGCCTCAGTATTACAAGCGGGCAGTGTATCGTCCAGCGCCGCGTCGCTTTGAAGTTGTTAACCTTACCCCTACGAAATCTGGTTCGTTTCCATCCCTCGTTCCAGCCGCGCTATCTGACCAGTTTCAGGCAAGTCATATCGTTACGGATTACGAATATATCCTATCATCAGCGACGCTGTCTCTGCCATTTCTGGGAGCACCCTCTCAGAGTACGACATATGGCGATCCTGGGATGATTGCCTTTGGTTTCAGGATATGCTCGAGCTTCGCTACGGGGTAATTTCCCGCGAGAAGCGACAGCGTCTTCAAGCAGGAAAGGGCGTAAAGAAGAATGGCATGTACATTCACGATCGTGCTGCTTCATTCGAATCCCTCCCTCCCGGCCCTGATCCGAAGTCTGTCGCGAAGGACATTCACCAATATCTTCCCAAGCTCACCAAACGTGGGACCTTATTTCGCGCTACCCAGGCAACCGTGGATCAGCGCCAAAATGAGTTTAGTGCCCTTGTCGAGGCATTCTTTCGGGAGGATGTACCATCACTCATCAGAGAGCTCCGGGAGGATCGAATCATTCGAGATTTTTTTGGCTACTGGCGACGCGATCACGACCTAGAAGCAAAGAGCGATCGGCAGCAACTAAGGGCTGATGCCATCAACAGGAGTTTCATACCTTCCTTTTATTCCACCTCGAGCGTCTCTCTCTCCCAATCTCGTCCCGCCCACCCTTCTGTACCTCCATCTCCATGCACGCGTCAAACGTCTCGGTTGGGCTCATTGAGCCGACGCCCTAAAACAGCCGACTCCGCCCCTCGCTCGTCCGACACTGGGTCTTTGTTCTCAGGCTCCACATTGATTTCTGCGCCAAGCCCTCCCTCATCTGCCCCTGGCCGTTTGGGCACTACGTTCCGAGACAGCTCGACTTCCGAAGACGGTCATCATATTCTTGAGCGGAAGACTTCTAATTCATCGTCACAATTCTCCAGTTCATTATCGTCTTCCCTAACGTCATCGTCTTGCGGAGCCCCTCCGCACCGGCGAGCTAATTCGCACCGGGCCAAATCCTCTTCCCCACGGACCGAGACATTCAATGTCACATCGGACTTTCCACTTTTCCTGTCCAGCTCTTCTCGCGATCTCCTCCCGTCCGCTCGACCCCCTCATTCGCCGACTTATGTAACCCCAGGATTAGGGACCCTCCCGGAAGTTACAGAGCCCCGACCATCTCTACGCCGTCAGAAGGACTCATCCGTAAGTCCAGACTATGCCAAACGCAATTGTGTCGTTTGGCGAGACACAGATGAAGTCTCTTCGAGCGACGGTGACGTTCTTGAACAGGAACTCTTG
>WNFC01014868.1_pt1 | contig 11729 bp, 15 predicted proteins | sample 5400541 | NCBI WGS metagenome assembly WNFC01 (sample SAMN13153342, study PRJNA577476) | soil metagenome | isolation source: 120 cm saprolite under Douglas fir tree site 2 hole 2 replicate 1 | place: USA:California | collected 2015-04-18 | reverse complement strand
TGAAGAACTTCTTCAATTCGGCTTTGACGAATGCGACGGAGATGAAGCTCATTAGCCCAGTGCCGTCTGCCTCGGCACAACGCTGCATCCCCGGCTGATACTCTTGACTCTCATGCGTTCGATCCCCGCCCTCGCGCTCCTCACCACCCTCATCGCATCTATCGGCTGCCACTCCCCCTACGTCGTCACCACGGTCAGCAACCGCACCAGCCGGCCCATCGAACTCCTCGAAGTCGACTACCCCAGCGCCAGTTTCGGCACCCAGAACCTCGCCCCCGGCGCCGACTTCCACTACCGCTTCAAGGTTCTCGGCTCCGGCAGCATGAAGCTCCTCTACACCGACAGCACCCACCACGACCACAAGTCCGACGGCCCCTTCCTGAAAGAGGGCGCCGAAGGCCCACTCGCCATCACCATCACCGAGACCGGCGTCACCTGGCAGCCCGCCCCCACCGTAGCCGCTGGCAAGTAGCCCTCAATGAACGGCGGTGCTGTTACGTTGCTTTATGACGGAGATCGCAATCGTGCGGCGAAGACAGCCAGCGGTGTTACGACGCGCTACCTTGTCGACGATCTGAACCCAGCCGGATACGCGCAGGTGATCGAAGAAGTGGTAAACGGCGCGGTCCAGCGAGGGTACACGTATGGGCTCCAACGGATCAGCGAAAGCCAGCCCATCAACAACACGTGGACTCCGAGCTTCTACGGATATGATGGCATGGGCAACGTTCGGCAATTGACAAGCGCGACCGGCGCGATTACTGACACGTACAACTATGGCGTTCGCCGCGTTATTAGGCTAAGGAGACCATATGTTTCATCGCTTCTCGGCTTCAGCACGCTCTTCAGTCATCCGTGCAGGGCAAGTTGCAAGTTCGGAAGGGCGAAATTCTATCGAGCCCAAGCACATATTGCTTGCTTTGATTGAACGGCAGCCTGCATTGTTTGAGAAAGCTTCGGAGCACCCCATCGATCCGCAAGTCATTCACGCCGAGCTAGCACAGTCGAAAACACCCTTACCTACTTCACGGCGAGGCGGCAAATTGAAATTCAACGAAGAGTGTAGGCAGGTCCTAATACACGCGACTGAACAGGCGCGCTCGTGTTGGGAAGAATGGGAAGCTCCACGTAGAAAAGGGCATCATGTTTTGCCTGAAGATCTGGAATACTGGGAAGCCCGAATGAAACAGCCGCTAAGAAAGCCGCGCTTCACGGGGCGTATTGAATCATTGTTGTTGCGAAGAACATGGGAAGTAGATGAGCGTCACCTTTTGCTTGGGCTGCTCAAGGGTGTGGAGTGTCCCGCGGTTGCAGTCCTTACAAAGCGGGGTGTGACCTTAGAAGCGGCGCGTCAACGGCTCTGCGCCACCGGCGTCTGAAGGATTTCAAGGATGCGCTGCAGGCAGACGCGTAAATTCCATCAGATCCCTCCTCGTAGAACCCTTCGCTACTCTCTTCAGATGCCATCCACTCCTGCGGGGTAGACTGGTACCTATGCCGCGTGGATATTTCATTACGTTCGAAGGCCTTGACGGCTCTGGAAAAACCACCCAGCTTCGCCGCCTCGCCGCCACCCTCGAGGCCGAAGGCCACCACGTCGTCACCCTGCGCAACCCCGGCGGCACCGCCCTCGGCGACCGCATCCGCAGCGTCCTGCTCGACTCAAAATCCGAAGCCGCCCTCGGCCCCATCGCCCCAGCCGCCGAGATGGCCCTCATGTTCGCCGACCGCGCCCAATCCATCGCAGAGATCATCCTTCCTGCCCTCGCCGCCGGCTCCATCGTCCTCTGCGACCGCTACACCGACTCATCCGAGGCCTACCAGGGCGGAGGCCGCCAGCTCGGCAGCGAACGCATCCTCGCCATGCACGCCGCCGCCTGCGACAACCTCCAGCCCGACCTCACCCTCCTCCTGTTGCCCTCTCTCGAGTCCTCCCTCAAGCGAGCCCGGCGCCGCAACCAGCGTCACGTCGAGCGGCAAGGCACCGACGAGAACCGTTTCGAGCGCGAGCCCGACGACTTCTACCGCCGCATCTACGACAAGTACAAAGAGATCGCCGCACGCGAACCCCAACGCGTCGTCATCATCGACAGAAACGACAGCATCGAAGAGATCCAGACCCGCATCCAGGAAATTGTCACCAGACGATTGGAAGAGCGGAATCAAAAAGTCGATCTCGGGTCAATATCCTCTTGTATAGCGTAATGTTACGCTATACAATTGCGGTCTCGACATGATTCGGAGCTTCCGCCACAAAGGAGTCGAAAGGTTTTTCAAGACAGGCTCGAAGGCGGGCATCCAAACCAGCCATGTCCGTCGACTCAACGAGCAGCTTACCGTTCTCAACGTCGCCACCCGGCCCGAGCAGATGAACGTTCCCGGCTGGCAATGGCATCGACTGACCGGCAAGCTTCGAGACCACTGGGCCGTCAGCGTCAACGGAAACTGGCGGCTCACCTTTACCTTCGACGGCGAAGATGCAATCCTCGTCGACTATCAGGATTATCATTGAGGAAGGAGACAATGCATGCGCATGTATAACCCCGCGCACCCTGGAAAAATCCTCGCGCACTATCTCGCCGGGCGGTCTGTCACGGAGGTCGCTGCGCACCTCGGTGTAACTCGTCCCGCACTGTCGCGCGTTCTCAATGGCCGCGCCGGAATCTCCGCGGACATGGCGCTTCGTCTGTCGGAGGCGTTCAACACCGACCCCGACCTCTGGCTTCACCTTCAGGCTCAGCGCGATCTCTGGGAAGCCGCCAAAAGAAAGCGCCACAAAGTAAAACCTCTCCCCGCGCTCAAAGCTGCATAAGCCAGTGTCCACTCCGTCCAATCCCACCCAAAAATCGGTGCGCGCCGGTCCACCATCCGGATCTTCGGACATGGGCACTTCCACGCCCTCCTCCGTTCCGCACTCTGCTGAGAGGATCGTCCAAATAATCCCCGGCCTCCGCTTCCCTCTTCCGTTCTATATGTTCCGGCCCTGGGTCAAGCTCGGCCATCCCATCCGCCTCTTCGAATATCTCCTCAAAACCTACGGTAACATCGCCCACTACCGTTTCATGGGCACCCCCATCGTCTTCCTCAACGACCCCCGCTACATCCAGCAGGTCCTCGTCACCGACGCTGCACACTTCGTCAAGGAGCGTACCGTCCGCCGCATGAAGGTCCTCCTCGGCGAGGGCCTCATCACGTCAGAAGATCCCATTCACATCCGCCAGCGCCGCATCGCCGCTCCTGCCTTCCATCGTCAGCGCATCGCCGCCTACGGAGAGCGCATCGTCTCCATTGCCCAATCCCACCGCGACCAATGGCAGCCCGGCCAGAGCATCGACATCGCCGCAGCCAGCATGGCGCTCTCGCTCGAAATCGTAGCCCGCACTCTCTTCGACACCGACGTCACGCCCGACATCCGCGCCATCAACGACGAAGTCAACACCATCATGCATCTCTACAACTTCATCGTCGCCTTCCCCCGCATCGAATCCTTCCTCCACCTCCCCATCCCCGGCATCGTGAAGTTCCGTAAATCCAAAGCCCGCCTCGACGCCATCGTCAACCGCCTCATCACCGAACACAGAAAAGCCGCGGAGCGCGGAGAACCCGACAAAGGCGATCTCCTCTCCATGCTCTTAGCCAGCAAGTACGAGACCGACGATCACCCATCCCAAACCCACCAACAAACCGGCATGTCCGACGACCAGGTCCGCGACGAAGTCCTCACCATCTTCCTCGCCGGCTACGAGACCGTCGCCAACGCCCTCACCTGGACCTGGTACCTCCTCTCGCAAACTCCCGAAGTCGAAAAGAAACTCCACGCCGAACTCGACGCCGTCCTAGGGATCGCCTCAGAACCGGGTGCCCCATGTCCGGATTCTCGGAAATGGGATGGAGCGTCACAAAATCGTCCCCGCACCCAACGCCTCCCCACCTTGGCCGACTACCCCAGCCTCCACTACACCGAGCAGGTCTTCGCCGAATCCATGCGTCTCTACCCGCCCGCCTGGGCCATGGGCCGCATGTCCACCCGCGAGATCCACCTCGGCCCCTACAACATCCCCGCCGGCGCCCACGTCTTCTTCAGCCAATACATCATGAGCCGCACCCCCGAATACTTCCCCGACCCGCTGCGCTTCGATCCCGACCGCTTTACCCCCGAAGCCAAAGCCGCCCGCCCGAAGTTCACCTACTTCCCCTTTGGCGGAGGCAGCCGCCAGTGCATCGGCGAATCCTTCGCCTGGATGGAGGGCGTCTTCTCCATCGCAACCATCGCCCAGCGCTGGCGCATGGCCTACCTCGGCAGGACCCCGCCAGTCCCGCAGGCAAAGATCACCCTTCGCCCCCGCGATCCCCTGATGATGCGCCTCATCCCCCGCTGAACCAAACTCCCGCGCTAACAAACCCGCCGCGCTTTTTTATCGACTTCATCCCCCACCTTGCAGTAACCTCGTCCCTTCAGTGAACAAGAGGGAAACACACGAGGTCTTACGATGAGCACCGGCGCTCCCATCCCGCCCAACCCGGCCTATCCAAACGTCCCGCCGCCGCCCACCACCTCCGGCAATACCGTGCTGAAGATCGTCTTGATCGTCGTCGGCGTCTTCGTCCTGCTCGGCGTCATCGTCGCCGGAGTTATCGGCATCGGCGTCTACAAGATAGCCAAGAACGCCCACAAAGACAGCAGCGGCAACGTCAGCATCTCCACGCCCGGCGGCAGCATCACCGCCGGACAGAGCGCCAATGTCAGCGCCGCCGATCTCGGCGTCGATCTCTATCCCGGAGCCACCACCGGCGAAGGCTCGATGAACATGAAGACGCCGAATGGCTCCATGGTCACCGCCGTCTACCTCAGCCCTGACCCCTCCGACAAGATCGTCGCCTTCTACAAGGAAAAGCTCGGCGATCAGGCCTCGATCGTCCAGACCAGCAACGGAACCGTTCTCTCTGCCGGCGAAAAAGATAAAGACAGCATCGTGATCACGATCACCCCCGAGGGCAGCTCCTCGAAGATCGCCATCGTCCACGTCACCAACACCAAATCCGACTAGTGTCCTGTGTCTGAAGTTATCGACATAATTCGTCACCCGACCGCCTATCGATCGCTTCCAGATGGCGGTGTCATCCCGACCGGAGCGCAGCGGAGTGGAGGGATCTGCTGTTTGTGTGGGTCAGCACTCATCCGACGCGTTGCGCGTTATGTCGCCAATCTTAGACTCAGGACCCGCTCTTCAGCGGCCGCCCCTTCAAAGCATCACGGAACGCGGAAGACCAGCCCCGTGCTGACGCTGAACAGACGGGAGGCGGAGAACGAAGTCGTCCCGTTGAAGTTTCCGCTGTTGATGGTCGAAACCGCACCGTATCCCAGCTCAAACGCCCGGAAGTCCACGTGCTTGGACAGCGTGTAATCGAGCCCCCCGTAGATCGAATACTGCAGCCTGGTGAGATGGATCGGGCTATGCGGAGGCTTCGATCTGCCCGCACCCACCGACAGTTGCAGGTAAGGCTTGAATTTTTCGGCAAGCGGCTTGGCGACAATCCGCCCTCCAACCAGAAAGCTGTTGAGATGGGCGCTATTGGCGCTCACGATGATGTCTCGTATATCGACGCCCGCATCGTACTTCTGCGCATGAAAAAAATTCACATAGCCGCCGATATCCGCGCCGTAGAACGTCCGCTGCGTCGTATTGTCCCCGAGAAACGCAAACACGCCGGTATCCGCCTTCGAATTGCTGATGCCAATGCCAATCGGATTCACATACAAACCAACGTCGGTCGAGCCAACTCCGGTAGTACTCGCAGTCGAAGGGTTTACGGGAGACGGGTTTTCCTGAGCAAAAGCGGTAAGGTTCATCAGGGCGAACGCGAGGCATGGAGCGAGGAACCGCAACTTCATAGGTAAAAATCCTTTGACTTTCGAAACTGACAGCGCCGGCCGAACACGAGGCACACCTGCAAGTCTATTCGGCTGCACTTGCTTTCAGTCTATCGGAACCGGAGCAGGAACCTACCTTCACATCGCTCTTCCGCGACAATCGCGTGATACTTAATAGGCATGCACTTCAAAGGCACAAGGTCTCTCCTACTATTCTTCGTTCTGGCGAGCATCGCCATCACAGCGTCATCCGCAATCTCCCAGGGCAACGGTACGCCCGACGAGCAGGCTCTCCTCCAACTCGCCAATCAGGCCCGAGCCCAGCACCATCTCCCTCCCCTGCGCTGGGACAGCGCCCTCGCCATCGCCGCCCGCAATCACCTCCGCTGGGTCATCCGCAACCCCGGCGAGCTCAGTCACCAATACCCCGGCGAACCCGACCTCGTCACCCGCGGCGCCAACGCCGGAGCCCGCTTCGCCACCATCTCAGAGAACATCGCCGGACACGGACAGACTCCCGCCGACCTGCAGCAGATCTGGATGACAACCCCGGTTCATCGTGCCAACCTCCTCGATCCCAATCTGAACGTAGTCGGCATCGCTGTCGTCGAGAATCAGGGCCTCCTCTTCGCCGTGCAGGACTTCGCCCGCGACGTCCCCGCCCTCACGCCCGAAGCGGTCGAGCATCAGGTCGCAAAGCTTCTTCAAGCCCGCGGCTTCCCACCCGCGCCATCGAATCAGGACGCCCGCAAAACCTGCACCATGTCCCAGGGACAAGCCGGCACTCCCAAGCTTGTCATCCAGTGGGACGGCTCCGACATCAGCCATCTTCCGGATGCACTCATCCAGAATCTAGACAAGACCAGATACAAATCCGCTGCAGTCGGAGCCTGCCCCGGCAGGCAACCCAACCAGCAGTTCACCACCTACCACATCGCCGTCCTCCTCTACTGAGAGTCAGCGCGCCGAAGCCTGCTCACACCGTCACTGCACGTCGCCTTCCTCGCTGCCGGGTCGCGGGTCAGTTTCGCGAATCGTTCAGTCAAAACAAAAATTGGTCTCCCCATGAGCGCTGAAGGCGCAACCCATACCAGCCTGGGGCAACGCCCCAGGGATCGGGGGGTGCAATGACCAAGGGCTGAAGGCCCGACCTATTTCTTGCCAAACTGACCCACTACCGCGGCCCCTTGTTGTTGCGGTAAGACGGGAATGGCAGTATAAAAAGAACTTCCCACATCACAACGTTTTTTTCACCCATCTGATGAGCGGCATCGAGCAACAAAAAGTTTCGATTCCAACAAAGAGAGGAAAATTCAAATGGTTCTTGGAATGAGTCTAAGCACGTACACCATCCTGCACGTCATCCTCAGTCTCATCGGCATCGGATCTGGCTTCATCGTTCTCTTCGGCCTTATCAACGGCAGACTCCTCAGCCCCTGGAACGCTGTGTTTCTAGTCACCACCATCCTCACCAGCCTCACCGGCTTCGGCTTTCCCAACGACAAAGTGACTCCAGGCATCATCCTCGGCATCCTCTCTATGATCGTTCTCGCCATCGCCCTCGTCGCCCTCTACGTCTTCCACCTCAAAGGAGGATGGCGCCGCACCTACGCCATCACCGCCATGATCGCCCTCTACTTCAACATCTTCGTCCTCATCGCGCAAACCTTCGAGCACATCCCCGCCTTCCACGCACTCGCCCCCACCGGCACCGAGACCCCATTTAAGGTAGCGCAAACCCTCCTGCTGGTCCTGTTCGCCGTGCTCATCACCGCAGCGGCGAAGAAGTTCCGCAGCCCGCTCGTCTCGCGCTAAAAATTCGCCCCTGCTTTTCTCTCTTTCAGTCGCTGTCTCGTCAACCAGACAAATCGTCATTTCGACCGAAGCAGCCCACAGTCTCATCGTGGGCTGCGCAGTGGAGAAATCTGCTTCTCTACCTCGACTTCCGCCCAGCCAACGCCGCGCCGCGCCTTTGCTCCTGCCTTTCTTGTTGTCATCCCGCAGGGATCTGCTTTTCTTTGTCAGTCGTTGTCACGTCCACCAGACAAATCGTCATTTCGACCGAAGCGGCTCACGCATTTGTGAGTCGCGCAGCGGAGAAATCCGCTTCTCTACCTCGACTTCCGCCCAGCCAACGCCGCGCCTTTGCCGTTGCCGTTCTTGTTGTCATCCCGAAGGGATCTGCTTTTTCTTTTGCCATTTTCTGCCCAAAAATCGCATGTCAAGCCCCCCAGACCCTCCCAACGACACAAAACCCAACAACCACGCACCTTTCGCGCTCTTTCCCGTTTGGCATGTTTCTGCTTCCAAACGCGTATCATTGAAATAGGGGATAAATCTGCGCGGAAGCGATGGGCGAAGGCACCATCAGCGAAGTCCAGACTCAACACCCATGAATCGAAGACTTTAGACAATAAAGATACCCCGGGGGATACCCCGCACATCGCTCCGCAGCGGAGCAGAAAGGAGACCAAAGACGAATGCACGCCCTTCCCGCAACCTTCAACGACTTCCTAGGCAACAGCGCCGCCGTCGAACACCTCCGCACCGCCATCGCCGCCGGCCGTCTTCCCCACTCCCTCATCCTCGCCGGCCCCAGCGGAGCGGGAAAGTACATCGCTGGCCTCCTTCTGCGGCGTCTGCCACAACTGCACCCGCATCGCCTCCGCCGCCAACCTCGAAGAAGAAGTAGACAAAGCCGTAGCCATCCGCGAAGAGCTCCGCGAGGCCGACAAGAAAGACACCCGCGTCCTCGTCCAGCCGCACCCTGACGTCCTCATCATCCCCCCCGACCCACCGCAGCTCCTCATCAAACTCGGCCAGATCCGCACCCTCATCCAGCGCGCGCACTACCTTCCCAACGAGGCCCCGCGCAGAATCTTCATCCTAACCGCCTCCAGCTTCATGAAGGAGGCGGCCAACTCCCTCCTCAAAGTCCTCGAAGAGCCACCCGACACCGTCCACGTGATCCTCCTCGCCGAAAACCCCGGCGAACTCCTCCCCACCATCCGCTCCCGCTGCGCAACCGTGCGCCTCGGCGCCTTGCCGGTAGAAGAAGTCGAAATGCTCCTCGCCGACCGCCGCCCCGACGTCCCCCCGCAGCAGCGCACCCTCATCGCCCGCCTCTCCCAGGGAGCCGCCGGCAAAGCCCTCGGCTTCGACCTCGCCGCCTACACCGCCGCCCGCGCCGACGCGCTCATCTTCCTCCGCAACGCCGCCGCAACCAGCAACGGAAGTGGAGAGCCCGACCACACCGCCCTCTTCAAGATGACCGAGACCTACCGCGCCGGAGCCGAAGGCCAGCAAAAAACCTCCGCTCTCCTCCGCACCCTCTCGCTCCTCCTCGAAGACCTTCTCCTCCTCGGCGCCGGCACCCCCGAACTCCTCCGCAACACCGACCTCCGCCCCGAGCTGGAGCGCCTCAACACCATCCTCAACTTCGCGTGGATCGAAAACGCCTCCCGAGGCCTCGATCAAGTCCAAAGCGGCCTCCGCCGCAACCTCCTCCGCAGCCTCTCCCTCGATGCCTTCGCCGGCCAGCTCGCCACACCCGCCCGCTAACCCAGCCACAGATGCGGGTCCTATCAGATGCGGGTGGCCCATCCTTTCGCGCCTTTGCGAAAGGGTGGGTTGCCGTCGCCCGTTCTCCCTCACTTCACCCGAGCAGCCTTCCTTAGCCGGTCTCGCAAAGCATCCCCCAACCCGCCCGCCTCCGGCACCGGACACACAATCACGCTCACCCCCGCCTCATCGAGCTCCCGCAGCCCCGCAAACAGCCGCCGCGCCAAAGCCTCCCGATTCCCCCAGGGAGCCCAGCGAAACTCCCGCCCCTCCAGCCCCGGATCCCAACCATCCGGCAACATCACCCCAACCCGCTCTCCCGAATCCGTCAGATCCACCACCGTCTCCCGCATCTCCGCCTCACTCTCCACCAGCACCAGCCGCGCCCGAGGAGCATAGTGCCGCAGCCCCACCCCCGGCGAAGGCAGGCTCTCCGGCGCCACCGCCTCCAAGGCCCCACCAGCAAACACCCTCGCCGCCCCCGCCACAGCCGAGATCATCTCCGCCGTCACCGCCCCCGGCCGATAGATCAGCATCTCCCCCACATCCAGCACGGTAGACTCGACCCCAACCGTCGTCGCCCCGCCATCCAGCACCGCATCAATCCGCCCATCCAGATCCTCCAGCACATGCGCCGCCGTCGTAGGACTCGTCCGCCCAAACCGGTTGGCACTAGGCGCCGCCACCGGAACCCCCGCCGTCCGGATCAACTCCAAAGCGACTGAATGCGCCGGCATCCTCACCCCCACCAGAAGCCTCCCCGCCGTCACCGAATCCGGCACCGCCGCGGTCCTCGGCAGCAGTAAGGTCAGAGGCCCCGGCCAGAAAGCCGCCATCAGTGCCTCCACCTTCGCGGCAAGCCCCCCCGTAACCTCAGCGACCCGCTCCAGCATCTCGCGATCGCGCACATGCACAATCACCGGGTCCCACCCCGGCCTATCCTTCGCCTCGAATATCTTCGCAACTGCCGTTGCATCAAAAGCATTCGCACCCAGTCCGTACACGGTCTCCGTCGGAAACGCCACCGTCCCGCCCGCACGCAGTATCTCGGCGGCCTGCGGAATCCCATTCTCCGCAGACAAACGTACCGTTTTTCCACTGAACATATCGCCATTCTATCGCTGCGAATCTTCCCTCCCAGCCGTATACTCCACCCATGCAGGCTGCCGAAATCGAACTGAAGTTCCCCGTCGCCGATTTAGAAGCTCTTCAGGCCCGCCTCCCCCTTCTAGGATTCCACCTCGACACCCCGCGCACCTACGAGCACAACACCCTCTACGACACGCCCAACCGCGACCTCCGCGCCCGCCGCGAGGTCCTCCGCATCCGCCAGTACGGCAGCCTCTGCACCGTCACCCACAAGCGCCTGCCTGACCAGCAGGCCCCCGTCGACACCACCCGCTACAAGATCCGCATCGAAACCGAAACCATCGTCGCCGAACGCGAAGCCCTCGCTGCCATCTTCCAGCAGCTCGGCTACGGCCCCGTCTTCATCTACGAAAAATATCGCACCGAGTGGTCTCACTCCATCAGCCCCGACTCCAATACCACAGGGCACCTCCTCATCGACGAAACCCCCATCGGCAACTACGTCGAACTTGAAGGCCCCACCGACTGGATCGACCGCACTCTGGCCGAACTCAACGTAGACCCCGCCACCAGCCTCACCGACAGCTACGGCAAGCTCTTTCTCGACTGGAAACAGCGCACCGCGAGCCCAGCCGAACACCTCACCTTCGCCGAAATCGCCTCTCCCGTCCTCACCCCCCGCTAAAGCCTGCTCCCCCTCTGCCGATACAACCTCTGTATATGGAGGTTTCCTTGGCAATCCCACTTCGTTCCTCGCGTCCTCTCCTCCTTGCTGGAGGCCTCGCCCTCTACGCTCTCTGCGCAGGCGCCACCTTCGCCGCACCCACCCCACGAGCCATCGTCTCCCGCGTCTCCCCCGCCTACCCTGAGCTCGCTCGCCGCATGCACGTCAGCGGCAAGGTTGTGCTCCTTGTCACCATCCAGCCTGACGGCAAGGTCTCGGCCACCAAAGTAGAGTCCGGCCATGCTCTGCTCGCTCCAGCAGCCCAGGACGCAGTCAGCCGCTGGCGTTTCGTTCCAGCTCCTGAAGCCTCCGAGTCAGAGATCGACGTCAACTTCGCAGCAGACGTCCAGTAACTCTTACTCTTTCCCCACCCACCATCACCGTGCAGGTAAGGACCCTCATGAAACTCGAATCCAAGCTCGGCCTCAGCACCGGCTTCCTCATCGCCGCCATGTTTCTCAGTGCGTACACCGCGCACGTCCG
>WNFC01008437.1_pt1 | contig 11729 bp, 11 predicted proteins | sample 5400541 | NCBI WGS metagenome assembly WNFC01 (sample SAMN13153342, study PRJNA577476) | soil metagenome | isolation source: 120 cm saprolite under Douglas fir tree site 2 hole 2 replicate 1 | place: USA:California | collected 2015-04-18 | reverse complement strand
CACCGCGAGGTCGGCGCCGGCGGAGCCGTTTAGTACGGGTGGAGGAAACGACATTTGGAGATCGGCTAGTTGAACGGGGCTAGGGATGAGACAACGAGACACTTGAAGAACAAGGAAACGAACTAGGATCGGGGGAATGTGACGGCTTCGAGGATGCATTTGGCAAAGGCGGCGGTGGCGCTTCCGTGGGTGCAGATGGTTTTGTGGAATAATTGACATTTGGCTGCGAGCACCTCAGCATGGGTTTAACAACCGACGCCAGCAAGGAGGACTTACGGGTCCTTTTTGCGACAACATGGGAGGAAGCTTCCGGCGGCCTGGTTCAGGGGCAGCTTCAGCTGGGGTTTCGGGCCCAGTGCTTTCATTTGCTCGGAAACTAACCCTGCGAGGAGGGACAGATGGCGAGGGACGTAGCGATGGTGCGGGCGTATTACTCGACGTCTTTGCAGAGGTGTGAGCGGTGGCCGGCAATGGCAGGCCTAAATAACGGGCAAAAAACTCGTCAAGCCACGTAAAGAATGCCTGTTTATCTTGGTCTGAAAGGTTCTCCCAGTCTATGTTGTCGACATCTGCGACTATACTTGGATCCCCAGGGGCTTGATTTGAAGATGTCCTTCGAGGGGGCGGCGGCGGGGGGGTTGCTTTTGCCGTATTCGAAGTGCTATTGGTGGAGAGCCTTCCTCGCGCAGAATCATATGACCTGATACTGGCACTCTTCGCCAGAGAAGCCTTTTCCTTCAGACTTGAGACTATAAAAAGGTCAGAAAGATTGTTGTGGTGACTGGATTCTTGTAACACTTGCCGGAAAACGGAGCCATTGTCGGGTTTGAGGGGGACCGAATCGTTCGATCGGTGATCTGATGGATCACGGTCCGCCTTCCCGGGCGCCTACTGTAGGGCGCAACCACCTCGCACTACGCTCGCTCTATCTCTGCCACGAAGCATCCCGCGTTCGAACGCTTTGTTGCGCCACTTACATCAACCATATGACAGCCCAGATTCAGATTGTGATATCCTCGTTAGTCTATCCCGGCATTTCGACGTGCCGGCGATTCATCCTCCTCACCCTCTGAGCTGGCAGGCTGCTGTCCATCTACCCTCCAATCGAATTGCCGAGTCTCCATCCATTTATAATTTTGATTGTGATTACTGTAACCCACAGAGCAGAGCACGTGCGCTGTCAGACTCATGCACCGAAACTTTGTTTGAATATTTTCTTCTATCTCCTTTGTTACCTTCAGATAGCGAACAAGAAAAATGTACATGTAGCTACAGCCCGAATACGACGAGGCAACACGTCATAGTAGTTATTAGTCAGTGGCCTCTGTTCTTGGGTTTACCGGCACACGCATTTACCAGGGATGACCCTGCACACACACTCTCAAACTCACTCGTTGGCTTCAGCCACAAGTCGCTTATTTCGAAAGGCAAAACAACAAAAGATTGGTACCTGAAATCAAAGTAGCAATCCGAAGATGGCTGAGCCGGCTAAAGTGAAAGGGTATAGTACCTATACAGGGAGGTGCGGCATAAAAGGAACTACGTGTATTCCACGAGGGTGGTTACGAAACCAAGCTTAGTGGCGGTGAGGTGGTGAAAGTCGTGTCGGAGAAAATCTGGTCGGGTATCGATGTGATGCACTCTCGATATGTGGGTGCATTGATGCCGGTCTTACACGAACCCATGCGGCACCAGTCTATCCGCACTTCTAGGGATGCTATTATCGCTCAACTGGGACGTGAGACCCCACTCGTGGGACGTGGACACCTCCACGCCTACCCTGTTAGGCAGAATTGTCACCGGAGCGGTACTCTGCATCCCTGAGATCGGGATAATTATGCTGCCACTGTTATGGGGTACTTCGTAAGGGGCCGCGGAACAACGACTTCGATCGTACATAATGAGCATAATGAGGAGAGGAAGAGGTGAGCATCGTACATGTCAGAGGACGAAAGGTTGTGCAAAGAGCGGTACATCCATGTAGCAGCGATTGACATTGTAATCAGCCAGGGAATCTGGAACATCTGTGGAGCAGTAAGACTTGATACTAGCTCCGCGAGTCACTGATAAAAACAAGGACGTACCATGTTGAACGCATCTAGTATCGGAAGCAGAATAGTGCTCAATCAACTGATTTCTAGACAAGAGAAAAAACAGATACCGTTCAGGTTCAGGCAAACCAAGACCTGCACGCCGAATGAGACATAGGAAAGAGGGGCTCAAGAAACTAGCTAGACTTACTGTCGGTATGATTCCAGCGACAGTAGCAAGGAACAGCCAAATGACGCCCTTACGCACGAATTGAGAACACCGCAGCAAGCGAGGATCGTATATCCCACCTGGTTCCACAAGAAGCGTCCCATAACCATTGAACCATGTCTGTGGCAGCCAAGGCGGAACAAGCCGACGAGCATGATGGTAAGCAAGAGAACGTCCGTAGCAAATGCGATGATCATGGTGACTTTGGTGGCTTCGAAGTCGGGCGTCTCGCAGGAGCCAATAGAATCATCCCATCTATCACGGAGCTGTTGAGAGGATAAGCCGGGACATCTTGGATACCGAAAACTGCTTCATTACCCTCGAAATACCTGATTTAACCAGATTGGAAGGGGTTCTGTCGTCGGAAGTGGGGTGAGGAGAGGCACTCACCTAGGATAAGGAATGCACCGTTGACCACCCATATAATGGCCGCGATTGCCACCACAACCATGTTTTTCTTCCAGATTGCGATTCTGGCATCCAACATAAGTGTCCATTTCAGAGAGACTATTGAGTTGTAGGGGGATAGAGGACGCACGTGCGGAGCACAAGCAAAAGAGAAGCAGAAGAAAGGGCCAGGTAGGCGGGAAGCTAGTAGAGGAGTGGTGTGAAAGTATGGCGTTAAGACTTCTCTCCTCGGATACCGCGGCCCATTTAAAGAAATTACTAACCATTTCGAGAATGGCTGAGACCTGGAGGCGACAAGTGAGCACGGGGATTAGGAGGCAGACATGGGACGTTGCACATACCTGACAGTTGATTATGGCCGTGGTGTTAAGAAGAATGAGGTTCATGATTACAGTCGCGAGGCCTGCCATGCGGGTAAGGGAGTAAATCTGCCAAGAACAAAACTCAGCTCTTCGACCGCTCAGATGGAAAGGGAAAACAAGGCCCGTTACTACAGACCCAGATGGTCCACCGGTAGGGACGACGCCCTTGGATGATACTCCACTCGAAGCCAAGATTGGTGATGAACTCCCAACTAGAGGTGTAGATTGAAGTTACGTCACAAGCCATGAGCGAAAGCGGCCAGGACCACCCAGACGTACATAAAGATACCATCCACGACGTGCCAGAACTTCAAAACAGCGACTGAAAAAAAAATACAGATTTCATATGCTGTCAATTTCCAGAGAAAGCTGGAACAAGTGTACGCACACTCATCCATGAGGATTGTAGCGGGATCGCGGAAGTTGGTCATCGTGATAGACGAGCGATGCAGTGGGACTGAGGAGATCTAGGTTTCAATTAGATGACAGCCTGAGGGGATAGGTACACCTATTGACACTCCACTTATGTACCTTGGCCTGTGGGACGCCGGAAGATTCATCAGATTCCATCCTCCAAGCAGCTGGAGCCGCGCAATGTCCGAGCCATTCTGCCGCTGTGCGTTAACTATCATAAGTGGCCTGGGAAGATCCGTCAGGGTATGGCATGAAGCCGTAATTGTACCGCGAGTGCAACGATCACAGAAAGCACAGCCACTGATCATTTCAGAGCCGCGTGGCTGCGGAGCCAAGGTCGTATAAGTCCATCTCTTGGGTATCTGTGTCCCCAGAGTCCGCCTCTCTTGTTATGTAGATGCAACAATTACATGCACCAGAGAGACTCGGAGAGTGAGCGGGATTCCTTGTTGTCGTATGGTCAACCGAACAGGGTCCTCATGGACGACGTGGCGCAGTGGAAGCTCGGCGGCAGACTCGGAAATTAAGGCCGCTACCGCTACGACGCCGACGCCCGCTTGCCTTCTGCGGCACGTGACTGCATGCGATCACATCGATCATCGCCCAGCCTGCGCCTGCGGCAACTCCGACCGCGTACTGGCATCTGTTCAGTAACTTCAGTTTTATTGCTACGATGGTCACCCTTTTCGGGAGGCAGACGATGCAAGATCACGGGTCTGCAGGTTTACTCAGCTGGCGTATATCTCTTCTTTTACTCTGTCTGTTTCTCGGGAAAAAATAGCGCTTATATGGTACTGGTACTGGTCGTGCGATCTCGAACGTGGGCGCATCAGTTTGTCTTTTGTTCGTACTTCGTTTCACTGACATGATGATGTTCGATGATGGAGGCCATATGGACTTCGGAACTTTGAATCTGTTTGATGTGTATCCACTGACGACGACGCCGCGAAATAATAACTACTCCTGGTAGCCGTAACATAGAGAATAGGGGCTCTTTGCCTCTTGCAACTTTCGCAAGGTGTCCCGACGAAGGACCAGAACCTTCTCTCTTGAAACTAGCTTGAAAGCTTGAAATATGATGATGGAAGAATTATATCCTCGTCAGTGCGAAATACATCGGGTTCTGGAATGTATCATGTCCATATCTAGTGTGGAAAACAATTCTAAGTTTGGACGAACATGGACAGCGGCCGTACGATGACGAATCTGTCTTGTGTTGCTAGATCCGCATTATCACCGCACCTTCCCACCTGCACAGCCCTCCCGTAGAGTCGGATGTCGACCTCGAAAATGCCAAATTAACTAGCCACCAGTGACACCATGATCAGATCCTAGATCTGATAATCGATACGTTGGTGCCAACAATCTGGGCCTACTAGGCCATTCAACGTATAAATTGGCTGTTACTAGGGGGCGTGGGTTCATTTGACTGCGCTCGAACCCTCTTTTCCTAAGTCATCCGAGTCATAAACATATATAGTAATAGGATATGGGACCTATGATTGTCCAGCTATGGTCGTTAGTCACTAGCTGCCCAGAACTTGGTTCTCAATAACTAGTAAAAATTATGGGTACCCACAGGTATTTTAAGCGACCCACACCTGTACCCACCAAAACCGGTACTAGCAAGCACAGGTGTGGGGACAATATTTTGATGGGTTGATAGGTTCACCGGGTTTCTGCGGGTTGACATGTTCTTGCTAGCTGATGTGGGTGAGAGCACTGACGCGGCAGCGATGCCAGTGTGACTTATCCAAGCCTAAGTGCCAGTGTGATGGCTGTGCCAGCTAGCATAAAGCGAATGGGCACAGTGCTTTTTATACGAAGCTGAAGTTATTGTGGCACAAATGGTATAGTACATGCGCCTATGAGGCAGGGCAATAGACGGACATAAAAACGTGGTGCGAAGGAGAGGTGAGTAGCGGATTGTATTATACGAGGGTGGCCAGTCACGAGTCCAAGACTCGTGGCGGCGAGGTGGTGATGTCTTGATGGAGAAACCTGGTCGGGGTCCGGTGACATTCACCCTCGTTGAGCCGCGGATACGTTGACGCAGGTCTTAGACGAGTCCATGTGGTTCGTTGCTCACCACTTTGTCCACGCTTCTATCCAAGCTATTATAGCTCGTCCGGGACGTGAGAGTCTGCTCGTGGGAGGAGTGTAGCTCCACATCGACCCTGTTGAGCGGAATTGGCACTGAAGCGGTGCCCTGAGTCCCTGAGGTCGGGGTTGTGAAGACACAGCTCTGCGAGGTTTCGTATGGAGTCGGAGTACAACAACTTCAACCACACACACAGTGAGCTTAGAGAGGAGAGGAAGAGATAAGTATCGTACACGTCAGAGGACGAAAAGTCTTGCAGAGAGCGGTACATCCATGCAGCGGCGATTGACATTATCAATAGCCAGGGAATCTGGAACATCTGTGGAGCAGTAAGGCTTGAGAAACCAACAACACTCGCTCCCCGAATCACTCGTAGAAACAAGAACGTACCATGTTGAATACATCTGGTATTTGGAGGCAGGATAGAGCTCAATCGACGTCGGTTTCTAGACAGGAGAAAAAGAACATACAGTTCAGGTTTAAGCAAACGAAGACCTGCACATTGAGCGAGATCAATTACGTAAGAGAGAGGGGCTCCGAGTCAAGAAACTAACTAGGCTTACTGTTGGTGTGATTCCAGCGACAGTAGCAAGGAAGAGCCAAATAACGCCCTTACGAACAAAGAGCACGAGGATGAGTTGATAACACCATGGCAAGCGAGGATCGTATATCCCACCTGGTTCCACAAGAAGCGTCCCGTAGCCAATGTACCATGTCTGTGGCAGCCAAGGTGGAACAAGCCAACGAGCATGATGATAAGCAAGAGCATGTCCGTAACAAATGCGATGATCATGGTGACTTTGGTGGCCTCGAAGTTGAGCGTCACGCAGGAGCCAGTGTCGTTATCCCATACATCGTGGAGCTGTTGAGAGGATAAGCCGCGGACGTTTAAATATCGAAAACTGCTTCATTACCCTCGAAATACCTGATCCGACCAGATTTGAATGGTTCCAGGTCGTCAAAAGTGAGATGGGGTGAGGCACTCACCTATGATACAGAATGCGCCGTTGACTGTCCATATGCTGGTCGCAAGTACCACCACGACCATATTTTTCTTCCAGATGGCGATTCTAGCACCCAGCGTAAATATCCATCTTGGGGAGACAATCATATTGTTAAGGAATGGAAGACGTACACGCGGAGTACAAGCAAAAGTGAGGCAGAGGAGACGGCCAAGTAGGCGGGAAGCTAGAAGGGTAAAAGCAGTGTGTTGAGTTATCTCCTCGGATACCGCGGCCCACGAGTCGAATTTCTAACCATGTGGAAAACGGCTGAGACCTTGGGTTGACAAGTCAGAGCACGGGGGTTAGAAAGCAGACACAAGGTGCACATACCTGACAGTTGATAATGATTATGTCGTTGAGAAGCATGAGGTTAATGATTACGGTCGCGAGGGCTGCCATGCGTGTAAGGGAATAAATCTACAGAAAGCAAAAGCCAGTTCTTCGACTGCCCAGCCGCAAAGGAAAAATGAAGGGCCCATCACTACAGACCCAGATGGTCCACTGGTAGGGTCGACGCCCTTGGATGACGCTCCACTCGAAGCCAAGATTGGTGATGAACTCCCAACTAGATATGCAGATTTGAGTTTCGCGAGGCATAAGCGGAAGTGGCCAAGATGAAATAGACGTACATAAAGATACCATCCACAACGTGCCAGAACTTCAAAAGCGCAACTTGAAAAAACAGTCACCATATGCTATCGGTTTCCAGAGAAAGGCCGGAAAAAGGTGTACGCACACTCATCCATGAGGATTGTGGCGGGATCGCGGAAGTTGGTCATCGCGATAGATAGGAGAGAAAAGGTGTTTGAGATAACAGGCCTAAATACACCCGATGGCTCTCCACTTATGTACCTTGGGGTGAGGGACCTATGAAACCGTGCCCCAAGCGGCCGGAGAGGCACAGTGCCATTTCACCGCGGGCACGGATTGACTATCACGGATGGTCCGAGAAGATCGGGATATGACATGGAAGTTCGATTGTGCCGTGAGCACAGTAATCACAGAAAGTCCAGCCGTGGTTCATTTCATTACCGTGTGGCCGTTGTGACAAAGTCGTCCAGGTCAGTCTGTCTCTTTGGCATTTGTATCCCAAGGGTTTCCTCTTCTTTATGGGGAAACACCAGTGACAACCCCCCAGAAAAACATCAAGAAGAGGGTAATTCTCTTTTGTTGTACGGTCAGCCGAACAGAATCCTAGGACGGCGAAGCGAAGTGGAAGTGGAAGTCCGGAACCAAACTACGACGCTCAGTGGCCTTCTTCAGCACGTGACCGCATCACCTGTCATGATTGAGTGCCGCGTCTGTCACGGTTCCGTTCTCGATCGGTACGGTACGTGTTCGGTACATGCTCGTGGAACACCTCGGCCGAACGACGATTAACCCTCTGATAAAACAGACGATGTAAGATGACAAGTCACCAAGTTGCCCCTGTGATGTATCTTTTCTCCCTTTTTTTATCCAAAAATAATTGCGGCCACATAGCGATGATAGCATAGTAATAGGTGTGTGAATGACGACGATCTATGCCTCTTTAATCTTCAACAGATGTAGATTCGCACCAGTTCAATCACTTCCAGCCAATGGCACCGTCACAAGACTTTGTCTTGGATGGTAATACATATTGATGCATCAGTGTCGGTCTAATTTTATCACTTCTTTTCATCCGCATGGTGTCACATGATGGAGGGTTTGATATTCATCGACGTTCAGCGCGTTCAGCTGCCGACGCTGATACGACATGAGGCCCCTTGAACTCGTACCACCACCAGGTCGGGTTTTCCCATACCAGTAGGCAAGGGTGAGCAACACACCATCGCTCTCGGACACCATGGCCCAATCTATAAATGATATAGATAACTACCCATGTACTTTCTATGCACCTAGATGTAAAGTAGTGCCATCAATTACTGGACAGCGCACAGTGGGGCCCACAGCGGTGACGGCGCGCAGACTGCCCGCACCCACACGCTCAAAAAAAAAACCCAACATGTACACAATCCTATACACCACCAAACACTACCAAATATAGCCATGAGCCCCCACCTCGCTGCCATCCTTCGCGCCCATCGGTCTTCTCTCAGGTATACCCGATATTCCGCAGATCGCCGCTTCCCTGTCTACTGCAATTATATGTGGTTGTGGATACGCTGGTGCTATCCTAATATATACATCCTATGACACATTCCCCACACCATCAAAGACAGGAAACACTGTAGACGGTGAACTATCGGGAAACTGGTTGAACGCCCGTGAGGTTTTAGTGGGTAGGAGGACACGAGGACCACTGTAGGGTAAAAACGTGCCCTGAGTCCCACACTGCCCCTCCAACACAAGGGGGTGCGTGAATGCATTTTCTCCTCACAACCCGGTCCACTCCGGCCCGGCTTCAACGCGCTGGGTAGGGATCTCCCGCTACCCAGCACTTATCACTCAATTCCATAGTAGTAATTATTATGTAATTGAGAATAAAGTGTTTTCCAAAAAAAAAAAAAGTTGACAGCTGCAGTGCGACACGAGGTGGGCCGTGGTCACAGGGACAGTGGCAGCTCCCACGCTCAGTGCCACTATGTCCGCCGACTCATGCCCTCCGAGGGTGGTCACGTTCCCGGTGTCCGGACGCAATAGATGAGCCTCTAGCGCTCTAGCGCTGAACGCAATGTGTAAATGAAAGGCAGATGCTTCGGTTAATCTTTCCCAGGGTGGTTTCTTGATTCTGTATGAGTTCGCCGCTTTTTGTGCACTCCTGCCTTCTATTCACACTCCACCCAAAATGGCTTTTTTTGGAAAGGCCGCGCTCAGGGGATGCCCGAATTGTATTCGGTGGTTGTGTACCTCGAAGGCATTTGCGTCGTACTGGTGGAGCAACACTTGGGACTGCATCATGATTGAGACTAAATTGGTCGACGAACTCTATTGCTCTGAGGGCATACGCTGAAGCGTGATGTCTCCACTTGAGCATAATTAAATACATATATCTTTATTATCATTGGTCAACCAGGAATCCAGGAAAACGTATAAAAGGACAAGCAGTTTGCTCTGCTGTTCCCCAGTCCAAAGCGCAGCTCCAGGATTATCACAGCCTCCATCTAGTCTTCACAATTATGCTTTACAAATCCCTCGTCTCTTACATCGCGGCCTTCACTATGGCCAGCAGCGTTGCCGTTTCTGCCAATCCAGTGGCCAGAGGCGGTTCCGGCGAGTGTAACACGGGTTCGGTGCAATGCTGCGACCAAGTCACCTCTGGCGGTAACCCAACCGTGCTCTCTTTTTCCAGCCTGCTCGGCCTCGTCATAAGCCCCACTGCCGTCGTGGGATTGAACTGCATTAGTGTTCTCAGCGCCACTCAATGGTAACGCCTACCTCGTCCCACGTTGATTTAAGGTACTAACTGGGTGTGACAGCAACAATTCTCCCGTTTGCTGCGACAAAGTTTATCAGAGTCTGCAATTTCGTTGACTTTTCCTGTTTGGTCTTGCTGATTCCCGGATTTTACACAGATGGTCTCATCGATGTTGGTTGCACTGCGGTCAACGTAGGTGCCTGAACGTATGCGCACCCCGAGGGGTTGTGGACGATGTCCACTGGTTGAATCAAACGGATGATGCGAGGAAGGCGTATCTATGTTGTTTGTTTGTTCTTGGCTTGTGGTTCCATGTAACTGTGATGTTTGATTGGCGAGTTTCAAATTGGCGAGTGAGATTGAATGGAACTTTGTTTGTTTGTCCACTGGCATATCTGGGATACTTAATTGGGCGCACGATGAGACCCGAGGTAAAGGTAAACTGAATCAGACGCAAGTATACGGCGCAGGGGGACTCGAAATCACACCTTAACTAGATAACTGAATATAACCTTACGACTCGGAGTACATTTCCCATACATGGTAACATGGATAATGAATGTGGAGCTCTGTGGGGTTCCAATACACAGTGTACAGGTGTTTCAAGAAGCGTTCACGATTTCATGCGCCAAACATCTGGCCTTTGAACGACTGCCAAACACGTCGTCCTATTCGTACGTGCGGTTGGACCCGTGGTACGAAGGGACGGCCGACCCACACGGTCCATTATTGTCGAATGTGTCATCTGGTGTACAGATTCAGTTGGGATGGCACCATCGTGTCCACGAATAATCGGACGCCTTAGGCCCGTAGGTAGAGAAGCGGTGATCGACGATCTCCGAGACATTGCACACACACCTGAGAGAAGACCGATGAGTGCGGAGGATAGGAGCGAGGCAGAGGCTCAGCTACGGTACAGCGTGGCCATGCGGATATAATGGGATATGGTCGCGGGCAAGTCACAGTCCGGCCGAGTCTTTGCTCAATGCGACGACGGTGAAAGTATCCGGCGAGTGATGTACAGTCCAAGTACATAATCGGGGACGAGCAATGAATAAAAATTGAGTTCGCAACAATGAGGTCACCCAAGGGATAAATGCGAAGTCTATGTCATGGGGATTGACAAATGTTCCAAGAAGGATTCCAGATAAACTCCTGGTCACTACCATCCCGAGCAAGGGCAGCCCTCCCTCGTTTGAGAGCTGTTTATACGAGTTTGTTTCACCTGGATTTAGAAGGCACAGACTCCGAGTCGGGCAGTGGTGCAGATAACTGTACTTATTTGTGCTAGGTCATGACGACGGCCCCACCTATGCGGGCAGCAATAACAGTATCGATCGTTAACATTTCTGGGAGATGTCGTAGACTCGGGCAGTGAGCGTCAGACGTGCACCGGTAAAACCCAGTTTCCGGACTCCCGCTGAGAGCGATGCTTATTGGCCTGGGTTCCAGAGATTGATCGGCCCCGCTTTGGACGAATGTGCTTAGAAGTTGGGGAAGAATCAAATTACTCCTTGTCCTTGGGCCAAGCTAGGTTGTCGGGATTGAAAGCATTCCTTACGGCTTAGAGCGGGATGCCAAGGTCGGTAGTGTTGGGAGTGATTGACACGGCGTGCCACTGGGAGTGACTACATCAGCAAATCATGGATAGTCTGACAACACAGTGTGGTGCTCACGAGTCAAGTTCGCCGCGAATCCATCCGTACCCCCTCACGCCTTGTTGCGATTCCACGACGGGGTTATGTCATACATCAGGAAAACTTGAAAATACTTTTTTTTACTTTTTTTTTTACTTTTTTCACTTTTTTGTAAAAAAGTGAAAAAAGTAAAAAAAAGTATTT
>WNFC01016212.1_pt1 | contig 11730 bp, 10 predicted proteins | sample 5400541 | NCBI WGS metagenome assembly WNFC01 (sample SAMN13153342, study PRJNA577476) | soil metagenome | isolation source: 120 cm saprolite under Douglas fir tree site 2 hole 2 replicate 1 | place: USA:California | collected 2015-04-18 | reverse complement strand
CCCTTCACGTCCACCGTGATCTTCTTCGACAGATCGCCCTTGGCCACCGCGGTGGTCACCTCCGCGATGTTGCGCACCTGCCCCGTGAGGTTCGCCGCCATCGAGTTGACGTTGTCGGTGAGGTCCTTCCAGGTCCCGGCCACTCCGGGCACCCGCGCCTGGCCCCCGAGCTTGCCGTCGGTGCCCACCTCGCGCGCCACCCGCGACACTTCCGAGGCAAACCCGCCGAGCTGATCGACCATCGTGTTGACGACCTTGCCGATCCTCAAGAATTCGCCCCGTAACGACCTGCCGTCGATCTCCGGCAGCATCCGCTGGGACAGATCGCCTCGTGCGACTGATTCGATGACGCGCGCCACCTCCGAGGTTGGCCGGATGAGATCTCCGATCAGCGTGTTCACCGAGTCCACGCAGTCGGCCCATGCCCCCGTCGCGGCGGGCAGCCTGACGCGTTGATTGATCTGCCCTTCCCTTCCGACCTCGTCCCGGATACGCGCGAACTCTTCGGTCACCCTCTCGTTTACTTCCACGACGTCGTTGAACGCCTGGGCGATTTCTCCGTCGATCCCTATCAGATCCATGGGCAGGCGAACGGAAAAATCGCCCTTTTTGAACGCTCGCAAGGCGCTCAAAAGGCCCTTGCGGTCCAGTAGGTCCGGGATAAATTGCAGATTTGTCATTTTCGACCTTTCAACAAGCCTGTTTTTCCAATACAGCGCCGCAGTGCACCAGATTATGTACATTCGGGATCGGCGCTGCTTCCTTTCGCGATCCTTTCCTGGTGCCTTCGCGAGAGTCGCTCCCTTGCTCCGGCTGGCACGTCTGCGATGAGGACTCTCACGGTCCTGCGCAGGAGATGGCCATAATATCAAGACACAAAATCATGATAGTGCGTCGGGTATCGACCCACTATCGAGGAAACTTGATAATTCCGTAGCGACACAATGGCAGTGCGTAGCCGCGTCGCTACAGCCTATATCCGCCGAATGATCTACTAGCCTCGACACGGCTGTCCAATGCCTTCTGCAGTCACTGGTTCCGCGAGCCATGTTGCCAGTCAAATCCAAAACCCAACGCTCGCCCGGTCGTGAGCCAAAAGGATCAGGCATCGAACCCAGCGACGATCACGGTGTGCAATTTCCTACGAGTAGATTGAGCTTTCCCAGACTTGGACTGCTCGAACGTCCGACATGCCAACCCCCGATCACGATTTGAAAATCTTCTCCAGCTGCCCTCTTTCCACCCTGGCCAAGCCCAGGACCTGCATTCGCGACCTGCAGGAGATCGCGCGAGCGAGCGAAGAGGCGGGATACGAAGGCATCCTCGTCTTTACAGACAACAGCCAGCTGGATCCGTGGCTGGTCTCGCAGATCATCGTCGAGGCAACCGAACGTCTGTGCCCCCTGGTTGCGATTCAACCGGCCTACATGCATCCCTACAGCGTCGCCAAGATGATCACGTCGTTTGCGCATCTGTACGGCCGCCGCCTCTATCTCAACATGGTAGCGGGGGGATTCAAGAACGACTTGCTGGCGTTGAACGACCTCACCCCCCATGACGAGCGCTATGCGCGGCTCTTGGAGTACACCACCGTCATCCAGGGCCTGCTGCGAACAGCCGATCCAGTCAGCTTCGAGGGGCGGTATTACAAGGTGACCAACCTGAAGCTGACTCCGCCGCTGCCGGCCGAGTTGATGCCCGGCGTGCTCGTCTCGGGATCCTCCGAAGCAGGCATGGACGCTGCACGGCAGCTCAAGGGTACGGCCGTGGAGTATCCGAAGCCACCGGCCGAGTACGCGACCGCCCCTGCAGCGAACATCGCGTCCAGGGGCATCCGCATCGGCATCATCGCCCGTCCCGAGGACGCGGAAGCCTGGTCGGTCGCACACGCCCGCTACCCGGAAGACCGCAAGGGCCAGCTTACGCACCAGCTTGCGATGAAGGTGTCGGATTCGTCTTGGCACCGGCAGTTGTCCGAACTCGGGAAAACCGGGTCGGAGGCGGAGAACCCGTACTGGCTGATACCGTTTCAGAACTACAAGGCAGTCTGTCCTTTTCTCGTGGGAAGTTACGATCGGGTGGCGGATGAGGTGGCGCGTTATGTCGACATCGGCTACCGCACGTTCATTCTCGACGTCCCCGCGAGCGCGGAAGAGATGCGCCATACCGGTGTCGTGTTCGATCGCGCCGTCACGCGCTGCGTGGCGGCATGACCATGCTCTTGCAACAGGGGGTGACCGCGCAAGCGCTGGCGCGTCCCGAGGCGACAGCGCTCGTATTCAAGAACACGCACCTCACATACGGGGCGCTCGAGGAGGCGAGCAACCGGCTCGCCTGGCAGCTGATAGCCGCGGGATGCCGGGGAGGCGATCGCGTCGCGTTGCTCATGCCAAAGATGCCCACGGCAATCGTGGCCATGCTGGGCGTGCTGAAAGCAGATGCGATCTACGTGCCGCTGGATCCGGCCAGTCCGCCGGCGCGGTTGGCTCGCATGCTGCAGGTCAGCGATTGCCGCTGCATTCTGGCAGCCGGCCCGGTCGCTCAGAGCCTGCGCGACGCCGTGGCGGCGGGAGCGCTGAAGGAGCGGCCCTTAATCGGGTGGTTGGATGAAGACAGGCCATCTGAACCCGATCTGGAGCCTGCATTCAGGCTGCGCGATCTCAACTCCTATCCGGCAACGCTGCCTGCCTGCGCCAACACGGACGGCGACGTGGCGCACATTCTGTTTACCTCGGGATCCACCGGAATCCCCAAGGGCGTGATGATCACGCACGCGAGCGTCGTGCATTTCATACGGTGGGCGGGGGCGTACTTCGGGGTCACCCACACCGATCGCGTTTCGCAGCATCCGCCGCTGCATTTCGACCTTTCCACGTTCGACATCTTCGGCACGCTCTGGGCCGGAGCCGAGCTGCATCTAGTGTCTCCCGAACTGAATCTCCTGCCGCACAAGCTCGCGCAGCTCATTCGCGAAGCCAGGCTCACGCAGTGGTTCTCGGCGCCCTCGGTCCTCAATATGATGGCGAAATTCGATGTCGTCGCCCAAGGCGACTTCCCGAGCCTGCGCCGGGTGATGTGGTGCGGCGAGGTGATCCCTACGCCCACCCTGATCCACTGGATGCGCCGGCTCCCCCACGCGCAGTTCACCAACCTGTACGGCCCGACCGAAACGACCATCGCGAGCAGCTATTACACGCTGCCTCGGTGCCCAATCGACGAGCGCGAGCCGATTCCTATCGGCCGCGCGTGCGACGCGGAAGAACTTCTGGTTCTCGACGCGCTGTTGCGCCCCGTGGCTGCAGACGACATCGGTGACCTCTACATCCGCGGTGCGGGCTTGAGTCCAGGCTACTGGCGCGACCCGGACAAGACCCGATGCGCGTTTCCCCCGTATCCCGGCGGAACAGATTCGCGGGACCGCATCTACAAGACCGGCGACCTAGCGCGCCGAGGAGTCGACGGCCTGTTCTATTTTCTGGGCCGCGCCGACACTCAGATCAAGAGCCGAGGCTACCGGATCGAATTGGGCGAGATCGAGGCAGCGCTCCACTCGCTCCCGGCCTTGCGGGAGAGCGCGGTGGTCGCGATTCAATCCGATGGCTTCGAAGGATGGCTCATCTGCTGCGCGTACGTCCTGGCGTCGGACAGCGTGGTCTCCGTCGAAAATCTGCGGAAGGACCTGACGAGGTTGTTGCCCTCTTACATGCTTCCTGTCCGCTGGACGCGGCTAGATGCTCTACCCAAGAACACCAACGGCAAGATCGACCGTCCCCGGTTGAAGAACGCGTTCCTCGCCAGCGAATCCCGCCAGGCGCAGGTGGAGGCGTCGCCGCCCCATGACGCCAACAGGGCTGACCGCATGGTCAGCGCGGCGCCGGGGCAAGGTTAAAGGAGCGCTGAGTGACCGACATGAACGCGATCATCCGGCGCCTCGGCGCTCTGTTTGTCGAGAGTCTCCACATCGAAGTGCCGTCCGCAGACACCGATCTTTTCGAGACCGGCATTCTCGACTCCCTTCAGTTGGTGGCATTGCTGCTGCAGCTCGAGCAGCGCTTCGGCTTCAAAATCAAGATCGACGACATCGATCTCGACGATTTGCGCACGCTCGCGGGCATCGCCCGGCTGGTCGCAGCGCGCACGGGAGGTGCTGGCTCTCAGACGGCGCAGGTGCTTTCTCTTGAGGCCCGTCACGGTGCGGCGAATCATGAAGGGAACGAGCCGGAACCTCGACCCAGAGGCACCGAACCCCGGACTGGGCGCGTCGAAACGAACCGTGCGTCCACGATCGGTTCGCCGCGGGATTCCGTTCCAGGAGAACCGCAGCTCCCTTCGCGCAGCGTGAGCTAGTGAAACTAGCTCCTCGGCGCAATCCTCGATGACCAAGGATCGGGCCGCCATGGCTACGCTCCGCACCTTTGCCGAGGATGACATTCCCGCCGCTGCCGCGCTCTTCGGGCGCGTGTATCCGAAGCAGCGCTGGACTTCACAGGCTGCGTGCGAGGCCTACTTCCGGGAGATACTCTTCAACAACCCGTGGCGCGACCTTGACCTGCCTTCCTGGGTGGCCGAGGAGGACGGTCGCATGGCCGGCTTCGCAGGGGTGATGCCGAGGCGAATGCTTTTCCGCGGACGGCGCATCCGTGTCGCGGTGGGCTGTCAATTCATGGTGGACCCGAACCGGCGCAACGGTCTGACAGCGCTGCAATTGGCGCGAGCGGCGCTTTCCGGGCCGCAGGACCTGTTCATCGCCGATGGAGCGAACGAGCTGTCCCGGCAGATGTGGACCGGGCTCGGCGGGACGGCGCCGTTGCTCTACAACCTTCACTGGACCCGCCCGCTCCGGCCGGTGCGGTTTGCGCTATCGCTTCTGGAAGAGCGCCGCGCGCTCCCCCTTGCCTTGACGCTCCCGGCGCGGGCCCTGGGCACCTTGGCCGATGCGCTTACAGCCCGGTGGCATCCGCACCAGCTCGATCGGGAAGACGTCGAGCTTGAGGAAGACGAGCTGGATGCGGCTGCGATGCTGGCTCACCTTCCCGATGTGGCGGACGGCAGCGCGCTGCAGCCGGAGTACGACACGCGCTCGCTCGTCTGGCTGCTCGATCAGACGGCGCGCAAGGCACGTCATGGAAAGCTGCGTGCGCGTGCCGTGCTCGAAAGCGGGCGACGGTTGATCGGATGGTACCTCTATTACCTGCGAGCGGGCGGGGTGAGTGAAGTGGTCCAGATTGCTGCCTGCAACGGCTCGTTCGACCGCGTGTTGCAGCGACTCTTGACCGACGCCTGCCGACAGGGCGCAGCGGCAGTGCGAGGGCGCCTCGATCCGCGCCACATTCAGGAGCTCTCGGATCGCCACTGCTGGTTCCGGCGCGAGGGTACATGGACCCTGGTCCACTCGCGCCACGCCGACGTCGCCGCAGCCATCCATCAAGGGAACGCTTTTCTAAGTCGTCTCGAGGGCGAATGGTGGCTGCGTTTCCAGGGTGGATGATGCAAATGGATCAAGCCCGGACGATATCTAGCGTCATTGGCCGCCCCTACGATCTCTTCGGACGCGATACAGCGCGGGTCGCCCGAAGATCGCAGGGCTGACCCAGGGCCAGTTTCGGCACGACTTGGCAGATCGGCAATCAAGCCCCGCTATGGATCCAAGAAGAACGACGCAGGATTCTGGGACCGCACCGGCGGACACTTTGCGTCAGCCGGGCCCTGCGAGCGCCAAATTCAGAACTTCCGTCGTCGTGGTGCGCGACCTGCAGGCGCTGTCGGGCTTCGTCCCGGCCTGGGAAGAACTGGCGGCCGCGGCGATTGAACCCAACGCCTTCTACGAGCATTGGATGCTGTTGCCGGCGCTGAAACTATACGGGGCCGGCGAGGATATCAGCGTCGTACTGGTGCTGATCCGCGACCCTCACAACCCGGATGCTCCGGCAAAGCTGGGCGGCCTGTTTCCACTGGAACTGGTTCGCAACTTCCGAAAGCTCAAGGTGTCCGCGCTGAGCCTGTGGCAGCACGTTCACTGCTACGTGTGTACGCCCTTGGTGCGCGCGGATGCCGCCAAGGAGTGCATGGTCGAATTGTTCAAGTGGTTCAAATCGGGCGAAGCAAGCGTTTCCCTGATGGAGCTGGGGTGCATCTCCGGAGACGGCCCGTTCCATAGGATGCTGGTCGATCTGATAAACGAGATTGGGTTGCTGAGTTGGGTAACCGACATTTTTACGCGCGGCCTGTGGAATGAAGGATACGACAAGAAAACCAATCCGGAGTTGGCGGTATCGGGCGACCTGCGCCGGCGGTTGCGCCGCAAGGAGAAGCGCCTGAGCGAGCGTGGCCATGTGGAGCACCTCGCAATACGACCGGAGGACGACGTCGGGCGCTGGATCGACGAGTTCCTGCAGATCGAGGCGAGCGGCTGGAAGGGGCAGCGCGGCAGCGCATTGGCTTCTTCGGAGAGCGGTCGCCGCTATTTCACGGAGATTGCGACTTCCGCCTTTCGTCGCGGCCGCCTGCTCATGCTGGGCATCAATTTCAACGGCCGTCCCATCGCGCGCCGATGCGCGTTCGTCTCCGGTGAAGGATCGTTCGCATTCAAGACGGCGTATGACGAGGAGTTCGCGAATTTCTCGCCCGGGGCAATGCTCGAGATGGACAGCATCCGGCAGCTTCAGACGCTGCGCGGGGTGCGGTGGATGGATTCCTGCGCGGCGCCGGACAACTTCCTCGTCAATCGGCTTTCGAACGATCGGAAAACGATCCAGAGCTTGGCTGTCGGCAGCGGCGCGCTGGGCGAACTCGTGATCTCGGGCATGCCGCTTCTGCGCTGGACGAATCGCCGGATTCTGAAGAGATCTTCCGAGGCACCGGCTCGTTCGTCCGCCAAGGGTCCAGATCCTAGGACGACCGAAAATCCACAGGAATGAAGGAGGCAAAGACATGCAGGCTGTAAATCACGCGGAAGTACCATTCCTGGACAGAGTGGTTACCAGTCGGCAAGCCGCTGCGGACCGTTTTCTGGAGATCGACCCGGAAACGTTTCGCACCCATTTCAATCGCAAGCCGTTTCTCTTCCGGCATCATCTGTCGGATCATCCGCTGTTCAAGCTTCCCAAGCTGGCGGAGCTCGCCAGAACGCTTCCTCCCAGCATCGTCGAGTACAACGCTGGGAAAATCCCCGTCAACCTTCCCGACCAGGAGAACACGCCCTACACGGGCCTATCCGCCGAGGAAACCGTCAGGCGCATCGAGGAATGCAGCTCGTGGATGGTGCTCAAGCGCGCGGAGGCAGACCCGGAGTGCCTTGACGTGCTCAACCAATGTCTGGATGAGATCGAGGTGCTGTCGGAGCAGATCGAGCCGGGCATGTGCGAGCGCGAAGCCGCGATCTTCGTGACATCTCCCGGGTCCGTCACGCCGTATCACATGGACAAGGAGATCAATTTCCTGCTTCAGATCCGCGGCAGCAAGACGATCAGCGTGTTCAGCGCGTCGGACCGGGAGGTGCTCTCGGAAGTGGAGCTGGAGAAGCACTTTACCGGCTCGGCGATCCGCCGCAACATGGTGTTCCACGAGCGATACCAGAAACGAGCTACCGTCTTCGAGCTCAAGGCTGGGTACGGCATCCATATTCCGACGACGGACCCGCACTGGATAAAGAACGGCGACGCCGTGTCGATCTCGTTCAGCAACGGCTTCAAGACGCGCGCCTCCGTGCGACGCGGCCTGATCTACAATCTGAACGGCCGTCTGCGGAAGGTCGGGCTCCATCCGACCCCCTACGGCAAAGTCGCCTTGCGCGACACGATGAAATTGCAGGTAGTCCGCGCGCTCAACCGAGCGCAAAAATGGCTGAACATACAGCCCGCCGAGGGCTGATCTTGGCTATGAGCCGAATGGATCAGGGGCGCAGCGGATCTCGGCCTTATCCGGTCTTCGAGCGGAGCTACGATCTTAGGCGATGAAGATCTGCCTCGTCGGGCTCGACAATCTGCCGGTTCTGGCGCCTGAATACAGACAGCACACCATCGGCGGCGAATCGGTTCAGCAAACACTGCTCGGTCGGGCGCTGGCGCGCCGGGGCCATGATGTAAGCATGGCATAGCAGACGACTCGTCTTCCGCGCCGCGAGCGATACCGACTGTGACAGGTCCCGCCTGCTCGTGGGATTCGCGCGCGACCGAGGGCTTTACGGATATGGCCTGCGGCAGGCCCATGCCATCCTCGTGCAGAGTGCTTCGCAGGCAGAGACTCTGGCACGCAGTTACGGCTTGGCGAGCCGCGTCGCGGGAATGCTGGTGGAGAAGCCGGGGCCGATCGCCGCACGTGACATCGACGTCCTGTGGGTGAGCAACATTCGGCACCTCAAGAGGCCCGACCGGGTTCTCGAACTCGCGGATAGGTTGCCAAACGCAAAGTTTCACATTGTGGGAGGACCTCTGCCCGGCGAAGAAGCGCTTTTCCTCGATGTCAAGCACGCGGCTGCGATCAAAAACAACGTTTCGTTTCACGGCCGCCTTTCGTACTGGGACACCGGTGATCTCTACGGTCGGGCCAAGGTGCTGGTCAATACCTCCGATATCGAAGGATTCCCAAATTCGTATCCGCAGGCCTGGATAAGAGGCGTGCCTGTCGTGACTCTGATCGATCCTGACGGTGTGATTGAGCGGGAGGGTCTCGGAGCCGGCTTAAAGTCACCTGATCAGTTCGCCGATGCGATCACGCACCTGCTGGGTGACCTCAATGCGTGGAACGCGGCCAGCGATCGTTGTCGCGCGTTCATGGACCGAGAATACGGCGAAGACAAGGTTCTCGCCGCCTACCTTGATACGTTCGAGCAAGTCACGCGCATTGACACCTCAGACGCCAAAATGATCGTGTCGGGCCAAGCACGCCATGTCTGAGACTCCTTTCATCATTACGATCGACACCGAAGGAGATAATCTCTGGGCAAGACCGAGGGAGATCACCACCCGCAACGCGGCGTACCTGCCTCGTTTCCAATCGCTCTGCGAGCGATTCGGCTTCAAGCCCGTCTACCTTACGAACTACGAGATGGTGATTTCCGACGTTTTCGTCGAGTTCGCGTGCGACATGCTCGCCCGCGGTACCGGCGAGATCGGGATGCACCTGCATGCATGGAATTCGCCGCCACTCGTCCCGTTGACCAGCGACGATTTCCATCACCAACCCTACCTGGTCGAATATCCCGGCGCGGTGATGAAGGAGAAGATCAAGGTCGTCACCCGTCTCCTCGAAGACCGGTTCGATCACGCGATGCTCAGTCATCGCGCCGGGCGCTTGGGTTTCGACGGCCGTTATGCCGCCATGCTCCTTGAAGAGGGATATCGCGTGGATTGCTCCGTGAGCCCGGGTCTCGATTGGCGCGGAACCCTCGGCGATCCAAGGGGGAACGGCGGCACGGACTACACGCACTTTCCCCACGACCCGTACTTCTTGAGCCCCACCGACATTTCGGCACCGACGCGCGATGGGCTGCTGGAAGTGCCGATGACGATCCGCCCGAGCGGCCTTTACCGGAGGGCGCCCTGGGTCTATCGCGTTCCCTTGCTGCGCCAGGCCACCAACAGGCTGGTGTCGCCGGCGCTCAACCACTTGTGCCCGGCAGAGAGCAATCTCCGCGGAATGTTGCGAGCGACGCGCACAGCGCGGTCTGAAAGCGCGGCTCATCTGGATTTCTCGCTGCATTCTTCGGAGCTCATGCCGGGCGGAAGTCCGACGTTCCGCGACGCGACGGATGTCGAGCGTTTGTACGAAGATCTGGAAATTCTGTTTGGGGAGCTTTCCAGCCATTGCCGCGGCGTGACCCTGAAGGAGTTCCACACGTCGTTCACCGAGTCTCCGGGCGAAGCGGCATCGGACGGCTCCGGGGACAGGATTTCCGATCCCGCCATCGATCAAGAAATGGTCAGGGCCTGAATGATCCGCGTCAAGGGCCGGACTGCTGTGTACGGGGAGGTCTGGTACGACGAGGAAGCGCCTCGCGATCCCGGAGTGGACATCGTCGTGTACCGGCAGAGGGAGACTCCGATCGCTGGCGCCCGAACCACCCCGTTCCTCACAATGGTGACCGATCTTTCCGCCGAGGCAGACACGATCACGGAGAGATTCGGCAAGGATTGCCGCTACAAGATCAGACGCGCCGAAACGAAGGATGGGCTTCGCATGGAGTTCATCACCGACCCGGAAAGCAGGCTGGATGAATTCCGCGCGTTCTTCGATGCGTTCGCGAGGCAAAAGTCGTACTGGCCCTGCGATCATCAATGGCTGCTTGCCGCCTGCAAAGCCCGCCAGCTCGTGCTCACGTCGACTTCCCAGAACGGAGAGGCGTTGGTCTGGCACGCCTACCTCACAAGCGGGAAAGCCGCCTGGCTCCAGTACACGGGCTCCTGCTTCAGGAACAAGGAAAACGATTACCGCGCTCTGGTGGGGCGCGCCAACCGCTGGCTGCATTGGAAAGAAATGCTGCGGTTCAAGGAGATGGGAATAAAACGCTACGACTGGGGTGGCCTCTTCGAGGACGAATCCGTTCCGGAAAACGCCGGAATCAACAAGTTCAAGAAGGATTTCGGCGGGCAGCAAGTACGTACCTACGACTGCACGCTGCCGGTAACGCTCAAAGGCCGCATCTGGCTTCCCCTTCGCGAGGCCTGGCGCGGTCTGAGGCAAGGACCGGACCAAATGTCATGAGCCGCGCCCGCTCCGGCACGCGGGTAGACAGGTACGCGTTCAAAACCTTTTTTCTTTGTGCACTGCTTGCGCTCGGCACAGGGAGCCGGGTTGCGAAAGGAGCTGGAGCAGCGACCACAGGCTATCCCCGGCTGATGGGCATGAACATCGGCGCAAAGAATTACCAGGATGGCGACTACCAGAAAGAACTCGCACGGATGGACGTGGTGGTTCTCGGCTTCTATCGAGGATGGCAGCCCCACGGGTACGCTCCGACCACGACCCTTGCCATTCGCAAGGTCGTCAAGGCAATCAAGGCGCGGAATCCGAAGATCCTCGTCGGGCAGTACACGATTCTCAGCGAGGCTTATGACGATCCCAAGTTGGCGGACCCAGATAAGCGCGACAAGCTCTACGCGAGCAAGTGGTGGCTGCTGAACGCCGCAGGGCAAAAAGTCCAATGGACTTCTCAATACCACGCGTGGGAGGTCAACCTCACGGCCTGGTCACAAGCGGACGCCAATAGCCGACGCTGGCCTCAATGGCTCGCAGAACACGAGTACGCGGTCTTCTTTCGCGACATTCCGGAGTTCGACATCGTGTTCCTCGACGGCGTGGGGCCGCCCCGCGTGACGGCGGACTGGAATCTCGATGGAAAGAACGATGATCGCAACGACCCGGGCATTCTCGCCGCCCACTACGCCGGCCACCTTGCCGAGTGGAACCGCCTGCGCGAACTCGCTCCCAAGCGGCTCCTGATCGGCAACACCGACAACGACTTCGCCAATCCCGAGTGGCGGGGTCAACTCGACGGAGGGTTTTTGGAAGCGCAAATGGGCATGAGCTGGTCATTGGAAACGTGGGCCGGATGGGGCAAGATGATGGAGCGTTATAGAGCGGTATTGAAGAACACCAGGCCACCCAAGATCGTCGGCTTCAACGTCCACGGGAGCCCCACGGATTATCGTTTCTTCCGTTACGCGTATGCGTCTTGTCTGCTCGACGACGGCTACTTCTCGTTCACGGACAAGTCCGTGGAGTACAGTAGCG
>WNFC01007866.1_pt1 | contig 11731 bp, 8 predicted proteins | sample 5400541 | NCBI WGS metagenome assembly WNFC01 (sample SAMN13153342, study PRJNA577476) | soil metagenome | isolation source: 120 cm saprolite under Douglas fir tree site 2 hole 2 replicate 1 | place: USA:California | collected 2015-04-18 | reverse complement strand
AACGGGACACCGGAGGAACTCCTGCGTTTGACGGAAGGCGGCAGCCTTCTCTGGGTGGCACGAGCCGGATGAATCGAGAGGTTCACGTCCGGAATCTGTGAGCGGCTCGGGGTGCAATTCCCCGGGCCGACTCGGCAAAGTCAAAACGTGACACCTGTTATATCTAACCATCTTTCGTCCATAATCCCGGTGCATCTATGGCAGCTCTGATGCCTAAGCTGGCAAGGGTTCCTGATTGCATTCCAGGAGCATCAGGTGCAACATTTTTCCCCGTTCTTGCCCGTCTAAATTGAAGGAGGTCGGGTCATGAAACGCCTCGCCCTTGCGCTCATCCTGCTTCTTGCCGCACATTCAGCATTTGCCGATTCGATAATGATGGTCAGCGACACGCTCCAACCAGACGGGTCAGTCAACAGCTTCACCCCTCTGGTCCCCGGAATGGATATACTCTTGATCGCTTTCCGTATCACCGGGCGTGTCCACTTTGGGCTCTCAAGAGATTTTTATGAATGCCCCGACAACGACATTCCTCACTTGGACGCTCACACTTTCTAGCTTGGCGTCGCCAATCGTTTCAAACGAACCAACGGGAACCGCTTGTCCTGACCGATGCATCCTTGGCGGTACCTTCTTTGTTCCAACGACCTTCCAACCAGTGAGCGGCACCCTGACAGTGCATCTCAACAACGAGATAGAAACCTTCGATTTCCACTATGTTTCCAATGTACCAGAGCCAGCCACTCTGCTTCTGCTAGGCACAGGTCTGGCGGGTATTGGATGGCGCAAGTACAAGTGTGCCGCAACTCCTTAAAATTGTGCTAATTTTGTGCTACACCCGCGCCTCCATAAACCTCCCCATAAAGTCAACGGATTACGACGAACAGCTCCGAACTGCGCTAACTCCGTGCTACCGCGATTCTCACGCGGCTGGCAATAAATCCCCATAGCACTCACAACCGGAGGGGAACCACCGGAAGTACTCGCACGAACAGCCCGTGATGTGAACGTGATGTGCGGACCCCAATCAGACCGAATTTTACTGTACTAAACGAAAACGGTACTTTTGGGTAAACCTTTGGAAATCATTCATTTAGTTCGTCTTTTGGCCCTGGTCCATCGGTCTCAAAATCCGCCGACCTTCGGGTCTTGGGGGTTCAACTCCCCTCGCGGCACCATGATTCCAAAGAAGTTGTCCCGGTTTAGTGCAAAATGCAAATGTACTAATTTAGGTGCAGGTGTGCGAGAAGTGTCGGGTTTGGATTCCCGAGCGGTTGGCCTGCGAAATGGCTATGCAATCCGATAGGCGCCAGCAATGCTCTTGTTCCCGCAATTGACAAGCCCTTCGTGCGGTGAGAAACTTCTGCTCCGGGAACGGGCTTCGTTCGTCCTCGCTTGGATTCGTGGTATCTAAATCGGGGTCAGGTGACCTGCACATTGCGACGCGTTTCTCAATCCTGAACACAGGGCCGCCGTTGAATCGGTTACCCCGCCTAACGCCGAACCGATATTCTCGTTTGCCCGAAACACCTGCTTGCATGACGGAGTGCAGGCGCGCACCGGTTTGTCTGTTGCTCGCAAGCCTGGTAATCAGCGCGGCTATGGGTTGCAATCGCCCGCAGTCAAATATCTCGCGGCATCTGGATTTCAATCAGGATGTACAGCCGATTCTGGCCAACCGCTGCTTCAGTTGCCACGGTCCCGATCCCGAGATGCGCAAGGCCGATTTACGGCTCGACCTTGCCGAGTGGGCAATGAAGAAACGCCAGGGGCATCGGGACGCCATCGTTCCCGGCCAGCCTAGGAAAAGCGAACTGGTTAAACGGATCGAGTCAAAAGACCCGCACTACCTGATGCCGCAAACTGCGCAAGGCGAAGCCAAGCCCATGAGCGCGGACGAGATCGCGATCCTCAAAGAATGGATCAAGCAAGGAGCCGTGTACCGGCCACACTGGGCATTCGAAGCTCCGGTTCGTCCCCCGGTCCCTCACCTGAACAACAATGCAGCCTGGACGAAGAAGCCCATCGACAACTTCATATTGGCAAAGCTCGAGAAAGAAGGCTTACAGCCTTCTCCCGAAGCGGATAAGGCGACACTCATTCGGCGCGTCACGCTGGATCTCACAGGCCTGCTGCCCACCCCCGAAGAGGTGCGCGCATTTATCAGCGATAATTCTTCGAACGCATACGAACGCCTTGTCGATGCATTGCTCGCGCGGCCCGCATTCGGCGAACAGCGGGCGCGCTATTGGCTCGATTATGCCAGGTACGCCGATACTTACGGTCTCCATTTCGATAACAGCCGCGACATCTGGCCGTATCGTGATTATGTGATTCGCTCATTTCAGAACAACAAGCGCTTCGACCAATTCGCCATCGAGCAAATCGCCGGCGATCTGCTGCCCATGAAGACCCTCGATCCATTGATTGGCAGCGGATATGTGCGCCTCGGGGTCAGCAGCAACGAAGGTGGCACCATCCCGGAGGAGTTGCGGGTCAACATTGCTCGCGAGCGAACGGAAGCATTCGGCGCCACATTTATGGGCCTTACTGTTGGTTGCGCAGTATGTCACGATCACAAATTCGACCCCACGACGCAGCACGATTTCTATTCCTTAAGTGCGTTCTTCAACAATCTCGATGAGAAACCTTTCAACGACGACCGGCCGGTGTGGACTCCCGTCGTGCGTGTTCCAAAAGCGGACAAACAGGAAAGTTACAACCGCGTACTGGCTCAGCGCTCCGAGCTGCAGGCTAAGCTGAATGCCATGTACCTCGACGCGCCCAACCTGGTGGCGCAATGGCTGGCTTCCCACAACCATGCTCCGCGCGCAGTTGCTACCAATGGCCTGGTAATTCGACTGAGACTGGACGAAGGAAGCGGCGAGATCCTGAAGAACACCTCGCCCAATGCCTCTCCCGCAAGCTTCATGACCACAACGCTCAAACCGGAATGGGGCGAAACCACGTGGCTATGGCCGGACTTTCGCATGCAGTCCAGCACGCGCGTGTTGCTTGGGCAAGCTGGAGATAATGAAGCGAATCAGGCCTTCTCTTCGGGGGGGTGGTTCATGTTCAGGTCCTCCCCGTTTCATCCTGGCAGCTTCGGCACGTTGCTATCGAAGATGGAGTCAACTGAGCATGACCGAGGTTGGGAACTCTCCAGCGACGACGACGGCATACTGAGCGTGGCGCTGGTGAACCAGAGGGGGAAAGACACCCAACCCGAAAGGAAGGATGCGAAGAAGAGGCGGGAGAAGAAAGAAGCGGCCACAAAGGAACCCTTCAACTACCCCACGCCGCAGGACCTCAGCAAAAAAGACCTTGCGCCGAATAAACCGGCAGAGCAAAAAAAGGCTGAGGAAGAAGAGGCCAAAAAGGCCAAAGCAAAAACAGAAGCAGAAGCGAAAGCGAAGAAGACGGGCAGCGGGCAGCCGGCCAAGGGAAACACTCCCGAGATCGCTCTCCGCGTCGTTGTGGTGAAGCCCATTCCTCTGGACGGGGCATGGAAGCACATCTTCTTCACATATGACGGCTCCGGCCGTGCCTCGGGCGTGAAGATCTATATCAATGGTGCACCGGTTGCCACCCGCGTGCTCAAGGACAATCTTGCCGGCACGACGATCCGTACCACAGCTCCGTTGCAACTCGGGTGGCGCAACCCCGATGAGCACCCAGCCAAAGATGCCCGGTATCAGGACATCCGATTTTATGCACGAGCTCTAACCGCGGGCGAAGTCAAGCGGCTGCCGTTTGAGGATTATGTGGCCGAGATCACGGAGCATCCGGCAGCGCAATGGTCCCCAGACCAATGGCATGTCGTGAGCGAGTTCTACCTCAATGATGTCGATCTCACTTACCGAGAAATGAAGCGCGAAATTGCTCCGCTCGATGCGCAACTGGATCGGCTCTCTGCGGCCGGGGACTTGACTCTGGTCTCGTGGGAAAAGGCAACTGTCCCATATGCGCATGTGCTGACGCGCGGAATGTATACGGCCCGGAGTGAGCGAGTCGCGGCCAATACGCCCCACTTCCTACCGCCATTGCCGCCAAACGAACCCCGCAACCGGCTCGCGTTAGCCAAGTGGACCGTGAGCCCGGCAAACCCGCTCACTGCACGCGTCACCGTGAATCGAATGTGGTACGAGCTTTTCGGCACTGGCCTGGTGGAGACAACTGAAGATTTCGGCATCATGGGCCAACGACCGACGCATCCTGAATTGCTCGACTGGCTCGCCGTTGAGTTCCGCGAGAGCGGATGGGATGTGAAGCACATGTACAAGCTCATCGTCATGTCGGCTGCGTACCGGCAAAGCTCGAAGGCGAACCCGCAGCAACTTGTGAAAGATCCCAGAAACCTGCTCTTGTCTCACGGGCCACGATTCCGGATGGACGCCGAAATGCTTCGCGACATTGCGCTTCAGGCCGGCGGGCTGCTGGTTCAGAAGGCAGGTGGGCCCAGCGTCAAACCCTACCAGCCCGGCAACATTTGGGAGCAGGTAAGTTATCCCACCAGTGACACAGTGCATTACGTGCAGGACCATGGCGATTCGCTTCATCGGCGCAGCATGTACACATACCTGAAGCGCATGGCGCCGCCCCCCAACATGGATGCGTTCGACGCCCCCGTGCGCGACGTGGTCTGTACGAGGCGGCAGCGCACCGATACTCCGCTGCAGGCGCTTGTGACGATGAACGACGTGCAATGGGTGGAGGCCGCTCGAGCCCTGGCCCAGCGCGTCATTCACGAGTCGGGCCCACGACCGGAACAGCGAATCAAACGCCTGAGCCAGATTCTGCTGGCGCATGACGCGCCTGGGAGAATGGAAACTATTCTAGAGAAATCGTTCAATGAAATGCAGAAACACTACGCAGCCGATCCCAAGAGTGCCCGCTCGCTCGTGAATATAGGGGAAACCAAGCGGGACGCATCTATTCCGGACACCGAGTTGGCAGCGTGGACGATGGTTGCGAGCGAGATGTTGAACCTGGATGAGACCGTAAATAAGTGAGCGGGAATTTATATGAAACAGCATCCATTGTGCAGCGATTGTGAAGATCAGACAAGCCCCATGGACCTGCCCATTTCCGCCGACCTGAAACGGGAGTGGTCGGCATGCGAAACGCGGCGGCGCTTTCTTGGGCGCTCCGGAAAAGTGCTGGGATGGGCTGCATTGGCGAGCCTTTTCGGTGAAGCAGTGCCACGCCGTGGCGCGTTCGCGGCCGATGCGAAGGTATTATCCGCGCCCGGGCGCAATACCCTTGGGCTTCCACATTTCGCACCCAAAGCCAAGCGCGCGATTTATCTTTTCATGTCCGGTGCTCCGCCGCAAATGGATCTGTTCGACTACAAGCCGAACCTCGCAGCGCAGTACAACAAGGACATGCCTGACTCGGTTCGTGGTAACCAGCAACTCACCGGCATGAGCGCTGGTCAGGCGCATTTCCCGATCGCGCCCGCACACTGGCCATTTAGTCAACATGGGCAAAACGGAACCTGGGTGAGTGATCTGCTTCCTTGCACCGCGCGCATGGTGGACGATCTCACCATAATTAAGTCAACCAATACCGATGCGATCAATCATGAGCCAGCTATCATGCTCATAAATACGGGGAACATGAACGCAGGTAAGCCGTGCCTCGGATCCTGGCTGGCGTATGGCCTTGGAAGCATGAACGACAATTTGCCAACCTTCATCGTTCTTCAGACGAAGACGAATCCAAAGGAGAACAATCAGCCAGTTTCTTCGCGTTTGTGGAGCAGCGGTTTTCTATCCTCGGAATTCTCGGGTGTTGGCCTTCGTTCAGTGGGTGATCCGGTGCTTCATCTCGACGATCCCGCAGGGGTTGATCGCAATGTGCGCCGCAAGATGCTCGATGCGGTCGAAGAAATCAACCGCCAGACGCTTGCCGACGTCGGCGATCCCGAGACCAACTCCCGTATCGCTCAGTTCGAGATGGCGTTTCGCATGCAATCCTCAGTTCCAGAACTGACAGACCTCAGCAAGGAACCTCAGTCAACCTGGGATCTTTACGGTCCTGATGCAAAGGAGCCCGGTACATTCGCTTACAACTGCCTGCTGGCGCGCCGAATGGCCGAACGCGGCGTGCGCTTCACCCAGATTTACAAGCGCGGTTGGGATGTGCACGACAACGTCGTCGGCATGCTGCCCGTGCTGTGTCAGGAGACAGACCGCGGTTGCTGTGCGATGGTTACCGATCTTAAGCGGCGGGGGCTGCTCGACGACACCCTGGTCATCTGGGCTGGCGAGTTCGGGCGCACGGTATACAGCCAAGGCGGGTTGAGTCAGGATAATTATGGCCGTGATCATCATCCCCGTTGCTTCACGACCTGGATGGCTGGAGCAGGTGTACGGCGCGGGATCACCTACGGGGAAACTGATGAGTACAGCTACAACGTTGTAAAGGATCCGGTACACGTGCGCGACTTCAACGCCACGATTCTTCATTGCCTTGGCATCGATCACACTAAGTTCACGTACAGATTCCAAGGGCTCGATCAAAAGCTGACGAGCCCTGTGCCAGCATCTGTGGTGCAAGGATTGTTGGCGTGATTGGGACAATGGGAGTCGCGGGAACTGTCCGCGGCCTGCAGCAGAGAATGCGCCGGATTCCTATAGCGTGGGTTGGCGCGATCACTGCGAGCATTGTGGCTGTGTTCCTGCCGCCTCGCTTCTTTCTTCTGGACGGGCGGTCGCATGCGGACTGGCTCCAATTCCTCGGGCGTTTCCACCCTCTTGTGGTGCACCTCCCAATCGGGTTGATTTTGCTTTTGCCGCTGCTTGAGTTGGCTGGTGCGAGACGGCCGGCACTGCGTGAAGCGGCAGGTTTCGTCCTGCAGATTGCGCTCGTAACTTGCGTTGCTTCGATTTTCTTTGGGTTTTTGTTGGCGTATGGCAGCGGCGAGATGGGAGGCACTGTTACGCGGCACATGCGCGGCGGTATCGTGCTTGCACTCGAATTGTTGTTGTGCAATCTCGTCCGGATCTCAGGGGTTGCGGGCCACCTGCCGCGCGCTTATTCCACCCTGCTCGCTGTAACTCTGCTTACACTTGCCTGGACGGCGCATCAGGGCGGCTCGCTGACGCATGGAAGCGACTATTTAAGCCGCTATATGCCCGCTCCCATCAAACGAGTTCTCGCTCCAAGTGCGGTCGCTGCGCATCCAGACTCTTTCTTCGCCCGGCATATCTATCCAGTGCTCGACACGAAGTGTGTTGCATGTCATGGCACGAACAAAGAACAGGGGGGGCTGAGGCTCGATTCTTATGAGTCCCTGATGGCGGGCGGCAAAGATGGCGCCGTGATCGCGCCTGGTAAACCCGACGGCAGCGTTTTGCTGCAAAAGGTCACGCTTCCACCGAGCGACCCGCACTTCATGCCTGCCGAGGGCCGGACGCCGTTAACGCCCGACGAGATTACGAAGATTCACGCCTGGGTACTGGCCGGCGCCCCCGCGGAAGCGGTCAGCGTCCCAGGAGCCTTCGTTGCAGAAGACCGAGAGCAAGCGCTCCAACCGGTCGGTGACTACAGCACATTAATCACCGACATTCGCCAGATGCAGCAGTCGCAAGGGGCAAAGCTGGTCGCGGTATCTGCAAACCCGTCCGACGGCCTCATTCTCCGCACAGTCGACGTTGCCGCCAGCTTCGATGATGCGCAGCTTGCGAGATTCGAGCGTTTTGCGCCATTCATTGTCGAAGCGGAGCTTGGACGCACTGCGGTCACCGATGCGAGCCTGGAGACGCTGGGCCAATTCAAGAATCTCCGCACGCTTCACCTGGAGGGTACGGCTGTGAGCGGACGGACTCTTGGCAAGCTTTCCTCACTTTCGCAGCTTACGTACTTGAATCTGAGCGGGACAAAGGTCACCAGCGAGGCCGTTGGTACATTGAAGAAGATCTCCAAGCTACGTCACCTGTATTTGTTCGACACTCCCGCAGAGCCGGCCTCAACCACAGCGGAGGATTCCATCAGGAGAGCACAATGACAAACATCGATCGGCGTAGATTCATAACTGTCTCAGGGATAGCAGCAGGCGCACCGGCGATTTGCAGTTCAGTTGCGTTTGCCAGCCAGACTGCCCCCGATGCGGTAGCTAGTCGCTCTTCACCTTCGGTCGTTACGGGAAACGGTGAATGGACGTATGAAGTTGTACCCGGCTGGGGTCTGCTGCCGCCGGGCACGAACTTCGGAGGCACACACGGCGCTATCGCGCAGGACAAGGCAGGCAACATCTACGTCAGCACACAAAGTGCAACGGGAGTTCTTGTCTACAGCCGTGAAGGCAAACTGCTCAGGACAATCGCCAACCTCTATCAGGAGATTCACTCTATGGTCTACGCGAACGAGGGCAGTGAAGAGTTTCTCTACGCCACCGTGCAAAAAGGCACGCCCCAGGAGAACTGGCTATTCGTGAAGTTGAAGACCGACGGCACGATTGTCAGTAAGGTCACGGCTCCGCCCGAAGCTGGTTTCAAATTCCCGAATGAATGGCGCCTCACGGCTGCCGTCCCCGCGCCGGACGGCTCCATTTTCATCGCAAATGGTTATGGCGACTCTCGCATCTTCCACTTCGACAAAAGCGGCAATTACAAAAGCAGCTTCGCGGAGAAGGGAGGGCGTGAAGGGCAGCTCGACTGCAGCCACGGCCTGACCCTCGACACCCGTTACGATCAGCCGCTGCTACTGGTGTGCGATCGCGAGAACCGCCGGTTGTGCCACTTCGACCTGGACGGCAAGTACGTCCGTACTGTAAGCCAGCATTTGCGACGGCCCTGCCACGTGAGTCTCCATGGGAATTACGCGGCCGTTTCTGAGTTGGAGGGGAGAGTCGCGATTCTCGATCGCGATAACGTGCCGGTCGCGTTCCTGGGTGACAACCCGCAGAAAGCACAGTGGGCAAAGTACGAGCTCGACCCCCGCGCGATCACCGCAGGCGTATTCAGCGCAGCGCACGGCTGCTTTATTGATTCCGACGCGAACGTCTTCGTTTCCGATTGGAACCAGACCGGACGCATAACGAAACTGGCCAGACGGCGCCCCTAATCGCCAAACTATCACTCGGCCTCAATCGGGGGAGCAAAACTTGCCGCTGACAGTAAAATAGAAGCACTCATTGAGCGGGTGCGCGCGATGGCGATATCTCGCCAAGAGCCATTCATCCGGACAGTGATATTCTTCCTGCACGTGCGTATCTTCATCGCCACTCTTCTGGTTTCGCTCTTGTCGCGAGTAGCAGATGCGCAAAAAACTGTCTCTTTTCCAACCCAGGATGGGGGAATTGTGTTTGCCGATCTGTACGGAGCTGGTGAGAGGGGCATCGTGCTGGCACACGGAGGTCAGTTCAACAAAGAGAGTTGGGCCAAGCAGGCGCAAACATTGGTGACTGCTGGATTTCAGGTTTTGGCGATAGATTTTCGCGGCTACGGTAAGTCGCACGGTCCGGGCGACTCCGACCCCATGGATGCGCCGCTGCAGTTCGATGTACTGGCGGCAGTTCGTTACCTTCGAGAGAATGGCGCGAAGAACGTTGCAGTAATCGGCGGAAGCATGGGAGGGAGCGCAGCGGGCGACGCATCCATCGCTTCGCAGCAAGGTGAAATAGATCGGTTGATACTGCTCGGTGCCGCTCCGAATGGCCCGGCTAACAAACTTAGATCATCCACGCTGTACATCGTCGCACGCGACGACGCCAGTTCGGACGGGCCGCGCCTTCCTGGAATTCGGGAGCAGTTCCAAAAATCTCCTAAACCGAAGCAGTTGATTGTTCTAGATGGCTCGGCACATGCTCAGTTTCTATTCCAAACGAATCAAGGGGATCGCGTGATGCGCGAGATCTTGAGCTTCCTTTCCGCGACCAGAACAAGTAAACCTCACTAGCTAAAGCCTGTTGCGAAACCCAGAGCTCAACCGCTTGATTGACGCGGGTCGCTGACGCAGCCGCGTGGCAGATCTGCAGGTTCGCTATCTTTCATCGTTAATTTCCACCAAGAAAAATTCGTAGGCTTGCGCTTGTTATTTCCTTGACTGTTTTGTCTTACTCGATATATTCGAGTACATATATGCTTGCCTCCAGCTCTCACCAAGCCTGGCTCTTCTATTCCCCTTTGGCCCGCCAAGCTGCCCTGCTCAAAGACGATTTGCTCGATCCCGTCGATCAACTGTTGGACGATCCCACCTTGCTCGACCTGGTCCGCCAATGTCTGGCCGCACGCAGCCCGCTTTCGCAGCGTACGGGGCGAACCGGATTGGCGCCCGATCGGCTGCTGCGCTGCTGTGTCATGAAGCACCTGAAGGGCTGGAGCTTCCGCGATCTGGAACGGGAGCTGCGCAGCAACCTGGTGTACCGCCGCTTCACCCACTTCGATGCCGAGGCTACCCCCGATTTCAGCACCTTCAGCCGCAGCTTCGCCCTGCTGAGTCCGGCGGTCACCGAAGAGATTCATCAGCGGGTGGTCAGCCTGGCCTGCGAGCAAGGCGCCGCCCAAGGCCGCAAACTTCGCACCGACACTACTGTCGTGGAATCGAATGTTCATTATCCTACCGACAGCACGCTTTTGGGCGACGGCATCCGCGTACTCAGCCGCAGCTTGCAACGCATCGCCCGCGATTGTAAGCAGGGAGCCGTGGAAGTGGTCGATCACGCACGCGCGGTGAAACATCGGCTGTTGGAGATCAGCCGCGCCGCCAAGTGCCTGACCCCGGCCAACCAGGAGCGCATGCGGAACAGTTACCAGAAGTTGTTGGCTCTGAGTCGGGGCGTGGTGCGACAGGCCAGCGCGGTGGTGCAACGATGGGGGAAGAAACGGCTGAAGATGGTGGGCAAACGGCTGCGGGTGGAAGCGCAGATCGGCCAGCTCCGGCACTTTCTCCCTTTGGTCGAGAAGGTGATCACCCAAACCCAGCAACGGGTGTTGGGCGGCAACTGCCACGTGGAGGAGAAGGTGTTGAGTTTGTTCGAAGCGCACACCGAAGTCATTCGCAAAGGCAAAGCCCACAAGCCCAACGAGTTTGGTAGGCTGGTGCGCATTGACGAGGTGGAAAACGGCATCGTGAGCGGCTACCAAGTTCTCCAGGGCAATCCGGCCGATAACACGGCCTGGATGCCAGCCCTCAAACAACATCAAGCCTGCTTCGGGCAAGCGCCGGAGATGGCCACCGGCGACCGCGGTTTTTTCTCCGCTCAAAACGAGCGCGAGGCAGAGGCCCTGGGGGTGAAGAAGGTGGCGCTGCCGGCGCGCGGACGACTCTCAGCCCAGCGGGCCCAGCAGCAGAAGCAGCGCTGGTTCCGGCGAGCGCTGCGCTGGCGGGCCGGTTGTGAAGCCACCATCAGCACCTTGAAGCATCCCTTCTCGATGCGACGAGCCACCTATAAAGGAGAGCCTGGGTTTCAGCGCTACGTGGGCTGGTGTGTGATTACCAAGAACCTGTTTTCCATTGCTCGCTTTCAAGCGCGTCAGGGGGACCATGGCTAGGTCGGTTGAGGGTACTGCCCAACGACGCAAGCTGCTGGGCGAGATCGAACGTCTGGCCGAGATCGCCATCTTCGGAACGCTCTCGGAAACTTACCGCACCTGCGGCCGAGCGGGTTGCCATTGTCAGGGAGATGGACCCAAGCATGGTCCGCATCTGAATGTGAGTTACCGCGGAGCGAAGGGCAAGACCACCGGCTACTATGTTCCCAAGGGAGCCGAGGAGGCCACGCGAGAAG
>WNFC01028819.1_pt1 | contig 11732 bp, 11 predicted proteins | sample 5400541 | NCBI WGS metagenome assembly WNFC01 (sample SAMN13153342, study PRJNA577476) | soil metagenome | isolation source: 120 cm saprolite under Douglas fir tree site 2 hole 2 replicate 1 | place: USA:California | collected 2015-04-18 | reverse complement strand
TCGGCCGCACGCCCGCCGGGGATCTGCATGAGCATGTGCACGACGAACTGCACCGTCGTGAAGAGGCCGATCGTCGCGAGGCCGACGCCGTACGCGTGCGAGAGGCGGGTTGCGATGGCGCCGAGGGCGGCGATGTTCCAGCCGGAGGCGAACCCGACGCCGACCCCTCCCGCGGCGGCGCGCATCCCGATTCCGCCGCCGCGTTCCACCGGCTTGACCGTACGCTAGAGCCGCTCGAGCACGACGACGGGGATGACGCGCTCCGTCTTCGTCTGGTACTCGTCGTAATGCGGCCAGATCTCGTTCATCTGCCGCCACAGCCGGTTGCGCTCCTCACCCTCGGCGGTGCGCGCCCGGGCGCGGAACTTGTCGGCCTTGACCTGGACGCCGACCTCCGGGTGCTCGACAAGGTTGAGGTACCAGTCGGGATGCTTCGGCCGGCCTCCCTGTGAGGCGACGAGTACGTGGTTCTTGCCGTCGCGTCCGAAGATGAGCGGCGTCGAGTACTCCTTGCCGCTCTTCCGGCCCGTGAACGTGAGGATCAGGATCGGCGCGCCCTCGCGCCAGATGTAGCCGACCTCGCCGTCCGTCTCGACGTAGCGCCGAACGTGCTCGTCGCCGAAGAGCTCGGTGTCACTCATACGAACGCCTCCAGTGCTTTCGACGTGAGCCGGTCGAGCGCCTGCACCGACAGCTCGAGGTGCTCTTCCTTCGTGTCCTCGAGCTTCGTGTGCGACAGGCCGCGCAGCGACTGGACGAAGATCATCACGGTCGGCACGCCGGCGCGCGCGACTTCGGCCGCGTCGTGCAGCGGCCCGCTCGGCAGGCGATGCGACGTCACGCAGACCTCGCGGATCGACTCGTCGGCGAGCTCGATCAGCGCGTCGTCGAAGAGGATCGGCTCGATGTTCCAGATCCGGTCCCACGAGACCTCGATGTCCTCCTCGCGCGCGAACCGCTCGCTCGCCTCCTTCGCGAGCGACAGCAGCCGCGCAAGGGACTCCGGGTTCAGGTGCCGCTGGTCGAGCAGCTGCTCCGCCGTCTCGACGACCGACGTGACGATGCCGGGCCTGCACACGACGCCACCCGACGTGCAGACCGCGCCGTCGCCGATCTCTGCCGCAATCGGGCGGATCTCGAGCGCGAGCTTCGCGGCGCCGGCGAGCGCGTCCCGTCGCTTGTCCATCGGTGTCGAGCCCGCGTGCGCGGCCTGGCCCTTCCAGGTGACCTGGTGGCGCTCGACGCCGAAGGTCCCGAGCACGACACCGAGCGGCAGATCGAGCGACTCGAGCACCGGTCCCTGCTCGATGTGAAGCTCGAGATACGCGACCGCGCCATCCAGCTGCTTTCGCGCTTCGAGCGCACGGTCGAGGTCGACGCCGTGCTCGCGTAGCGCATCGGGCAGCGCGATTCCATTCGTGTCGTGGCGCCGGCGCAGCTCGTCCTGGTCCGCCATCGAGCCGGCGGCCGCCGAGGAGCCGAACAGCGAGCGCCCGAAGCGCGCGCCCTCCTCGTCTGCCCAGTTAACGAGCCGCACCGTGAGCGGCGGCGTCCCCTCCGCCGCGATTCGCCGGAGCACCTCGACGCCGGCGAGCACGTTGAGGCAGCCGTCGAGCCAGCCGCCGTTCGGCACCGAATCGATGTGGCCGCCGATCAGCAGCGCCTTGTCCGACGCACCGCGGAGCGTGAACCACTGGTTACCCGCCTCGTCGACCTCTTCGACCGCGCCGGTCTCCGCGAGCTTCGCGGGAAGCCAGCCGCGCGCGGTCTCCCACGTCTCGGTCCACGCAAGCCGCTGGGCGCCTTCGTCGTCGCCCGTGAGCTCGCGGAGCTCCTTCAACTCGGCGACCGTGCGCGACGGATCGAGCGACATAGGCGCGACTCTACAACTGTGATATTGACTCAGCGATGGGCTTGTCACTCGGTCGCGCCCCCCGCCGGGCCACCCTCCTCCTCGTCGTGCTCGGTCTGCTCTGGGGCCTCTGGGAAGGGTGGCGCTGGGTCGGCATGCGTTTCGCCCTGACCTGGCCGTTCACGGTCGACGACATCACCATGCCGCACCTGCACAAGATCGTGCAGGCGCTCTTCCAGCCGGCGCAGGTGAACGGCCCCTGGCTGCTCGACATCCTCTGGCACGCATCGCTCTTCACCGCGAAGGAGTCGGCTGTAGGCCTCGCGCTCGGCGCGGTGATCGGGTTCGCGATTGCCGTCGTGGTTTCTCAGTCGCGGATCCTCGAGCGTGGCTTCATCCCTTACGTCGTCGCGTCACAGACGATTCCGCTGCTCGCGATCGCGCCGATGGTCGTCGTCGGCCTCGGCTCGAAGGGGATCACGGACTGGGTGTCCGTCTGCGTGCTTGCCGCGTACCTGACGTTCTTTCCGGTCACGATCAACACGCTGCGTGGCCTGCAATCCGCCGATCCGCGCGCCGTCGAGCTCATGCACTCCTACGCGGCCGGCCGCTGGCGCATTCTCTGGAAGCTGCGCGTCCCGGCCGCGATGCCGTTCCTCTTCTCCGCGTTCCGGATCGCGGCCCCGCTCTCGATCGTCGGCGCGATCATCTCGGAGCCGTCGGCGTCCATCCAGGGCGGGCTCGGCGGTGCGATCGTCAACTTCAACCAGTACTACTCGATCGAGCCGCAAGAGCTCTGGGCGACAAATCTGATCGCGGCGCTGCTCGGGATCGCGTTCTTCCTCGCGATCGTCGGAGCAGAGCGGCTCGTAGTCCGTCGCGCGCCGGAGCACGTCGCGTGAGCGTCGTCGAGCTGAGGGATGTCTCGAAGGTCTTCGAGCAGGGCCAGACCGTCGCACTTCAGGGGATCGACCTCGCGATCGAGGCGGGGGAGTTCATCTCGCTTATCGGACCGTCGGGCTGCGGGAAGTCAACGCTCCTGCGCACGATCGGCGACCTCGTCCAGCCGACGAGCGGAACGATCGTCGTGAACGGCAAGTCCGCGCAGCGGGCCCGGCGCGACCGCGACTACGGGATCGTCTTCCAGGACCCCGTGCTCTACGACTGGCGCACGGTCGCGAAAAACATCGCACTGCCGCTCGAAATGCTCGGCTGGAACCGGGCGCGCCGAGCGCGGCGGGTGGAAGAGATGCTCGAGCTCGTCGAGCTAGGCGGCTTCGAGGGCCACCATCCGTGGCAACTGTCAGGCGGAATGCAGCAACGCGTGTCGATCGCGCGCGCGTTGTCGTTCTCGCCCGCGCTGCTCTTGATGGACGAGCCGTTCGGCGCGCTCGACGAGATGACCCGCGAGCGGCTCAACATCGAGCTGCTCCGCATCTGGCAGGAGACGAGCTCGACGATCGTCTTCGTCACCCACTCGATCTCTGAAGCTGTCTTCCTCTCGACGCGGGTCGTCGTCATGTCCGCGCGACCGGGACGGATCGCGGAGCTGATCGACGTCGACCTGCCGCAGCCCCGGACGGCCGAGACGCGCGAAGAGGCGCGGTACTTCGAGCTCGTCACCGCCGTCCGCGAGGCGCTTGCCCACGGCGGTGCCGACCGGATCGTCGAGGAGAGGCTATGACGTCTGCACGCCGCCTTGGCCGCCGCGCAGTCAACTGGCTACCGGCGATCCTCGTCCTCGCACTTGGAGTCGTCGCCTGGCAGTGGATCTTCTCGCCCATCGCGGGGAAGTTCCTCCTCCCCAGGCCGTCGGCGATCGCGACCGCCCTGTGGCACGGCAGGCACTCGCTCTGGAGCGCCGGTTGGTTCACGTTCAAGGAGGCGCTCGGCGGCTTCGTGCTCGGCTCGGGATTCGCGATCTTCGTCGCGATCGCCCTCGCGCGCTGGCGCAAGCTCGGCGAGGCAGTGATGCCGTACGCCATCGCCGTGAACGCGATTCCGATCATCGCGTTCGCACCGATCACGAACGCGTGGTTCGGTCCCCTCAACCCGCACTCGAAGTGGGCGATCGCCGGCATTCTCTGCTTCTTCCCCGTGCTCGTGAACACCCTTCGCGGGCTCACCTCGGTCCGGCCGGAGTCGATCGAGTTGATGAGCTCGTACGCCGCAAGCCAGTTCGAAGTCTTTCGGCGCGTCCGCATCCCCTCGGCCCTGCCGTTCATCTTCACGGGGCTGAAGGTGGCGACCGTCCTCGCGATGATCGGCGCGATCGTAGGCGACTACTTCGGCGGCTCGACCCGGGCGCTCGGTGTGCAGATCGAGAACTCGATCTCGCTCTTCGACTTCCCGTTCGGCTGGGCCGCGATCGTCGTCGCCAGCGCGTTCGGAACGGTGTTCTACGTCGTCGTCGGGACCGCCGAGCGGCTGGCGCTGCGCGGGGCGCCATCGACAGCCGACTGACGATGGTTCAAAATCGAACTCGGAACGAAGCAACAACAAGGAGGGCGAATGAACGGGAAGCATTTGATCGCGCTCGGACTCACGACGGTCGCGATCGCGGCGGCGGGCACACTGGGAGCGAGCGCGGGAGCAGGCACGCGCAGCGCGGGCGCGCAGCAGCTGACGAAGGTCACACTCCAGCTGAAATGGGTTACGCAGGCGCAGTTCGCCGGCTACTACGCAGCGCTCGAGAAGGGCTACTACAAAGCAGCCGGCCTCGACGTCAAGATCAAGGTCGGCGGCCCGAACATCACCCCCGAGCAGGTCGTCGTCGGCGGGCAGGCGGACATCGGCCTCGACTGGCTGCCGAACCTCTTCGCGACCCGCGAGAAGGGCGGCAAGATCGTCTCGGTCGCGCAGGTGTTCGCGCGCAGCGGGATGACCGAACTGACGTGGAAGAGCACCGGGATCAACTCGATCGCGAAGATGAAAAACAAGATCGTGGGCGTCTGGTGCTGCGGCAACCAGCCGGAGCTCTACGCAGCACTCGCGAAGAACGGGATCGATCCGAACAACACGCAGGACGTCACGATCTTCACGCAGCCGTTCGACATGGTGGCGTTCCTCAGCCACAAGATCGATGCGGCTGCAGCGATGACCTACAACGAGCTCGCGCAGGTTCTCGAGACGAAGAACCCGAAGACCGGGAAGCTCTACCAGCTGTCCGACTTGAACGTCTTCAAGATGGCGAGCCCACAGGTTGGAACCGGAATGCTCGAGGACAATCTCTTCGTCCGCGACAACTGGCTCTCGAACACCGCGAACCAGGCGACGCTCGTGAAGTTCCTCAAAGCGTCATTCCAAGGCTGGATCTACTGCCGTGACTATCAGGCCGACTGCGTCAACATCGTCCTGAAAAACGGCCCGACGCTCGGTCACGGCCACCAGGCGTGGCAGATGAACCAGATCAACGCGCTCATCTGGCCGAACACGAGCGGCATCGGCCTCGTGCCGGCGTCGGCGGTCAACCAGACGGCGAAGATCGCCAAGACGTACGGGGTGATCAAGAGCCTGCCGACGGGCGCCACGAACTACACGTACGCGCGCAAAGCGGTCGCCCAGCTGAAGGCGGCCGGCATCGACGTCAACGGCTCGAGCTGGAAGCCCGCGAACATCAAAGTCACAGCGGGCGGCAAGTAGAAACGGCATAACGTGTCTGGCACCGCTCGGGCGGTGCCAGACACGGTCTGTATTCGAGGAGGCGAGATGTCGGTTCTGATTCGTAACGGGCGAGTGGTGACCGCCGCCGACGACTACGTCGCGGATCTCTACGTCGAGGACGAGACGATCACGCTGATCGGCGAGTCGCTCGACGTGCCGGCCGACAAGGTGATCGATGCCGGCGGCAAGTACGTGCTGCCGGGCTGCGTCGATCCGCACACGCACCTCGACATGCCGTTCGGCGGCACCGTGACGATCGACGACGTCGAGTCCGGCCAGACGGCCGCGGCATTCGGCGGCACGACCTGCCACGTCGACTTCATCATCCAGCCGCACGGGCAGACGTTCGCCGCGGCACTCGACGAATGGCGCTCGAAGGCGGCCGGCAAGCAGGTGATCGACATGGGCTACCACATGGCGGTCACGGATCTGGCGAACGGCGGCACGCTCGAGGAGCTCGCGACGCTGCCCGAGCAGGGGATCACCTCCTACAAGCTCTTCATGGCGTACAAGGGCGCGCTCATGGTCGACGACGAGACGCTCTTCCGCACGATGGAGGTGGCGGCGCAGACCGGCGCGCTCGTGATGGTGCACGCGGAGAACGGGGACGTGATCGACGTGCTCGTGAAGCAGGCGCTCGCGGCGGGCAACACCGAGCCGCGCCGAGGGCGAAGCGACGAACCGTGCGATCCAGCTCGCCCACCTCGCCGGCGCGCCGTTGTACGTCGTCCACGTGACGTGCAAAGAGGCGGTGGAGCCGATCGCGCTCGCACGCGAGAAGGGCTGGGACGTCTGGGGCGAGACGTGCACGCAGTACTTCTTTACCAGCCTGGACGACATCGCCAAGCCGAACTTCGAGGGTGCGAAGTACGTCTTCTCGCCGCCCGTGCGCGACGCGTCCAACCACGACGTGCTCTGGAACGCGGTGCGCAACGACGCCCTTTCGGTGATCTCGACCGATCATTGCGCCTTCCTCTTCGACGGGCAGAAGACGCTCGGCAAGGACGACTTCTCGAAGATCCCGAACGGCGGCCCTGGCCTCGAGAACCGGCTGCAGATGATCCACGAGTTCGGCGTCCGCAGCGGCAGGATCTCGCTCAACCGGATGGTCGAGCTGCTCGCGACGAACCCGGCCAAGCTGTTCGGGCTCTACCCCCGCAAGGGCACCGTCGCTGTCGGCTCGGACGCGGATCTCGTGATCTTCGACCCGGACAAGCAGGTCACGATCGCCGCAAAGACGCAGCACTCGAAGGTGGACTACAACCTGTACGAGGGGACGAAGGTGACCGGATCTCCCGATGTCGTGCTCCTACGCGGCCACGTGCTCGTCGAGAACGACGAGCTCGTCGCGTCGCCCGGAATCGGCCAGTTCGTCGCACGCGCGCGCTTCGGCGAGGAGCTCCGACCCGAGCGAGCCGCCGTGGCGTAGTTGCGAACCGTCCTCGCGACTTCCTAGACTCGCTTCGCACAAGCGCCCACGATCGGGAGGAAAAGCCATGTCGGATGATCATCCGGCCGAGATCGCGCACGACGTCGCGGACATCCGCCATGACGTCGCCTACGAGCGCGAACAGCTCGACGCGTCGATCAGGCACGACTACTCCACGAGCGAGACGGGTGTCGTCCCGCTCGACAAGCGGCGGCCGATGTGGCACTTCCTGGGCCTCTGGACCACCTTCGTCGCCGGCTTCTCGTACATGTTCCTCGGCTTCGAGATCCGGGACGGCGGCCATAGCCTCGCCTCGACTGTCGGGATCACGCTGCTCGGCTACGGGCTCTACGTCGCTTATGCGATGTTCGGCTCCTACCTCGGCTCGAGAACCGGCCAGACCTATGGCCTCCTAACCCGTTCCGTCTTCGGGAGCGCCGGCTCGATGATCGTCTGCCTCTTCGTCCTGATTGCTCCGCTCGGCTGGGTCGCCTTCCAGGCGAATCTGCTCGTCACGCTCTGGGACGGCTTCTACGGTTGGGGCCACGTCTTCACTCTGACGCTCGTGGTCGCGGGCGTGATGATCTTCAACAACCTGCTCGGCTTCACCGGGATCAGCGTGTTCGCGCGCTACCTCGTCACGCCGCTCCTGATCCTCTGGGCGCTCTACATGCTGATCAAGGGCTTCGCGGTCGACGGCGGCTCGTTCGGCGGCACGCCCAAGGGCGGCGGCCTACCGCTCTGGGTTGCCGTCGGCGCCGTGATCGGTTTCTCGATGTGGGGAAACGAACCGGACTTCTGGCGCTACGGCAAGCCGCGCTTTGCGTGGCCGCTGACGACGTACCTGTTCTCGGCAGTTTGGTTCCTGCTCTTCACGATGGCCGGCTGGATGATGGCCGCGCTCGCCAACTCCGACGACTCGGCGGCGATCTTCCGGTTCACCGTGCACTACTCGCTCTTCGGCTGGTTCTGGCTGGCGCTGATCATCGCCACGATCAGCCAGATCGCGATCAACGACGGCAACTACTACGAGTCGGTCAACGCCGGCCAGAACCTCCTCGGCGGCTGGAAGCTCTGGCGGCGCCCCTACACCGTCCTGATCGTCGCCATCGGAGGCGTGATCGCGGCCGACCTCGTCAACTTCCACTTCCTCAACGGCTGGTTCAAGGTCGCGACCTTCCTCGCCATCTCGGTGCCGTCGGCAACGGTGATCATGGTCGTAGACCACTTCGTGTTGCCACGTCTCTTCCGCATCTCGCGCCCGCTGACGGAGGTGCCGGCGTGGGAGGACGCAGGACTGATCAACGGTCCCGCGGTCGCCTCACTGCTCGTCGCAGTCTTCTTCGGCGTCACCGGATCGGCCAGCTGGCCGAACGGCTGGCTCCAGGCAACGCCCTCGAACGGCTGGGGCCCCGTCCCACTCGAGTCGTGGCTGATCGCGGGCGGCCTCTACATCGCGCTCGTCGCCGTCGCCCGCGCGGTAGTCCCGAACGTGAAGTCAGTGCTCGCCTTCAGCACGCACGCGCTCGCCGCGAACGTCCCGGGCGACGCTGTGGTGGACATCGCCTCAGAGGCAGAGGGTGGCAAGCCACTCGTGCCGGCTGCGATTCCCACGGCGGGCCGCTAGGAAAATCCGACGCGTCACGGTACGGGCTCACGCGCGGGGCGCTGGAGCCCGTACCGGCTCAGGCGCTGTCGGGGTACAGGCCCGGCTCGACCAGCACGGGCGTCAGAACCTTGCGCTCGAGCGCGGCGTCCTCGCGCGCGCGTCGTGCGGCCTCGCGGCAGCTCGCGAACTCGACGTCGCCGGCTGCAAGCGCATGCTCGATCAGCGTGCGCAGCACCTCGACGCGATGCGGGCGGCCGGACAGGAACGGGTGGCACGTGAGCACGAAGAGACAGCCGTAGCGGCGCATCGCGTCGAGCTCGCTCGTCCAGAGGTCGAGCACCTTCTTGGGCGACTCGATCGCCGAGCGGAACGGTGGATCGGGGATGTACGCGTACTGCTCCCAGTCGTCGAGCGCCCAGTGAACCGGGAGCTCGACGATCTCCCCCGCCCCCGTGTCGAGGATGTACGGCGTGTCGGCATCCATGAGCGACGAGTCGTAGGCGAGGCCATGCTCGGCGACGATCTGCGGCGTGCGCCACGCGGGCTCCCAGCTCGGGCAGCGGTACCCCTCCACCTCGGCGCCGAGCGCGCGCAGCGAGGCGAGCGCGCGATCGAAGTCGGCGCGCTCGTCGTCCTCCGTCTGCGCGAACGGCGAGTAATGCGCGTACGAGTGGTGTGCGACCTCGTGCCCCGCGCCGAGGATCGCGTCGACGGCGCGCGGGTACCGGTCGGCCGTCAAGCCCGGGACGAAGAACGTCGCGGGCAGCGAGTACTCGGCGAGCAGGGCGAGGATGCGCGGCACACCGACGAGCGGGCCGTACGCCTGGTGCGACATGACACCGGCGTTCCGGGCGTAGAGCGCGCTCTCGGCGAGGATCGGTGCTTCCGCGTCCATGTCGAACGTCAGGCACGCGAGCGCTGCGCTGTCGCCGCGCCAGCTCACGGCGCGCCGCCGATCGCGCGCAGCGAGAGCAGGTCGTAGAGCACGTTCGCGGCGGCGAGCGCGGTCTGCATCCCCGGGCCGTCGTAGGGCGGTGACACCTCGACGACGTCGCAGCCGGCGAGCTTGATACCGCGCAGCGCGCGCAGGAATGCGAGCCCCTCCGCAGTGGAGAAACCGCCGACCTCCGGCGTTCCCGTTCCGGGCGCGAACGCCGGGTCGAGGAAGTCGATGTCGAAGGACATGAAGACCGGACGCGTCCCGACCTTCTCGAGCACGAGCCTGCCATACGCCTGCGCGCCGAGATCCCGGAGCTCGTCCGTCGTCAGCACGGTGAAGCCCATGTCCTTCGCGACGTCGATGTCCTCTGCGCCGTAGAGCGAGCCGCGCATGCCCGCCTGCACCGATGCACCAGCGTCCACCAGTCCCTCCTCGACCGCGCGCTTGAACGTCGTGCCGTGGAAGAACTTCTGGCCGAAGTACTGCTCCCACGTGTCGCCGTGCGAGTCGAGCTGCACGAGCGCGAGCGGCCCGTGACGCTGAGCGAGGGCACGCAGCTCAGCGAGCGTGATCGAGTGGTCGCCGCCGAGCGCCGCCGGGAAGATGCCGGCGTCGACGATCGGCGCGAGTGCCTCTTCCACCTGCGCGTACGTGCGCTCCGTATCGCCGGGTGAGACCGGGACGTCGCCGTAATCGACGAGCGAGAGCGAGTCGACGACGTTCACGCCGAGCGCCGGGTTATACGGCCGGATGAGCGCCGACGCCGAGCGGATCGCCTCGGGCCCGAACCGGGGCCCCGTGCGGTAGCTCGTCGCGGTGTCGAACGGGATGCCGTAGACGAGGGCATCGACGCCCGCGAGCTCGGTGACGTGCGGCGCGCGCATGTACGTGCGGATCCCCGCGAAGCGCGGGATCACCTGCGCGTCGAGCGGGCGATACGGAGGGCCGGCCACGGAGCGAATCTACTCGGTAGCGTTCCGGCGAGCATGGGCGGCCCCTATCCCGGGACTCCGTACGAGTACTCGTCGACGGCAAACGGTCTCGTCTTCACCGCCGGTGCTTGCCCTCTGGACGAGGAGGGTCGCGTGGTCGCGCCGCGCGACTTCGAGGCGCAGGCAGCACGCACGGTGGAGAATCTCCTCGACGCGCTCGCCGCAGCCGGGAGCTGCCCGGAGTCGCTCCTCAAGACGACGATCTACGTCGTCGCGGCAGAGAGGTCTGACCTCTTGCGTGTCTGGGACGTCGTGGCTGAACGGCTTGGACGTGCGCCGAGCACGCTGCTCGGGGTCTCGTTTCTCGGCTATCCCGACCAGCTCGTCGAGATCGAGGCGGTCAAGGCAGTCCGCCCGACCTGAGCGCCTTTTACCCTTTCCAAACAACCCATCGTCTAGCCTCGGGCCCGTGGGGTCGAGTCACATGGGATCACATGGGCCGTGTGCGTGTGATCACATGCACACGCGTACGCATGCGGCATGCACAGGTGTACGCATGCACATGCGCCTGCTCGGGACATGTCTCGCGGCGTTCGCAGCAGCGCTCGCGCTCAGCGCACCCGCAGGCGCAGCGACCTACGCACGCGGCCTCGATGTCTCGCACTGGAACGGATCGATCGACTGGATCCAGGTCGCGGGCGACGGGTACACGTTCCTGTTCGCGAAGGCGACCGAGGGGACGACGTTCTCCGACGTCACGTACCCGGTCAACCGTGCGGGCACGCAGGGTCTCGGCCTGCGGGTCGGCGCGTACCACTTCGCGCGGCCGGCCGGAACGGACGAAGCGTCGATTGCTGCGAGCGCGATCGCGCAGGCCGATCATTTCGCCGACTTCGCGCAGCCGGCCGCGGGCGACCTGCCTCCGGCGCTCGATCTGGAGACACGCGGCGGTCTCTCACCCGACAACCTCGTGCGCTGGACACAGGCCTGGCTCGACGAGGTCGCGGCGCGCACCGGTGTCCACGCGCTCATCTACGCCTCGCCGAACTTCTGGAAGACCTCACTCGCCGACACGACGGCCTTCGCCGGCAACGGCAACCCTCTCTGGATCGCGCACTGGACGACGAACGCGGCGCCGCTCGTCCCGGCCTCGAACTGGGGCGGGCTGGGCTGGACGTTCTGGCAGTGGACGAAATGCACGCAGGCGGCGGGGTTCGCCAACTGCAGCGACGGCGACCGCGCGAACGGGCCGACCCCGGCGCCGTTCGCGATCAAGCCCTACCCCGCCGGCGCACCGGCGCCGAACA
>WNFC01008508.1_pt1 | contig 11733 bp, 10 predicted proteins | sample 5400541 | NCBI WGS metagenome assembly WNFC01 (sample SAMN13153342, study PRJNA577476) | soil metagenome | isolation source: 120 cm saprolite under Douglas fir tree site 2 hole 2 replicate 1 | place: USA:California | collected 2015-04-18 | reverse complement strand
TGAGCCGATCACCTACCTCCGTTTTGCCACCGCGGGGACTCTCCGGGTTCTCGCCGAAGGTCCCCTCCGGGGAAGGTTGGCTGCCCTTGACAACGCCAGGGGCGACGCTTCGTGAGGCTCCCTTCGGGGATTACAGCAGCGGTCAATAAAGGTAAGGCGGGAGAAAACCTCCCGCCGTACCGGCAATGCTCATGCAGCCGCTAATTGGTTCAGGAAGGTCATGTAGAACGACGGATGCAGCTGCAGGCCGCTGACGCGGGTTGAGGCCGCCGCGTTCTGGATCTGGTTGTCGACGAAGATCCACGGCGCATCGTCCGCCACGATCCCCTGGATCTGCTTGTACAGCGCCCCGCGCTGGGCACGGTCGTTGATTTTGAGCGCGGCGTCCATCAAGAGATCAACTTGCGGGTTCTGGTAGCAGCCGTACGTGTTCAGAAAGGCACCCCACTCGTACGTCTGGATCTGCGCGTTGACGCCGATGGCCGCCAGATCAGCCTGGATGGCCGTGCCCATGGTCTTGGGTGATTGCATGCCCGAGCCGGACTCGGTCACCCAGAAGGTGATGTTGATCGGCATCAGGACGCCCGACTGATCGAGCAGCGCTTTTGCCCGCTCGGGATCGTAGTTGTACTGGGTGACCTGGTCGGTATACGCCCAGCCGATCGCGGGTGGGATCGGCCCGACAGATGGGGTGCCGGTGCCCTTCAGGATGTCCAGCGTCAGCGCGTCCTTGTTGATCGCGTAATTGACCGCGCGGCGGACCAACACATTGTCGAAGGGCGGCTTCTTGGTATTGAGCGTGACCCACCACACGTGCGGGCCGGGCTGCTCCAGGAACACCGCCGACGGGGTGGTTTTGACCTGGGTGATGTTGTCGGGCGGCACGTCGAAAATGACGTCGACACCACCCGACAGAAACTCGGTGATGCGTGTTTGTTCGTCGACCAGCGGGCGGAAGATGAGCTGCGACAGCGCCGGCGCGCCGTCCCAGTAATCGGAATTGGCGGTCAACGTAATACGCACGTTGTGGTCCCAGGACACAAACTTGAATGGCCCGGTGCCGACCGGATTCTGGGAGAAGTTCTTGCGCTGCGCCTTGACCGCCGTCGGACTGACGATCCGCCCGGTGTTCAACGTGAATGCGTTGATCAGCGAGGCGTCCTGGCGGTTGAGCCGGAACTGAACGGTCAGCGGATCGACGACGACGGTTTCCGCGATAGACCCGTAGTAGCCGGGCGCGAACGGAAACGGGCCGGTATCGGCATACGGGTGGTTCGGATCGAGCAGGCGATCGTAGGTGAACTTGACCGCCTCGGCGTTGAAGTCGGTGCCATCGTGAAACTTGACGCCGGGGCGCAGCTTGAAGGTGTACTGCGTGAGGTCGCCCGAGATATCCCACGACGTCGCCAGGCTCGGCTCGAGGTCGAAAGAATTCGGCTTGAAGCGTACGAGTGTGTCGTACATGGCGCCCAGCAGCTTCATCGAGTTGATGTCGGTGAGCTGGCCGGGGTCGAGCGAGGTCGGCTCGGCGACCAGGCCGATGACCAGCGTGCCCGGTGTGGCCGCGGCCCTTGTCGAGGCGCTACTCACCGGCGCCAGTAACGCCGGTACCGCGAGCGAGATCGCGACCCCCGCACCCACGGTCTTCACGAAACGACGTCGCGTGAACCCAGAGCCGGCTGCGCGACGAGAAGCAGAAACTGCCACGCTGATTACCTTTCCTCGTCTTTGCCGTCGACGAGTCTGTTCAGGTGTGCACCACGTCCCGCACGAAAATAGGGATCTCCCGATGGCGTGTCAAGCAATCATGGCGTCGTGACGCTCTCCAGGGTCGGCAAACTCTGGACCCGCGCCGCGATCCACTGACGGGTAGCAGCAAGGCGCGCGCGGGCAAAAACCAGCTGATGTGTGACCTGGCCTGGGGCCGTGCCGCCGACGACGTCGCGCGCGGCGACCACGTCAGCCGCCTGGAGACCGGCGGCGGTCGACTCGAACAGCGGCGAGAACGCCTGCAATTCCTCGAGCGAGAAATCGTCGAGCCGACGTTGGCTGGCTTCCGCGGCGCGCACGATGTGGCCGACGATCTCGTGCGCCTGGCGGAATGGCAGACCCTGCCGCGTGAGATGGTCCGCCAGGTCGGTCGCGGCAATCAGCGGGTCCGCTGCCGCGTGCGCCAGGCGTTCGGTGCGCCATGTCGCGCCATAAATCATCGCCGCCGCTAGCGCCAGGCCGTCGTGGACCACGTCGACCGCCTCGAAATACGGCGCTTTGTCTTCTTGAAGGTCGCGGTTGTAGCTCATCGGCAAGCCTTTGAGCATGACCAGCAGCGATGTCAATGCGCCGTAGACCCGCCCGGTTTTGCCGCGCAGCAGCTCGGCCACGTCGGGATTGCGCTTCTGCGGCATGATGCTGGAGCCGGTCGTAAACGATTCGTCCAGAGACACAAACCCAAATTCAGTCGTCGACCACAGCACCAGCTCTTCGGCCAGCCGCGAGAGATGCATGGCCATCGTGGCCAGCGCCGCCAGGTGTTCCACCAGGAAATCACGATCGGCCACGGCGTCGAGGCTGTTGCGGCTGACCGTCGAAAAACCCAGCAGTTGGGCGACGTATTCGCGGTCCAGCGGGTAGGGCGAGCCGGCCAGGGCGCCGGCGCCGAGCGGCAGCACGTCCGCCCGAGCGTACGCGTCACACAGTCGACCGGCGTCACGCTCGAGCATCTCGGCGTAGGCCAGCAGGTGGTGCCCGAGCAGCACCGGCTGGGCGCGCTGCAGATGGGTATAGCCCGGCATGATCGCCTGGCCGTGTTGCTCGCCCGCCTGGACCAACGCCGACTGCAGCTCGACGATGCCCGCCACCCCTTCGATCAGCGCGGCGCGCACGAACAGCCGCGTATCGGTGGCTACCTGGTCATTGCGACTGCGCGCGGTGTGCAACCGCCCGGCCGCCTCGCCGATCCGCTCGCCGAGGGTTGCCTCCACCAGGCTGTGGATGTCCTCGAAGGCGCCATCGAGTGGTGGCGGATCGCGCAGCAGGCCAAGCAGGCCAGCCACCAGCGCGGCGGCGTCAGCGCGTGAGATGATGTCCTGGCGGCCGAGCATGCGCGCATGGGCGATGCTGCCCAACACGTCCCACTCGAACAGGCGCCGGTCGACCGGCAGCGACGTCGTATAGCGCAGCGCGCGTTCGTCAAGCGGCTTGCTGAAGCGTCCGCCCCACAAGGGTGTTAGTCCGAGCTCTCGTCGTCGATCGTCGGCGCCACCAGGTGGCGGATCTCGCGCTCGCTACCTGCGCCCAGCTGGATGCGCGCTTGTGTCCGCAAGCCCTGGCTGAAGAGTTTGATGAACGCCACAGACGCCGAATGGTCGAACTGGTCGCCCGTCTCGTATGTCGCCAGGTTGAAGTCGTACAGGGACTGCGGCGAGCGACGACCGACGGCCACGGCCTGACCCTTTAAGAGGCGCACGCGCACGCTGCCGGTGACGTAGCGCTGGGTACTCGCGACGTAATACGACAGGTCGCGGTAGTGCCCCGAGAACATGCGCCCGTCGTAGATCAGCTGCGCCATCTCGTTGGCGACAATTTCCTTGAACCGGCGCTGCTCGCGAGCGAGGGTCAGCGTCTCCAACGCGCTGTGGGCGTGATGCAGCACCGTCGCGGCGGGCGCCTCGTATACCTCGCGCGATTTGATCCCGACGAGACGATCCTCGACGTGGTCGATGCGCCCCACACCGTGCGCGCCGGCCAGCTCGTTGAGCCGCGTCACGAGCGTTACCGGATCCACGCGCTCGGTGCGCTCGGGCTCATCGCCCAACGCGACGGGCACCCCGCGCTCGAAATCGATCGTCACGTACGTCGGTTCTTCGGGCGCGAACCGCGGATTGATCGTCCATTCGTAGGCCCCTTCGGGCGGCTCGTTCCACGGATCCTCGAGCACACCCGCTTCGATGCTGCGGCCCCACAGGTTGGCGTCCACCGAATACGGGCTTTCGGCGGTCACCGGGATCTGAATGTTGTGCTGCTGCGCGTAGCGGATCTCGTCATCGCGAGTCATGCTCCACTCGCGCACCGGGGCGATGATCTTGAGATCGGGCGCCAGCGCCTGAATCGAGACGTCGAACCGAACCTGATCGTTGCCTTTGCCCGTACAGCCGTGGGCGACAGAGCCGGCGCCTTCCTTGCGCGCGTAATCGACCAGAATCTTGGCGATCAGCGGTCGAGCCAGCGCCGTCGCGAGCGGGTAGACGTTCTGGTACAGCGTGCCGGCCTGAAGCGATGGGATCGCGAAGTCGCGTACGAACGATTCCTTCGCATCCGAGATGAAGGCCTGAATTGCGCCCGTGCGCAGCGCCTTCTGCCGCACGACCTCGAAATCCTTCTCGTTGCCCACGTCGACGGTGACCGCGATCACGTCGAGGTCGTACTTCTCGTTGATCCAGCGAATCGCTACCGACGTGTCGAGGCCGCCCGAATACGCGAGAACGACTTTGCCCCTGCCCATGCCGCCACAAGGATAGCTCAGAGGGCCTTCTCGAACCCCTCTAGATGGCGTTGATCGCGCGGGCCACCAGGACGACGACCGTCGTCAGCGCCAGGACCGATTGGTACATCATCATCAGCTTCGCCCGACGGCCCAGGACCATCGTGTCAGTCGGGCTGAAGGCGGTATTGGTGTTGAACGCCAGGAACACGTAGTCCACGAAGTCAGGCATCCAGTTCGCCAGGGCGTCACCGCCGAGCACCTTCTGCGGGAAGGCGAAGTCGGTCGAGCCGCAGCCGGTGGCATGCCGATGGGCCGGCCCGCCGCCGTCGATCTCCCAATACCACAGGGCAAAGGTCAGGATGTTGATCGCCCACAGCAGGACACCACTGATCAGCAGGGTTACCGCGTCGAGACTGTGATCGATCAGCGCTTCGACCAGGAACCCGGCGCTGACGGTCAGCGAAGCCGTCGCCACGGCCAATGCCCCGATGATCAGCCAGCGCGTCGCCGATATGAGGCCTCGCCAGCGCAGCACGCGCGCGCCGACGACCGCGACGATCACCAGCACAAGCAGCGCCCAACGCGGGCCCACGGTCAGACGCTCGGAAATGAGCGCGTACGCGACGCCGAGCAGAATGAACGCCACGGCGGCAGGCCACCAGCGCACGTTCGCCATAGCGCGCTCGAGTTCTCGTTCGGTAATCGCGCGCACTTTGCCGCTCCTCGCGCCAGAAGATATCCGACGCGTCAAAGCGGTTTTCCCCGCGGGGTCCCCTCTGAGGTCGATGGCGTCAGCAATTTTCCCCGAGGGGTCCCTCTGGGGTCGATCGGATCGTGTGAGCCTTCCGTAACGCCCGGGCGGCCGATACGTTCGCCATGCATAGTTAGACTGCCCCAACGGGTTATGTTCTGGCGTTCTTTTCTTCCTTCCGCACGACGGGCGAGTGTTGCGCTCGCGCTGCTGCTCAGCACCCTGCCGCTGGCGACCCCGAGCCTGGCTGCAGAGTTGATCGTCGATAACTCCGATAGCGTGGTCGTCGTCAAAGGCAAATGGACCACCTCGAACACCACCGCTGGCTTTCTCGGTGCGGATTACTTTTTCCGCACACCGGGCGATGGCTCGGCCAGTGTGACGTGGCCGTTCCCACCCGGTCAGGCCGGCCGCTACGAAGTTTTCGCGCGCTGGAGCGCCGGACCCAATCGCGCGACCAACGCCAACTACCAGGTGAATTCGAATGCCGGCGGGTCGAGTGTCGCCGTCAATCAGAAGATCAACGGCGGCAACTGGCAGTCGCTCGGGTTATTCGACTTCCAGACGGGCAAGGGCCAGGGCATCACCCTCACCGATAAGGCCGACGGGGTGGTGGTCGCCGACGCCATTCGCTTTGTCGGACCCCAGGGTGGACCGGCCGCGGCCGCGCAGCCGACCCCAGCGCCCACCCAACAAGCGGCCGTTGTGCCGACCCCCCCAGCGGCACCCGTGCCCAATGACGCGCGCTTCTTCCAGCAGACGGGTTACCGCATCGGCGAGGACGCGTTCTGGGACTATTTCCGCGTTCGCGGCGGCGTGCGCAGCTTCGGCTACCCCGTTTCGAACGTCTTCACCTTGTTCGGTATGAAGGTCCAGATCTTCCAGCGTCAGATCCTGCAGCTGCGACCTGACGGTGGCGTCCAGACGATGAACATCCTGGACGACGGCCTGCTGCCCTACACCCGCATGAACGGCAGCACCTTTCCGGCGCCCGACCCAAATGTCATCAACCAGTCGCCGAAGCCTGATGCGCCCGACTATCACGCCAAAACGCTCGAGTTCGTCCGCACCGTCGCGCCGGACAACTGGGACGGCGAGCCGGTCAACTTCGCCAGGACTTTTTTTGGCAGCGTGCGCAGCGAAGAGGCCTACCCGAACGGTGTACCTGACGGCGGTGAGGTGCTCGTGCCGTATTTCAACCTCGAGATCTGGGGGCTGCCGACGTCCACGCCGATGCACGATCCGACCAACCCCAGCTTCATCTACCAGCGCTTCCAACGCGGCATCATGCACTACGACAAGGGCTGCGCTTGCACCCAGGGGCTGCTGTTGGCTGACTACGTCAAGGCGCTGATGACGCAGCGCAATCTGCCACCTGATCTGGCCGACCAGGCCAAAGCCAGCAAGTTGATCGGTCAGTTCAAGCCGGGCCAGCCGCAATCGATCGCTCGACCGAACGACCTGCCGGGCTCCGATCTGTCGAATAGCTTCCGGCGCGAGCCGGTAGTCACACTCGACGCTGGCCACGGCGGCACGGAGATCGGTGCATCGCATGCCTATCCCGACGGCACGCTGCTGGCAGAAAAGGAGCTCAACCTGCGGGTGATGCTGCGGGTGCGTGAGCTGTTGCAACAGGCCGGCTATCAAGTGACCCCAACGCGCACCCGCGACGCCCAGGTCAACGTCGACAAGAAAGACCTGACCGGCGACGGCCGAGTCACCCTGTCCGACGATTTGCAAGCACGGGTCGACATCGCCAACTCGACTGGCAGCGACATCTTTGTCTCGGTCCACTTCAACGGCATCAGCGATCCGAATATCAAGGGCACGTATACCTTCTACGATCCCGATCGTCCGTTTGCCGACCGCAGCAGGGCGCTGGCGGAGATGGTCGATCAGTCCGTGACGAAGGCGCTCAAAGACGCTGGCTACACCACGATCGATCACGGCCCGACCAAAGATACGTCCGTCCTGGGCGGTGATCACTATTACCTGCTCAGTCCGAAGACGGACGCTGTCCCACGGCCCAGCCAGATGCCCGCGATCATCGGCGAAGGCCTGTTCCTGACGAATGAAGATGACGCGAACGCGATTCGCAAGGACGCGATCGTCGAGGCAGTCGCGCGCGGCTACGCGGAGGGCATCAAAGCCTACTTCGTCAGGTACCCCGTCAACTAAGGATCAGGTCCGCCGGCGAAGGGGTCCCTCTGGTGAGAGAAATGGCCCTCGACCTGTCAACTGCCGAAGGGGTTCCCGCCGGGGAGATAAGATGCGTCGGCACAACTCCTGCAGTTGCCGCGTCCGCCGCCCACGGCTGGCTAGGAAGGTCCTTTATAACTACATGCACTTGCGAATCGCGCAGCTCGCTCCGCCGTTCGAGACAGTTCCGCCGTCGGGCTATGGCGGTACCGAACGCGTCGTCTCGACCTTGACGGAGGAGCTGGTGCGCCGTGGTCACGATGTGACGTTGTTTGCGTCTGGCGATTCCCGCACCTCCGCACAGCTGGCCCCGATCGTGGACAAGGCCCTCTGGCATCTCGATCCACCGTCCAACGACTTCTCGGTTCATCAGGCGGCGATCTTCGGCACGATCCTCGACGACATCGACGCATTCGACATCGTCCACAGCCACATGGACTATCTCGGCTTCCCATTGGCTCTGGCGACTCGGGTGCCGATGCTCTCGACCATGCATGGGCGAATTGACGTGCCCAATCTGTTTGAGATCTACCGCGCCTTTGCCGACCTACCGTTGGTGTCGATCAGCAACGCGCAGCGCCGACCGCTCGCCACCGCCAACTGGCAGGGGACTGTCTATCACGGCATCGAGCTCGATCAATTCACCTTGAATGCTCAGCCTGGCCGCTATCTGGCTTTTCTCGGTCGCATCTCGCCCGACAAGGGCCTCGACGTGGCGATTCGCGTTGCCCGTCGCGCAGGGGTGCCGCTCAAGGTCGCCGCGCGGCCGCCGCTCCCGTTCGACCACAGTCCTGAAGTGCAGCGTGACCGCGAGTACTTCGAGCAGGTCGTCGAGCCGCTCTTACAAGAGCCGGGCGTCGAGTTGATCGGCGAGGTCGGTGGCGCGGAGAAGGATCAGTTCCTGCGTGAGGCGGCCGCGCTGCTCTTTCCGATTCGTTGGCCGGAACCGTTCGGGCTGGTCATGCCCGAGGCCCTGGCATGCGGCACACCTGTGCTTGCGTTCGATGAAGGCAGCGTCCCCGAAGTGATCGACGACGGCGTAACCGGCTTCGTAGGCCATGTCGAGGATGACCTCGTGCGCGCCGTCGAGCGGATCCCTGAGCTGGACCGTCAGCGCTGTCGTGCCGAGGCAGAACGACGATTTTCTCCGGCCGCGATGGCTGATGCCTACGAAACTGTCTACGCCGGCCTGCTCGAGAACGCCCGGTTGCCGGAGCCGGCTGTCTACGCCTGATCATTATCGAAGCACGGCAAACCTGAAACGTTCGGGCATACTTGGTCGTCTACTTCGTAGGCCGGGCGGCACGGACGTGCGCCTGGAACTTCGTCAGAAGAAGGAGCGTGCTTTCGTATGCAGAAGTTTCGACGCACCCTCATCGCCTGGTTCGGCCTGATCGGCCTACTCGGCGCCCTGATCGGCCCAGCTTCCGCCTTCGCCGACCCCGTGTCAGCGTGGACGGCCGGCCCGGGTGCCATCCTCGACCCGACCTATGACGGCTACATCGATATCCCCAAGCTGAATTCGACCGTGCCGACCGGCAGTTTTACCGTCGCCGGCTGGTTCGTCGACAAGACCGCCGAGGGCTGGGCTGGCGCCGACGACGTGCAGATCTGGCTGGGCACGATGGACGGCGGCGGCAAGATGCTCGCCAAGGCGATTTTCGCCCAGAGCCGGCCCGACGTCGCGTCGGCGACCAGTAACCCTTATTGGGGTGCGTCCGGCTTCGGCGGCGTCGTGCCGGCGGGTGCGCTCGCCGCGGGTGCCCAGACGTTGTCCGTCTATGCCCACACCGCGGGCAAGGGCTGGTGGTACAAGCAGGTCAACGTGACCGTCTCGACCAGTGCCCCGGCTTCGGCTGCTCCGGCTCCGGCTCCGTCGGCGACCACGCCCACCGTCAGCGGCGGCGCGTTGCCGACTCTGGTCATCGAGAAGCCGAGCTCGGGTGAAAACATCAACACTCGCAGCAATGGTGGCCTGTACCAGATGATGGGTTACGCGCTCGACAAGAACGCCACGCTCAATCAGGGCTCGCAGGGCACCGGCATCGATCACGTATCGGTCTATGTCGACAAGGAGCGCGACAACGGCGGCATGTTCCTGGGTGACGCCGATCTCGCGTTCAGCGACCAGGCGGCGACCAGCGCCTACGGCCAGCAGTTCTCAAGCTCCGGCTGGCGGCTGACCTTCAAGCCGACGAACCTTCACGATGGTTCGCACACCCTGTTCGTCTACGCCCACTCCGTGGTGACGGGCAAGGAAGACGTCGAAACGGTCGGGATGAATATCGTCGAACGCTAACCCTTCGTCCCTGAAGGAACGGATCTCAGGGCCCGCTCGTATCTTCGGCTTGAGGATGAGTGGGCCCTGCTTCGTCGTGCTTAGCCGAGCCGTCTGATCCGCAACGCGCGGCGCAGGAAACGCTTCAGCGTCCCCTTGTGCGCCCGTTCGAGCCGATACACCTGGTGTCGGCGAATTTCGCGTAGTGCCATGAGTTCACTCTTCCCCGAGATCTACGTCGCGTGTTGCCAGCTGGATCACTGCGCTTGTGCTAGGCCGCTGGCTGGGACTGGCCAATTGCAGCGTGCTGGCGCTCAAAGCCTGGCAGTGTGGACTGTTCGGACGATTCGTCGCTCAGGATGGCGCGCGCCAGAGCGAGATAGGCGCCGTTGCGATACATCGTGTGGCGCCGCTGTTCGGCCAGGTCCGCGACCATGCGATCGACGACGCTTTGGCTGGTCATGCTGCTCATGTTTGGTGGTCTCACTTGCGCGATTTCATTCAGAAACGCGCAGCCCGGCTGAATTCGTGGTCCGGGGAGACCCTTTCTCAGGTGATGCTTACGGGTGTGGCCAGCCCTGCTTCTCGAGATGCTCTTCGCTCACGGTCAGGACGACCTCGGTTTGCTCGGTGGGACCACGCCGGAAGGATCCGCCGTAATCCTCCGTGGCCAGCACGAAGCCGTAGGGGACATAGAGATCCCGTGCCAGGGGCCGATCGAGCAGGAAATCCTTGGCACGTACTTCTTTCACCTTGCCCACCACGTGGCCGTCGATGCTCATGACCTCCATCCCGACATGGATCAGGTCCGGGCCAAACGTGTTGGCTTTGAGGATCTCGCCCTCTTCGGGCGCGTCTGTGTTACTCATCTGGTTGTCTCGGTGCGATTGTCACCTCGAGGCCACCATCGTGTCACGCTTTACGTCTGGGGCGGCGCGACTTTGACCATGCCGCGCACCGTGGTGCCCTGGAGCGTGACGATGTCGATGATCAGCGCGGCGCCTTTGCGACCGGGGTCGTGGTTCTGCTCCACCTCGGGTGACAGCTGAAAGACGCGCTCGCGCACCTCGGGACTGGTCTCGACGTGCCCGCGGCCCTGCGCGATCAGTGTCGTGCGCACCTTGCTGTCGCGATACAGCAAGGAAACGCGGTTGTTGCGAGCCATGGTCTTGACGAGGCCACCGTCCGCGTTGCGCACCCAGATGCACAGCTGGGTGTCGCTGTAGACCTGGGTCGAGCCACGCAGCGACAGCACCGGCTGGCCGTTTTCATCCGTGTAGGCCACCACCATCGGCGTGCCATTCGCCAGCGCGCCGTTGATGATCCCGCGCACAAAACCGGGCAGCACCTCAGCCGGCGGCTGGGGCGGCGCGGCCTGCTGCCGCTGTTCGACCCGCTTGATCTTGTCGTTGCCGTCAAAGGCGAAGCTCAGGCTGAGTTTCTGCGGCGCCGCGCCCATCGGCGGAAACTCGGCGTCGACCTTGACCTGCCCGTTCTCCTCGCGCGGTGCAGAAAATCCGGCGTGCACAAAAACCGATGTCAGCGGCCACTGCCCGGTGATCCGCTTCAGGACGTTGTCGTGGCCGCTGATCTCGTCCTGGCCCGTGGCCAACACCACGTCATCCGCCAGGTACTGGCTTGCTTGTTGTGTGGCCGACGGCTCGCCGGTTCGGAGTGCCTTGACGTAGGCCTCAGCGGCCTGAGTGCGACTGCTCATATCCTGCATCCCCATAACGATCTTCTTTGCAACAGTAAGGGGGGACGCCCATGCGGCGCAGCACCGATCGGATCCTCGTCTCGCATGCCGGCACGCTGCCACGCCCGGCCGATGTGGCCAAGCTCTTCGACGGCGGCGCCGACGACGAGTTCAAGAGCGTGCTGCCCGGCGCGGTCGGGGACGTGGTACGGCGCCAAGCAGACCTGGGCATCGACATCGTCAACGACGGCGAGTTCAGCAAGCGCGGCGGTTTCTCAGGCTACGTGCGCAACCGTCTGAGCGGGATCGAGCCGCGTTTTTATCCA
>WNFC01028515.1_pt1 | contig 11734 bp, 14 predicted proteins | sample 5400541 | NCBI WGS metagenome assembly WNFC01 (sample SAMN13153342, study PRJNA577476) | soil metagenome | isolation source: 120 cm saprolite under Douglas fir tree site 2 hole 2 replicate 1 | place: USA:California | collected 2015-04-18 | reverse complement strand
CCAGTCATCTCAATGGGATATATAAGACCGGCGTGAGGATTTCATAAGAGCTTGAAGAGACTGGCTTATCTGATCCTGGGTCTGCTCGCCACGGCGCTCGCGATAGCCGTCGTCGTGACGCAGCACTCGAGCTGGTGGCAGCTCGTGGTCTTCGCCATCGCGCCGGACCTGGCACTGCTGTTCGGCGCGGGACCTGGCCTCGAGCGCGGCCAAATCCACCCTCGCGCCGTGCCCCTCTACAACGCAGTGCATCGGCTCTGGGCGCCGGCGATCCTGGTCGTGCTCATGGTCCTTCTGGAGTCACCGGGCTGGCTCGCGGGCGGGCTCGCCTGGATCGCCCACATCGCCTTCGACCGGAGCCTGGGCTTCGGCCTGCGCAGCCCCGAGGGGTTCCAGCACGCTTGACGTCGAGCGGGTGGAACGCCGGCCGATGCTGACCGCCGCGACCAACGCCGCCAGTAGTGACGCCGCCGCGTAAGTGACGAATGCGGCCTGAATCCCAGCCAGGGACCAGGCCAGGCCACCCAGAAGCGGTCCCAGAGTCACGCCGACGTTCTCAAACTCCCCGAACAGCCCCATCGCGAGCGCGTGTCTCCTTCGAGGCGACGACTCCGAGATCCATGCCGTTGCCGCCGGCCACAGGAGTGATGCGCCGACCACGCGCAGCACCGCACCTATGACGACCGCCCCAAAGGCTCCGGCCACCGCGTACACGGCGAACCCCGCCGCCGATATCACGCCTCCAGCGATCATGGTCGCGCGGCGGCCCCATCGGTCGGAGGCCATCCCACCTGGGACGAGGAGCAACCCTCCCAGCGTGCCGACGATGAACATTGCGGTGCCCGCGGTGGAGGCGGAGAGGCCGAGGTGCGACGTGACCAGGAGCGGCAGCAACGCGAGCTCGCCCCCCGCGCCGATCTGGAACAAGAGGACGATCGACGCGGTGATGATCATCACGCGAACGAGGCTCGGTCCATTGGGCTTGGATGTCTGCGGTGCTTCGGGCGTGGCGCGCCGGCCCCCGGTCTCCGTGTAGCCGCGGAAGACCAGAAAGACCAGCACCGCGCTAAGCGCCGGCATCAACGCGGCGACGTAGAGCACGTTTCGAATCGGAATGTGGTCGATCAGCAGCCCTCCGGCGCCGGAGCCGACTGCCCCGCCGATCACCCACTGCGCGGCCAGGAGCGACAGCCCCGTCGCCTGGTACTGCGGGGGCAGGGTGGTGCCGAGGAACGATCGGCCGATCGGCCCCACCGCCACCATCATCCCGGACGCCAGCAGGTAAGCGATCGCGATCAGAAAGACCGAATCGGCGCGGGCGAGCAGCAGAATTCCGCCGGCGTACAGGATCAGCGACGCGATCATTGGGATGCGGTACCCGATGCGGTCTGCAAGCACGCCCCACATCCATTCGAAGATGAACATGCCGAGGCCGAACATCGAGAGCGCGATGCCGATCTGGCCTGGGTTTGCGTGCAGACCGCGCAGCTCCAGCGGGATGGCGATCAGAAGCAGTCCCGTTGCGAACGTCGACACGAACAGCGCGGCGATGAACGCCCCGCTCCGGCTCCGGATCAAGGTCGCTGCGATCGTCGCAGACTACCTTGTCGCGTACTCCAGCTCGGTGAGCGTCACGCTCTTGCGAGTGGTCAGGCGCCCCATCAAAGGCGAGACGTAAGTCCCGGAGGTCGGCGCCACGTCCGCATAGTCGCCGCCGACCGCGATCGTCAGGTATCCGAGCCCTCCCCTCCCCACATTGGTGGGGTCGAAGGGCCAGGCGATCGCATCCCCGGTGCCATCGTTCGTCGGCAGCACCACCTCGACCCATGCGTGCGTTCCGCCCTGCCCGAGGAGGTGGCCTGAAACGTAGCGCGACGGCAGGCCGCAGGCCCTGGTGATCGCCAGCATCACGTGCGCATAGTCCTGGCAGACACCCGAGCCGACGGCAAGCGCCTCCGCGGCGGTGGTCCTCACTCCCGTCACCCCGTGCTTGTAGGTCATCGATTGATATACCCAATCGTTGATGCTGTCCGCCAGCGGCAAGCCCCACTCGGCGGCACCAGCCAGGACTTCCGCCGCCCGCCGGATCCGGTCGTCGGCCGCGGTGAGCGGCGACGGCTCCAGGAGATATCCGTCGGCGAGCCAGCCGTCCGGCAGCCGGTTTGGCTCCGGCGCATGGCGCTCCACCGAGATCTCGGCCACGAACTCGATCGCCCCCAGCACGCTGGGGGCGAAGACATCGACGACCAGGTTGCCGAATCGATCCTTTCGATTCTCGGAGCGGACGCTCTCACCATCGACGGAGAGCTGGTGGCGAAGCCGGCGCTGGTCACCGAACCGTTCCGGCGGGATCACGACGAGACGGTGGCTCAGGTCGCGCACGGGCTCCGGATACTCATAGCGGAAGCTTTGCTTGACGAGGTACATGGCCCGGCGGGCGGCTGCCCAGTCCACCGACGCGAGCTCGATCGCCGTCACGCGGATTCCACCAGGTCGGCCCAGACGGTCATCGACTTGAACTCGGCCGGCCCGAACGTGGTCAGCATGGCGACGTCCAGGGCGTCGCGCCCTCGCCCGATCAGCACGCGTCCCACCCGCCTGGCGTTGTTGCGAGGATCGAAGGTCCACCAGCGGTCCCCGAGCCACACCTCAATCCAGGCGGCAAAGTCCATGGGCTCGGGCGGGATCGGCACGTAAATGTCCGGCAAATAGCCGAACACGTACCGCGCGGGGATGTTCATCGCTCTGCAGAACGTTACCGCGAGGTGCGCGAAATCGCGGCAGACGCCCTCGCGGCTGCGGAAGACGTCGACCGCGTTCGTCAAGGGATTGCTGGTGCCGTACTGAAAGCGGATGTGGTCGTGGACCCAGTCGCAGATGGCCTGCACGCGCGCCCAGCCCGGCGGCGAGGACCCGAACAGCTCCCACGCGGTGCCCATGAGCTCATCGGAGAGGCAGTAGCGGCTCGGCAGGGTGTAGTGGAGGAGCTCGCCCGGGATGTCTTCCACCGGCGCCTGCCCGATGCCCGCACCGTCTGGATCGGCCTCATCCGGGGCCAGGCAGATGGCGTCGTAGCGAAGGGTCAGGGAGCCTTGCGGGGCCAGGATTCGCTTGACTGGGTTGCCGTAGATGTCGGCGTACTCGTCGACGGGAAGCGGGGGCGAGCTGGTCCAGCTCTCTGTGACCAGCTGGTGCCGGGCATCCGAGCGAGGGCGCACTTGAACCGTCATGGTGGTCGGCGCGCTCACGTCGTAGTTGAACTCGCAGCCAACCCGGAGCTTGATCGTCTTTTCCTGAGTCGGAATGGCGCAGACACTATAGCTGTGCCTTCCACGGAATCCCTTGGTGCCAACTACCAGACCAACGGCTTCTACGACGAAATGCTTGCGGGCGGCCAGCCAAGGCCCGTATATCGCCGGCTCTACGAGCGCCTGAACCGGCTCGGCCCAGCCGAGCTGCAGCGCCGCCACGAGCTGGCCATGCAGATGTTTCGCAACCACGGGATCACGTTCGCGGTCTACCCGGACGCGCAAGGCAACGAGAAGGTCTTTCCCTTCGACATCATCCCGCGGGTGATCTCCGCCCGGGCCTGGAAGCGCCTCGAGGCGGGTCTCAAGCAGCGTTTGACCGCGCTGAACCTGTTTCTAGACGACGTTTACGGCGCCAAGCTGATCCTGAAACAGCGGGCGATCCCGCCCGGCATCGTGCTCAGCAGCCCGCAGTACATGCGCGAGGTCGAGGGCCTGCCCGTGCCGCACGGCATTCACTGCCAGATCGCCGGCATCGACCTGGTTCGCGATCACAAGGGCCAGTTCTTCGTGCTCGAGGACAACCTACGCACGCCATCGGGTGTCTCATACGTGCTGGCCAACCGGCACGTGATGAAGCGCGTGCTGCCAGACCTGTTCGCTGGCTATCCGGTGCGGCCGGTCGAGGGCTATGTCCATGAGCTTCTGCGCCACCTCCGCTGGCTCGCGCCGCCCGGCGTCGATGACCCGACGGTCGTTCTCCTGACGCCCGGGATCAACAACGCCGCCTACTACGAGCACCTGTACCTGGCCAAGCAGATGGGTATCGAGCTGGTGGAAGGCACCGACCTGGTCGTCGACCAGGATCAGGTCTTCATGCGCACCACCCGCGGCCTTCGGCCGGTGCACGTCATCTACCGGCGGCTCGACGACGAGTGGCTCGATCCGATCTTCGGGCGCCAGGAATCGCTGGTCGGGGTGGCCGGCCTGGTCAATGCCTACCGGGCCGGCAACGTCGCGATCGCCAACGGGCTCGGGAACGGGGTCGCGGACGACAAGGCCGTGTATGCGCTGATCCCGAAGATCATCCGGTACTACCTCGACGAGGATCCGATCCTGCCCAACGTGCACACGTACGTCTGCGCGATCGATGACGACCGCCGCTATGTGGTCGAGCATCTCGAAGAGCTGGTGGTGAAGACTGTCGACGCCTCGGGCGGCTACGGGATGCTCATGGGCCCTGCCTCGACCAAGGAGGAGCGGGACCTGTTCCGACTGCGCATCGAGGCGTGGCCGCGCGCCTTCATCGCCCAACCGGTGGTCTCCCTTTCCGTCCAGCCGATTTTCGACGGGGGGCAGCTGCGCCCCGCCCACCAGGACCTGCGCCCGTTCGTGCTGACGGGCCCAGAGGTTCACGTCGCACCCGGAGGTCTGACACGCGTGGCCCTCAAGCCGGGTTCCCTGGTCGTCAACAGCTCGCAGGGCGGCGGGAGCCGGGACACGTGGGTCATGGCCGAAGACGACCGCGATTTCGGCGGAGACGGCGATGCTTAGTCGCGCCGCCACCTCGTTGACATTGCTGGGCCGTCACCTCGAGCGGGCGGATCATCTCGCCCGCATCCTGGGCGTGCACGTCGCCTTGTCCCTCGATCGCACCGACGAACCCGGCCCCGACTTCTGGATCCGGTTCATGGAGCTGGCCGGATGGCCAAGCGTCACCACCGGCCGGCGCGACCAGGCGGTCGAGATGCTGGTCGGCGGCACGCTCGGGCCTTCAGTCCGCTCGAGCGTCGAGGCCGCGCGGACGGCTGCGCAGGCGGTTCGTCCTTCATTGCCCTCGGAGCTGTACGAGCAGGTCAATGCGCTCCATTGGCGGGTCCACGAGGCGGCCTGGCAGCCGGACCTTTACCCGTTCCTCACCGACGTCCAGCTGAGCATCCGGCTCGTCGACGGGCTGATGGAGGACACGATGTCGCATGACGAGCCTCGGGATTTCGTGCGCCTCGGCAAGTTCTTGGAGAGGGCCGGCAACGTGACGGCGCTCGTCACGCGCAAGTCGGCCGAGCTGGCGGACTTGGGGTCCCCGCGAACTCAAGGCGCAGCCTCTGAGTTCGTGGGGCTTTCGCCTGAAGATGCGCTGGAATGGACCGCCGTCCTCAAGTCGTGCTTCGCGTTCGAGTCGTACCAGGCCCGCTACTCGGGTGGCGTCACGCCGGAGCACGTGATCGAATGCCTCCTTCTCGATTCGGCGCTACCGCGCTCCGCGCGATTCGCGGTAGGTGTGGCGCTGGAGTCGGTCTCGCGGATCGACGGGCCAGGCCGGCGTTCGCGGCCGAGGCGCCTCCTGATGCGGCTCGAGTCGGTGTTCGAGCAGGCCGACACCCAGTGGATCGCTGAGCACCCGCGAGATTTCGATGCGCAGTGCGGCGATCTATTGCGCCAGCTCGTGGTCGCCATGCGCGAGGCGTACTTCCATCCGAGCAAGGTCCCGGCCAGCGTGATCGGCGACGAGGGTAGGGCGATGCCCCAGCAGCAGCAATGAAACTGGAAGTCGTACATGAGACTCGATACCGGTACACAGGTCTGATCGCGGAGACGGTCATGGAGGTGAGGCTCCGTCCGATGGACGGCAACGGGCAGCGGTGCGTGAAGTTCGACCTCGACGTGAGCTCGGGGCTAGAGCCGCGCGCCTATCGCGACGGCTACGGAAACAACGTCCACTACTTCAACCTGGTTCGCCCGCACGCTCGCTTGAACGTGATCAGCAGATCGGTGGTCGAGACGGGCTTGGACCCGGACGCCGATCCCGGCGAGGAGCTGGTCAAGGATTTCCTCCGCTTCCGACCGCAAGACGTGCCGGGCGTGCGGGAGCTGGCGAGCCGGCACCCCATCGAGGACCGTGCGTCGGGGCCGGCGGTGGAACGAGCGCTTGACGAGCTCACGCTTACGATCAACCGAGACTTCGCCTACGACCGCGCGGTCACCAACGTGTACAGCGCGGTCGACGACGTCCTGGCGCTGCGCGCCGGCGTGTGCCAGGACTTCGCGCACCTGTTCATCGCCGTCGCGCGCGCCATGGGCGTGAGCGCCCGCTACGTCAGCGGCTACATCCATGACCCCCGCGAGAGGGGGGTGATGGGCGCTTCCCACGCGTGGGGCGAAGCGTGGGTCCCAAACAAGGGCTGGGTCGGCTACGACGCGACCATCCCGTTCGCATCACCGAGCACCACGTACGCGTTGCGGTCGGCCGCGATTACACCGATGCGGCCCCGACGCGAGGCGTCTTCGTCGGCTCCGCCGCTGGGACCATGAACGTCAAGGTCAGAACCCGCGAACTCTGACTATTGATAAAGAAGCTCGACCGAAGCCTTGTGTCCTGCCCAGGCCAGGTCGAAATGCCAGCAGCCGGGCTGGGGCACATCGATGATCGACGGGTAGATCTCCCCCGGCGATGAGTCAGCCGGCTGGCTTTGCGTGATGGTCGGGGCGGCTACACCCAACGGGTGGGCGCTGATCTGGAGCCACGAGCCGTTTCTCGGCAAGCCGACGACCCAGAGAATCTTGTTGGAGGGGTTGTCCGGATGCCCGGCACGCAGCGGGTAGCCGAATATGAAACCCGCGGCTTGCTGCGGTGTCGCCAGTACATAAGGTGCGGAGTCAGGGTTGTTGTGCGCGCCGGCCTCGTCCAGCCAGGCTGATGAGAACGAGCCTCCGCTTCACGTAACCAGTACACCAGCCGCGCACGAGCGGTTCGATACTAAAAACGGCGGCCGCGGACGTGGTCGATCGAGAAGCTCGCCGTGTCGGCGATCAGCATCACCGCCATCACTCCCGCCTCCACCGGGTCGCTGACCACAACGTCGGCGGCGTCGGGCACGGAACCGGCCATGTTCGTGCACAGGACGATGATCCCCACCTCTTTGATCTCTCGCACTGCTGTGCTGATGTCGCCGCCCATCAGCGCCCCGGCCAGGACCAGCACCCGGGCGCGATGCAAGCGAGCCACGGCCCGCACCGCTTGCGCCAGCTGCTCCTCACCCACCAGCGGGATCGTGTCGACCGAGATGCGCTCGCCTCGGATGTTGTGCCGGTCCGCCTCGGAGATCGCGCCCTGCGCCACCATGCCTACCTGGGCGCCGCCTCCGACGACTATCACCCGCTTGCCATAGATCCGCTGGAACGTCGGCACGCGAGAGACCTTGGTGATCCCTTCGAGTCCGACGAGGTCCGCGATCAACTTCGTGTCGTTGCCGGCTCCGGTGACCTCGAGCTGCAGCTCGGCCGCGTGCTCGCGATGCGCGCCGCCGGCGATGTACGAGACGTTCGCGCCGTGCTTGAAGATCGCCTCCGAAATTCGGTACAGCACGCCCGGCTCGTCACGCGTAGTGACCAGGAGCCCTAAGACCTCTGCGTCAGACATGGGGAGAAGATATCAACCGCCGCAGCCGGTTACGCCTCTTGGGCGTGCGGCCAGCGCGGCGCGCCGAGCTCACGGGAGACGCCGCGGGCGGCCTCACCAACCGCCGCCGACAGACCGCGCGCGAGGCCGCGTGGAAAGATTCGCTCGGTCGCGTCCACCACGCCGATGGCGCCGACCGCGGTGCCGGCGTGGTCGAAGATCGGGGCCGCGGCGCTGGACTCGCCCAGCACCGCTTCATCGCGCTCCGTGGCGACGCCCTGGTCCCGGATGGTGGCGAGCTCACGACGCAGCGCGCTTTCGTCGAGAGTCTGCTTGGTGAGGCGAGCGAGAGGCTCAGCCAGCAGGTCATCGATCATCTGCGCCGACGAGAACGCAAGGATCGCCTTCCCCAACGAACTGGCGTGCAGCGGAAGCTGCAAGCCGACCTCGAGGACGCCGAACGCGCTGTCGGGACGGAACACGTGGTGGACGACGACGACACTCGACCCATGCATGACTCCGACCCTGACCGCAGCGCTCGCCCGCGCGGCCAGTCGATCGGCATAAGGGATCGAGCGCGCGCGCAGCTCGTTGAGATCCAGATACGAGTAGCCGAGCTGGAGCAGGCCCGGCCCGAGCTGGTATTTGTCGGAGTGGCGGTCCTGTTCTACGAATCCGTGCGACTGCAGCGTCTGCAGCAGTCCGTGGACCGTCGGCCGCGCGAGGCCGAGCCGGTCGGCCAGCTCGCTGACCCCCAGCCGGCGGGGTCCGCTGGCCAGCGCTTTCAGGATCGCGGTGGCGCGGTCGATCGACTGGATGGACGACCGGCGGGCTTTCGCATCATTCGGCATTGCTGAATTCCTGTCGGTAGTGTAGACTACCGTCGTCGTCTGGATCGCGATCGCGGGGTCCAGTAGCCTCGACGGGGAGTGACGAATTTGGTCGGGATTGTACTGGTCTCGCACAGCCTTGAGCTCGCGCGCGGCCTGGCGGATCTGGCTTCTCAGGTGGCCGGGGCCGACGTGAAAGTCGAGCCCGCAGGCGGCGGTCCGGACGGAAAGCTCGGGACCAATGGCGACATGGTGCGGGAGGCGATTGCGCGCGCCGATAGCGGCCAGGGCGTGGTCGTGCTCGCCGACCTCGGCAGCTCGGTCCTCACCGTCCGTCATCTGCTCCAGGGCAAGGCCAACGGGCACGTGCGCCTGGTAGATGCTCCCTTCGTCGAGGGCGCTGTTGCGGCGGCGGTGATGTCGTCGGCAGGCCAGTCGCTCGAAGATGTCGTGCGAGCGGCGGAGGATGCCCGCGGTGTCAGCAAGTTCTGAATCCACGGTCGCCCTGCCGTCGGGAGTCGCCCTTCATGCCCGACCGGCGGCCACCTTCGTGAAGACCGCGCTGCGATTTCGCTCGCGGCTGACGGTCGGCTCGGACGGGAAGGTTGCTGACGCCAAGAGCATCCTCGCGGTGCTTGGGCTTGGGGCGATGGGCGGCACCGTCTTGCGCCTGAGCGCCGAAGGCGAGGACGCGCTCGATGCGCTGGCCGCCCTATCCAGCTGTGTCAGCGGGCTGACCGAGTAAGCGCCTCCCCGAAATCTCGCGGCACGCCGCGTAGTCCAGGCTCCGGACCCATGAGCGCACCTCGCCGACGCGGGCCGCCGCGACGCTGAGCTCGTCGACTCCGAGGCCGACCAGGATGGGCATTGCGATCGCGTCGGAGGCAGCTTCACCACAAACGTCGACCGGGATCCCGGCTGCGTGGCCAGCCCGCACGGTCGCATCGATGAGCCGCAAGACCCTGATATCCGTCACTGGCGCTGACTTCGAATGTTCGCGATCGAGCCCGAGAACGAGCTGTGTCAGATCGTTGGTGCCGATGCTGAGAAAGTCGGACACGTCCGCGATCTCGCCGGCTCGCTGCACCGCCTCGGGCGTTTCGATCATCGATCCGATCTCGGGTGCGGGCCGGCCGTCTAGAACAACCCCGACCATGTCGTGCACCGCACGCACCTGGTCCGGACTCGTGACCATCGGGATGAGAATGCGGAGCTTGACCTTCGCGCCGGCATCCGTGATGGCGGCAAGTTGAGCTCTCAGCGCCTCCGGCGCCCGCAGAAGCAGCTCGATCCCTCGATCGCCGGCTCCATGGAGGAACGGCGGGGTCTTGTCGCCTCCAAAGTCGAACAGGCGGACGGTCGCAGTCTTGCCCTCGAGGCGGTCGAGGATCGGCCTCAAGAGGGCGACCTGCTGCCCGCGCGAGGGCCAAGCCGATGAGTCCAGAAAAGACAGCTCCGTGCGAAGCAATCCCACGCCTTCGGCACCCTGCTCGCTCGCTTCGATCACCTCGGCCATGCTCGCCGCGTTGCCGAGGATGATGACCCGTCGTCCATCCTTGGTTTGGGCGGGCTCGAGCCGGTTGGCTCGCGCGGTCTCCCGTGCCACGCGCCGGCGATCAGCGTTTGCATTCGCGGCCACAACGCGAGCTGCGTTGGGATGCCGAATCAGCAAGCCGCCATCGCCATCGAGGACAACCTCTTCCCCATCCGCTACCTCGAGTACATCTCGACCAAGCCCGACCACCATCGGGATGCCCAGGGAGCGGGCAACGATTGCCGCGTGAGCAGTCACGCCTCCGCCCGCGAGCGCGACTCCATTGGCGCCCAAGCCCAGGTCGGCGACATCCGCGGGACCGAGGGTTCGGGCCACGAGAACACCGCCTGACGCGGCAGGCGTAAGCCCCATCGCATGAGCGGCCGCACGGCGGCCGAGGCTGCGCACGTCGTCCGCACGCTCGGCAAGAACTGGGTCAGCCAGCTTCGCGATCTCATCGGCGCTTTCGTTGGCGGCTGCTCGCAAAGCGTGGCCGGCCGGCTGCCCGGTCCCGAGCACAAGCGCCTCAACCCGGGCAATCAACCCGGGATCGCTGACGATCAAGATCCCGGTCTCGATGATGTCGGCGTCGTCGTTCAGATCCATCTCGCGCAAGGTGGACGTCATCGTCTCCAGCTCTGCCACCGTGGTTCTCAATGCTCGCAGCGCGCGCTCGAGCTCGAGGGGGCGTTGCTCCCGCGGCACAGCCGCCTGATCTTCAGTACCGTCGCGGTCCAGTACGACAGCCCTGCCGCTCCTCACTCCGGGCGCGGCGCTGACCCCGCGCAGCGCGTGTTCCATCAGGTCTGGGAGGTGACCGCCCGCTGAAGAGCTCTCACGATGAGCGCGGTCGATGTGGCGCCCGGATCCTGATGTCCGACGGACCGCTCGCCGAGATACGAGGCACGGCCCTTCCTCGCCTGGAGCGGGATGGTCGCTCGCATGCCTGCTTCCGCTGCGGCGGCCGCATCGTCGAGAGCGCGCGCCAGGGGCTCGCCGCTCGCGATTTTGGCGCGTAGGGTTTCCACCGCGGGCTCGAGCGCATCGACCATCGTCTTGTCGCCGAGCGATGCAGTGCCGAGGTCTTTGACCGACGCCAGCGCCGCCCCCAACACCTCGGCGAGCTGAGCGCCGTCGAATGTGGTTTGATCGCCGAGCACTCGACCGCCGCTGCGAAGCGCGGATCCCCACAGCGGGCCGCTCGCGCCACCGACCGTGGACACGAGGGTGCGGCCGGCGATGATGAGCAGGCGTCCCGGCGGTGATCCGTTGTCGGCGCCCAGGGCCTGGACGACAGCCTCGAAGCCCCTTTTCATGTTTGTGCCATGGTCGCCATCGCCGATGGCGGCGTCGAGCTGGACCAGGTGGTCGCGCTCGACGCGCACCGACGAGTCGATCTCACGCATCCAGGAGCTGATCGTGGCTGCGTCCATAACCTTTTGGCTGATCAAGACTAGTTGTTACGCCCTCCAGCGCAGCGCGGCAGTGTGGACCGGTGCATCCCACAGCTTGATCAGCTCGTCATCGAGCTCGAGCACCGTCAGCGACGCGCCGGCCATCTCGAGCGATGTGATGTAGCTGCCAATCAGGTTGCGTGCCGGTTCGAGGCCGGCCTTGCGCAGCCTGGCGTCGACCTCGCCATAGATAAGGTAGAGCTCGAGCAGCGGCGTGCCGCCCATGCCGTTGACGAAGACGAGCACCTTGCTGCCGTGCTTCGGCTTCA
>WNFC01024855.1_pt1 | contig 11734 bp, 8 predicted proteins | sample 5400541 | NCBI WGS metagenome assembly WNFC01 (sample SAMN13153342, study PRJNA577476) | soil metagenome | isolation source: 120 cm saprolite under Douglas fir tree site 2 hole 2 replicate 1 | place: USA:California | collected 2015-04-18 | reverse complement strand
GCAGACATTCCCTTTGCCTTTACGGCAGGCAACGTTACGCTTCCGGCGGGTGAGTATCGCGTCCAGAAATTGGATGGGAATTCGGCGGTGCTTTTGATTCGCTGCTCAGACGCGAGCGCGGCAGCCATGGTGATCACCAACGCAGCCCAAGCAAAGGAGCTGCAATCCCAATCGAAGCTCATCTTCAAGCGCTATGACAACCGCTATTTCCTCTCGCAGGTTTGGACGGCGGGATCCATCCGTGGAAGACAGCTCCCTAAATCATCGCAAGAAAAAGAACTCGCGCAGTCTGCGCGCCTCGAAACCAAAGGCGAAATTACGCTGGTTGCCCGCCTGTCCCCCGCCAGGCCGTGATGTGATCGCAGCCCCAATGGCAATCCAGCGGACCGGAAGCCGGAGCCCTCAGCTCCGGCTTCCTTTGCATTTGTCGAATCAATTGTTTCAGGGCCGCCCCGCCGAACCAGAGTTCTTTACCCTGTGCACCCGCAAGAGAAGTCCCCGCCGAGCGCTATGGCTTATAAATGCCCGCGGTCCTCTCCTTTTTCTGGATCGCCACCGCCCTGGTTCTTTGCGCCCTCATCGGCATCGTCTTCGGCGTCTATCGCGCCTGCAAGGCCACCCTCCTCGACCCTGTCGAAGCCCTCCGCTACGAATAACTCCTCACTCGTACCTCAGCGCCACCATCGGATCCACGCGCATCGCCCGTCGCGCAGGCAGATAGGAAGCGAATAGGGTCACCAACCCGATGAGCAGTCCTACCCCCACAAAGGTAGTTGGATCGGTTGGGCTGACTCCGTAGAGCAGCGCTTTCAGCAATTGAGTCAATCCAAGGGCAGCTGCAAGTCCGACAACCAAGCCGGTCAAGGTCAATAGCAAACCTCTTCGGAGAACCATCCATAGAACGTCGCGTGATTGCGCACCCAGTGCAATGCGGATGCCAAATTCACGCATCGAGCCTTCGGTCGTGTAGGAGACAAGTCCATACACTCCCGCTGCGCACAGAACTGTCGCTAGGAAAGCGAAAATGAAGAGCAACCGCGCTATGAAGCGTTCCTCGACAAGCGTTCTCGCGATCTGGTCTCGCATGGTGCGCACACGAAATACCGGCAAGTCGGGATTCACGCGTGCAACTGCCGAACGCAGGGCAGGAATGAGCGTGCGTGGATCGCCGGTAGTACGCGCCAACAGGTTGATATCGGGCTGCCACGGAAACATCAGGTATGCCTGCGCAATGGGGACATAGATGACCGGCCCAGGCGTCTTCCGTAGATCTTCCGGAGCTGTGTTACCTACGGCTCCAACAATTTCAAATGTCTGGTCGTGCGGTCCGACATGCTCTATGTGCTTCCCAACCGGATTCTTGCTGGGCCAATATTCCTCGGCCGCCGCTTCATTGACAATCGCGACGCCAAAAACGTTTGCAACGTCGGAGGAGGTGAGGTTGATGCCCTTCGGGAGTAACCACCGTTCCCATTCCTCCTTGAAGCGGGAGTGAACTTCCGAGCGCGGCGGATTGGACACCGGGCTGGGCACGCAGTGAATCGAGAAGGGGCGCGAGCAGTCCGGCGGCCGCGGTCCTGTCATAGCCCTGACGGATCGGGTCCGTTGACGCGGCAATAGTGTGGTCGGGATCAAATCCCAAGTGGACCTGAGAGGCTTGCCAGAGCGTTCTTGTGAATAGCCCTGCGCCTACCAACAGAATAACCGACGCCGCTACCTGCACAACGACAACTAGATTTTGCATGGAGACCCGCTGAGTCATCGCGTTGACGGTGCGCGATTCGCCTTTGATGACATTGATGAGATCGGATCGGGAGTACTTCAATGCCGGAGCCAGGCTGCTCAGAATGCCCGCGAAAATGGCCACGAGCACCGAAAACCCAAGAATGCGCGGATCGAGAATCGAAGGGGCACGCTCCAGGGGAATCGGCAGCGTTGGCGGCGCGGAAGCCACAAGAAGTTGAGCGCCCCAGCGGGCCCGTAAGCCACCAAGTAGAGCGCCAATCAAGGAGACAAGCAGCCCTTCGATGACGTGGAGTCGAATAACCCTGAATCGTGTCGCCCCGAGCGCCAGACGCACGGCGATTTCTTTTTGCCGGTTCTCCGCTCGTGCCAGAAGCAATCCCGCAGCGTCGGCGCACGCAATCAACAAAACAAGCACCACAATGCTTAAGACCAAAATGGAATAGCGAGCCCGGTCATGCCTCGCCTCTTCGGTCGCCGGAACCACGACCGGCCATGGACGTCTGAAACCTGTTCCTTCTCTCGCCTCTGCTTGACCGGCACCCAAGCCCGCCGCTAATGCGTCGAGTTGTGCTTGCGCTTGTGTAATCGAAACGCCTGGCTTCAGTCGCGCGACGACCGCGAAAGGGCTAAACGACTCACGGCGCAATGGAATCTGGCTCTTCAGCATTGGATCAATCTCAAATCCTTGAGACATCGGCAGCCAGACTTCTGGCAAGTTTTCGAAGCTGACGCCGCCGAAGCCTGCTTTCGTAATTCCGACAACCGTAAACTGCCGCCCGTCAACGATTACCGTTGTTCCAAGGACGTTTGCATCAGCGGATAAGTGTCGCCTCCAATAATCATGACTTAGCATGACCACGGGCCCCGCCCCGGGATTGTCGTCCTCTGGAACAATGGCGCGGCCAAGCATCGCGCTGACACCCAGCGTCTGAAAGTAGTTTCCCGTGACCATCCCGGCATTGACCCGCTCGGACCCTAGCTTCCCTGCGGAAACATTGACGGGAAGCCTGTCCAGGTAGGCGGCCATGTCCGTGAACGCATCACTGCGCTTGCGGTATTCAAGAAAGCTGGGAAAGGAAACAAATCCCCAACCAGCCTCACCTCTTGTTCTTCCGCTCGCCACGCGCACCATTTCGCTCGGCTTCGCAATTGGAAGAGGCCGGATGAGTACGACGTCCACGAGGCTGAAAATGGCGGTGTTGGCGCCAATGCCTAAACCCAGCGTGAGGACGGCAACAGCGGTGAAGCCAGGGGACTTGCGCAGGGCGCGCGCGGCGTAACGAATGTCCTGGACCAGGAATTCTAGAAAGTTCACGCCGCGCGCCTCTCGGCCTTCCTCTTTGATGCGTTCGACTCCGCCAAATTCCAGCCGCGCCCGCCGCATCGCGTCCTCGCGCGCCACGCCGCCGCGCACTAAATCCTCCGCGTACGCCTCCAAGTGAAAGCGCAGCTCCGCATCCATTTCGCTCTCCATCCGAGAGCGCCGCAGCGTTGCCCCTGCCCACGACTGAAGCCTGCTCCAAAGAGTCATACTTCCTCCGGCGTGGTCCCAAGAACTCCCGCGATCACGTCCGCCATGCTGTTCCATTTTTCGGCTTCTGTTCGCAGTCTTCGCTTTCCAGTCGCTGTGAGGCGGTAATACTTTGCCTTACGCTTGTTCTCGGACTCGCCCCATTCGCTCGCAATCCAGCCCTGATGTTCCAGGCGGTACAGCGCCGGGTACAGCGAGCCTTGTTGAATCTCCAGCCGGTCCTTCGAAATTTGCTGAATTCGGAGCAGCACCCCGTAACCGTGCAGCGGCCCGAGCGATACAGCCTTGAGAATCAGCATGTCCAGCGTGCCTTGCAAGAGGTCCAGTTGTTTGTCCACGGAAGCGTTCTCTCCTAGATGAACTAGGAATGTATGCCTAGTCTCCTAGACTGTCAAGGAGAAGTTACCTATTGAACGTCAACTTCCCGCTTCCGCCTTTTCGTTCTTTGCAGCGCCGGCATCCTTGCTGGCTCTTTCTCTTTTCTTCTATCCGCGAGCCCTCGCCCCGAATCTCCGCCGTCCCCCGCCGCTCCCAACAATCCCCGCTTGTCAGCACCACTTCGTTCGTACCAATTAGGGGGAGAACTATGTACGGAAGACGTGACGTACGTCCGGACGAAGTAAGAGGCGAGCGTTTCGTTTTCCCGCGCGCCGAAATTGTGCCGGGTGATGGACCGAAAAGCGGCAGCTGGGCAGCCGCACTCCAAAGGGCAGGCCGACGACTGGTCTGCCCTTTATGTTTGGGACGCATGTAAAATGGCCCGCATCGAAGTGGCTGTTCCGAAGGATTGCGATAGCAGGAGCGATGCGATGGGATTTACGGCGTTTGCCGGGCACAAGTATCTGAACCTCGAAACGTTCAAGAAGAGCGGCGAGGGCGTGAAGACGCCGGTATGGTTTGCGGCGGACCCGTCGGCGAGTCTCGATTCGAACGACGCGAAACTGTACGTGTACACGATTGGCGTGTCGGGGAAAGTGAAACGCGTACGAAATAATCCGCGCGTGAAGATCGCGCCATGCGACATGCGCGGCAATGTGCTTGGCGAATGGCTGGAAGCGCGGGCGCAGATCGTCACGGGCGAAGAGGCTGCCCGCGGAATGCAGTTGCTCAACAAGAAGTATTTCCCGTGGAAACAGTTGCTGGGATTTTTCGCCTCCTTCAGCCGGCGCGAGCGCACCGTCTTCGTGATCCGGCCGGCGTGAACTGAAGTAATGAAATCGCGAAGTAACGACTTAAGGAAGCTAAGAAAGCGCGACTGATGTTCAGTGGCACGTGCGTCGTGGCCAATTCGGAAGTCGACAGTCGACACTCGACGTTGAGGATGACGGACCTGCCGTTCCGAGTGGACATGCGTTGGAGCCGTTCGGGCGCCACTGGAATTGGTCATCCGAGTCCTGTTTCGGGAAGATTCCCGCATCGGAAATGAAGCGTGGTTGACGGGGCTTGTTCTCCGCGGAGAGGAGGGCTATGCTTCCTGCTCCTCAGGAAACCCCTGATCATTCCAACCCAAGGAGGCGAATATGTCTACGGCTCCTGGACCCCAGCAGGCAATCCAAGACCCCGTGAAGGCAGACCCGAAGCATTACAAAGTAGAGTTAGAGAATGACCGCGTGCGAGTGTTGCGCATCAGTTACGGACCGCGCGAGAAATCGGTGATGCACACTCATCCCGATGGCATCGCCGTGTTTCTGACAGAGAATCGCGCGCGGTTTACGTTCCCCGACGGCAAGACCGAGCCCCCCGTTTCTTTTTGTGCGAGTGCTTTTTTCGCCGCGGGAGAGATGAGAATGGCGACGTGAAGTCGCCGCTACAAGGATAAAGAGAGATTCATCGCGCAAAGAGCGCGCGACGGGGCAAAGGTCCTCGATTCGCTTGGAATGACGGGATGGCGGTCGGAGCGGTGGGTGAAGGCCTGCAGGCGCAGGTAAATCTGCCCACCAAATCTTGCCCTCGCGATTATCACTCGCTTCGCTCTAAAGCCCGACGCGCGGCGGACGAAACGAACGGATCTTGCACCTCGCCGATCTCGGTGCAGGCCTTGTTCATTGCCTCGGTTACCTTTTCTGGGGCGTGGCGCGCCAAATATTCCCTTAGCGCGTCGCTGAACAAGCGGCTTCCCGACCTCCTGGTCCTCCGCGCGAAGTGCTCCGCTGCTTCGAAGACATCGTCGGGAATAGACACTGCTGTTTTCATACCATAAGTATAGCTACTCTTCGGCAAGCGGGCAGCCGAACGCTCTCGCCAAGCTACCTGGCGAAGGGCGCTGCGATCGAGTCGGTAGTGGCGGCTAGGGCGCGGAGGGAGTCGGTGTAGGGAGTGCGGGCGACGCCGCGTTCGGTGAAGATGGCGGCGATGTAGCGGGCGGGGGTGACGTCAAAAGCAGGATGGGCGGCGTGGACGTCGGGGGCGATTCGAACGCCTTGGATATGCGTCACTTCGACCGCGGAGCGCTCTTCGATGGGAATGTGGCCGCCGTCAGGGATGGAAAGATCGAAAGTCGAAACTGGCGCGGCGATGTAGAAAGGGACGTTGTTCTCTTTCGCAAGGACGGCGATCTGGTAGGTGCCGATTTTGTTGGCGGTGTCGCCGTTGGCGGCGATGCGGTCGGCGCCCGTGACGATGGCGCCGACTTTTCCCGATTTCAAAAAGTGACCCACCATATTGTCAGTGATGAGCGTGAGCGGGATGCCGCCTTTGTGCAGTTCCCAGGCGGTGAGGCGCGCGCCCTGAAGATAGGGGCGCGTCTCGGGGACGAGGACGTGGAGCTTTCGCCCCTGTTCGAACGCAATGCGAATCACGCCAAGCGCTGTGCCGATGCCGCCGGTGGCGAGCGCGCCGGCGTTGCATTGAGTCATCACCTGGCCTTCGCGGGGCATGAATTCTGCGCCGAAGCGGCCGATGGCTTCGTCGGTGGCTTTTTTCTCGAGATGGACTTGCTGGGCTTCCTCGACCATTCCCTGCCGGATCTCGCCGAGGTCTGAAGTCTCCGATGTCAATTCCGCGAAGCGGCGCTTCATGCGCTCAAGCGCCCAGAAAAGATCAACTGCGGTCGGGCGCGTTTTTGCGAGCGTGTCGCAGATTTCCTTAAATTCCACGCGGAGAGCTTCCACAGATTTCGCCGGAGAATGCAAAACGCCGAGAGCGGCGCCCATGGCGGCAGCGACGCCGATCGCGGGCGCGCCACGAATCACCATTTCGCGGATGGCTTTGGCGACTTCGCGGTAGTCGGTGTAAGTGTAGGAGATTTCCTCGGCGGGTAGGCGGCGCTGGTCGAGCATGACCACGCCCTGGCTGGTCCATTTGATAGGTTGAGCTACGTACATGCGTTCGATGTCCTCACCAAATTCAATTGTAGCGAAGCCAGCGGAGGAAGACGAATCGGTCCGCGTGCGGTTCAGTGGCCGGGAGGCATGTGGGTGAAGCCCTTGGTGGCGATGATGGAAGTGAAAGCAATCATGGAATTGTAGCCGAGGTGAAGAAGGAAACTGGCGAGAACGGTGCCGGTCCAGGCACGGGCAAAGGTAAAGATAACGCCGACGAGAGTGAGCAGGCCGACGAGGCCCCAGGTCCAGCCGAGCTGCGCCCCGTGCATGAGGCCGAACAAGATTCCGGTGATAAAGATTCCGACGAACGTGCCGAACCGAATGGCACGAAGAGGCTCGGCACCGGCGTTTTGGGCGATGCCGGAAAATTTACTGGCAAAGAGCGGGTAAAGATAACCGCGGAAAACTGTTTCCTCGACCAACGGAGCGACGAAGACAGCCATGGCCATGAGCAACATGGCGCCGCTGCGGCTCTTGAAGAGCTCCTGAATGGGAACGTGATCCACGTTTTTGACGCGCGAGCTGGCGAGGGCGACAAAAATGGCGAGGCCGCAACCGGAGAAGAAATACATCCAGGGGTTGCCTTTGCCTATGGCGGGATCGGCGCTGAGTTTTTTCCAGCCGAGAGACCGCCAAAATGGCAAGCCGCGCAAAACCGCGAGCGTCATGTAGAGAAATAGGAAGAGCAAGGCGTACCAGAGAACGTTGGTGCCGACCAGGAATTGCGGCTTGGATTCGATCATTTGCTGCAGTTGCTTCTGCGTGAGATGTTTGTTGGCGGTGAGCAGCAGGACGGCGCCGATTTGAACGATGAGCAGGCTGGCGAAGCCGAAAACCAAGAAGACAACGAGATGGGGCCATGACCAGGAGATGCGCAGGTCTTCAGGCAGAAAAGACGTTACCTTGAAGGGAGGAGTGGCGGCCGCAAAGGAGATAGGGTCGCCGCCGAGAGGTGGAGAGAGCGGCTCCGGAGTGGATGATGCAGGCGCATCCCTGTCCAAAGGTTGCGAGTCGAGATTCGGCTCGGGCGGTTTCAGCAGATTGTCGTCGAAGAGGCTCATCGTGCTCCAGCGCGGCGTTTCTTGGGCCAGCCGGCGACCAGCGCACCGGCGACGAGCGGCAAGAGCAGCTCGTGGTGGCCGGTGATGGCATAGCCGTGCGATTCAGGTCCGCTCCGGCCACGGGCGGATGCGGTGGGACGCTTCACTACATTCTGCAACGGACGGTAGTGCTGGATAAAGTCGAAGTTCGCGGTGGTGATGGGACGGAGTGGGACGCCGAGATTGCGGACGACGGAAACGGCTTTGAGAAAAACTTCCGGCAGCAGGACGGCGGAGCCCCAATTGAGATAGACGCCGCCGGGGTCCATCTGCTCAACGAGAGCGCAAAAGAGACGGAAGTCGTGATGCGTGGCGTCGCCAAGCGCAGCGCCGTTGGCGGCGGGGTGCATGTGCGGGATGTCCGTACCGATGGCGAGATGGATCGTCACGGGAATGCGGTGTTTGTACGCAGCAACGAGGACGCTGGAACTTGCGTGTTTGACATTGATGATGCCGCTCGAGAGGAATTGCCCGGCAGCTTCACCGTAGCCGATGCGGATGCGGTGAGAAAGTTTGGCGAATTCGTTGATGTACTGGCCGGTTTCGGCGGCCATGCCGAATTGGCCTTCACCGATGCCGGCTTCGACGTCTTCGGAGGTGTTGCCGGCCAGCGCGATTTCGAAATCATGGATGAGCGCCGCGCCGTTCATGGCGATGCCGGAAACGAAGCCGCGTTTCATCAGATCGATCAGGACGGGGCCGAGACCGACCTTGATCACGTGGCCGCCGATGCCCCAAAGGATGGCCTTACGCTGTCTTCGCGCGCTGTGGATTGCGCCGAGGAGATGGCGGAGATCTTCCGCGGCAAGGATGTTTGGGAGTGAATCGAGAAACTTTGAGAGCGACGCGTTCGCGGCGGGGGGCTTCGCAAAGTCGCGGATATTGACTTTGCTTTTGCGCGAGGCGAGAGGGTAGGAATGGACGGCGCCGAACGTGATCGGATGGATGGAATAGATGCTCATTGAGAAGGGGATACTCTAACTCGCAACGGGCACAATACCAAGCTCGAGTGAGATTGCCGAGATAGGGCGCAGCCCGCCGCGGCGGGCGCCCCTACAAAGAGCGAGGCGGACCGCAAACAAGAGACAGCAGAAGAAAAAGCGCCGGGCTGAAGCCCGGCCTCTACAAAGACAGCACGAACTTTGCACACAGGATTCATTCGCCGTGGCCGCTGTTTCCCTTCTCGCGGCCGTTAGCTGCGCTCCCGTTAGCGTTACCGTTGGGGCTCAGGAGGTGAGCGAGCGCCTGGCCGGTGTAGGATTTTTTTGTGCGGGCGACGAGTTCGGGCGGGCCCTGGGCGACGATGCGGCCGCCGCCTTCGCCGCCTTCGGGGCCGAGGTCGATGATCCAGTCGGCTTGCTTGATGACGTCGAGATGGTGCTCGATGATGAGCACGGTGTTGCCGAGATCGACGAGGCGTTGCAAGACGTCGAGGAGTTTTCTGACATCGTCGAAGTGCAGGCCGGTGGTGGGCTCGTCGAGGATGTAGAGGGTGCGGCCGGTCTGGCGCTTGGAAAGCTCGCGGGCGAGCTTGATGCGCTGGGCTTCGCCGCCGGAAAGAGTTGTGGCGGATTGGCCGAGGGTAACGTAGCCGAGGCCGACTTCGACGAGGGTCGAAAGTTTTTGCTGAATCTGCGGAATATTTTCAAGAAGTTTCAGCGCATCGGCCGAAGGCAAATTCAAAACATCGCTAATCGAATGGCCCTTGTAGCGAACGGCGAGCGTTTCGGAATTGTAGCGGCGGCCGCGGCAGACTTCGCACATCACGTAAACGTCGGGAAGAAAATTCATTTCGATGCGGCGAAGGCCGTCGCCTTGGCAGGCTTCGCAGCGGCCGCCTTTTACGTTGAAGCTGAAGCGGCCGGCGCGATAGCCGCGTTCGCGCGATTCCGGGAGCATGGCGAAGAGATCGCGGATCGGCGCGAAAACGCCCGTGTAGGTGGCGGGATTCGAGCGCGGGGTGCGCCCGATGGGGGCTTGATCGATTTCGATGACTTTGTCGATTTGGTCGGCGCCTAGAATTTCGCGATGCGCGGCAGGCGCTTCGGAGGAACGATAGAGTTTCTGCGCGAGCGCGCGATAGAGAATGTCGTTGACGAGCGTGGATTTGCCGGAGCCGGAGACGCCGGTGACGACGGTGAGCACGCCGAGCGGGAGCGTGACGTCAACTTCCTTGAGATTGTTGGCGCTGGCGCCGAGAATTTGAATGGCTTTGCTGTTGGGGCTGCGGCGTTTTTCCGGGACGGGGATTTTCGCGGCGCCGCTTAGATATTGGCCGGTGAGCGATTCCGGCGTGGCTTCGATTTGCGCCGGCTTGCCCTGGGCGACGAGGTAGCCGCCGGCGTTGCCGGCGCCGGGGCCGAGGTCGACAACGAAATCGGCGCGGCGGATCGTGTCTTCATCGTGCTCGACAACGAGGACGGTATTGCCGAGATTGCGGAGATGTTCGAGCGAGCCGAGGAGGCGCGCGTTGTCACGGGCGTGGAGGCCGATGCTCGGTTCATCAAGAACGTAGAGAACGCCGCGAAGGCGCGAGCCGATTTGCGTGGCGAGGCGGATGCGCTGGGCTTCGCCGCCGGAAAGCGTGGCGGCGGAGCGGTCCAGGCTGAGATAGCCGAGGCCGACGGCGAGGAGGAAATCGATGCGCTCGGCGACTTCTTCGAGAGGGCGCGCGGCGATTTCTTTTTGGCGCTCGGTGAGCTGCACGAGAATTTTGTCCACCGCGGGGCGCGCGGCGCTGAGCGAGAGCGCGGTGAAATCGGCGATGGACCAGTGCGCGAGTTTGACCGCGAGCGATTCCGGGCGCAGGCGCCTGCCGTGGCAGACGGTGCAGAGCGTGGCGGACATGTACTGCGTTATCCATTCGCGGTAGGAATCGGAGTTGGACTCTTCGAAATTTCTCTCGAGAAATTTCAGGATGCCCGGGAAGCGAAACCCTTTATCGGCCTTGGACTTTTTCCCTGCCGATCCATTTTCTTCCGCGCTGCCGTTCGACGGCGGATAGCCGTACAAGAGCATGTTCTGGATGCGTGCGGGAAATTTTTCAAAAGGCGTTTCGAGGTCGAAGCCGTGGGCGTAGGCGCCCAGTTCCAAAGTGCGTTTGAGAATCGCGGAGCCGGAGCCCGGTCCGAGGCCGCCATCGAAGAGCGGGCGGGTCCAATCGGTGATGATCTTGGAGGGATCGAAATCGTATTTCGAGCCAAGACCGTTGCACGCGGGGCAAGCGCCGTAGGGCGAATTGAAACTGAAGGAGCGCGGCTCGAGCTGCGGAACGGAGATGCCGCAATCGGGGCAGGCGAGCTTTTCGGAAAAAGTGTGTTCCTTGCCGCCGACGATGGCCACGGTGACGAGACCGCTCGCCAGTTTGAGCGCGGTGGCGATGGATTGCTCGAGGCGCGCGGCGATGCCTTGCTTGACGAGCAGGCGGTCGATGACGATTTCGATGGTGTGGTTCTTGCGCTTGTCGATGACCGGGAGATCGTCGAGCGGACAAAGTTCGCCGTTGATCCGCACGCGGACGTAGCCGTCTTGCGCGAATTTTTCGAGCTCTTTTCGAAAAGCGCCTTTTCGCCCGCGGACGATGGGGGCGAGGATCATGACGCGGTCGTCCGGCTTGCAGATTTCGCCGTGCAGGATGGACTGCACGATTTGCTCGCTGGACTGGCGCGTGATAGGTAAACCGCACTTTGGACAATGCGGCACGCCAACGGTGGCGTAGATCACGCGAAGGTAATCGTAAATTTCCGTGATGGTGCCGACAGTGGAGCGCGGCGAGCGCGTGGTGGTTTTCTGCTCGATGGCGATCGAAGGCGAAAGCCCTTCGATGACGTCGACTTCGGGGCGCTCCATCTGGTCGAGAAACTGCCGCGCGTAAGCCGATAGCGACTCGACGTAACGGCGCTGGCCTTCCGCATAGATGGTGTCAAAGGCGAGAGAAGATTTTCCCGAGCCGGAGAGGCCGGTGATGACCGTGAGGCTGTTCCGGGGGATTTCGACGCTGATGTTCTTGAGGTTGTGCTGGCGCGCGCCCCGGA
>WNFC01007862.1_pt1 | contig 11734 bp, 10 predicted proteins | sample 5400541 | NCBI WGS metagenome assembly WNFC01 (sample SAMN13153342, study PRJNA577476) | soil metagenome | isolation source: 120 cm saprolite under Douglas fir tree site 2 hole 2 replicate 1 | place: USA:California | collected 2015-04-18 | reverse complement strand
CACCGGCGCTGCAAACAAGCCCGTCGCGCGTCCACACCCCGGTATTCCACTTCCATTCCTCGGTGATATCGGAGTCGGCCTCGAGGATCACTTTGCGCAGTCGGGAAAGCATTTTGCCGCGCCAGTCGCCCAGCTCTGCGATTTGATGGGTGATGAGTTGCGAGGGCTTGAGGCCGACTCTTGAGTCTGCTTTCTTCATTTTCTCTCCTGGCAGTTGAGTGGTATGTCAAAGTTCCATGAGTCCAGCTACTCGGTAACTGTGCCAGTCGGTAGGGTTCGTAGCGGAACGAGCGCGCGCAGCCGCTCGTCGCGCAAGAAAAGCCCTCCCCAAACGAGCACGCCGATAACCACAGGAAAGAAGAACCGAAGAAGGGGCGATTACCGCGGCGGGAACACGCCCGAATGGTGTCAGGCTCGCACCCCCGCCGGAAGGCTGATCTTCTAGCCCCCTTTACTCGGAACGGAAGATTTCTGGATCTGACAGTCGAAGCTGTTGATGAATCTGTGCTCACCGACTCGGCATGGACGGATTATGAGAGGGACGGCGACAGCAAGGCTCTGGCAGCGAAGCATGCGCTGTTCTTCCGTTCTGTCTTCATGCCATCGTTGGCTTCAGCTCTTACCCGCGTTCGCACCGGGGATGCCGAAGCCCTTACGGCCTTCGGGGACCGGCTGGAGGACGGACTGAAGCGACGTTTGGCAAAGAAACCGGCAGCGATGCATTCGTTCGTCCATACAATCGTTCTGGTTAAGCAATGTTCTGATTAACATGTGGTTGCACAACGCGAAAGCAAATTTTTCTCCTGCGAGGCTAAGCTGGATGCTGCTCCAGGTCACTGCCATTCACAGCTTCATAGCGGGCTCGCGCCGAGCTAGTGCCATAGCCACGGCGGCAATAAGACCGGCGAAGGCAATCGCCAGGAACATGGCAGTAGGGCCGGAATAGACCTGTTGAAGGAGTCCCGCCGCCCACGGCCCCAGGATTGCTCCCACACGGCCAACGCTAAGCTCCATTCCGACGGCGGTCGCTCTGACCCTGGTCTCATACCCGTTGGCGGTGAAATTGTTTAGAACGAACTGCCGCCCCCATCAATTTGCATAGGCCCGCCTCCGCCGCAGAGCGGCTTCCTTCTGACGGCTTTATCGAACGCGCGCCCCTAAGTTGTCTCCGTCTCCACTCTTCTCGTGAAGGCGCGCCTCCGATAAAGCACTTACGTCGCTCGGCCGCAATCGGCGCGCCTGGAATGGTCGCCCTCCTGCGCACACTCGGGCTGGTGCGAGGCGCGCCAAAGCCTACTTCTTCCGTGCCTCTATATCGCGAAAGCGTTCAATCGCATCGCTCGGACCGAAGTCCTCCAGCTCGAACAACTGGCGCACTTCAATTTCGGCTTCCGCTCCTTCGCTCACAGGATTGGGGAAACGTTTGGTCCACTCCAGTGCCTCTTCCCTCGACTTCACCTGGATGATCGTGTAGCCGGCGATGAGCTCCTTTGCCTCGGTGAACGGCCCGTCAATCACGGTGCGCCTTCCTCCGGAGTACTTGACGCGCCAGCCCTTCGAGGATGGTTGGAGACCCGATGCATCCAGTAGCACTCCGGCTTTCACTAGTTCCTCGTGGTACGTCGCCATTGCGGCAAACAGCTTCTCCTTCCCCTCCGGCATTTTGCCCGCCTCCGTATCCTTGGTGGCTTTGACCACAATCATGAATCGCATTGTTGTATCTCCTTGCGTTTGGGGTTAGGGGCTGGGCTTCATCCGGCTACAGCCGGGTCAAGCCAGCGTCTACTTTAACGTCGAACGAGACCTCGTTTGACTGCCTCACTTAGCTCCACGCATGGGGACATCGAGGAACGGAGTGACAGTGGATGCCAGCGCCGGCGACGAGAAGATGTTGTAATGCGTAAGGCCGGGCAAAATGGCGAGCCGGGCATTGGACATTCCCGATCCGTCCCAGCCGCCGTCCTTCTTGCCGCCGCCCAGGAGTTCGAAGAACTGCACGGCATGCGCGGTGCGGACAGCGTCGGCATCACCAAAGACGAGCAATGTAGGCGCCTTGATCGCCGCCACGTCTTTCGACCAGTCATAGTCCATCCTAAGCAGCTCGCCGATCTTGGTGAGCAGAACCGGCCAATCTGCCGGCTTCGGCGCGATGCGCGCATAGAGCTGGTACATTGGGGTCTGCTTCATCGCCTCAGCGCTTCCTGCACCGACATGCGCCATTCCCGAGACGATCTCGGGGTACCATCCATCAAGCTTAAACGCGATCGACACGAGCACCAGCTTCCTCACCATGTCGGGATGCCGGACGGCAATGCGCAGAGCGACGCCGCCGCCGAGCGAGTAACCCATGACGTCGGCCCTCTCGATCTCTAGATGCTTCATCAGCGCGGCGATGTCATCGGCCATCGCCTCGAAGGTCATCGGGCGATCGATATCGGCGGTGCGCCCGTGGGCCTGCAAATCAACAGCAATCACCCGTCGAGTCTTCGAAAGCAAAGGCAGAACCTCGCCGAACATTTCGGTGGCACCCAGGCCGCCGTGCAGTAGGATCAGCGGTTCTCCAGTGCCGTGGCTTTCGTAATAAAGATTGAGGCCGTTCACTAGAGCGTAGCCGGTCTTGAAGGCAGTTGTCGTGTGTGTCTGAGCGCATGCAAGCGCCGATGCTGCCAGGATAGTCCCGGCGGCGGTGGTTGCGATGAGCCTTCTTCTCAGCATCATGGTTATGTCTCCTTCTATCTACACGTCGAACCAGCGGCCGCGAAATCGACAGGGCTCAGTATTTTTTTCCGATTCCTTACCACTCCTTTAAATGCCCTCCGGTACCATCAAGTTCCAGGGGATGCCAGTGATCGGGCCGGGAGGCATTTTCTAGTATTAAAATCGTGACCCGGGGCCTGTGGAAAGCGTTTTCGTCAGTTCCGACTTCCGGTCTTAAGCGCACTTGCTGGTTGAGCGAGTGTCACCGCCCCTTCTCGCTGCGGTGTCGTCCCGCTCATTCTGCAAGTGGTTGAAAAGATTTGGCGTCCCTATCCCGAACCGTTTTGAACACCTAGCAGCAACGATAGCGGAAGCGACGCCGCTCTACGAACTGTGTGCAAGCGTTCTGGAGGCCTAGGTCGAATCTGTCCAAACAGGAGTTTTCGCACGCGGAGTCTAGGTTCCCAAAGCGCTTGGCATGTTTTTCCTATCGTGGGCCCGAAAGGAAACCGTTTTCGCTATGGCGAATTCCATTTTGAATACTTTTGAATTTTCAGGTGAGAGCAGCAGACTCTACTTGCGTTCGGCAACTTTGATGACTTGTGTAACGAACGTTAAACTGGCATTGGCCACCTTACCGGTAACCTCCCAACATCCCACGGTTGGGAAAATCAGCTCTGTGGCTTGGAATCCTTTGTCGCCGTATCCGTCAGGAATCCATGCACGCAGGGGAGAGCTAGGAGCATCTAGTCTCTTCCCTTCCATTGTCAACTTGCCGCGCGACGCCTGGAAGCGCAAATCGCCTTCATGACCTTGTTGCAGCACTTCCCACAGATCCGACTTGCTGTGCCTCGCCATGGGCTCCGCTGGCGCAAGAGCTTGTTTCTGCGGAGACTGGAAGCGCTTCCTGTCGCCTCGGTATAAGATGCGCTATCTCAATCGCAGCCGTATTTATGAGACCGGGTACTAGTGTATTTCGCGGCGACGGTCTCCCATTGCGTGAGCAAGAACGGCAGCGTGACTGCACAAAATTGAAACCCATGTAGCGCGATTCTCCTGAATCGCTTCTGCTAAGGCATTGTCCAGAACGATGAGTGCTTGCTCCTTTTGTCCTGCTTTGGCAAATTCCAGACTCTCGTGTATCACCCCTTGCCCACGCTCCCATCTTCCGTCCATGGTTCCTCACTGCCCAGCATAGCACCGGAAAAGAGGGTCACCCACTGCAGCGAAATACCTAAAAACCGAACAATCGTGGGTTCCTATTTCTGCATGATTGGCGAAAACAGGCGTGGCTGTTGAAAAACTCGGATTTCCGAAAATCAGCGCAAATTCTGGGGATAGAAAATGTCTAGGCGACCCGCGAAAATCGTTTGTAGGGCATCCTGACGCATTGCGTTTTTGGCAAATTTCCCGGAAGCGAGTTTTTCAACAGCCACAGGCGATTACACTCCCTCGAAAGTCGCGCCTTAACCCATTTGGAATCAATCGGCCTTAGAAATGCGGCTTTCATCTCCATGGGTGGGCCGCAGGCCCATGGGAACTCACAACGAGGACAAGCCGTGTCTCAGGTGTTCCCCCTTGCGTGCCAGCTTTCCCGATCCCACTCCGCCAGCCGCTGCAACCACTTGTTAGGGGGCGAAACGGGTACCCGACACCTTTTCTCGGCATCGTTTCTCCGCGTGGGTGCTTAATGTTCTCAGTGCGCTGCACCCGGGGAAGTAATGGTCCCGTGGAACGAACCGGAGGTGAAGCCCGTTACCAGGTTTACCAATCGCTCGACAGTGAAACTCCCTTCGGCTCCGGCGAATCGACCCGTACCACCCGTAATGGTGTTAATTTCCGTAATGCTAGCGACACCGGGTGTCGCCGTCAGTTCACTCGATCCGGCAATTGTCGTATCGACGCTGTCTCCGTTGGCCGCGATCAAGCGAGCAGACCCTGTTGCGCTGCCGTTCGCGAGGTTCACCGTAAGTTGATAGGCGAATGAGAATTGACCAACATGGGTAGCAATTCCCTTAGCACTCCCATCGACGATTAGTGTGGTGGGGGGAGGGCCGCCCTGGGGTGTGTCGTTCTCGTGTCCTTGTAAGGAACCCTTGAAGGGTACCTGGTTCTGTGCCGCCGCCGGGATGGCGAGGGCCGCTGTCAACAACATCGCCGCGACAGCGAGAGAGATGCTGGCTTTCATCACCGATTTGGTATTTGTCTTCCCGTTTGTGAACAGACTTATCTGCATTGCGTTTTTCTCCTTGCCTGAATCTTGTAAGTCGGAATTTCCTTTTTGACTTCGAAAACGGCAGGGATTATACCTCCAAGTCGCCTGCTCCGACGGTGTTGAGACGATTTTCATCCGGAGCGCCCCCAACGGTCTGCGATCCGCGCCAGCACAGCCCGAAATTGCCCCAGATTCCAGCCCGTTTTGCAACACCTCTCCTTAGCCCAAAGGTGAGAGGAGGAGAGGAGGGGATCTACCCCTTAAAGGGTTATCCAGGGCTCTTTCAGCTGACAAAGCAACGGCTATGGCGCACTGGGATGCGGTGTTCCATGTCCGTGTCCCCGACCGGCGTGCCCAGCAATTTGGACCCGTTTTCAACGCCCGACCTCTTGGGTAAGCGAAGGAGTTAAGAAGCGACGCACTCACTTTCGCTCACGCCAGCAGATAGCTCAATGGACAGAAGCTTGATTGAAGCTTGATTGAGGAGTGATTGGCTCAGGGGATAAGCGTCTCTTTTTCAAATGGTTGGCTTTACAACTGGGCGGAGTTAAGGAAGCTTGATCCAAGAGGGGTGCTACACTGCGCAGGTCCGAGTCGCGGTGTTGTATGCGAGAAGCCCCTCAACATTCGTGTGCTTCCCAGATCGTGCGATTTGCGGATTTTGAAGTCGACCTGCGCGGCCGAGAGTTGCGCAGGAACGGCGCCAGAATACCCCTGCAAGAACAACCCCTCCAGGTGCTGGCCGTCCTGCTAAAGCATGCGGGAGAGGTTGTAACCCGCGAAGAGCTTTGCCAGCATCTATGGCCTTCCGATACTTTCGTTGATTTCGATAACAGCCTGAACACTGCCATCAACAAAATTCGGGAAGCTCTAGGGGATTCGACGGGGGACCCCCACTTTGTCGAGACACTGCCTCGTCGCGGATATCGCTTCATAGCCCCTCTAAGGGAAGGCGTTGAGCCGCAGCCAAGCGAGAAGGCGACCCAAGCCCGACCAGCCTTTCAGCCTTCCAGCCCAGACCAACCCGAAATTCGCCGTGCGATCCTGCTTGGGTTGGCGCTAGCGGTCGCGCTATTGCTCAGCTTCCTTTTCTGGAAGCCAGGTTGGAGAGCCGCCCCCAACCCCATCGTTTCTCTAGCCGTGCTTCCCTTGGAGAACCTCTCTCGCGACTCGGACCAGGACTACTTCGCTGATGGAATGACGGATGCGCTGACGACAGACCTGGGCAAGATCAGCGCCCTACGTGTGATTTCAAGAACTTCCGTGATGCAGTACAAAGGCACGAAGAGGCCATTACAGGAAATCGCCCGGGAGCTGAAGGTCGATGCGATTCTCGAAGGAACAGTGGCACGCTCGGGCAATCGCGTGCGCGTCACGGCGAACTTGGTCCAGACCTTTCCCGAGAGGCATCTCTGGGCCGAGAGTTACGACAGCGAAATCGGCGACGTTCTAACCGTGCAAGCAACCGTCGCGCAAGCGATTGCTCACGAGATCCAAGTGAAGTTGACGCCGCAAGAACGAAAGATGCTAGCCGGCGCTCGCCGAGTCAATTCCGAAGCTTTCGATTTGTGTCTACGAGGCAGTTATGCCATCGCCACGGGTACGGCGGAGGCATTGGAACAGGCGGTCGCTTACTTCCAACGTGCCATACAAGAAGATCCCACTTATGCGCCCGCCTACACCGGGTTGGCGTTCTCTTACGCTACCTGGGTTCCTGGCAGGGCGCCCTTGCGCGAGCTAATGCCCAAAGCCAAACAAGCCGCACTGAAAGCTATAGAGTTGGATGACACACTGGCAGGTGCTCATACCGCACTGGCGTTTGTTGAGCTCACGTATGACTGGAACTGGACCGGCGCCGAAAAGGAATACAAACGGGCGATCGAGTTGAACCCAAACTATGCCGCGGCGCATGCAAGGTACGCGTATGAATTAGTCGTGCTCGGCCGAACGGAGGAAGCTCTGGTGGAAGCCCGACGCGCGGTCGAAATTGAGCCCTTTTCCTTTTACACGGACTATCCCGTTTGGGTCTTTATTCTAGCGCGTCGGTACGACTTGGCATTGGAGCGGACGCTAGAGACTGTGCAAGCCCGGCCGAATTGGGTCTGGGGACATTACGCTCTCGCGCAAATTTATGAGCAGACGGGCAAAACCGACGATGCCGTTCAGGAATTCCTGAAAGTCGACGAACTATTCGGAACTGATCCAGAATGGATCGGACCGCTCAAGGAAGCATTTGCTAGATCTGGCGCACGGGGATATTGGATTCGAACCTTGGAACGCTACAGGAAGTCGGCGAAATCTCGCTACGTGTCGCCTGGAATGGTAGCCGCTGTCTGTGCGCGGGTTGGCGATAAGCAATGCGCCTTTGAGTGGCTAGAGAAAGGTTTCGAGGAACGCGACGACTTGCTGATCAACCTCAAGGTTGAGCCGATCTTCGACAGGCTCCACTCCGACCCGCGCTTCCAACATATGGTACGCCGTGTCGGCTTGCCGCAATAAGGCCCTCGTGTGCGGAAACGTTGAAGTTTCGGCACAGCCGCATAGAGGAATCTTAGTTCATCAGTCCAATAATTTGCAGCGTACGTTGAAGCTACGTTTCCGGCACATGAATCGCTGTTCCAACACCACTAATGTATGAATGTATGCAGCCGAGGTACATCTTGCCGAACCTAGCGAGAGCAGCCTTTCTTACTTTCTGATCGCAGGATTCGGCCACGTGAAGGCCTCGTGAGTCTACGTCAACCTGGAAATCGAGTTGTGACTCCCACGTATCGTACGGAGGAGGACCAGCGGCGAAGAAGTTGTACCGTAAACCAGCCCAGAGCTCAAACTCCAGTTCCATATCGAGATTAGGGTCGTAGCCTGAGTTCGCACCCGCCTTGACTTTCTTCCTGATAAAACCGAGCTCTGCCAGGAGCATCGTTGCACAGGTGTGCGCAATGAGATCCGCAGCTTGCAGCCCGAGAACCTGTACCGAATCCTGTTCGAAATGGAGGCTGCATGGTTGTATGGTGCGAAGAACTTCCGCCGCCCTTTGGCTTGCGGCAGAACTGTCGAAAATACCCCGATCGAAGAATATGTCGTGCAATCCGCTCCGGAACTCGTTTGTCGACAGGATCTTTTTGAGCCCAAGAAGAGCTTCGGAACCGAGAAGTTGACGCGGGCGGTCAGGCGCGACAACAACTCCGATACGGCAGTGGTCGCGAACAACTGATCTCAAGAGCTCGCGAGTGCGCGCCTGCTGAGGATTCCGGTCCATCCAAGCCCCGCTCTTGAACTCGTCGACCCTGGGAGACAGCCCGCTTTGACGAAGGGCATCAGCGATAGAATCCTCCAATGACTCTTCCGCATACGCGAACGCACCCAAAGAAAAGCTTCCCTCGGGGTGAATGCTCTCGTCGAAGTAAAAAAATCCCATGTGGCATTTTATCGTTTTCGGCTCTGTGCTGAAAACCTGCGCTCCGTCTTGATGATTTCGCCCATGGGATTCGGTAACTTGGCGCAAGTAAATTGGTGTGCGGAAACAACATGGTTTTCACGCACTCCGCCTGATGCGCGTTTTCGTGACACACCGCAATCAGGTTCTGACCCACCACGAGTTGTTGCAAGCGGTCTGGGGCTGCCTGAGGTTGTTCGTGAACCAACTCCGCAAGAAAATCGAGCCCAACACCCAGCCCGGCTTGTCGGGACCGATATTTATGAAATCTTTAGCCTTTCTTTACGAATCCTTTATGCGCATCCGGCTATGTTAAGGCTTCCGCCGCTCCTTTCATGATTTGATCAGCGAAATCTTTGGAGGATTGGCGCGTCGGAGTTGAAAACCGTCAATGCAAAACCACCGTGCTAAACAGTCGACGCCAAACGTAACGGCAACCGGCGCTCAACGGGTGCTGGTCGCCACGACCGCCATGCTTGTATTTATCTCTTTTTGGCGAGCCGCAGCCGTCGTACTCAACGACATGGGTTCGTCTGCATTCTACGCTGGCGCAATTGCTGAACACTTTGTCGGGAAGACAGCTCCTTGGTTCATCCTGGCCATCATGTTGCTCTCCTATGCGGTCCGAGCCGTTTACATCGAGAGCTGCAGCATGTTTGTGCGTGGCGGTGTTTATCGTGTGGTCAAAGAGGCCATGGGCGGAACCCTGGCGAAGTTCTCGGTTTCAGCCCTGATGTTCGACTACATCCTGACAGGACCGATCAGCGGCGTATCGGCTGGCCTATACCTGGCGGGTCTGTTGAACGAGCTTTTGCACTACGGGCACTCCAGTTTCGCCCTGAACGTGAACTGGACGGCTGCGCTCTTTGCTGCCGTAGTCACCGTCTACTTCTGGTGGCAGAACATTAAAGGTATCCCCGAGTCCAGCGAGAAAGCTCTCCGCATCATGTACGTGACCACCGTGATGGTGGTCATGATGATCGCCTGGTGTGCCTATACGCTCTGGGTGCGGGGGGCTCATCTTCCGCCCTGGCCGCATCTCTCGAATCTTGTGTACTCGAACGACGCGCTAGGTTGGCTGCGCCATACCTCGCTGCCATACACCGTCGGACTGATCGGTATTTTGGTTGGTTTGGGTCATTCCGTTCTGGCCATGAGCGGCGAGGAAACCATGGCTCAGGTTTACCGGGAAATTGAGCACCCCAAACTGCGGAACCTGGAAAAAGCGGGATTCGTCATCTTTCTATACAGCCTGATTTTCACAGCCGGCGTGGCGTTCTTCGCTGTGATGATAATCCCCGATTCGGTGCGCAACAATTTCTTCGGTAACCCAATCGGCGGATTGGCGATGTACCTGGTTGGGCCTTTATCGTTGCGGCTTGTGTTCCGGGCTTTCGTCGTAGTGGTGGGCGTCTTGATGCTGGCCGGAGCAGTCAACACTGCCATAGTGGGCTCTAACGGAGTCCTGAACCGGGTCTCCGAGGATGGAATTCTTCCCCACTGGTTTCGCCACCCGCATGGTCGTTTCGGGACCTCCCATCGCCTCCTAAACCTCGTCGTTGGCCTTCAGCTCCTCACGATTCTCTTGAGTCGGGGAAACATTTTTGTGCTGGGCGAGGCTTATGCCTTCGGTGTGATGTGGAGCTTCGCCATGAAGGGTCTGGCAGTCCTTGTCCTCCGCTACAAGCGACCCGGCGAGCGGGAATTTCGTGTGCCCTTGAACCTGAAGGTTCGGAATATCGAGATCCCCTTAGGCCTTGGCCTCATAACGATCGCTCTGTTCGCTTTGTGCGTAATCAATCTCTTCACCAAGCGGGTCGCTACGCTTTCAGGAGTCGCTTTCACGATTATTTTCTTCGCCGTTTTCACAGCCTCCGAAAAGATGACCAGGAAGCACACTACGGCTCACTCCGAGCTTGACCAGTTCAATTTAGAACCTGGTGAAGACCTCACTCCCGAGGCTGTAGGCGTTCGACCGGGGAACATCCTGGTTATGGTCCGTAACTACAACACGCTTTATAACCTGGGGGCGGTCCTCGACCGGGTCGATACTCACAAACACGACGTCGTGGTACTCCACCTTCGATTTCTCACGCGAGCGGGGTCAGGCGAGTACGAGTTAGAGGCCGAGCAGCTTTTTAGCGTGGAAGAGCAGCAGCTTTTTACGCGCGCCCTTGAGCTGGCGGAGAAGAAGGGGAAGACCATCCATCTGGCGGTCGCTGCGGCCACGGAGAAATGGGACGCGATCTTGCGGGCAGCCCAAAGCCTGCGATCATCTGCCGTTGTTCTGGGGCCTTCTCCTACTAGACCTGTCACTGAAGAAGCTCGTATCGCGGGCATGGCCTGGGAGCATTTATCTGATCCCAAACCCCAATTGACCCTTCAAGTCTATTTCCCCGGCGGCCAGGAACACGTTTTTTATCTGGGGCCCCATGCGCCGCACCTCACTCCTAGCGAGGTTGATCTCTTGCACAGTATTTGGCTTGAACTCAGTAGCGATGTCGCCCCTGAGGAGATTCATCATCACGATGTCGTCCACTTCGCTCTGGGAGAACTCCGGCAGGAGCTCAGCAATACGGAGCGGGAGGCAGTCCTCCGCCGGCTGCGGCAGCATCTCGAGGAAATCAAGGGTCGGCGCGTAACGCACCTTTAGGGTCGTTGCGCCTCATTGTGTAGTGTATGGCCATAAGGGAGGAGAGTGTGAGTGCAGGCCGCATCCTTGTGGTGGACGACGATCCGCAAATCCGCCGCGTGATGCGATTGACCCTGACTGCACAAGGCTATGAGGTGAGTGATGCTAAATCCGGTGAAGAAGCGCTGGAAAGGCTGAACAGCGAGAATTACGACCTTGTCCTGCTGGACATGAATATGTCCGGCATGGGTGGGATCAAGGTTTGCCGGACCTTGCGGTGCGGCCGGCATGGTTTCGAGTTGGCGATTATCATGCTTACCGTGCGAGACACAGAGAAAGATAAAGTCGACGCGCTGGATGCGGGAGCCGACGATTACGTCACCAAGCCCTTTAGCATCTCGGAGCTGTTGGCGCGGATTCGTGCCGCGCTGCGACGAGTACCCGCCGATCCTGGCTTGGAGTTACAGCGAATCAAGCTCGAGGATGTGGAGATCGACTTCTCATCTCGGCACGTCACGGGCCCAGGCCGAGACGTGCGCTTCACGCCGAAGGAGTTCGACCTGCTTTCCTACCTCATCGCGCATCCAAACCGAACCCTTACACATCGCGAACTTCTGCGTGCTGTTTGGGGGGCAGACTACGGCGACGAAGTGGAGTATCTCAGAGTTTTCGTCAACCGACTGCGCTGGAAGATTGAGCCTGATCGCGCTGAGCCTCGTTTTTTGGTAACCGAACCCTGGGTCGGCTACCGCTT
>WNFC01007859.1_pt1 | contig 11736 bp, 9 predicted proteins | sample 5400541 | NCBI WGS metagenome assembly WNFC01 (sample SAMN13153342, study PRJNA577476) | soil metagenome | isolation source: 120 cm saprolite under Douglas fir tree site 2 hole 2 replicate 1 | place: USA:California | collected 2015-04-18 | reverse complement strand
GAGGACGCCCTTGGGGATGCGGCCGCCCAGCTTCTGGAACTTCTGGGGCTCGCGCAGGAACTCGATGATCTCCTGCAGCTCCTCCTTGGCCTCGTCCACCCCGGCCACGTCCTTGAAGGTGACCTTCTTCTGCTGCGAGGCGAGCAGCTTGGCCTTGGACTTGCCGAAGGAGAGCGCCTTGTTGCCCCCGCTCTGCATCTGCCTCATGAAGAACACCCAGAAGCCGATGAGGAGCAGGAACGGGGCCCACGAGATCAGCATGTTGGCCCAGGCGGGCGTCTGGTCCCGCTCGACCGTCATCTGGACCTTCTTGGCCAGCAGCGCCTTCACGTAGTCCGGGAAATCCGGGGGCGCGGTGGTGCGGAAGGGCTCGTTGCTCGAGAAGTGACCCTTGATGTCGTAGCCGACGATGGTCACGTCCTTGACCTGCCCCGCGTCCACCTGCGTCATGAAGTCGCTGAACTTGAGGGTCGTCTCCTTCTTCTGGATCTGGGCGAAGTGCCAGGCCAGGAAGATGACCACCAGCAGCGACATCCACAGCATGACCGTCTTGAACGTAGCGTTCACTTTCCAGCCCTCCCGGGCTCCCGATCCATGAGTGCGACCCCGTTACCTTCCGGGGGCGATGCTGATCGTGCGCCCCTCGCCCGGCTTGTCCGGGCGCGGTATGGTCCCGATGTAAGGCAGCCCCCGGTATCGCTCTGCGTAGTCCAACCCGTAGCCGACGAGAAAGCGCTCCCCCACCGGCTCCTTGAGGGTGAAGGCCGCCCAGTCGACCTGCACTTCGATCTTGCGGTCGGCCGGCTTGTCGATCAAGGCGGCGACCTTGAGGCTCCGCGGACGGCGCTCCCGGATGTGGTCCAGGAGGAAATTCAAGGTTATCCCGGTATCGATGATGTCGTCGAGCAAAAGGATGTGCCGGTCCTCGTAGGCGATTTCCGTCGTGTACACGATGTCCGTCCGCGCCGCTCCCGCCGCCGATCCCTCGCGCAGCGACGAGACCCGCAGGAAATGGCAGGTCATGTCCAGGGGGATGGCGCGGACGAGGTCGGCCATGAACACCATGCAGCTCTTGATGAGGCCGACGACGCAGATCTCCTTGCCGTCGAAGTCCCGCCCCACCTCGCTGCCGATCTGCCGGATGCGAGCCGCGATCTGCTCGGGCGTGAAGAGGACGTCCGGCTTGTCCATCAATGCTGACTCCCGCTGGGGAGCTCAGCGGCCACCAACTGACTGGGTGGCTGCAGCTCCAGACGGACGAACTGCCGCTCCCCCGCATCCGCGCCGTCGATCCGCTGTCCCGGTACCCACAGGACGCGGTGGCCGGCGGCCAGCAGCGGAAGCGCGCCCCGTTCCTGGGCCGGCACGCGGCGATCCATGAGGAACCGCTTGAGGCTCACGTCGCGGCCCGCGGCGCGCACGCGATCACCGGGCCGGCGCGTCCGCACCACGAGGGGACCGTCCGGGACGGCGACCACGGCGGCGGTGCCATTCGAGACGGCGGGACCCCGGGCGGCGCGGGCCAGGAGGCGGCTTCCGTCGGGCAATGCGACCGTCCCGGGGACGCGGAGCGGCAGCGCGAACGGCGCGGACGGCGCGCGGCGGCGCGTGATCCGCACCTGGTCGAAATGGAAGACGGCCTCGCGTCCGCCGGGCAGCGCGACCCGGCGGCCGGAGGGCGCCGGGGTGGCGGCGAGGTCGAGGATCGCGTCGACGTGCTTGAGGCCGACGCCACGCAGACCGCCCGCGTCCTGCACGGCGCGGCGCACGGTCAGCCGCGCGACGGCGCGGGGGGCGGATCGCAGCCCTTCCAGCGTCAGCACGTCGTCGCCCGCGACCGAAGCCAGGACGTCCGATTCCTCGGCCAGCAGCGCCGCCGAACGGGCCAGTGCCTCGCGGACGGCGGGGTTGAAGTGCCGCTCGAGATACGGGATCAGCTCGTGCCGCACGCGATTGCGCGCGATCGAGACGTCGGCGTTGCTCGGGTCTTCGCGCCAGGCCAGTGAGCGGGCGGCCAGATGATCGAGGACGTCGCGGCGCGACCGGGCCAGCATCGGCCGCAGCAGGTCGCCCGCACACGGCCGCATGGCGGAAAGGCCGAGGCCCCCGGCCCCGCGCAGGAGGCGCAGCAGCACCGTCTCCGCCTGGTCGTCACGTGTGTGCGCGAGCGCGATCCAGGTCGCGCCCTCCTCGTCCTTGACCCGGCGCAGGAAGGCGTGACGCTCGCCGCGGGCGGCTTCCTCCAGGCCTCCGCCCTCCGCGCGCCGTCGGGCGGCGACATCCTTGCGCTCGGTCCGGAACGGAACACCCAGGGCGGCGCAAAGGTCGCGGCAGAACGCCGCATCGTCGGCGGAGTCCGGCCGCAGAGCGTGATCGAGATGGGCCGCCACCACGGTGAAGCCGCGGTGTCGGGCCAGCGCGGCCATGACGTCGAGGAGGGCCACGGAATCGGCCCCGCCGGAGAGGCCGACCACCACGCGCTGCCCGGCGGACGGATGCCCGAGGCTCCGGAGGGCCTGGGCGACGCCGGACTTGAGAGCGGTACGCCTCACGGCGAAGGCTTCCTCCTCCGGGTAGGGAAATGGTGGCGGTGCAGGGACTTGAACCCCGGACGCCGCGGATATGAGCCGCGTGCTCTAACCAACTGAGCTACACCGCCACGGACTACGGCTCGGCGATAACTCTACCCGGAACAGTGTACTACGATCGCTGTGCGGCTCATAAGTTAAGGGAGAGCGCGCGTTCGTGCGGTGTATACTTCGCGGCCGTGGAGTGCTTCTCCTGCAACGCAAGTGAGCTGGACAAGCTTCTCCAGAAGTGCCCGATCTGCTTCCGGTGGACCTGCGAAAGCTGCTCGACTCACGCCTTCGGCCGCCACTTCTGCTCCAAGCGGTGCTCGAACGAGTTCTTCTACGGTGACGACGACGACGAGTAGTACGGGCGGACGTCGTCGTCACCTCTTGAGCTGGGGGGTGCTGCGCCGCACCCCCCAGACCCCCCGCGCGCTCCGGCGAAGTGAATCCGCCTCCGCGCGCCGTCCGTGGCTTGTGGCTGTGGTCTCAGCCTGACCATGACCTTCCCCACGCAACGACCCCGGCGGTTACGGAGCACGGAGCGGCTGCGCGGCATGGTGCGCGAGACGCGCCTCACGCCGGAACGCCTGGTCTATCCCCTGTTCGTCGCCCCCGGCGAAGGCGTCCGCAAGGAGATCTCCTCCCTCCCCGGCTGCTTCCACCTCTCCGCGGACCAGGCCGCGCGCGAGGCGCACGAGGTGGAGAGCCTCGGGATCGGCGGCGTGATCCTGTTCGGCCTGCCTTCGGCCAAGGACGCGCAGGGCAGCCAGGGATACGCCGAGGACGGCGTCGTCCAGAAGGCGGTGCGGGCCATCCGCGCCGAGTGCCGCGACCTCATCGTGATGACCGACGTCTGCCTGTGCGAGTACACTTCGCACGGGCATTGCGGGCTCGTCGAAGGCGGTGAGGTGCAGAACGACCCCACCCTCGGCCTCCTGGCCCGGATGGCGGTCTCGCACGCGCGCGCGGGGGCACACGTGGTCGCGCCCTCCGACATGATGGACGGCCGCGTGGGTGCCATTCGAACGGCCCTCGACGCGGACGGCTTCAGCGGCACTGCCATCCTGTCCTACGCCGCGAAGTACGCCTCCGCCTACTACGGGCCGTTCCGCGAAGCGGCCGACTCCGCGCCGCAGTTCGGCGACCGTCGGGGCTATCAGATGGATCCGGCCAATGCGCGGGAAGCGATGCGCGAGGTCCGGCTGGACCTCGAAGAAGGCGCGGACATGGTGATGGTCAAGCCCGCCCTGGCCTACCTCGACATCATCCGCGCCGTGCGCGAACTCGTCGACGTGCCCGTGGCTGCCTACAACGTCTCCGGGGAGTACGCGATGGTGAAGGCGGCGGCGGCGCGCGGCTGGATCGACGAGCAGCGCGTGGCGAAGGAGACGCTCGTCTCCATCGCTCGGGCGGGGGCGGACATCATCCTCACCTATCACGCGAAAGACTTCGCGCGCTGGACGAAGTAGGTCGCTCCGGGTCGATGAGCTTCCACGCCTCGAGGACGTGCTCGCGCGCTTCGTACTCCGCCCAGAATCGGGCGCGGCCGCGCGGCGCGAACACCGCCAGCCAGTCTTCGCCGCGCCGCGTCAGGCTCAGCGACATCTCGTAGTAGAAGCCGCCCGGACCCCACTCGTCGGCGGCCTCGAGGGCGAGCGGCGCGAGCCAGACCACGACGACCACGGCCGCCACCAGGATCAGCCGTCCGTTCCGCTTCTCGAGAGCGTGGCCGGCGGCCGCCGCCGCGATCGCGAAGGCGAAGCAGAGCAGGAACCCCAGACGGTAGACGTCCACGAGGCCGATGCCGAACAGGGGCAGGCACACCAGCCCCGGCCACGCGACGGAGAGGGCGGCCGCCGCCCAGGGATGGCGGGGAGGGTTCCGGGCCAGGCGCCAGGCGAGGAAGACCAGGAGCGCCACCGCCACCACGACGCCCAGGCGGACGGGAGCCACGGGGGCGACCCGGTTCCACCAGCGTTCGTAGCCGAGCGGGGCAAAGACCTGGGTATAGATGTCGGCGATGCCGCGCGCGATCCCGATCCCCGGTTCGCGCGCCCTTCGCGGCTCGGGGAAGAGCTTCGCCAGCGCCTTGTCCGGGAAGAGGTACACCCACCAGACCAGATACGAGAGGGCCAGCGCCCAGAGCGCGGCCAGCGCCCGCAGCCGCTCCTTGCGTTGCTCACCGGGCAGCGCCAACCAGACCGCGAGCGCGGCGACCGCGGGGAGCGTGATGGCGATCTCCTTGCTGCCCAGGGCCAGGAGCGCCGGCACGAGCGGCGGCCACGTGCGGGCGCCGAGCGGCGACAGCAGCAGGGCCAGGCTGGACAGGTAGAAGAGCGAAACGATCAGGTCGGTGCGCTGGCTCGCCCAGGCCACCGCGGAGGCCGCCATGGGATGGGCCGTCCAGGCGAGCGCGCCGAGCAGCGCCGCGCGGCGCGAGAGGCCAAGCCTCTCCAGCAGGAGCAGGGCGATCGCGCCCACGAGCGCCTGCAGCACCAGGTTCGTCACGTGGTAGCCCGCCACGCGATCGCCCCAGATCCACGCGTCCGTCGCATGGGACAGGGTCGAGAGCGGCCGATAGTACGTGTTCGATGCGCCGGCGGGATCCTCGGGTCCCACGAAGGCAGAAGCGACGTCCGCGAACGTCCACTCGCGTGCCCACAGGAAGTCGTCGGAGACGAGCCCGTGACGGGCGGTCGGCAGGAAGAGCAGCCAGCCGGCCAGGGCCAGCGTCGTGAAAGCGAGCGGCCGGCCGGGCGTGCGCCAGAGGGCGGCCACGGCGAGGAGCGCGACCAGCGCGGTCTGCGCGCGCTGGCGAGGCGCCGCCTTGAATTCCAGCAGTGCCACCGGGTCATGCAGCGCCTGAATGGCCAGGACCGCACAGGCGAGCGAGGCCAGAGCGAACACGAGCGCGATGCCCACGGGCAGGCGGCGCGCCAGCAGCAGGAGGACGGCCAGGCCGACGCCGAGGGGCAGGACCTGCAGCAGGCGGTCCGACGCGCGGGCCTCGCGTTCGAGCACGACGCGCTGCAGCAGCATGGGCAGCCCGTGGGTCGAAGTCGCGCGCAGCCACACGTCGACGTCGTGCTCACCGGCGACCAGGGTCAGACGGATCCGCTGTGGCGACTCTCCCAGAGGGACCTGGACGACCGGCGCCGCTTCGGGCGACCGGGCCACGGCCAACGCGACGGGCGGCGCAGGGGCGGACAGCATCAGATCGAGCGTGGCCTTCCGACCGGAGAGCCCGTGGAGGTGGACCAGCGCCAAGCGCGAAACCGCGAGGGCGTCGGCGGTGCCTCCGGCACGCCGGCAGCCCAGGCAGACCTCACGCCATTCGGAATCGCGGTCGATCACGACCTTCGGGTCGAGCGCCATCAGGGCGGCCCCGACACCCGCCAGCATGACGACGAGCGACGCCAGGAGCAGGCCGACGCCGTCGCCCCTCTTCATGGTCAGCGATCATACCGAAAGGCCCTTCCCACCAAATTCATCGTCCGGCCAGCCAGACGGCTGCGATGGTGCTAGCCTCGTTTCAAGGACGAGAGTCACGGGACGAGTGATGGGAAACGAGCCGACGGCCCCCCCCGCCAACGCTTTGGAGATGGTGCTCTACGTCAATCCGGCCGCCGGGATCTCGGCCAAGGCGCGACGCAACCTCGACGCCGCGCTGAAGGGCTGCGACCCGTCCACCTACCGGTTGACCGTGCGCGACGTCAGCCGGGACCTGGCCGAAGCGGAAGCCGACCACGTCGTGTTCACACCCATGCTCATCGTGCGCCACCCGGAGACCTCGTGCACTCTCGTCGGTGACCTGGCCGACCTCGGCCTGGTGACGGCGCTCCTCAGCCTGGGCGCATTGGAGACATCCGGATGAGTGTTGTCGAGAAGTTCGCGACGGGCGTGCCCGGATTCGACCTCATCAGCCACGGCGGCATACCGCGGGGCCGCTCGAGCCTCATCGTGGGCCGGAGCGGCACCGGCAAGACGATCCTCGGCCTGCAGATGGCCACCCATCTCGCCCGCCAGGGCGTCCCGACGCTCCTCATCGCGGTCGAGGAATCGCCGGACGACCTCATCGGCACCGGGGACAACCTGGGGCTGGGCGTCTCCGACGCCATCGCCAAAGGCACCCTGCGCGTCACCGACGCCTCGCGGCCACTCGAGGGGCCCATGGTGATCAGCGGCGAGTACGACATGTCAGGGCTGATCCACCGGGTCCAGGCCATCGTCAAGCAGCACGGCTCGCGGGCGGTGGTGCTCGACTCCGCCACCGCGCTCTTCAGCCCCCGGCCCCCCCAGGAGCTGCTGCGCAGCCTGTTCGCGCAGGTGATCCATGCCTTCCGGCGGATGGAGCTCACGTCGATCGTGCTCGCGGAGGCGGCCGAGGACTATGGCCAGCTCACCACCCTCGGCGTGGAAGACTTCGTGTGCGACATGGTCGTCATCCTCCGCAACATCGTCGACGGGGAGCGCCGCCGCCGCAGCCTCGAGATCAACAAGTACCGCGGGAGCGGCCACTACAAGGGCGAGTTCCCCTGCACGATCACCGCGCGCGGTCTCACCATCTTTCCCCTCGACGCCAAGGACCGTCCGGAGCTGCACCGGGAAGAGCGGTACTCGAGCGGCCTTCCCGGCCTCGACACGATGATCGACGGCGGCCTGCTCCGCGACTCGATCGTCATCGTCCGCGGCCCCACCGGCAGCGGCAAGACCATGCTGGGCGGCCTCTACGCGCGGGCGGGCGCTCTCCGCGGCGAGAAGGTCGCGTATTACGGCTTCGAGGAGCCCAAGGCAATCCTGACTCGCAACTTCGCCTCCATCGGCATGCCCATCGACGAGCTGGAGCGCGCGGGCAACCTCCAGGTCATCTGCCGGTATCCCGAGGCCATGGGCCTCGAAGACCTCCTGGTCAGCCTGCGCATGGGTCTCGAAGAGTTCCAGCCGTCCCTGGTCGTCCTGGACAGCATCTCGTCGATCGAGCACTCGTCGTCCGAGAAGGGGTTCCGGCAGTTCATGATCGGACTCGCGTCCCTGCTGCGCGAGCACGCGCGGAGCGCCCTCCTCACCCAGACCGTCATCGGCAACGAAGTGGCCACGCACACCGCGCCCTATCTGTCCACCATCGCCGACGCGATCCTCGTCCTGGACTATTCCGTGGGCGCCTCCGACATCGACCGCACCTTGCGGGTGCTGAAGATGCGCGGTTCGAGCCATGTCACCCATCCCTACCGGCTCCAGATCGCGCAGGGCGGGCTGCAGGTGGAGCCGCCGCCCGTGCTCAGGGCCGACCGGCGCCAGGTCGGTCCCGCGCCCGCCTCCGAGCGTCCGCTCGAAGGGCTGCGCATCCTCCTTGTGGAGGACTTCGCCGACGCGCGCGAGATCGTGACGAACGTGCTGCGGCATGCGGGGGCCGAGGTCACCGCCTCCGCGAGCAGCCCCGAGGCGCTGGCCACGCTGGAGCGGGGCGCTCCGGACGTGATCGTGGCCGACATCGGCCTGCCCGGCGAAGACGGCCTGCAGTTCATGCGCAAGGTGCGCGCGCGGCCGGGTGAGGAAGGGCGCGTCCCCGCCGTCGCGCTCACCGCCTGGGGATTGCCGCGCGACCGCGCCCTGGCCAAGGAAGCGGGCTACCAGGCTCACCTCGTGAAGCCGATCGAGCCCGCCACGCTCGTCTCCGTGCTCGGCGCCATGGTCGGCAAGGCGTCGTAGGCGGGGTCAGGCCAGGGGCAGATCCAGGCCGCACGTCGAGAGCAGGTCGGCGAGCACCGCGCGGTCGGTGAGGTCGCCCACCACCCACATCCTCGGCTCCGGCCGCACCTTCACCAGGGTCGGGGAGAAGATGACCCGGTCGTGGTCGGCACGCTCCGGCTCGCGCGCGAGGTCGCAGACCTCCAGGCCCACCTCGCCGGAAGAGAGGCCGGCGAGCGCCGTCTCGAGGTTGCGGATCGCGCGCTGGGACGACGGCCACGGCTTGGTGACGTAGAGAACGAGCTGGACCCGGGCCGTCTCCGGCTCCGCCCGCGCGGGCGCCGACGCTTCCGGCCCCACCGGGGCGCCGACGATCGCCTGGACCTGCCGCAGCAGGTCCGAGACGGCGAGCGGCTTGCGCATCAACTCGAAGTCACCTGACTTCTCGACGTCCGGCTGGCCGGTGAACACGATCGCGGGCGTGTCCGCCAGGAGTCCCTCCCCCCGTGTCGTCCGCAGCAGCTCCGTCGCCGTGCTGTCGGGAAGGCTGTAGTGCGCGATCATCAGCGCGTATCGGGCGCCCGCGAGATGCGTCCTCGCCTCCGCCGCCGAGGCGGCCTCGTCGACCGCATAGCTCTGGTTGCGAAGGGCCTGGCCGAGGAGCTTGCGATGGTCCTCGTCGTTCTCGACGAGAAGGATGCGGGTGGTGGCGGGCCAGGCGGTCATTCGAACTCCCCGAAGCGCGCCAGGCCGCACATGCAGAGCACGTCGAACAACGCGTGCGGCTGGCGCAGGTCCCCGACGATCCACACGGGCGGCGTGCATTTCACCACGACGGTGGGGACGAAGACGATGCGATCGGCTTCGGCCTCGCTTTGATGCTCCGCGACGTCCCGCAATTCGAACCGGACGCTGGCCTCCCCGATCCGCCCGAGGATCTGCCGTGCGTTGCGCTCGGCACGCCGTGAAGCCGGGGTGTCGCGGTGGACGTAGAGCACGATCGTGACCGCAGGCGCGCCCGCCGGGGCGCCTTTCCCCCCGGAAACGGGCGCGGAGCCATGCGTCTCGAGGATACCGCGCACCTGCCGGCGGAAGGCCTCGACGTCGAGCGGCTTGTGGATCACGGGGGCCGTCCCGACGTCCTCCGGATCGGAATGGGCGGTCACCACGAGGACCGCACATCCTTCCAGGAGCCGCTCGCGCGTGGCCTGCCGGAGGAGCTGGGCTCCCGTCTTCCCCGGCAGATCGTAGTCCGTGACCACCAACCGGTACCCGCCCTTGCGCAGGTGCTCCAGGGCCGACTCGGGGTGCTGGACGTCGTCGACGAGGTAACCGTCCTGGACCAGGACGAAGCGGAGCAGGTCCCGCGTGTCGTCGTCGTCGTCGACGAGGAGCACGCGGAGCTCCGCCGCGCGGCCAGGCGCGTTCTCGTCGGTCTCAGAAGACTCGGATCGTGAAGCCATGGCCGCCGTGTCGCCTCCCTCCTATTTTCCGCTAAAGTAGCCCGCGATGACGCAGTCCGAAGAACTGTTTGCGCGCGCGCAGCGCCTCATCCCCGGCGGCGTCAACTCGCCCGTGCGCGCGTTCAAGGCGGTCGGGGGCACGCCGCTGTTCATCCGCAAGGCCGAAGGCGCGCGGATGTGGGACGCCGACGGCAAGGGCTACATCGACTACATGGGCTCCTGGGGGCCGCTCATCCTCGGACACGCCCATCCGTCCGTGATCGAGGCCATCACCCAGGCCGCGGCCCGCGGCACCTCGTACGGCGCGCCCTGCGCGGCGGAGGTGGAGCTGGCCGACCGCGTGGTGCGCCTGGTGCCGAGCATCCAGAAGGTCCGCTTCGTCTCCTCGGGCACGGAAGCGACGATGAGCGCCCTGCGCCTGGCGCGCGGATTCACCGGGCGCCGCAAGATCCTCAAGTTCGAGGGCTGCTACCACGGCCACGCGGACGCGCTGCTGGTGGCGGCGGGGTCGGGCGTGGCCACCCTCGGCATCCCGGGCTCGCCGGGGGTCCCGGAAGGCACGGTCGCCGACACCGTGGTCGCGCCCTTCAACGACCTCGGCGCGGTCGAGAATGTCGTGGACGCGCACGGGCCGGACCTCGCCGCCATCATCGTCGAGCCCGTGGCCGGGAACATGGGTGTGGTCGCGCCCCGCGACGGCTACCTGCAGGGACTGCGGGACCTGGCCACGCGTGCGGGTGCGCTCCTCGTCTTCGACGAGGTCATGACGGGATTCCGCCTGTCCAGCGGCGGCGCGCAGGTGCTCTACGGCATCAAGCCGGACCTCACCTGCCTGGGCAAGATCATCGGCGGCGGCCTGCCCGTGGGCGCGTACGGCGGCCGGGCCGACATCATGGAGCACATCGCGCCCACCGGCCCCGTCTACCAGGCGGGCACGCTGTCCGGCAACCCGCTGGCCATGGCCGCGGGCTGCGTCACCCTCGACCTGCTGCAGCGTGCCGGCACCTACAAGCGCCTGGAGATGCTGTCGGCGCGGCTGCACGCGGGTCTGCTCGGGGCGCGGGACGAGGCGGACGTCAAGGTGACGATCAACCGCGTGGGCTCGATGATCACGCTGTTCTTCACCCCCGGGCCCGTACACGACTACGCCAGCGCGAAGACCTCAGACACCGCGCTCTTCGCGCGCTTCTTCCACGAGCTGCTCGAGCGCGGCATCTACTTCCCGCCCGCCCAGTACGAGGCCGCGTTCGTGTCCCTCGCCCACACCGAAGGCGACATCGACACCACCGTGCGCGCGGCGGGCGAGATCTTCCGGGAGCTCAGGGCCTGACCGGCGGCGCCGGCGGCGGCGCCGGTGTCGGGCTCGCGACGGGGCGCCCGGCCGCTTCCCAGGCCGCCACTTCCCGCCGCAGGCCGCGCTTGCGGTCCTTGACGCGCTTGGTCTCGGCCACGGGATCGTCGGTGTGATAGTTGGCGAGCAGCACGATGCGCTCGATCTCCAGGCCGCCGAGGATCTGCCCGAGCGTCATGGCCGCCGCGGGCAGGCAGTGATAGACCCCGACCTCGCGAATGCCGGGCACCGACTCCAGCGACCTTTGCTGCTCCGTGCCGACCAGCAGGAGGAACGGCCGGCGCGACGAGGCGGGGTTCCACACGTCGCAGCGCTCCTGGGCGGTCAGCCGCGCATGGAACAGGAGGTCGCGTGCGACGCGGGCGGGGTCCCCGCAGGCGGCGAGCTCGAGGTCGGGGCGCCAGGCGCGCTCGCGCTGCACGTCGGTGACGACCGCGGCGTTGGGCTGGGCCGCGCGGAAGGCGGGCAGGAACGCTCCGGCGAGGACGGCGAGGGTGGCCGCGGTGCCGCCCGCGAACACGGCGGCCAGCCGGGGCGGTGAGGGCCGCGCGGCGGCCAGGGCCGCCGCCAGCGCGATGGCGGCCCCGAGCGCGATGAGCGCGACCTGGAACGGCCAGCCCGGAAGCCAGTCCGTCGGGATGCGCGCCTGCAGGGCGGCGGG